>Ga0131853_10000626_pt1 | contig 63678 bp, 48 predicted proteins | sample TergutLab28metaG_FD_92764 | JGI IMG/M metagenome (GOLD analysis project Ga0131853, IMG submission 92764) | Labiotermes labralis P1 segment gut microbial communities from Petit-Saut dam, French Guiana - Lab288 P1 (version 2) (version 2) | ecosystem: Host-associated > Arthropoda: Insects >...
ATGGCTTTTTATATAGCCGAAACATGTAGCTGTTGGTTACAAAAAATATGTTGTGTTCGACGGTTACATCCTATTTATTGGTTTTCTGGAAAAGAGATTATTTTGATAGACCTCCGTTTAAAGCAAATCTTCAAGATGTTCACAAAGCAGTCCGTGTGCTCATACAAAGTAGCAAATCAATCGAAAATAATTAAAATTTCAGCTCGGCAACAGAATACAGAAGTCATGTTCCCTCACCCAATAACCTGTCAATCAATCAGTGAGTAAGGGACATCGAACTGTGTTGATGTATAGTTTGCATGCATCTGCTGTTCTTCCACATTACAGGCTGGGTCATTCCAGCAATGAAGTGCACCACACCAGATCCTACAGGAGAGTCATCCCTTGCATGGGAAAATTCGGGATTATCCCACACCATGTGGTAGCAGCTACTTTACATTCTAAACCAAACCACGACACAGACTTCAAAGCCCCTTCTCTTCGCCCTCTAACTTTAGGGAGGATGCAATTTTGCTCGCTCCACTTCCAGAGGGGCATGAGTTTATCGCGACACATTACAGACGGCAGCACTATACACTGGAATTAGTAGTAAAAACAAAACACGTACTCAGGGGTGCATAAATACTGGGCGCATGGTCAAACAAGTTTTGTACGGGGTCGCCTAATATTTTCAGTACGATTACTTCAGTTTTAAATTTCCTTACATGCAAAAATTCGTAACAGTTGACACGTACCGAGCAGAAAGCGTCAGATAATTGCGAGGTTCAAAGGTCACTACATAACTGTGGGTGCCCAAGTATAACGAACTGGCTTCATGTCACTTTCCTGGCGCCTAGAATTTAGAAGTGGCGCCTAGATTTTTTAAAAATTGGTGAACCCTTGCTAGTACTAATGCTGGGCAAAATATCTGTGTGCACTGCTGAGGACAGCGTCACCAGATTCGTGACAGCAGCATCGAACGGGGCACTACAGCGGTAACGCGTGTGACCTTTTTGGGTGTTAACGTGCAGATGGGTGCAGCAGTCCTAAAGCTGTGTTCTAAAACAAATCAAGCACAACAGTGTGCCAGTAACAACAGCAAGTTAGTGTCGAACATGTTTCGCATTACTGTCCGTCAGCCGGATGCTGGGCATACTCGTGACTGATTTATGGCTTATTCAACTACGTTACCAGTTGCTTAGACTACACAGAGTCGATTGGTGGGATAATGCGAGAATAATGAACTGGAAAGAATGTGGATAGAAACAGTCGTGGCAAAACCTACTATTCCAGCATTTGCCTATAGGTACTTGGTTAGATTGGGGGACCGCGGTAGCACAGTGGTTAAGGTGCTGTGCTACAAATCGGAAGGTCGCTGGTTCGATCCCAGCTGGTGTCAGTGGATTTTTCATTGACATAAAACCCTTCCGATCGCACCATGGCCCTGGGGTCGACTCAGCCTCTAACTGAAATGAGTACCAGGAGTATTTCCTGGGGGTAAAGGCGGCTGGTGCGTAAGGCTGACAACCTACCACCATCCTGTGCCGTTGTCACGAAATCTGGGAGCCTTAACTTCCTGGAACCCTCTGGGCCTGTCCAGGCCTGTAACGGGACTGCTTTACTTACCTTTACTTTACTTGGTTAGATTGGGTTAGGTTGGGTTAAGTTGGGTTAGGTTACGTTAAAGCATCGCAAAAAGTCTGTCTGAAGAGTCGGCCTCGGAGTTTTTACCCAATTCCTCTCCTTAAAAAAGGGACCACTGAACTACAAAAAGATATTAATTAATTAATTAACAAAATATTCCTGTTCACTGTATTGCGTAGCTTAAATATCTGTTATACTAATTCATATATTTTAGGTTGATTATTGTTCCTTTATACCTTTCAGTTAAAATTCAAATACCTAAAAACAATGCTTATACTATGTTATACACACTACGTAATTCACTATCCAATTTTAATCCTAGTTTCGTCGTTAAGTTTATACAACTGGTAACGCCAGATGCACTGGAACACTAATATAATTATTATCACTATAAATGTAAAACTTGGACGCAGGCAAAAAAGCTACCAGCTCTTAACGACTGAGGATTTTTCAGGTACTACACGCACACGTCCTCAGAATCATTGCCTTCGTTTCTCAGAACTCTTAAATCTTCAGACACTACAAAGCAGACGTCGGCACTTGCGCTTTTTTTTAATTGAGGTTTATAACGGCACTAAATTTTGTTCTCTTGTTCTAGAAATAGCCGATATTTGTGTTCGTGCTATGAACATAAGCAGCTTCTATTTGTTCAGAAACTCCTCCAGTTGCTTGCCTGCTAGTGCCTATGTCAGGGTTGGCGAACCTTCTTAAGGGAGAGTGACCAAATTACTTCTAAATTTAAAAAAAAAAAAAAAAAATTAAGCTCATGGTTCCGCGCATCATAATTCAATGTTAATAAAAATCCAAAAAATTCTTTCGCAAGCCCACTGGAATTTTGAAGAGCAAAATAAGGACTTAGAGTCTTCCGTAATTATTATTAATGCAATAACTGTATTGTATAATTAATGCTTAGTAAAATTATTATAATTCCAATAAAGGCCTCCTCGAGGAACGTTGTAAGGAAGAAAATGCGGAAGTAACTGGGGCTGCTATTGTTTCTGTTCAAAAAGAAGGCCGTAAAAGTTTTGTCCAAAGTCACGTGTTCGCCCAGTCACCGCCAGACCGGCACCCCAATGATAAATATCCAGTCAACACTTCGCACCGTTCCCGAATTGCGCAAAAATGTTTCGCTGCAGTATTATTTGGTAGCAGCGGTAATTCATATACAGTCTGTACGCAGTCAGATTGTGCGTATATACACATATTCTTCACAATACCCTAGCGATGGTCGGGCAGTAGAAATAAAATATTGGGACAGCAGTGAATGCAGCGTGCCGTAGGTTAGTCAGCCCTGGCCTGTGCCGCTGCGGCTAACGCAATTCGTAAACCTATTTTTTTTTTAAGTAATAATGACGATAGTAACGCCAGACGGCAGTTGTCGTTATGAAGCACTTAACGGGATCCGTGGCTACGAGACACCTACTTTGGTCGGCACTGGAGAGTCGCGACGCCGCAAAGCCGTCTGAATAAGCTACTATGAAATCACCAACGAGTCGGCGATTCCACTGTACCACTCTAGCGTTATAATACTCCATATATGAAAGGATCAAATGAAAGGTTATCTGTGGAAGTCACAATTAGGTAGACCATGGATTAGCGCCTGAATTTTGTGTTAAACTCATCATGTAAGGGGTTGCATTAAAACAACGAAGTTCTGTCATTTGATGCTAAATAACGTAAGACGCTGACTCGCTGTCGTAAAATAACCGAATAAATAATGAATCCCAGAAACACCATTCCAAAATATTCCAAGTGTAAACGCCATGTAAGAAGAAACGGGATGCCACGACTTCCATATAATGGTCCATCGCAGTTCCAGTTATCTGCTTCCCGTTTTATTTCTGCCAGTCGTACATGAACTGTACTGGAAGTGAGAATAGAGACAAATGTAATTTCTGTATAAGAACTTGATGGAATGTTTTTGTGGCCTACCTAAGGTGGTCTTATTTAGCGAAACAGCACTGACTTTCATATGTTACTTGTCGAACAAAAGTATGACAGCATGAACAGGCAATACCGAAAGTCACGAGACCGACAGTCCTGAGGTCATCGAGGTTCGCTCAGTCCTTCCAGGCCAACTGCCGGGTCAGTACCTTATAGCCGTCACTGCTTCCTGTTACATCCCTTCCAGCTGCCTGGACAGTCCACTAAACACCCTTCAGTGGATGCTATAAATTCTATTCCTTCTTTAAACCCAAAACTGTCAAAATGCCATAACGTTCATGTGCCGTGAAAGGGAAAGAGGCGAGGAACAGCCGGTCGTCAGCTGTTTCATTACCTTCGTATTCGTTTGGGGACGAGGTAAATCACTAAATGCCTCATTCAAAGCAGTGAGTTCCCCTGCCAAGGCTCGAAAGAGGCAGATCAGAAAGAGAAGTCAAATATGTAACCGCTTAATCACATGTAACCTACAAGGCATCGAGCCAAGGTATATCCACACATATCTCCCAGAAACACTGAACAGAACTTACAGAATACCGGGAAAGGCCGCAGTTCCAGCAGAGCACAACGGTCACAGCATGTTAACAGAAGATTCAAGATGAACTGTTCAAATAATATATCATACGCAGTACAACATTCAACCTGCCTCTGTGTCGACAGAGACGGTTGCTTCAGACTGCAGTTCAAAATTATCGACTTTCTCGAAAACGGATCAGTATACGTACACAGAATTAGTACGTCACTTTACACACGCCTTAGCGATACTTAAAATTTAACTTTAACTATTTTTCGATATGGATCATATTTAACGAAATACAAGGAAAATAATACACTCTAATAATACCGACTGGCTTTGAGTATAAGACTCGCATGTTCACTCACCTTACAAACTTGTCAAATTGCTGACAGTTCTGTACAGGATTGTTAAAATAACAGACACGAAATGTATCTGCAGCACATGACTGTCACGACCGTACAGGACGTTCATATACTCATCTGCAAAAAGTACGTGTATGGACTCGGTTAAGGACACTATCAACAGAACGTGAAGTAGCTCAGCTGTTATCGAAGGGCGTTTTATTGTGTCTCGATAACACGAACATATATAGACTCGACGCTGTGTGACGGAGCTTCGTAAGAAGGCCTAGGTGAATTTTAGCAGTGATTGACTCTCCCGCTCACTACAAAGACGTGCGAGGGTATCTCAATCGAAACTTACCACACAGGTAGATAGGACGCACAGGAAAAGAAGATGACGCGTTAATGCGGTGGCCACCCCGGTCCCCGGATTTAACCCCGTGCGACTTTTTCTTCTGGGGGTTTCTGAAGGACACTGTCTTTGTGCCTCCACTCCCCGCTAATCTCCATATTTTCGCAACCGTATCACCGCTGCTGTGACTCTGGTCGACCGTGATAAGCTGACACGCGTGTGGAACGAGATGGACCATCGCATAGATGTCTGCCGTATTACCAAAGGGGGATATATTGAGCATCTGTGAAATATGAAGAAAAAAAAAGGGGGGGGGGTGTCCCTCTCTATCGGCGTAAGAACTACCATAATCCGTTGAGTAGTTTATTTGTTGCGAATTTTTAAAATGTTTCACGGACTTATGAATAACCCTGTATATAAAGAACTGACCATGAACAGTCTGCCAAATTTCTTGCGAATAATCAATGACTTCGTCTGAGTACAAAGTGCTGCATCATCATAGACCTATATTTCATCGCCCATTCCAGAAGAGCGCTCCCAGAAGTGCTAAAACAGTGGATTCGCCCGTGCCATGTGCACAAACCCACCTGGTGGCAGATATTTTATGTTCAGTGGTAAAGGAATTAAGTTGTTTGTTCTGTGTCCAGTTGTTCATTGCAGTGCAGATGTCCTGGGCGAGAGTGAACACAGAGCTCACAAATGCTGAAGAGGCAAGCATTTGCTTTGTTTTAAGGGTTCTGTGGTATGAAAACACTGCCAGCGGTTCAAGAATATAGACGCAAATTTCCTAGCCGCCGTCAGCCAAGGACAGCGGTATTCAGTAGCTTGCATCACCGGCTTTGAGATGCGGGATCATTCGCCACAAGGGAGAGTAGCGCAGGACAACGGGTTAATAAGACAGGCCTACTGCGATGGGTCCACACAGTCCTAGAGCCACGGTTCCACGAAAAGTCCCTCAAGTACTACATGTCGTAACGTTCTGGTCATGGTGAAATAACTTTACTCTCTTCGCTGTGAAGAATGGAGTCGTCACATTTATCACTCGCCTACACTAGGATTCACCTCACGTTCCAAGTATTCGTCGTCAAGCCAAAATCTGACTATTATGCCTATTTATAACTTACAAGAGTTTCCTGTGGAGGCAATGCAATGATGCATCAGTACGTCCAAATGTTTACAAGCAGAAAGGTATAGAAGACTGTTATATCTAACCGACAAGTTTTGAATCGTGACAACGAGAAAACCTTCATACCCAGTAACTCTAAGTGTCAGTGGCCTACGACTAACAATTTATCAGTTGTAATCATTTTACAAACGCCAAATTAACTATGGGTGTTTAATTACTCAGTACGAGTATATTTTTACTCGCTGTCTGTCACAAGAACGCGGTTCAGTTTCGACGTCTGTAGTATATACGCTACGGTAGGCCTGAAGAAGGCATTATGTGTTGCAGCATGTACAGAGATTGTGTACGGCCTAACAAGAACACATACAAAGGTACAATTTTACGGACAACGTTGGCATTACGAAGTATTTCAATTTCAAACAACGGATATTCCTTTATAAAACTTCCATACATGATTGGGAATTTAAGAAACAGTATTACTGCAGAGTCTCGCCGAATCCATCTCAAAACATGTTAAAGTAACTACTTGTCGCTGCTAATTGCATTTACGTTCCGTGCCCTACGAAGACAAATACAATGACTCCCGCTCAGCTGGCGTATACGACATCAAGTAGCTGGACGGTTTCTCAAAAACTTGGCTAATCCGGAAAACTAATCTACAAATAAAAATAAAAATGCACTTGAGTAAAAAGTACTAACATTTACTCTACATTAAGAATCGGTACATCAATTACAGATACACCATAAAATAGCAGTCATTCAATTCCTCAAATAATAATGCAATTCAAGGTACTGTATTAATTACTTTGGTTATCCTTTTATTTAGAGACATACGGTTAAGCAAAGGAGCCGTTTACGATAGCGTCGGAGATGGGAGAGTGGAAGGTATTTAGTTAACAGAGAGAGTTGGGACCCTTTCAGATGGGTTACGGGCGGGAGTTAATGAGCCCCGAGGTCAGACGGTCGTGTGGCACGTGGACTGGAGTCGGACTCGCACCATCCCACCGTCTGCCAGACGTACACATAGTCCAAAACAGCGGTCGTAATCCTGGGGAATGTCTGCCAGTCTGTCACCCATATGCTGCCAACAGCGCCAACAAACCAAAACAGGAACCACTGTATCCCATTCATCTCACCGCTATGTGTCTGGGGCTTACATTTAGACTAACAAGACAGGCAATGTACTAAAACCTAACAGTAAGGAGCGTTCGTACAATCACTGTTTAATGGAAAAGCAATAAGTATTGCATATTCTGAGTGTGTGTGTTTGTAGCCTTAGTTGTCCAGCATGTAAAAGACATTCGCCACACTGTCATCTGTGGCATATGCGGCTCTACAATATTTTTCCCCGTTGTCCCATAAACTGCAAGATTTTCGGAAAAACGCTACTGAACATAAAATGTGCGTTTTGAGTTTCTCTGAAAACTATGTCTGAAACGTTTCTCATTCTAAGATGAAATGAGCGAGATATGACCATAAATGTACACCGGTCTTCATGTAAAGTACCCGTTATTCTTGTCAGATTGTAATGAAATTTAAATTTTCTCGACAGATTTTCGAAAAATACTCAAATACATACACGAAACGAACAGTCGCTTTTCGCAATTTTTCAAACACGCCTAAAACGGTAAACACTGAGTTCCGCTAGTGTCTAAGGACGTCGCAGAATTCTTCCGCCACAATTAGTATTTATAAGCTCTGCACGTCTAAGCTGAAGTAGAATTTTACCCAGTTCCTGCAACAAACGTTTTGGGACAAAACCACGCACATAAACCGAATAGTGGGGGGGGGAGAGATTTCAGGCTTCCGCCGCGAAAGAGATAAGAACTGTGCTCTTCTGAGTTATTACACAGCGAGTACTGGTAAATCCTTGCCGACGTTGCGGGACAACATATAGGCAAGCTTGAAAATGGGACCCGATAGGTTGTCCCCAAACGTCTGTGAGGAATTGAAATACTACTCGCTGCGTAATAACGAAGAAGAGTGAAGTAAAAAAGTAAATGTGTTTTTAAGTGCTGATTGGACACTGTGATAAGAATGTTGCCCAAAAATAACAGGTCAACTATTTATTTAATAATAATAATAAACAAGAGCAACGATAGAACAACAACATGAGGTCATGGTCCGAATCACATTTGAGTCGACTGCTGATTACAGTTTATTAACTTCTGGTATGGCCAGTCAGTCCGTGTTAATAAAAGATGACAGCCAATTAAAAATATGTTGCCTACAGAAGCTTTCCCGTGAGACCACACGGCCATCCTCACTCAAAAATAACCACATCCGATACTCCAGTAGATAGGATTCCCTGTCCCTGATCTATGAAGACTTACTTTGTTGCACCGTGCTGAACAGCAATATGCATGCTGCTCCATCCTCCTATACGGCCTCCTGCATACGAAGAACATAGGCCACATCAGCCGACTAAATTCAACACTGTGTTGATAAATTCAGCGTAGATCCTTATGTATCTCAGTACCCGACACTGACCGCGAATTTTACACAAAGGTCCTTAGGAACCCTAAAGCGAGCTGGGCGTGTCTGTCCGCATATTTGGCCTCTTCTTCTCCCAGACAAGATTCTGAGTTTGCTTTCCTTGTTTCATGAGGAAAAAGGGACATGAAGGGTGGGTAAAAGTGGTATGGAAGAAAACACGCGAGAAAGAAAGGGAAGAAAAGGAAATGAGAGAAAGGAGAAAGTAATTATGTAATGATAGGAAAGCAGAAGGAAAAGGGAAAGAATAAAAAAAAAAAGGGAAGTAATGAAATAATGAAGGAAAAGATGGAGTTGCCAGTGCTTTCTGATACTAGCCTACATAAGAATGTACCGTTCAGATTGTATACATTCTTCAAGTACACAGAATATGCAGGCAGCATAAAACGCAAATCAAACCCATTACCACCGACGTAAGTTATAAACCGAAACCAATTAAGTATCAGCACACTCCCTGCGTGCATGTTTAAACTCCTGGATATGCAATTTCCGGGTTCATCTCGAACAAACATTGCTTATGACATCACCGACCCCCCCCCCCACGGGCTGTTATGTAGTGCCACCTGCCGATCACCGCAAGACAAACATGTGAAGTCGTTAAACACATAATTACATCATCGGCATATATGGCGATGGGGGCACAGTGCGTCGCACAAGAAAATAACTTTAAATGATATGTGGGAAGGACACTAAGAATATTAAAATTTAAGGCGCACGAACACGTTAAATACACATTACATTCGGGACGAAGTTACTATTATTCCATTCAAAATTTGCCCCCCCCTCCCCCCATGTTCTGTCCAAAAAGTAAGGATCAAAATATAACCAACTACAAGATTAAACATAAACAACTATAATTTACCATGCAGTTTTGTGCGCATCTGAAACTCGTCCTCTCGCCCTCAGCCAAGACCACACGGAGAGTCGGAGAACAGGATGCTGAAGAAAAAAAGAGACAGAGAAAGCAGGGAAACAGGACAGTAAGAAAACTGTATAGGGCCTGATTAAGAAGCTTCATACTTCGCACGCATCATATATTATCATTACCATAACCATCGATGCACAAATACCTGGAGACCAAATTTTGTACAGGGACGCCCACGACACGTATTTGCTGGTCCTTAGTGGGAAATTTGCTTCACGCCAACCTTCCGAGGCCTAGAATTATGAGATGGTTCCTAGATTTTTGGAAAATGTATGCATTCTTAAACATCATCATCATCTTCATCATCGTAGTGCGACCAAATCAACGAGTTCGAGATCGGTAGTGCGTATAGAAAATGCAAATTCTTCAGCCGTAGACTCAGGACCTTACAAGACCTAGGCGTGGATGAAAGAATAGTCATGTACAGTACATCCTACATAATTATGATGGAACGGTGTGGAGTAGATAGACTTGGATCATGACAGAGACCAAAGCTCTTGAGGACAGGTAAGTGAACCATCCGGTTCAATAAGAGGCGAGGAATTTTGAGGTAGCTGAAAAACCGTTAGTTTCTAATTCACTATTCCGCCGCCACGAGTTACGACACATTGTCACATAAAGACAACAAATTCAAAACAAATATTAAAAAAAAAAACTTTCCAGTAGCAGATGTAATACCTTCCAGACATCGTCAGATGTCAATCGCATGAAGGAAGCGGGTTGGAAGGCAATGTGCACTGGAATAGGGTGCATAAAAAGTATCTTCCTGTGTCGTCTTTTGTCGAGCTACGTCTGAATGCAACGTTGTAACCGCCGGCTGTAATAATGCGCATCGACAGACACGCTATCCGCAGTGACGAGATTTATTTTACAGACGTAACATTTTTGTTTCCCAAGGAATAGCATGTCAAGGTCGCGATGCAGTAGTTAGCACCCCATATCATATTAAGGACGTAGGGGTTTTGAATCGTTGTCCGAAAACAGGTCATGCTGAGTGCTTCTGTAAGCAATCCTTAATAAGTCTGGCCAACCGTAACGTCCTATAATTTACACTCTACTACTAACGCTACTACTACTACTACTACTACTACTACTACTACTACCAAAGAACAGGACATTAAGACCCAGAGGGGGAAGTACAGGTATAGCAATACTCTTTCTTTAACCTCGGTGCTAGATGGGGGTGGGTGGTCAACGCCATGCCCGGGCCGTTTTACCCCAGGTAAAGAGACCCGTTACCCATTCTACAAGAGGCTGGGTGGGCTCCAGGGCCGGCTGGACGGGTATGGAAAATCTCACCCCCACCGGAATTCGATCCCGAACCGTCCAGTCCGTAGCAAGTCGCTGTACCGACCACGCTGTCCGGACCCTATACACACACACACACACACACATAAACACAAACAAACATAGGCCTACCTACATACATTACACACATAGGCCTACATACGTACATACATACATGCACGCATACAAACATACGTACATATATAGGCCTACATATATACAAGGCCTACATACATACATACATACATAGGAGTACATACATACATACACACATACGCCTACCTACATACATACACACATACATACATAGACGTACATACATACACATATACGCCTACATACATACATAGGCCTACATACATACTTACATACATACATAGGCCTACATACATACACACATGCATATACGAGTATACATACATACATACATACATATACATACATAGGCCTACACACATACATACATGCATATATACATACATATATAGGCCTATATACATACATACATACATACATAGGCCTACATACATACATACATACATACATACATATATAGGCCTACATACATATATCCATTCATACATACATATATAGGCCTACATACATACATCCATACATACATACATACATAGGCCTATATACATACATATATACATAGGCCTATGTACATACATACACACATACATACATATATTCATACATATTTACATACACACATACATTCATACATAATACATACATACATACATAGGCTTACATACACATATAAATGCAGAAGTGTTACGTACTGTGACACCTTCCTCCATGTTAATAATGAATAAACAATTTATTCACCTTTAACACAGGAGCAAGCAAACGTCAGTTACTAATGTTTTCTAACACGACTGTTTGGACGTCAAGTTAACAAACAATACACCATGTTCATACACCTGCTCATCGCATTTTACTCGCAATAACAAACTTAATAAATGAAATTTAAACGTAATTAATATACGCACCTAAGTACCGGCATCAATGAAAATAACTCGGCCTACACGAAGTTCCACAGTTTTGTAAAATAGTAGGGGTACGATTCACGAAAGAAAACGTCATTAAGAACAGAAGCCCAACATCAGTTATAATGAAAATGTCACACATCATGTCAAAGTAGAGTTCGTTCGCCCCGCTAACCGGCAAAAATTGTTTTCGCTGAAATAGGGGGGTTCAATCCGTGAGCATTTTCTGGTATGATACAGGGCTGTGCGTCGTTAAACAGAAACAATAATGCAGAGGGTCGCTGCAGACTTGCACTGTGCAGCTGCCTGCCGCGGAAACCCGCCAGGTATGACATACAGCAGGCAGGAACTTCCGATACTCTCGGACCGGAAAAGGGGAGACCCTGGCGATCTAGTTGCAAACGTGACGGATGCTTTGGCCAGTACCTTTTGTTATGCTGTGCATATGTAAGTCTACACATGCGCGCAAACACATTCTACGAAACGAGATACAAAGAAGTTTTAACCCTCGCCAGACAGCTACAGATCACTGCAATAGTGTTGCCTGTGATCAGGCCCGGCCTAAGGGGTGGGCCAGCCGGGCAGCTGCCCAAGGCGCCAACCTATAAGGGGCGCTAGGACGTCGCAAGAATAATCTGAAATGTTGTGCTAGTAAACTCAGCTTTCCCAGTACGAAAGAAATTCTCGGAAAATTATCCGCAGTTTGAACATGCGCCTTCATAAAAGTTCGCCAGGCCCATTCCAGGCCGGAAAAGTTTACACAATATCGTTTGGAAGGGTCGCCAAAATTATTAGCCTGCCCGGAGTGCCCACATGTCTCGGGACGACCCTGCCCATGATCCGTCCGAAAGATAAGAATCCTACTACTGCCCTCAGGCAACAGCACCGCCTCTTAGTATCCCAGAGCGCAACACTGGTTCAGGAAACAAGCCCACTTGTAAGCTGTGTAAGCAGGAGTAGCCACCAACTATCAACCACTCACTTCGCATCATCAAACTAGCGCTATGTACTACAATCCGTACATGTGCCGGACTTAGATGTACCATCCGACTCATAGCTACATTGCTGCATAGTCAACGACGACACAGCCCGAGCTGCAGGGCGCGTTAACGCACAACTGCGCGCCATAGAGCGGACATCACTTGCTTCACAGCGACAAATGACGGCCCCGGCTTTACAGTACTCAGTTCCGAGTATTAAAGAAAAAAATCGTGTCTTACGTTCACCGAGATCTCAAAACTGACTTTTTTGTTACAGAAACCTGCCGTGAAGGCGTATAATAAAAAAGTAATTACATTACACGCCAGTAAGCATAAACCCATAAAATGACTTCGTACACATTGTATCGTCGAACGTGACAGCCCCATAAATATGTGGGATTCACCACTTTAAAGTATGCATAGCCACTAGTGAAACGCTATCTTATTTATTCCAATAAAATAATTTCCTTTCCCTCTTTCTCTCCCTCTCTCATGCACCCACCCCCACATACACACACACCATAATGGACATTAACTCACGGTGACCTATATGAAACGGAGGGGACTGGGGTCTTTTATTTTCTTCCCTCACCCCAAGCAAATTTCCTGCAAGAAGACAAAACTACTTTGATATTCGCCTCATAGTGAGTGAAAATTACACGTGTTTGTGTATTACAGAAGAACAAACGTATTTTTCCAGTAGACTATTTCATACAGATTTTCTGTAAACTACCAAACACGTATACGTCCTTGAATTACGAGAAATAAATATATTTCTCATCACTTAACTCGGGAGACAAAAATTATCTGCGGGCAAGATATGTTTTTCCACCGTTAAAATGCGCCGAATGAAGTTGGGTAAACCGATGGATGCAGCTGTCGCGTGGCAACCAGCAGCTGATGGAACTATTGTCTTCCCACCGGTCTGTCGCCCGTCCTCCAGGTGCTCCGCCAGTCATTATGAGAGTTCTACACTTATTCACGGTATAAGTAAGCAGCGATAGCCCTACTTTACCTCCTGCAACAAACCTTTACCAAGACCCGTCGTTCGTCTCAGCAAATACGTCTCCGATTTTCATTGCCATGTTCAAAACATTACTTCACAAAGCTGCACGGTTAATACTTATTCTTAAACCACCTACATTTATTTTACCGACTATTAATTATATTCCTGTTTTAATACATAGCTTTTCGTATGTTTTCATATATATTTGTAACAAATTTTATTTTACATTGTTTCATTAATCATATGCTTTTTTACCAGTTTTATACATCTGTATAGAGGAAGAGATCTCTTTCTCTGAGGTTATAAAGGTGATTGTATATTTCTTTCGTAGGTTCTGGTATATAAGTTTGACGATGGCCCATAAAATGAGCCGAAATTAGTTATATTAGAAATACAACTGTGTTGTTAAGGACGGAACTCCTTTAAATGCACATATTAATCTAAACACAACGCGGATGTGTCACCTAAAGATTAAATTTTGTAAGCTTATATTAAGATCAATAAGGGATTAAAAAACCGCAGAAAACCCATTGCAAAATTTTAGGACATTACATAACATGTGGGTTTGTGATATAAGTCACAATTCAGCTGGGTAATGATGCATAGAAGGAGACAATGGGGACACACGAAGCATATAGGGAATTTTGGCGGAGAAACAGGCCACATGGCATACCCTGAAAGAAACGGAAATAGATGATTAAGATGGATCTTGGGGAGATATACTGTGAGGACGAGAAACGGTTAGAAGCAGCTCAGAATCGTATCCAAATGTGGATTCTCGCTTTAGCAGTACTACGCCTTCTGGTTCTGCTACCAGAGAATTACTTACGGATTGCACTCGAACGTTAAACCGCAATTAACGTCATGGTTGCGGCGCGCAAAATGTGGCTGTAACACTAACAAGAACGTAAACATCAATAAACCTCTCCAGTTTGCATGACATACAAATTCGGATCACAAAAATAAATATTATCTGTGCCTCTCCTTGAAGATAACAAACTATTTTCAGCGCTGAACGCAAGGAAGCGAAATGTATTTATAGTGGCCAAGTGGGTGTTCCGCCAACTCGAAGTGACTAATTCCAAGAAACAGCGGCAGAAATAAACAGAGCTGTTTGGCAGACAGCCACTACTCCACAAATCCACAACACATATATTTCAGACAGCAATACTGTACATCATATTGGTGTTCATAAGTGTTACTGGTGCGCCCGAACGCTAGGTAGAGGTGTTTCGACTGCTCGTGTGCGTTCCCAAAGAACTGCCGAGCCTCATACGATTAAAGTCAAGAGATGTGAGGTGTTACCGAACATTCAAGCCTTGTGACGCTGTGTCGCCGGGCGGGTTCAAGAATTTGGACTGCTGAGACCCTGAAAATGAAGGCACTACGTTCCATCGAAGCATCGGGAACTAGTCACCCAACGGCAAAGAGTCACATCCCATAATATATGAATAATTATCAAATTTGTTCTACTGTAGTCCGCGGGAAATCATAGTCTGACGGCGAAAAATGCGGTTTTCTATGACATGCCGTCCTGTAGTCTGGTTCAAATGCACCAACGTATCAGAAGAACATGCTACTTCCATTTTAGGGACATGAAATTATAAGAAAAAGTTCTTCCGAAATGGTGGCTAATTTTTACTGGTCATGTGGCACAGAACGCGGAGATGGAAAATGCATACCAAATTTTAGCTGGGAAAGCTGAAGCGAATAGGCCAGTGGCAGGAGGATAATGTTAATATGCACCTTAAAGAAACAGAGTGGGCGTGTTATCATATGACCTTGTAGAATTCTACAAGATAATTTCATCGTGCGAGGTCATATTAAAACACGCCCAATCCTACGGAGCAGAAACAAAGACGTACTCCGACGTCACCAGTAAATAAATAGAATCCCATAGCTCCAAAAACAACCAGACGGTAACAGGACTTATATTTGTTAACTAGTGAAAACCAATATACTGTTTTAAGAATTGTACATATTTTAACCTTTTATTACACAATCTGTATAACACATTTTTCGAGACAAGTGATCCAATTTTATGTATCCCACTGATGTAAACACAATTTGCACGTCACACCTTTCAGACAATTGATTTAAAAATGTTTATGTACTCCATGAATGTAAACACGATGGGATCCCAATGTGTGCATAGCATCTTGTGACTCAATTGACAAAATAGGCCTGAAGATGACTGATTAATAGTCGAAACATGTAGCCAATGTAATTACCTTGTGTAATAAATTAGTTGTGCTGACGTATATTATTTAATATTATATTACGTTTATGAGCACATCGTGATGCCTCTGTATCAAGATATGTTCCTCCGGAACGTCACGTCGTGTAGTTCGACAAACACAAGGCGGTTTCATCTTTGAAGACTGTCATTTTGCTGATCTGACCTAACCTGTCACAAATTATGGCCTATAAAATACATTTTCTGCAGCGCCACTAATAATCATTTAATGCAGGAAAGCATACCTTCACGCTTATTCACGTGTCCATATCGTTTATCTAACACTGAACAAACTCCAGGAGAAAACATGCAAACACCAGTCCTAAACATTCTTTGCATTCCTGCTCTTGGAACACTGAACTTCGCCATTCGATATGTACATTGGTTACGATGTGATACGATGAATACTAAGTGCAGTAGCTACATACCTCGGAATACCTTCTACTACGCTGACAATCACCACCATATACCATATATTTACGTATACGGTTAATCTGATAACCTAAATGTTTAACCTTCTCAGACGCAGGGTGACAAAAACGAATCAACAGGGAGATAAGCTTTACTTGCGTTGCAGTTCATGGTGTGCATGACTGAACGACATAATAACGTTTACTGAAAGTCTCAAAACAACCTCCTGACTGTAAGCAGTAGCCTAATTTTCAGTCGACACGACAGCAAGTGTATTAAAACTATGGTTTCTACCAACAACACACAGAATAAAATCTACTCACTTGTGTGCCCTACCGCGCTTCCAGCTTGGCCCATGCCTCAAGACATATTCAGCACTACACTATATCAGTGGTCTGTTCGAGTCTGATATTACTCTTGCTTTATATTGTTAATATCCACGATCGTTATACTGGATAATCTGTCAAAATCTTAAAACCCACTGCAAGATGGCAAAGGTTCTTCACCTTCGACATCTAATTTTCTGACTCGGAATGAGTAGTGCCATCTATGGAGAACAGGGAGGAATCAATTCGCAGCAGTCTATTGTTCTACAGCTGATCATAGCAGTATGGTGGCTGGTTGCAGCTGACGTGAATAACCACGAAGCGGGTGTTACGTAATGTCATTAATTGAAATTCATGCGTAATATGTAATGCCTTGTTTTAATATTTTGAAGTTATAAATAATGTGAAATGTATACTGAAATTTCGAAACAGGAACCTTGTGCGAATTTGTACCATTGAATTGAGCCATATTAGAAATTACCGGTGACCAACTTTGAGTATTTAATTTACTAGGTTCTCTTTTCCTTGACGTTTTATTTAGTTCCATATTTTCTGTATAACTTGCATTGAAGGCAGCTTTTCCCAGCAAGTATACTTGTTTCACTGGTTCCTACACGAGGTCGGCAGGTAACAAATTGACCAAAGGCTCGACATATGACCCTTCACGTCTGGTGTAATACCACTGATTAGGTTCAAACACCAGGCCTTGTGTAATAACACTGGTTTTTCATTTCCATAAAGACAAATATAGTTATATGATAAGCGCACTTTTAAGTATAATACTGAATGTTCAATCTGCAGTAACTCAATAAAACTCGTTGTGACGGGTACCAATATCGGCGGACAACACTGCCTCGAATTAAGGAATTATTATAATCATGATCCTCATTGGTAGAAGCAGTATGATCCATTAAAACATTGGTGCCCACTCCCATACTATGTGGTTCCATAGCCCAGAAGACTAATTTTACTATGACCCAGAAAGGTGTCCAGTGGCTTTCAACGCCATCCAGTGTACGAAATTCATCATAAGAAATGATACATTGTGTTGTTGGTACAGGACATGGCTAGACAACGTAAACCACTTCCCGTAGGTCACTCAAATTCAAAATATGTGAAGAAGAGTCCATCACATACCAAGAAGTATGGTGGATTGCTGTCATACTGGAAGAGAGGCCTAGCATTTATTTGTCTTTTATTAGCTGGAATAATAGGATACATGGGTTATCTGGAAACACGTGTTAATACACCATTTGATGAACAGAAGGTATGTACAGAACTCAAGGATCTCATTAGGTAGTTGCATACCATTTAAATTCCTACTACACATAGTTAATACTAACATACTGTTTTGTAGATGGTGAAACAGTCGGGTCTGGATGTTCCTGATCGCTATTGGGGGAGTTATCGCCCTGGTCTGTACTTTGGAATGAAGACAAGAGATCCCTATTCTGTTGTCTTTGGCTTGATGTGGTACTTCCCTCGTCAGCTACGACCAGATGGAATAGGAATAAGGTAATTACAGTCCGTGTAGTTTTCAGCATATGCTTATACCTGTTGTGTGCTGTAGTTTAAATTCTCACACATCACTGAGATCCATGAGATGCCAGTAAACAAAAGAGAACTAGGAGGAAGATTGGGGTTCTTGCTGTGGTGTTATGCTGTGTCATTGGATATAAAGTTCCTGATATTTAAGAGGATCAAAGTGCCTTTGCCTTCAGGGTCAAGCAGTCAAAGGACAGTAGAATGCTTCACTCTGAACATGAAGACCCTATGAATGATTCTTCATAACATCAACAACTTTTTACCTGATACAACGTAACATCCCATAGTACTTGAGTCTTCATAAATAAAGGTACATTTTGGGATGTGTAAGACCTTCAGGTCTAGAAAAATTTGTTTACACTGATAACTTCATGATATAGGTGATGCTCTGATTTTAGTGGCTGAATTTTTTTTTTTAATTGTGAATGAAATGCTTATGAATTATTTTATTGGTGGAAACATTTGTAATTTTCTTTATCTGCCTCCCTGCATGAAATAACAACTGCATCTAGATACAGTTTTGATAGCATTTGTTGCAAGAGGCTTTCAGTAATACCCACTGGAGGAATACTTGACATAACATACGAATTCATAGAAGTTGAAGATGAATACTTTTTTATTTTTTCTTGGTTCCTAAATCGTTTAAGTTCTGTATGGTGAGGTTTACCACATTTTCTGGGTTACAGACCAAAACACTCCATTTGTTATATGAAAGGGAAGACCAGGTACAGTTTAATACACAACAGACTCCCATGTCAGTTCGTGCTCTTTACATACCTATCACAATGTTACACTAATTAAAGTAATCACAAAGATTGCCATATTCTCAGATGTAACACCATGCAAACTGGTGTAAATTCACAGATGTTTCAGAGACACGTATCGCTTCCGTATTCAGGGTAGAAAAGTGACTCTTCTACCTAGAAGATGGAGTATGTTTATTTGTGTTGAAAGAATTATTGTGACATAAAAAATGCACCTCCAGTTTTCTCATTTGCCTTGTACTACTTTGACAGTTTCTAAGTTCTTATAATCACTATTCAGTGAACATGAAGCAAGTCAGTGAAGATCAAAGCTGTTTCTTAAATATTATTTTAATTGACAGACATTGGTGTGATGATGGAGATAATCTGGGTCGTTATGGCTGGATAGAACATGATGGACGAACATTTGGTGTTCAAGAAATAGAAGATGGTCCATTTAAAATCACTGTGTCTTTTGTGAAGAAACCTGGAGGAAACCATGGAGGAGACTGGACTGCAAGAATCAGTGCTGCAACTCAGGACAGCCAGCTGCAAAATGAACTCATTTCTTTTCTTTTATATTCAGTCATTGAGGAAAAGACTAAGGGTCGGATTAAACCTTATCGTTTTGAAAGTGGGCTGCCTGTGGGAGTAAGTGGTGAGACAGAGGGTTTGGGAGCATTTACTTTGAAGCTATACAATCATTCTGGGCAAGTGGAACATGAATCATATCTCAGCACAACTGTTCAGGGTCTCCATGTACTGAAAGAGACTGTAATTGCATCTCTGCGAGTGGTCGTAGATCGTCGGAAGGGTAATCAGAAATTCTTTGTTTTGCCAGGAGAATTACTATCATCATCTGGTGTTGATGGTAAGAGAGTGGAACCCAACTTTGTGGTCACACAGATAACAGCCAGAGTGCCATTTGAACTAGACATGGCATTTGAATCTGGAAGTCATATGGACCGTTCAGAAAGTCTTATCGTGAATGCCTACAGCAGAGAATTAAGCAGGCTTCGCAAGGATTTTCACCACAGGTTTGAGGAAACATTCAAGCTACAAACAAAAGGATACAAGACTGATGAAATTGCATTTGCCAAAGCAGCTTTCAGTAACTTGCTTGGTGGTGTAGGCTATTTCTATGGAGCATCAAGGGTTGAATCACCACATACAAGAAGTCCAGTACCATACTGGAAAGCACCTCTGTATTCTGCAGTCCCATCAAGGAGTTTTTTCCCAAGAGGATTTCTATGGGATGAAGGATTTCATGGTCTGTTGATATCATCATGGGATCTGGATATAGAATTGGACATCATCAGCCACTGGTTTGATCTTATGAATGTAGAAGGATGGATTCCAAGAGAACAGATTTTGGGTCAAGAAGCTTTAAGCAGAGTTCCAGAACAGTTCGTCACACAGAGAAACAGTAATGCAAATCCACCAACTTTTTTCCTAACTTTACATTTTATACTTCAGAACTTAGCACATAAGTTGACAGAGAAAGAAGGTCGTTTGGCAACTTTAGAGCGGCTTTATCCTCGACTTCAGGCATGGTTTGACTGGTTCAATGTAACTCAAGTTGGTGACTTGTCTGGGTCATATAGGTGGCGAGGAAGAAATGCTACCACAAATCGGGAATTGAATCCTGTAACTTTAACATCAGGCCTAGATGATTATCCACGAGCTTCTCACCCAAACGTGGATGAACGTCATGTTGATCTGCGCTGTTGGCTAGCACTGGCAGCATCCACACTGTCAGAAATTGCAAAACTTCTTAACAAGAATGGTCAGAAATACAGTAATACATATGGGTATCTAGCAGACAACAATCTACTGGACAAATTACATTGGTCCCCAAGAACTCATGCTTACTCAGACTTTGGTCTGCATACAGATTCTGTTGTCCTCAAACAACCTTCACCTCCAAGGTCACATTCATCAGGATATCAGATGCATCAAAATGTTGATAAAATTCGTTTCACAATGCAGGACCCAGAACTGCGTTTTGTTGATTCTACTTTTGGTTATGTAAGTCTCTTCCCCTTTCTTCTACAGATACTGGAACCTGAGTCTCCCAAACTTGGTAAGATATTAGATGATTTGAAAAATCCAGAACTGTTATGGACAAATTATGGTTTACGTTCACTTGCAAAAACTGCACCATTGTATATGAAGCCCAACACAGAGCATGACCCTCCTTACTGGCGTGGTCCAATCTGGATTAACTTGAACTACATGGCTGTTAGGGCACTCAGTCACTATAGCAAGATTGGTGGTCCATACAGCAACAAAGCTAAGACAATCTATAATGAATTGAAGCAAAATATAATAAGGAATATCATTAAAGAATATAGAAGAACAGGGTACATCTGGGAGCAATATAATGATAAAACAGGAGAGGGACAAAGATCCAGACCATTTACAGGCTGGTCATCTTTAGTTGTTTTAATGATGGCTGAAATGTATTAATGCATATAAGGAACTATTTTAAGTGAGTTCAAGACGGGCTCCAGTGGCTGGATCTGGTTTTATGAATATGTGGACCATCAGGTTACCTAGATGGCACAGAATTTCTTAAATAGCTGAATGAACATCAGCTGCTCAAGAATAATTCTGCTGCATGGTGTTTGTTTGTTGTTGTTTTAGGTTGAGGTGCACGGGGTTTTAAAGAGTGGTTTGACTTTGTTTTTTGACGTAAAGTGATGGAATAGCATATTTAATTCTCAGTGATTACTTATTATATTCGACTTTTGATACTTCATGGCTCTATTTCAAAACTAATTTTTATTGATAACTTTCCTGAAAGTTGATATATCTGTTGAGAATCTACTAAATATTGTTATAGGAAGTTTTAAAACCATGAATACCAAGACCTTAGTGATTTTTATTAATATTCTTTTTAGTACCTGATAACGGGGTGCTAATAAGTCCTTAGTCCGATCGGGAAGGAAACAAGCCTGGAAGCATGTAAGGGACGTGCGTGATTTCAACAACATTGAGACGCGAGCTGTCATCAAGTTTTTTTTTTCTGCAAGGCAAGGCCCTGAAGGAAATTCACGCCATTCTGACAGAAACATTAACTTGTTTCCTTCCTGGTTGGGCTAAGGACTTATCAGCACCCCTGTACTTGTGAATGTTAAAATAATGTATGGTAGGTGACACTTGAATGCCGTAAGGTAACTATTAGTGCACTGTTTAGAAGTGTGTCAGAACATTCCAGTCTGAATACACAATATACTTATGCATTTACATTTATGGAAGAGGCACTGAAAGTAATTCAGGGTTACTCTTAATAAGGTCACGTATTGCACAAACACACAAATTGGTGTATTGATCAGTACTATAAAAACTGTAAATTTGCTTTGTAAATACAGGGAAGGTAACACAAGATCATGATCATCTTCTAAGGGGGTTTGTGAGTTCTGGGGTGAAGCCATGTAGTTTTGTGGCTGATTGCCAGTTTCTCTGTTCAGGTCACTCTATACTCCAAGTATGAATGTATGGAAACTACAATGCCATAACCCAGAAAACCGTGTCTTATTTTCACACAATTAAAACCTCAAATCAAATTTATTTTTCACTATCATTCCAAGCGTATAGTCCAAGTTTCTGCCGGCATTATGTACTGAACTACAAGTAGTTCAGTGTGGTGAACTTATTGTGTGTCTCAAGAGTGTCTTTGGATTTAAATCAGATTTGATAGTTGCTTAATATACAAGATGATTCATGACTTGTGGACATTATTGCAGGAGCAGATTTCCTAGGTCTTTATGAGCAAAAATGTTAATATCCATATGGGTCCTATTCTCAGTGGTTTTGGAGTTGGGTGTTCCTTAATTGTCGTAAACTGCATGTTGCAAGTCACACTATGTGACCTTGAACCAGCTGGAACAGGAACAATCAGCAGAAGCTGCAACTCGCAACTTTTGTTGTTCACAACCAAGCGGCAGTGTGAGTTGTGGCCAGAGATGGCATTTTTGGAAACCATTGTAAAGCACAGGTCAGTGTAAACTGAGGGCAAATACATGAATCTGATATATACAAATAAAGTTCATACGCCAACAAATGCACTTTTTATTACACTTGATAAAGTTTTAAAATTTACGTTAAAAATCACTTTGGCTTGCTCCTACATGTTTCGGTCTACGACCATCATCAGGGAGCCTTCATTAGAGCATAACTAAAGTTATATTTAGGTTAAAATTCGGTAACAACTACGTCGTTACATGTTATGTGGTGGTGTGGCAGCATGTCATAGGTATAGTGTGTGTACTGTTCGCTATGTTGAGTGCGCTCAACACGTCATAGGTATGGTGTGTGTACCGTTCGCTGTGTTGTGTGCACTCAACACAGCGAACGGTACACACACCATACCTATGACATGCTGCCACCCCATCGCATAACATATAACGACATAATTTTTTACCGAATTTTAACCTAAATTTAACTTTAGCTAGGCTCTAATGATGGCTCCCTGATGATGGTTGTAGACCAAAACATGTAGGAGCAAGTCAAAGTGATTTTAAATGTAAATTTTAAAACTTTATCAAGTTTAATAAAGAGTGCATTTGTTGGTGTATGAACTTTATAGATATCAAAATGCATGGTAGAATAAAAAAAAATGAAGTTGAGTTACACTTGTACTTTAATTTATTAGGTATTATGCTTGTTTATTGTTTTTTCCATTTATTTTTAAGAATCCTTACTTTCTGTTCTAAGTTTCAAGTGGCCACAACTTTGTAACCGTCCAAAATCAGATGCATGTTTATGTGAACTTTTCTGATCACAAAAACCTAAGAAATTATCTCCTGCAATAATGTCGATAAGTCATAAATCACCCTGTATAATGTATGAAAGTAACATTTGTGCCTCATCATTAAAGTGGTATTGGAAAGTAACAGGGTTATCATTCTGGGTTCTTAAATATAGTATGTGATGTAGAATGTAGACTTTCAAGGCCCATTCCTTCTGTCTTTGTAGTAATTAGACCTAAGGTAAATTAAGGGCTGTGATTTATAATTAAGTTGTGATAGAGCAAGAAGTGATTAATAAAGAAAGATTTGTATTCTAAAGTTGAATATTTTAAATGTACATATCATATAATGATCTGTATGAAGAAGTTTTGGGATCAACAGATGGTGAAAGAACATAAATTACATTTGTAGTTGTAACTGTACAATAGTACAGTAAAACCCTCTTAAAGACATTTTTTATGGGGGGGGAGAATCAGTTAATTTGGCTCATTAGCAGGGAAGCATTTGAAAAGGGCATAAGCCTGAAAACAAAATTGTTTTGTAATTATGTATTGAAATTGACATCCCTTTACTACAACATTACTCCACATAAATTCCGTATTAATGACTCTTTTTTGCTATCATACCACATTGAAGTGTTACCTTCTATAGTGATCTTGACACATTCTTGAATACAAGATAAGATTTTTATAAGCACAACTCATGGAACTATACCATAAATAGTCACTCCACCTTACTTTTTCCATTTTCACCTTTTCTCCAGCTCCACTGTTCACTTACAGACCAGGTACTCTGTTGTGTATTTTGACACAGAAATGCAAAGGCCCTAAAAAAAATTTTTTTTTGTGAGGGAATTTTAAGTAGCATCCACCAGGTGTAGAATATCCAGCTTTTCTTGATCTTCAAGCAGTTTATATTCCTTGCCTGTTTCTTGTGTGGTAACCATGCTGATTTTGTGTTTATTAATTCAAGGCTTTACAGGACAAAAACTGTATACAGATATGCAATCTGAAGTGAATACAAAAATTATATTTTGCATATGATATACTTAAAATTAGTGAAATTAAAGTAAAACAGTTAACAATCATAACACACTTCATTAAACCTATGCATATTTATTTGGTGGACTGATTACACATGCACCACAATGTTGCATAATAGCATGTGAAATGCACACGTGGAAACTGATGCCAAAGCAGTCAGAATGATGTCATTTTCCACAACATGTTTCCATGGATTAACACTGAGTCACTTATCTGTACCTCTGATCTATGATGGAAACATTATTACTGTCTGTGGAAGAATAATAAATGGGTAGAAAAGGCATTCCATCATGAAATTTTCATGTTTCTTAGGTGGGAAATCCTTTTAAAAGGGCAACATCATATGTTAATCATATGGGAAAATTTTGGTACTCAATCAATCTGACATTGTAGGCGGGAAAACCTTTTAAGCAGGGATGCTTGAACTAGTTTTCACTGTGTATAGAAATTGCTTAAAAAATTAAAATCTTATGTATGTTAATCAACTTAAGCTGTCTTTTTTGCAAGTCGCAATCAGCACGTAAAATATTAAGTACTCTGGCACAGGCTACAAGTCTTGAAGAAAATGTAATCTCAGATGAACAAAGTAAAATATGGAAGTTAGAGTAGTTTCAGAGAATATGCCTGAAATACAAAATTAATGAGATAAGAAACAAATGTTACCTTGCTGAAGGCTCAAATTAATGTAAACTATATCTAAAAATAAATCGTATCTATCAAGGCCAACCAATTCATGCTGCTCAGATCATTCGTGTTTACTGTGAGAGCCGTATGAAAGACTAAACACACTCTGTGGAAAAATCACATAGCTTTTAATGTTAAACCTGGTGGTACATACGGTATCTACTGAGCTTTTAACAGTTAGGAATAAAAATCCTTATAAATTCACATATATGGGTCACAATGGAATTTAAGGAGGGCCTCCAACCTAGAATTCTCTTGTGCCCTCCTCTGCTGCTATGCAATAAATGCTCCCTCTCTGCATCAACCTGGCTCATATAGTATTGCTGCTGCAAGTCATCCAGCTCTTAAGATTAACAGAACAGCCCACAATGGAAGAAGTCCTTGGCATAACTGACTTAGCGGACTGCTGTTATGATAGACCATCAGTATTCTTAATGCTCCACATTGCAGACACAATTATGACATGAAAGAACAAGCACAACAAACCCATAACTATTCATTTACTTTCTCACTGATCCATTCTAACAGACATCAAGATACATGCACACTTTCATCCACTGTGATTAACAATAACATATCATTGCTAATTGTATGGTTTGCCTTTCAAAGAAATAAGTGATCAACCTGAAGATGGCCCATGGAAGGGCTGAAAATAGGTCATTGAGAGAAGTTATGTAAGAACATCTTAGTCATAAAAACATTAAACAAGTTGTGTTTGACTATATTTTACCTATATATATGTGATCCTTGGGAGCAGATCAGGTCTTCTAACTTACCATGGATGTATGCACAGGATATGTACTGCTGGGCCAATTCACCTCTAACTTGCAGTTCAGTAACTTAACACAGCATTATCACTCAGTAGTGAAGAAAGGACACTAACTTAGCTGCTTGCTGGAATGGTCAGTAGATCCAATTCATACAGGCTTGGCACAGGCTCATCAGGTACCTGTGCCTCTTTTATGGAACTTATGTGTGGAGGAACAATTACATTGTGTGCCCATTTTAGGAGCATCATGATATTATGTAACTAGTCTTTATTATTATTTTTATCATCATCATGATTGTTATGTTGTTCTTGTCTCCACAGGCCTTTTCTTCCTGATACTTCTCTTGAACCAAGGGTGATCCCCACCACTCAGGCTTCACGTTTCAGACTGCATTACGTACCGTATTGTGTGTCATGTCCCTAGTCTAGCTTGTTCTTTGTAGTGAATCTATTCAATGTTTTCCTTGTATGGCTTCCAAATTTTTCTTTATATCTTTTGTTACACTTACTGTGGCTCCAGTTATTACTGGTACAATCACACATTTCATATTCCACATTTGTTGTATCTCTACACATAAGCTCTTTGTATTTTAGTTGCTTCTCTGCCATCTTTTGTGTGACATTTCTGTTCTGTGTGTACCTCTCGATTCCATAACACTGAAACACCTTTGTGTTCACACACAGGGTTGTGTGTGTGCATACCATTTGTCTGTTGTTTCAATGGCTCTACATATTGAGTAATGCCAATGTGCACAAACGTAACTGCATCTTATTAATATTATTATTATTATTGATGAGCATACAGGATTTTGATGGGGAAACCTGAGGGAAAGAGAACAGTTAGAAGACTCAGATGTAGATGGGAGGATAATATTAAGATGGATCTTCAGGAAGTGGGAGGGAGGGGGTGTGAACTGGATTGATCTGGCTCAGGATAGGGACAGGTGGTAATGAACCTTCAGGTTCCATACAATGCAGGGAATTTGACTAGCTGAGAACTGGTTAGTTTCTCAAGAAGGACTGTGCTCCATGGAGTATTATTATCATTATTATTATTAGTAGTAGTAGCAGTAGTATCAGCACCAGTAGCAGCATTATTAGTAGATGCAATCTTCATTTAATGTTGCCCTGAACAAGAGCGTTTCACTTAAACACTGACAAATTTTAGTGAATGAACAATTCCTGGAATCAAACACTGTTTTTACTTGTTCCTGGCAGGATCTTCGACTGCCAACCTCAGCAATTCAGTTTGTGTTTTCTGTTGCTTTGTTCTACATTGCAAATTTTATAAAAGCATAGGGGCTGATCTTTATATAGGACTGTCCAAAGCAGTAACAGCAGCAGCAGTAGTAGTAGTAGTAGTAGTAGTTGTTATAATAAAAACGCAGATGAGCAACTGGCATCTTCCTTGCTGCCTTCAGTAATAATCCAGTCAAATGGTAACGTCATAAAGCCACTTCTGTGCAAAAAGAAATTGTCAGCGAGCAATAGGGAAGGCAACAGTGACACTATACAAACTGTAAAAATTACTTCCTCTGGCATTGAAAATTCGTATAATCAGTGAAGCTGGTCTTAAAAAAAAATCAGGCATAAATAAGAAAATGCTGCAAAGTATGTGCTGTTCAGTTGTGAATGCAATGTCTGTATTCTGCTTCTGCTGCAATTAGCAGGCTGGTGCAGTGGCAGCATCAGGCTTGGTAAAGAACTTTACATCATTACCTGCTATTCTGCCTGGGCTTTTATCATGTTCCTGTCTCTCCCGGCTAATTCTGTGGTAGTACCTCAGAATAGATCAAAACTGCTTCCAAATTCTTGCATACTGAACCACTCTTGATCATCTCACCACTTTCAATGTTCTGGTCACTAATATCCATCATGAAATAACAAGTCCTACTGCAACTTTCTGTGCGGATGTCTAGCTCTGGTAAGCATGTACAGCAGAATTCCTTTAATCCAACGTCTGACAATTTGGAAATCCGCATAACCCAGCACTTGAAGTGAGCAGTCCCAAGAACAAAAGTTTTGCATTTTTACCAGAAAAAAGCTTCATCAGCGAGACAGACAGATCTCAGAGGTATGTTAAAAAAGAACTCCAAAAAAATTTCCGTACATCACCCCTTGTGTTAATTCCTGACCCCTCGTCTCCTAATCCATCAACTCCTTCAGCTGTGGAGACTCCAGACAACAAAGAAGAGGACTCTGATGACCCTGAACCAGCAGATATATATATATCCAAATGGAATACTCCTCTCATTAGTTGTACAGCCCAAATATAAGAGTATAACAAATAATTACCTGTAAAAACTTAGGTCAGTGTATGTACCATCTGATAACACAGAAGACCCATAATTCACTACCTGTCTGGTCCCATACAAGTCAGATCAATGGAATTCTACTGTATCTTCCACTTCTAATACAATGAGTAAATAATATGCAAAAATGCACCAACTTACAAATTTAACAGTGCAGTAAGACAGTTAGGTTTTTTGGACTGAACACTCCATAAGTTTCTGTGAGAAACACCACTTCAGAATGAACTGATCTGTTGTATTTTACACATAAAGTGAGTGTTAAGGCAGATATTCTCAACCCATGACCCACACACATGCACACATTTTTGAAACTGTAATCGCATAGTACAACATAAATAGTTCTCGCCTAAATTTAATGTTGAATATTATGTGAATAATTAGTCTGGTGGAAATTTACTAAACCTCTCAGAGGAATGTCAGTAAATTTCTACCAGACTACATCCCAGCAGACTGTAATCTTTCATATGTGAACCTGTCTCTTACAGTTAGTGGTCTGGGAATGCAGATGTCATAACACACCTTTGCTTTTGAGTTATGCCTCTCTCAAATTTCATTATCTTCATCTGTGCCTCCAAAATAAGTCTGCATACATTTTACAAAGACAGTCTTAAGGATAAAGATGAATGCATGCAATGCATAGTGATGCTATGAAGAGCAATTACATTGTTTTTCAAAGCTTTTATGGTCTAGAAAATCATATATGCACTGTAAATTTGCAAATAATTCTTAATCATAATATCAAAAAGTTTCTTACATTGCATTCTACAGAAAAAATGAAATTTTTCTTCTTCCATTTATTTTTTTTTTTTAAATCATGCTTTGTGCAACATAAAAGTCCTCTCAGTTCAGCAGAGTTTGACATACATTACCGTTCTTTATAACAGAAATAATGTAAATGTACTGTTATTAACATCATTCGTCTTATGAACACATGCAATTATTACAACTGGTACTGGTAAATATCAGCTGTACACATGCACTACTGCATACTGAAACCCTGCGTGGCTAGTACTAAGTACAAAATAAACAGAATTATTAAGCTGTCTTCATTAATTCATAAGTTACTGGATATGGCTAGTCCAGTATTAAAAACCACTGGTACTTTGACCTTTATACATTTCACAACATGGCAAAAACCACAGCCAACTCATTTCTACCCTCTATTCCAAACACAAATCAGAGATACCGCAAGTCCCTAAATGGGATCATCCACAGCACAACAGCACTAGGCAGAAACAATTCTTGATTAAAAAATCCAGGAAAACCTTGGAAATGAAAAGATGTGTAGTGTACTGCGTGCTAGTCTGTGCAGTACATATTCAGTAAGAATGGTTTTATATACAACACAGTAAACTAAAACAATTTCTAACCCCTATTTTTCTCTGAAGTCCATTTCTAACAGTCACATTTTTCATAACACTAGTGAAAGCAGTATATGGTAGTGCTACTGTGTCTTGTTGAAGCACATATCCTTTTATCATAAAGCCAAAATAACAGCACTGAATATGTAGGCATACTGTCAACTATTCAGAATAGTCAGGTGTTAGCAAAAGTGTACAGAACACATTTCGTGAATGCAAAAAGTAAAAAACTTGAAATTTCTGTCACCTTGTTAAGCAGTGTTATGACAATACATGTTCACATGCTAAATTTACACAAAAGAAATCAATAGATGCAATCACTTAACAAAATCAATTTCCCATGATATCCAACTACACTTCATACATTTTTAAGACACGGAATTAAAATAAAAAATGTTACAGCATTAGATCAATGAACAAATGTAATTCTTAATTTGGTTTGCACCTTACATATGAAGATACATAATTTGTATATTAAGTGTCTACCATTTTGACAGACTACAAGTATACTCACCACTGATGCCCATAACTTACCCCTGGCAAGTGAGTGTGTGTATTTCTATTGCACTGATCCATGGAATGAAGATCTTTTAAATATTCACCTCACAGTGGCCCATCAAAGGTATGGAATAAGAAGAGAGTTTTAGATAAAAAGTGCTGATAGACAAAAGAATATAATTTCAGTTTTATGCAACAACACAGGATGAGTCATATTAAAGCAATTTTGGCTCTTATCCTTACAAATATGCGAAAATCCTTGAGATCAGTTCCCCATGTTAACAGCATGGGCTGAATAAATAACAATGTTCCATTGAAAATTACACACTTCCTGAACTGCAGAAAATTGACTGTACAGTGGGACATAAAAATATTTCTAAGCACAGGTCAGACATACTAAAATTCGAAGGTCTGCATCCACATTAACTACCAGCATTCCTCAAAACTAGTGTCTGTAAAATCAAACACACATAAAGGATGGTATTCTGGGAATATTTTGGGGAATACTACATATAAATGCTACTGTCCAGCTATTTGCACATTAAAGCAATTATTACACAAATCACATACTCTGTCAGAATTAATGATTAATGCATTCATAATGTGCCAACTACTGCAAGCTAATTTTTCACACTAAATATGTATAAAGTTAGAGTTTTTATCAATACAAAATCAACTCTGCAGTCATATAAGATTCTGTGTATTGTAACAATTGTTAAATATAAATTAGATGCAAAAATATAGTTAATACACAAAACAAGTGCAGTAAAAAAATCAATATATATAGCTCCTTATAATTATTTTTTTTTTAATTTCACTACAAGAAATTTTATCTTTGGTGGTTAAAAAACGAAATCTGTACACATACGTACATACATATATTTAATTACTAGCACAGTAGGCTTGCAGTTACATACGAAAAGCTGCCCAACATCACTGGTGATGAATAAGCCAAGTAAAGCAACCTGCAGCTATTATGAGTAAGGCCAAATTTTGCATGGAAGTCCATGAAGCCCATAACAGTATTTTTCTATAAAGAGGATGATGTTAGAAGAAACAATAGATGCAACATATGGCAGTACTTTATAGAGTAATCACAAACACGTAAAAGCAGCTGGTATACTGATTATCTACAAGTACTGTATGTGATATACCCAAGTACCTAAGATATGCAATACAACATGAGCCAAATACAAGATGAGAATTTTTCCTAATTCACCAGCTAAAAAATGGGAGTGCACCTAATAAACACAAAGTCAGCCATGCTCTACACATGTATTTTCCTGAAAACTGAAGCATGTGGACAGGGGTTGCCTTATTTGGTTAAGTATGGTATCTCTGTGACAATGAGATGCAGTGTGTAGGATACATAATACAGATGTTCTTCTTAATGTATACAAATACTTGTAATAAAGTAATTCTGTCATGCTGCCCTGCACTATAGTCAATAAATTATACAAAACAGCATATAATTTTAGTTTAAAATAAAGGAATGTATACATTTTTCTTACATTCTTACAATGTGCCCTTGGTCCCAGTTTCTTGGAAAACATATATTGCATACACCAATGCCAGAATCAGGGGAAAGCCCAAATCAACAAATCCAAAATATTTTGGATTTTTAGATTCCAGCAGATGGTAAAAACAAGCAGATAATAAACCCAAAGGCATTCATTATGTCACTCTGCACACTAAACATACAACTGGCTGTAAATGTTTCTCCAGTTTTATAGGTATGTATGAGATTTAATCACCTGTTTTACATTATGTACCAGTCCACATTTTTTTAGACAAGTGTAATGACATCCTGATGTAAACCCTGACAAAGAATGAAGGAGGAAGAAGGTCAGAGGCTATCTCATTAATATCTCATTGTAATCCTGATGAAGAATACAGGTTGAAGGTACTATGCTATACATTCATCATTCCAGCAATGAAAACTACATAAAAAATATCAGCATGGTCAATATGTAACTTAATTATGCCTTTAATTTCCAGACCATTCTTCAGATATTTTCCAAACACTGACCTAAAAATATATGACAATGAGCTGTTTTACTTTCTAATTATGAATATCCATTATCACACACCTCAGTCAACACAGTGGTAGTCTTATTTTGCTGAACAAATGTGAAGCTGTGACCGCAGGGAAAATGAACAACTATAAGAAACAAAAGGAGAAGGACTTCATGGGCAACCACCACACTAGTGCAATGTCACACTTCTGTCACGAAGACCCCTGCATAATGTCCACAGTGTAATAGGAGGCAATAATAACACCCACTGTCCACATTAAATCACTTCAGAATGTCTTCCTATGGATTGCACGCTGTCCTTCTTCATCGTACTCTCTCTTTGATACCCACATTTTTTTGAAGGTGTCAAGTGATGCTAGGATTGAACCACCAATCCAAGTAGAATACAAGCGTTCCTGGGGTGCAGAAATCTAAACAGAAATATCACCACCATTTTAACAGACATACAACTTCAGTATAACATAGGGACTGAAGAGAGAATGCAATGTAACTTACTCTTATTTTGATGTCTTTTGGAGCTAATTTTCTGATTTCTGATAACAGTCTATCTCCAAATCCCTGGAATACAAAAATTAAAGTTCAAAGTCAAAGTAACATAAAATGTATTTATTCTCATTTACTTAGTGAGCTTTCAATAGTTCAAATTATACAACATGGTATAATAGGATTACTTGTGACTAATGAATGGAAAGGGTGTGAGAAGAAGTGGTGATCACAATTTGAGATAATATCCTTGCAGAGTACTACAAAATGAAGAGAAGTGTGTTATGAAAGACTACTTCCAAAGGAAAATGGTTTTCTTCATCTTCACATTTAGGAGAGGTACAGACCAAGAGGAATGTTGAGAGCAGTCTGCATTGCTGGTTCTTATGCACAAAATTACTTTATTAATGAAAATGTAGAGAATAAATTACCAACTCTCTCCAAACATTCAATTAATAAAAATGTGCTTGTAGGCTGTATTGGACTGTCAACCATATAAACCCCCTGTCTTCCTGCATGCCCTAAAGACATATGGGGGTGTGCCAGTCACAGCTCCACACATTCTTAACCTTAGCTCAAGGGCCGAGATGAGCGGCCAGTTTCACACTCCAGCTACTTTAGCCTCAAAGTAACAGCCTCTGGACAACCAAACAGAAGAGGCTGTATGGGATCCAGAGACAGTGTAACTGTCATGGAAAAGAAAAAATCTCCTGCCCCTGCCCAGAAATGAACCACAATTATGGCTGTCCAACCCATAGCCTACTGACTACACTGCGTTTGCCCAGTTCCTTATCGACTCTGTTATTCTGTAAACATGCACAAGTTACATCAGTGTTTACTGTACCAAACTTTTATTCTTTTGTCTAAACAATTCCATTCACTGTGCTATGCACATATCTTAGTAAGGAACAGCTTCTTCTAGAATTAGACAGCCAATAACAAATATGATCCCTGTATTAACAGATTCCACTTCCTGTGTATTTCAATGGGCCACACTGTAGTAAAACTACTTTATCTGCCAATCAAGAGGAAGCTTTACTGTACTCATATATATATATAAATTAAAAAAAATAAATAAAAAAATAAAAAATAAAAAAAAATATCACATGAAAAATGTTAGGTGATTATGCACAAATTTTAACACATTCTGTATGGGAATTTTCCTGAATACTGATGACTGTAAAAGGGGACCATCTTACAAACAGGTCTGCCTTACATGCAGGTCAATGCAGGATATACACTTTACAACCACTCAAAAAACTACAACCAAGTACCTTAAATAATGTCGAGCCTCCTGAAAGAACAATGTTTTGAAATAATACTTTGCGAAGATCCAAGTCAGATTTCTGTATGGAGTAAAGCAGAACTTCATGTAGACCCTCATACTCTTCCCCAATGAGGTCTGGCCGAAACAAAACTTCTGGGGCTCTGAACCGTGCAGGACCAATCTACAGATGAAGGGATAATAATACATTTCAATTACAGATTTCAGGATCTGCACAAATAAAACATCTCCCAAATTACACAAATCATAACTGCCTGTAATGGACTCTCCACCTTGTATCTGCTAAGCGGGCAGAACAGAGTAAAAGAATGTTTATTGTTACTGGCTACTTTTGAAAAAAAAGTAACTGAAGTTTTAAAAGGCTGGTTCAAAGTGGCTACAAAGGTATTTAACACAAATTTTGTTTGTCATGCTTAAAGTTTATAATAGTAAATGAAAAAACATGTTGTTTTCAAAGGCATGTTTGAAGAACTTTCAATACCTACTACAGGCAGAAAACAAATGTGCGAAGAGTTCTCATCTGCAGTGCTATTCAAGCAGAAAAACAGAAGAGAATATAAATTCTAGTTCTGATCACCATGTCTGATGCAATATACAAACACTGTTGAGTTATATCATTATCTACAAGGTATATAAAAGTTCTGCTAGGTAGTGCAGCCATGACGCAAATTAATATGTTCAAGGCTAGACCTGATATGCCTTTTCCATATAAAATACAGACACCTTTAAAGTTTCTAATATTAAGTGCAGGGTGCTTAAAATATGATCATAACAAACGTCTTCTAAACCATATGAGACATCAAATACCATGAACAAGGTTTTTCTGTTCAATACAACAGGCATGCTGTTGGAATGTCACAAAAACTTCATCCTGTGAAACAAATTACATGAGACGCACTTCATAATCATTAAAATTTCAATTACAAAATGCTCAGGATCTTGTTAGCCATCTACCATTTAAATGACAGATTTTAAACATTATGGACTAAAATCATATGACCACAACACACACCCTGAATAACAAAACCACAACCAAAAGTCATTGTCAAGAAGATCGAGCTGCAATTAACACAGTGTAATTGAAGCAATATTTACAGTTACACTTCCTCTGCTAGTCCAACAGATGCCTTGTAAAATAATGGCACTTTGTTCTGCATTTCTATTATTTTATGTGTGTGATATGATCATGATGAGCTAAGATGATGATGTTGTGGCATTTTGCACACTTAATTATAACTTATTCAATGGGGCCTACATTTAGTCTTAATCAGTCACACAGAATGGACTGCCACGTGAACAACTAATGACTTGCTGATACTAGAAGTTATGATTATGGAAACCTGTGTGAATGGAGTTGCTGTTGAGAGTTTCAGAAAATCCAATAACTCTGTGAAGTTCCAATGCATGGCCAATTAGCCTCTGATTTGCCATTATGTATATCTGTCCTTATAAAATTACTTAATTCCATGCACAACTGTGCCAACAGTGGCACAAACTGCTACTCTGGAAAATTGCCACCATAAAATGCAGTAACACACTACAGTAACACAGATCATACACACTGGTTGTAGATAATACCTAACACTACCAGCAGGTAATCTGCACAAAACATTTTTTCCATCACTTCCACAAACAAGACTTATTTAGAAGAGCTTGTTAAGATCTCTCTTTTGTATTACTTCAATATTCAATGTAATGGTAACATTACAAAAGCTGACTTGATGGTAAGTGAAGCAAATATGAGTTCTTACATAGCACACATTACAACCATCGGAAACTGACCATGTTCTATCAGCATTAAATATTTTGGATTCTTCACTTGAAACTGACAGAATGGTATTCCTTGGAAAGACTTCATAACAGAAGTGTTTGTAAAAGGTCTTGAAAAGTATACAGTAAAAAAAAGGTCATACTTCTAATGTGCTGCCATCTGGAAGTGTATACTGATATTTCTCAGTCTCCACAGTTTCTTCTTTCTGAGGGTTGTTTGCAAGATAGCATGCCTTTTCTTTGATAGTTCGTACAATCTCAAATTCTGCTGTGGTACGGAAGTTGACGCCCTCTTTACGTAACAGCAACCTATTGAATAAAGGATTTACATTACATGACTACAGTCTCATTAACAAATGCAAAATCCTTGCAGAAAATTGGTCACTTAGCCAGTTAACAACACTGCATCACCCGCTGAGGTTTTGTCAATATGCTACTTTCCCCATAAACACAATAATTATTAAATAATAAAAACCTCTTTTTCCATAGTCTGTGACTCTCACAGCAGTAGAGTTGGAGATTCTAACTTTCTGGGTTGTGATTCTGTGACACCGGGTGTGTAATTCCTGATCTTTAATATCATATTTCCTTAATTTTATCCCACCTAGCCCACCACTTGTTTTTAAATTACTTTGAAAAAAATTAACTCAGTCCTAATAGCATATCTGAGAACTGTTTTAGTGCTTACTCACATTCCTGTAATAGTAACAAGAAAAGCAAGAACACTGCAGGAGAAGAATGGGCACTTCTGCTAGTATCTTATATGTAAAGCCAGGACCATTAACCTTCATTACCAGCCACCCTTACCTGAGATATCGTGACACATCTCGTCCTGCAATATCAATCCTCATAATACTATGAGGCATGGCAAAACCTTCATAAATTGGTACAGCATGTGTAACTCCATCTCCTGAATCCAATACAACACCTGTTGTGCGTCCTGTAGCATAACTGGAACAATACAAATTATGTACAAAAATCTTGCTGGACAATCAGCCATGACAAAGCTGGATGAAAACCAACATTTTGGGAACCACCTCATACTTCCATCATCATGGGAAGAGTGGGAAACTGGGAAATGACCACAAGCCACTGATACATATATTACATATTATTATGTCAGTACTGGGAATAGCCTTTTCCTTCCCAAAATTTGAAGGCTACTTATGCCATTAGATTTCATAATGTTTCATTGTGTACATCATAATAGTTTCAGTATTGTAATAATTGCATTCAACATAAAAATACAAGTGTCCTGCTGACAGCCTGTACAGTCAAAATGCTCAGGTACACACAAAAAAAAAAAAAATGCAGTACTGCAATGGTGGTAGTATTATTAACAGTTACTTATATAATGGACACAACCAAAAATTACAACTTTGAAAAATATTTGCTGGTGTTGAGCAACTTGCAGAAATATAGCATGGTGTGCTGTTGTGGGATATGGAATCATTTTGGTCCATATCATACTGCTGATGTGACTGCTACAACTACAGATGAAGAGGACCAATAAAGACCTTCATTTTTTACATTGAACAGCTGTGTTGCACCAAAATCTTGCATGTAACTTAAATGGTTTCAGCCAGACAGTGCTATGACTCTCAAACACAAGACATTTCATTTCCAGAAGAACAGAATTACCTATTCCTTGCACTTTTTGGTTGACTTTAAGCTTAGATCATCCCTATAAACAGTACAACTGACACACACTGTTTAAACACAGACAGTACATTACTTTCTACACAACAGTGAATCAAGCCCAGTCACATTAAATCAAGTCTGATTCACTCACATGCTGTACAGGTAGAGTGCTTTACTTTACACAAAGCTCCTCATTCCAGTATACCCACGACACTGCGCCAGGCCAGTTGAGCCAAGGCATGTGAGGTGTGCCTTTGCAGCATATTAGGAAGTCAGACTGAATTTGGTTACTGGGCCTGCAGCCTAAATCGAATGGAGGGTACATGAGTCTGGCAGAAGTGAAATTAAATGCTTTAAGTGTTTCTAATTTAACCCAGCCTAGAAAAAGAATATGCTCCCATCAACAGGTACAACAAAACAAAATATATGAGAGGAGTAAATGGTATTGTGTACACATACACAGACTTACTTACAGACTAAGAACAGCTTGCATAGAAACAAAGAGAGCAGGAACATTGAATGTTTCAAAGAAAATCTCTGCAGCTTTCTCTCTATTCCGCCTTGGATTGAGAGGGGCTTCTGTTAGCAGTACCGGATGCTGCAAGAAAGGAGCACAATTACAAGCAACTGTAATATGACAACTGATTAACAGCACATATCACACACAGCATAAAGAGGAAAAACTTTAAACTACAGATGTCTTGAATAGAATGTCTGTACAAAATGTAACTCACTCCCATTTAACTTGGTGTTTCTCTCATACTTTTTTTTTTAATGGACCTTCCCATATCTACAGATTTCAAGCTTTCACAGCAGTTAAGTGTGACTGTCAAACCTCCTACTGTGTTATGACACTGTGAAGATGAAGGCTGTAACCCAATGTTCAGTAACGCAATTGGTAGTAATCTCATTAACAAATTTTCTGCTGTGTTAAACAGAAGACATTATCATCTTTATATGCACATTAATAAAAATCATAGACATGAATTACCTCTTCTGAGAATGTTTGCAGCTGGTCCTTGCTATATATATACTGCCAGATCCTTTCCATATCATTCCAGTCTGTGACAATACCATGTTCCATTGGGTAACGTATGCTGAGTAAACCTCGATGTTCTTCTGCTTTAGGGCCAACAAACAGATCGCCTTCCAATGCCCCAGCCATCACACGAATGTGCTTTGGCCGTCCAATACTACCAAACCAAAATAAACAGTCACGCTAGTAAACAACACACTTTTACACAAAACATTTTCCACACTAGTCAACTTATATTGGCAAAAATACATCCACTTGAGACTTTCATGTAATTATGTTTGCACTCTTTCTCCAATTTAGACAAAACATTTAACCATCTAACTCTACCGAACAGACCTTAGAAATTAAAAACTGCTCACACACACTCATGAAATTCCTCACCTTTCAAGCAGTCTAAAGGTTTGTTATTCTGTTTCTCAATCCCTGTCTTGAGCAAGGTGAGTACAGTCCAAACCCCCAAACTCCTTTCCTTGAAGAGCAATTTTAATATTACCATCCCATCTATGATTAAGTCTTCCAGTGGTCTCTTCCCTTAACAAAACTTCAGTAGGTATTTCTCATATCCCATAAGTGTGTTGCATTTCCCACCTATCTCATTTACCACAAAGTGGTAACCATAACAATATCTGCTGACATTTACAAATTATTCATTTCCACACTATCAAAATTTCTCCAGCCACCTGTCAGTTGCAAGATCTTAAGTTTTTGTCATGTTTATTATGAGGATTGCTACTCCTATGTTGAAGACAGAGGCACAAACTCTTTTTAAGTGTGAATAAATTTGTACCAAACTACAGGGCATCACATATACCCTGGCTATGGAGGCAGTGCGATGGTTTTAATTGGAAAATCAGACTTCACAGCATCATGTCTCAGACAACAGCAATCAACCTCCTGTCATTTCCTCCCTCTTAGATCCAAATATTCTCTTTAGCATCTGTTTCTCAAAGCCCCACAACACTTGAAGATCCAAGTCTTCTTGGATGCAATGCAGTGGTATGGGATTAAAGACATGTCACAGGAGCAGTCCATGTGAGGTAATGGGCTTTGATAAGACTCGGCCCTGACAGAATGATATGGGTCCTTCATGAGAAATACAACCAACAAGTGTGCATAGAGACATGTAAATTTACTGTATTATAAACAGCGTATCTGACACATGCCATTGGTAACTTAATGTATCCCATGCACCGTATAAACTACAGCCCACTCAGCAACCACTCATATGCACAGTGTGATAGCAACACTAAGTAACCAATGATATTGGTCAGAAAAAATAATAACTCTACATTATTCACTAATGCCAACAATGGCATGCAGAAGTGCCAAAGCTACATCATATTTCTTTCAGTTGCACTCATTTGAATTTATTGTACAGTTCTTTCTTACCTATGTTCTGTCAGATTACTTACTAACAACATTTTGAAATATACTGCTAATATTTACATATGTAATAGAGGTAATGTCATGTGGTGTACACCCAATGAAAGAAATATGCACATTATTTATTTAGGCTGTCATCAATGTAATCAGTGACATAAAAATAAGATGTCAATGAGGGAAATAAAGTCTGTAACATATAACATTATCTTATGAAAATGCAGTGTCATGAAACTATACCAACTTACTAGTTTGGGAAACGGCATTTTGGTATTTGATCTCCTGCAAAACCTGCCTTTATCACTCCTGAACCCTGAAACAGACAATCAATATTGAACACATGTGGCAAATCTCCAATGTGATGTTGTGTTGGCTATAACTCTCAGAACACAAGCAAACTTAATTCCTGCAATCAGGCAACTTCATAGTGACAAACAAACAAGCCTTCTGGGATAGTACACCATGTGAACCAGCAACAAGTTACCATGGAAGAAATACAGTGGTCATTTTCACAAAACAGCACATTTGTGGTCCATACTATCATATTAACATACTTTTCCATATTACATGGAATAACATGTTTGTATAATGCATTACTAAATGTCTTCAGTTCATATATGCATCTTCATTAAATCAATGAAAACAGACAAAAGTCTAGCACAGCAGCAGTTTAAAGTTCTGAGGTGTTCCAAGATATCTTGGAGTTGGCCAAAAAAGCTTTGAAAACAGTGAGACTACACTAGTTAACACATGTTTTTAGTTCAACAACTAAAACAATGGTTCAGTGAGGTCAGACAGAATTCAGCAATACTGTTGCCATATACATAAAAATTTAGTAACATGTCACACAGCTGTACATGTAGGGTCCAGAAACTGGTGTGAAATCCATACTGAATGACAGGTTAGGGACTTACTTTATAACAGAATATTTCAGCATTAAAGATAGAATAAAAGTTGAGCTATGGGAAAGTCAGAAGTACAAAACCCGATATCATCTGCTGGAGTTCGGAACAGTGAAATGGTCTGAAATTAGTTGTAACAGCAAAGGCAGAAGCAACAGCGATTATGAGTTTTCCCCGGTAAGTGGAATGATACTTCATACATTCTATGAGTCGATTACTAACCCACTATCAAATTTCACAGTATTACATTCAAACATTCCTTCACTATCTACAAAAATAATTTTGGAACCCCCGCCTTTAGGTTAGGCTTTCCATAATGCGGGTAAAGAATTGTCACTTACTGCCGTTCCTCTTGTACCACCTTTAATAAAATTGTAATTCTTTCAGACAACAGTGTACGCCATCGACAATGAAGGGAAAGTTTCTCATTAATGGAAAACGTGTTAATTTAAATAGTAGGGAGTGCCAGTGTTCCTAACATGGCGATTATCTTCAAGTGAAATTTGACAGATATTAGTATTCACGATTAAGGAAACATGATATTGCCCTACACAAGCTATTTGAAAATACACAATGTGTGCTTACATTATCAATAACAACCGGCTGATTAACGATAACATCATATGGCTCCATCCTATGTAAATATTCTAAACACTTTACTCAGAACAACAATCCAAGATCTAACACGCTATTCATCCGCGACTTTTTACGTCATTTCCCCCCGCCCCACACCCGTGAAATAAGAGTATGGAGCGCTATTTTAGCCAACTATGTTACTTAAATGAACATTTCAGCGATGTGTCTAATACCGTATAGAGGAAAGCATACAGGTTTCTTTAGTTAACGGTATGTAGAATAAAACTTACATTTCAGTTGCATGGTGTAAATAATATGTTTCAAGGTAGTCAATGATGGGAAAAGAATACATTTTTCCCTGTCTTTGCTATCAGGTTGGTACTATCAACTGCGCACGACGACGGATCTGCCGATTACTATAGTCACGGATTACATTGTTCTGTTTACTAATGATCTGTTGTAGGCGATTGCGGTTTTCGTATAATTGTCTGATTTTGACAGTAACAAATAATGTTACGATCAATAAACGCTATAGGTTGTAATTTTAAATATTTGGGATTACAAGCAGCAAGTGATTTACAAATAAACCCCGTGTGCGTCCATTGCGTGAGATGGGCAAGGAAACCGAGGTGGTTACCTGTAGCTAAGAGCAAGATGTTTCGTATTCCAGAAAGACCAAAGATCCCTGAGAATGAAAAAATAGAGCTCAAAAGGCTACATGATCGCTACAAAACACATATGCGCGCAGTTAGGTATGTATAAGTTGTTGGCATATTTTATACGCACAGCAAGAATTGGTTTAAGATTTGTTAGGTTATGTTGCCTGACCAGATCGAATAGTTTGTTTCACTTGACTTGGTCACCTGACCTTGTTGCTAATGTAAAAGGGGAGCTCTGCTGGAAAGCATCTTGTGTTTTAAATGTGTTAGCACCCATGCAGTGAGGTTCTGTCGTAAAAATAGAATCTATAATGTAATTTATTTGCGTTCAGTAAATCCAAATTAGGATACAATCCTGTGGATATAGACATTGTCACATAATACTAACATAATATACATAGTGTTGGAAGAATGTTAGCTATAAATAAATTACAATAAAAAACACCTTAAACAAACTGTCAATTCAATTTTCAATGGAATATCTCTGATATTTAAAATATTCTTTACTATTATAAAAGGAAATTATGAGTAAAAACCTCTTTAAAGCTTTCAGAAACGGTACTGTCTCACTAAGTAAGCCCTTGATATTGTAAGGAAGGTTGTTAAAAATTTTTAATTGCTGAGTAGTACACCCTTTTGGAACTGTCCAATCCCTGTGGTAATGGATTGAGCTTAGTGTGAGTGGATTAGATGGGGCTGGTTTTTTCCTTTTATTTTGGTACCATGACTCGAGTTTATGTTACTGTCTTGTGATGGCAACAATGTTATAATGTAGTCCCATACAGGTAAGATGTGAGAAATATTTAGGAGTCATGAAGGTATATATTATGATCATAGTACCACTTCCATGAAGATGTGTTGTGATTAAAAACCTATCTCAAGGTGTTTGTGTGTTGTTACTGAACATTTAACGTCGGTGACAAATGAATGAGTGTGCAGCATTCATGGAATGACACTGACAGGGAAGACTGAAGTACTCAGAGAAAAACCTGTTGTCTATCACATATCCCACATGGACTGAGATTGAATCTGGGCCCTCACAGTGAGAGGTTGTTGACTAACTACCTAAGCCATGGGGCAACCCTCAAAGCAGTGGTAAATGAAGATTTGTGAAGAGCTTCATGTGAAATGATCATAAGCAATTTCAAGGAGTATAGGTTCCTGCTGCCCAAAATTTGTAAAACATAACCTCACTGAAATGCTGTTCCAGTGTTTATACACAGTGGCTACAATTCATATGTCAACCTGTTCACTTTTTTCATGTTGGTTTATAACATCTAATTTCTCTTGAATACTCATGGGCTTTCACAGACTTTTCAGTTGTATTTCACCAGGTGATGTAGATTTATATATGTCACACATTTTGGAAACAAGAGCCAATGACATTGAAGGGGCAGCTACATCAGCTGTGTCATAATATCACCAATGTAATCAATCCATACATGTGACTGATGGCATGACAGTGACATCACTTTCTTCTAGCCTCCAACACAAGGCAACAGCAACCATGGATTGTGTATGCCAAATCACATTAAACCAAAAATTATGTATTGTCTATGCCAAATCACGTTAAACTGAAAAGTATTGTATAAATTCGAAAAGTGGTTAAATTCTGAAGTCGCATTACAGCAATATCATGCAAAAAGATATCACGTAAAATGAGACCTGCCTGTACTTGAATATTTAAATCCCCTGTTCCTAGATGATAAAGATTAAAGTAAAATAATGTGATTTACATGTAAATATGTAGCTCAATGGCGCATGGTCTATGTGCATAACTTCACATTATCATTGTTATAGAAATTATTTTGCCCAAGAATTCAGAGAGTCTTCAGCCACTAGTTTGGCAGCACTGCTTGAAACTAAGGATGAAGAAGAGAAACATCAGCTTTGTATGAAGGAAAATGAGGAATGGAATAAGCAAGTGGCTTTGCTACGAGAACAGCGTCTGATAAGATTACAGGAGGCCAGGGAGGAGAGTATCCTTGCTAAGAAGATTGCTTTTGAGGAGCGACAGAAAGAACGGCTAGAGATGGCAGAACAGCTTGTTCGAGAAGAAAAGGTAATATCACAATGATTATGGATCTTGAAATCTGAACATGTTGTGGTGTAACCAATGTAATACAAACTTCAGAATTAGGCTAAGGTAAGTTGGATCGAAATGTCAGTAGTTGTAATATTAGGGTTTTACAGTCAATCATGTCTTATTTTCTTTCATTATATTCTAGGAGAGAGCCAAATTTTATATCACAGCTGACAATATTGACAAAGCAATTGAAGAAGCCCTGGCTAGTCCTCTGGATCACAACTATGCTATTGACCTCGAAGGACACATATATCAAGGACGTAAAACCAAGCCCAGTGACATTTCATCGGATAAATTAGAAAAGATTACAGTTGAAGGGCAGGTTTCATGAACCTTGAACTTGGTTGACCCAACTTTTTCAGCTCACAGAAACACAGTACACAGTAGACAATTCAAAATATAAAATTTTCATAGCCTCATATTTTGAATGATTAATATGTAGATAAAAATTGTTTGTAAATAAATATGAGTAATGAACAGTAAGCCAATTCTTAACCTGTTGGCACCAAATGATAGGTTTAGCTGGCTTTCTGTGTAATGCTGAAGATGCCAAACACACATTAAACTGACAATAATTTTAAGACAGCATCACTATGTAACTTGCTTAAAATCATACCTTCATTGTACAATGAGATCTCACTTTGATTCCAAACACTTAAAGTTTCATTAATCCTTCTTAAGTAATTCTGATACTCTGTATTACCTAACAAAGGCCAAAACATGCTGTAACCAAATTATGTGTATATAATAAATGTATTTAGTTGTGCCTGATGGTCTTTTACTCTGTCATAATCAGCTGTGTGATTATATTTTAGTTTTCACTTGACAGATATAGTACACACCAGTGCATGCATTTAAGAACTTCAATTAAGTTGATCCACATTTTGAAGCAAGAAAAGAAAGAGTAGATTTCTCTTAATGTTGCTGTACATTATCTGAAAGACAGCTTCTTTATCTTCAAGACTAAAGTAACAGGATTACATTTGCTTCACTTTTGTTTGAGAGAGAGGAGCACAAGTATGAGAGTACAGATTGTAATAAGAGGCTGGCATTCCAGGGCATTTGATGATTGTCTAATGAAGAATAACGTTTGGAACTCTAATAAGAGGGGTTAACGCTTTCACAAGCAGACTGCTAAATATTATTTCCTTAAATGTGAAGGAAAACTCTTAAGAGATGCACTTTTGTAAGAGTATGCATGAAAAAATTAAATTAATCTAATTCAGATTCCAGTCTTCAGCAGACTACACTGGGCATTTAATTCTGGTGCCAAAGGGTTCACTGATTTTATTTTCTTGTTCATTTTCCTTCATACAGCAGACCTTGCGCTCAGTATGAAAGGTTTCATATTGGCTAGATAAGGTGTGGATGTTTCTGTATATCTCAGATCTCGTCATGGCTCTGAACCCATGCTTAGCCGAACGCATACTGCAGGTCAAACTACTTGTGGTGTTTGTGTGTGTGTGCGGAGTCAGCCCAATTCATGCTTCCAACACAAAAATGAATTTATTCACTACTGCTAAAATGGACAAAAGTGCAAGCATTTATATAAATTTATGGATAAATATCTTTTATTTTTATCAGTAAATTGTTGCTGATGTATGTTGGATTGTCTTAACACTGCTTCACGTTATGTCACGTCTTAGGAATAAATACATGGTATTTGCCACTTAATGCAGTTGTAATGTTTACTGCATTAAACTCTAAATCAATGCAGAGCAACACTTCCTTGCACAGTAGCTATTTGAAACTCTATACACCCCGCATGGGTGGCCAACCACTTGTTAACAGTTTAAGTCTTACTTTGTCAACAAAAGTTTTCTTTATGTCAAGCAATTAAGGGACTAAAATTACTGTGTATTAATTTTTTAAATAAAAATGAATATAGTAATTATCATTTAATTGATAGGACTTTATTTTTTCAGACTGGAAGAATGTCAATGAGATGCCTGTCATTGTCTTTGTCTTTGGTAATTTTTTAAAGAACTGCACAGACTTCCATTCTATAAAATTATTACTGACACAAACATGTACTCCTTTAATCCAATGGGGAAGTTTAAGTTGACTGTATTCACCAATACTTGCACATCAGAGACTTAAGTTTAGCAGGCCACAGGTTGCTAGTCACTGCTCCAAAGCACGTGTGTCAACACTACGTCCTTTTCTAGCCGAGTCCTTTCTTGAGCAACTGATCAACTATCAGCTGTTCCAGAAGTCTGTTCCATGGAATTGTTAATCCATCCATGTTCTATAAGGGTTCAACAAGGTTACACTGTACAGAGTGGACAGCTGAAATATAATGCAAAAAGAATGGTGCACTAAGTACAAAAGTGAATCACATTTACTCACACATCGAGTAACTGACATTACTCTGGACTGTTATTTTTACTGCTCTGCTACAGATGCAATATTGGGAGACTGTATTACTTCCTGTCCCACAATGTTAGTAAGTCTCACTACTTGCTCTACATTTAACTCAACAGCACCATTAAGCTGCTGCGCAAGCTTCCCAGTTTCCGAAAATCCAGCATCTGCAGCATACTGGATGCATTTCTGAAACACACAATGAAAAGCTGTCATCTCTTTCTGTCTCTCTGTACTCCCCAATTATCTCATCTAGAAGGAAGTCAATGAAAAGGTAGCAAATTGTAAAATTACTAATACAAGATGTCTAGTTCATTGTGTCCGTGAGCACAGCAACAAAAGAAGTCTACATACACAAAAAATCAGAGCCCTTTAAGAACCAGTGGATGCAGGCTTCTTACATGATTAAGCTCCCTTTGCAACAGCCATGCAGAGACATGACAAAATGAAAACCCTGCATAATTAAAACAAAACTGGAATTGCATCCCATAGTTATTGCCATTGAAATGATCTGCAAGACAGCTATAAAGCTAAATTAAGCAGACAAAGAAATTCAAGATTTTTCAGAAAAAGAAAATGATAAGGAGTATTGTAAAAACGTATTTCCAGGGCATTGTATATTTTTGGTGCAACAGCTACAAGATAATATTGCCACTGAGCAGAATCCTTATGAAAATGAAAGTCACCCATTCAAGTAATTCTCCACTTTTAATGAAGGAGAACTTGGCAGATACCGGTTCAGCAGCATATCAGCATTATAATGGATCATACGGAAGTAGACAGTAAATATGCTGAATGGGTTAAAATGATTCAGGCTATGGTCCAGTGAAAAGCTTCTGTGAACAAGGTAAGGAACCATCAGGATTCAAAAGAGGTGAGGAATTTCTTGATCACCGGAGTAACTATCTACTTTCCAAGGATAATGCTGTTCCAAAAAATAAACTGCTTGTGAACAACAGATCTGAATGCTCAACAGATGAAAACTTTAAATTAAAAAAACATAACATTGTCATAATTGTGCTGTGACCACAGACACTAAATATTATTTACAGAAAAACTTCAAATAAGGAACAATAAGTATGGATTATCTCTAATGCCTCAAATAGTGAAAAAAAGTTATGAAACTGTATGATTGTAGTACACAATATGCTAACGTAAATTCTGTACATTTCTGCATTCAAGTTTAAAAATATAGATCATGTATGACAGATTTTGTGCAATAAAATAAATAAGGATGCATGCAATTCTTATAATTTAAGAAATTATCAAGGTAAATACCAAGAAGCTCACAATTAAGACAGCACAGGGACTATATACTTGAGCAGTATTTAGCAACATGTTAATATTAAACTTACAATTGCTTCGTTTATTTTATTCTGAGATATGCACATGTCTGTAAACAGCTTCAGTGATTCTATGTTAGGAACTCCAACTATGCTGTTTTGATCTTTTGCCAACTTGTTGAGGACTTCGAATGCCCGATCAAATTTCTCATCATACAAACACAGCAACATTATATCGCCAAGCATCTCGCCAGTCCATCTTCAACAGAAGAAAGAGAAACACAGATGTAAGTTGCAGTGCTTCAGCCCATGCTAAGTCACAGTGGGGTAGATACAGTGAGATTGAGTGACAAGTCACTTGGCTCATAATGAAGTAATAATTGTCAAAAAACAATACACAGTGAATTCTATGGTAATTTAGTCTTATAATCATTATGAAGGATCAATAAAACATTAACATACCACACACTAGGAATAATTATTTAATCTGTCCAATGCCATAGCAAAGTACAAGCTATATAAAATTAATAATGAAATGAAACATGTCTTAAGATCCACTATGATTTTTATTTTAACTGTTTGGTTACCTTATCACAATAAGTAGATACTTGGTTATTTTTAACAACACTGGTTCCAGAAATTCTAGGATTCAATAAGCTGAGAAGGTAATGGTAAAGCAGTCCCGTTACAGGCCTGGACAGGCCCAGAGGGTTCCAGGAAGTTAAGGCTCCCAGATTTCATGACAACGGCACAGGATGGTGGTAGGTTGTCAGCCTTACGCACCAGCCGCCTTTACCCACAGGAAATACTCCTGGTACTCATTTCAGTTAGAGGCTGATTCAAACCCAGGGCCATAGTGCGATCGGAAGGGTTTTATGTCAATGAAAAATCCACTGACACCAGCTGGGATCAAACCAGCGACCTTCCGATTTGTAGCACAGCACCTTAACCACTGTGCTACAGCGGTCCCCCTCAATAAACTGAGAATAAACTGTAGATAAGAATTTTGAAGGTGATAAGATGTAGCATAGTTCATGACAATCTTTTTCTGAGGACACTGACAATTGCTACAAAACCTCAGGATAGCTGGTAAACCGACCAAGATTTTAACTAGGAGCCTCCTGAATACAAATTTGGCATTAACGCTACAACATGCTCAGTAATTTACTACTGTGCATCAATCTCCAACATTACTTAGTGTGACACGAGATATATGAGCAATGAATTGTTAGAGAAATGGTTGTGGTCTTGATCAGGTTATTAACCACAACAGTTAATACAGGATCACTAAAAAACAGCTCCACATGATACACAAACTTAATATCTTTGTGACACTTCACTTGTTATATATTTAATATCTATCTGCAAGTACTTTGCAATCTAAAAGACCTGACAAGAAAGCTTTATGTGGTAGGTCCATATGTAATTATTACCTGAACCGTCTGTATTTCTCTTCATCTTCACTGCCTTCCAGCTTCTCCCAGGCATCCCATGCAATTTCTGCAAACCTGTTGATGAGGTCACTTGATGGCTGTGGTTTATTCCTCACCATCCCACTCAAAATGGCAGCAACATTGTTTGCTCTCTCTGTGTGTTCAAAAATGATCATATCTGACCATAACTTTGGAAAATATTCAGCAGCTCCATTCATATCCACAACTTTTATTACCTCCTGTATATAAACATAATTTAAAACATACATGAAGTGAAAAGAGGTCAGTTTTTATGAAATATGTGATAGTGAAATTTCACTTAAAGTTCTATAATCATAATATTTAAATTCAATACAACTTTCAGTTTCTATTTAAAAGTAAAGTCCACAGGTTGTACCATGAAGGTATATGGGGGAATGGAGGTAAAGCTCCATGAAGTCTAATATCAGCATGCGATTGAGGATGGGGTGAACGGTCAAGGCACGTACTCCATGGAAACAACACATAGACCCCCACTGCCCAGCCGAAGAGGAGGAGGCTGGGTTGGCCCTCTACATGGATAAGAACAAAATCTGAACATACCTCCATTACTGCAGGTTCTGGGATGTAAATGTGAGGAACAAGCTTATTGTAGTATTCCATGAATACTTCAAGAGGTTCCATATTGCAGAGAAGCACAAAATAATGGCGGCTGCAAAAAAAGGTTTTTACAATCAAAAATATATCAAAGATAAACATAAGACTAAGGACTTTTTATTAAATTTCTCAGAAACACTTTCTTCACTGGAATCTTTATTCATGAGCTACATGTTTCTGCCCACCCTCTCATTCATCGTTAGAGACATGCATCAATGGAATGATACTATTGCGATGGAATATGCACTATGGTACGGGAGAATGTGGACTCACTAATCTGGCCCAGGACAGTCCAGTGGTAGGCTTGTGAACAAGGTAATGAAGTTCAATGAAAAGGTGGGGAATTCTTGCATAACTACTGGCTTCTCTAGAAAGACAATGTTCCATGAAGTTATTTAATGGTGGTAGAGAGGTGGGGGTAGTGTCATGTGGTTGTCAGTACACAAAATGGGTTGGACCGGTGAACATCGGTGCTTTGTTGTTGTTCCCTGGGCATTTGATCTCTTTAACGGGAGACGTGGAGTGGCCGGCACAGTCACCAGATTTAAGCTCATGTGACGTTTTCCTTTGGGCATACCTAAAGGAAAAGGTTTTCAAACATTGTCCTTGATCTCTTGAGGATTTGAAGGAAAGGATCCAACAGGAAATCGACTCCATTCCGCTTGAGCTAACCCGGAGAGTGATGAAGAACTTCTGGGAATGTCTTCAGCAATGTGTTGCCAACGACGGCCGCCTTATGTCTGATCTGATTTTTAAAACCCATTTAAAAACTGTTTTTAATATACTTTTCAGAAATATATTCAATTTTTTTCTAGATGGCTTCTTTCATATTTTTATACCTCTTCAAAAAGTGTGAGATCTTTATGCCCCACCCTGTATAATAGATGCTACTAACTGATTTTTGTGGAACTTAATACAAACAGCACAATGATGCAAGCTACTCCACTTGGCAACATGAACTCCACCATCACGTTGCCAGTCATACAAGTAGGTGACTCATTTTATCTACTTCTCTTAATCCACATTATTATTTTGGCTATCCAACATGAGCTTTACCGTATCATTTAAAATGATTAACACACTGGCCAATAACAAATCCAGCCAGTCAACCAGCAAACTCTAGCCTCAGTACCAATTCAGTTAACATTTATTAATTTTAAACTTCCACTCTTTAAAAATGTTGTTCATTTATTTGTTTGCTTGCTTTAGGTTCTGCATAATTATTTACTGTTAGTATCTTAATACATACAAAAAAGTATTAATATTTAGTTTAATCTTGAAACATCAAAATGTGCAAGATGCAACTCATAATAATGTTACACACTCACCAATATACACATTTTTAGGTGCATTTACAAAAGTCTGAAAAGTGATCATTAGCTTTGTCCTATCTGTCAACAGACAGACAGGATAACACAACTTCCACTGGACAGATTTTCATGAAAGTTTATATTTGAGTTTTTTTTTTAATCTGTTCAGAAAATTCGAGTTTCATTACAATCTGACAAGAATAACAGGTACTTTACATGAAAACCTACACATGTATATCTCACTGAATTCTTCTTAGAAAGAAATATTTACAGAAAAACTGTAGAGAAAACATACATTTTAAGTTCATTAAGTTTTTTCCGAAAATCAGGGCGTTTGTGAGATAATACAGAAAAATATGGGAGAGCCAGACAGGCCACAAATAATAATATAATAATGGCACATGTGCTTTGCATGCTGGATAACTAAGGCTACAGACACAAACTCAGCATATGTAATATTTGTTGCTTTTCCATGACAAATAGGTTACTTGAATGCACCTCAGTGTGGCATTTATATGTACATTACCTGTTGTTTATATATGCACCCATTTAACCACCAAATACAGGGTTATTCGAAATGATTGTCAGGGTTTTAACAACTTGCCACCTCGTTCTCCAGATGCAACCCCATGTGATTTCTTTCTATGGGGTTACATCAAGGATCAGGTTTATGTTCCTCCTCTTCCCGCAAGTATCCAGGAACTGAAGGTACGAATCAGAACTGCCATTGAAACCATCACCGCTGACATGCTACAAACAGTTTGGAACGAACTCGATTATAGTGGTGATGTTTGTAGAATCACAAAGGGTGCACATATACAGCTCCTGTAAGGTATGTAACAAAAAACTTGGAGTGTCGTTCTATTAAATAAAAAAATTGTTCTATTAAATTAAAAAATACATATACTCCTACCTCAAGTGTATTGTGTATGACAAGTTGTTAAAACTCTGACAATCATTTTGAATAACCCCGTATAAAGACAATTACCTGAATCTCCTTGTGAATGAGGGAAGAACAGTTACAAGGAGAACTCATACAGCATACTTTTATTGTGCATACATTACTGGTCCTGCAGATCAACTGCTATTATTATCATCATAGTGTTATTTTATTCTGTGGACAACTTGTTATTTTAATGCATCTTGTTCCTATGTATATTTGTCAAATACCACTTCAGATGTTTGGTACCATTACCACATTTGTAAAAACTGACTCACACACAATTCTGTTTATGATCCATTATCTGTCCTCGTAACAAACTTCACATGCCTAGCACATCATAAGCTAACAGTTGCAAAACTGAAAGCACTTACTAATAGATGGACTCCTTGAATGAGTCTCCAATAAGATCATAGTTGTTGCCTGTATGCAGCAACTTGTCCACACGGTGGGCCAAGTCAATGTCCTGGAGATGGTTCCTGCATATATCCATAGCGGTTACAAAGAAAAATGTGTCCTTGGGATCCTTGATATCAAATGTTTGACCTTCTATTGCATCCATTATGTCTACTAAGATTGAACTAATAGGTCCTCCTGTAAATATTAAATTTTTTTACTATTACAACCGATTTACATGAAGATCTATAATGCATGGGGAATAGAAATTGTTATCACCCACATTTAATTTATATTACATCCAGTTTCCAAGCTTTAACATTTCATAAGCTGAATGTATAAGACTCTTTCATATATAAATTGTTTCTATTCATACCCTTTTTCATGTTTTTTCTCTTCTCATTTTTCCTTGTATTTGTGTTTTATTTGCTCTCTCTCTCTTTTTCTTTCTTTCCTTTTTCTTGTTTCTCTTCACTTCTGCGATATGACAATCCCAAGTGACTGTCAGGCTCTCTCAATTGAATTACTGAGCCATTTCTGGTGCAAAATGGCCTCTCATTGAAGATGCACACCAAGAAATGCTGCTGACTCTCACTAACCTAAAATACTACATGTCTGATGGTCATGAACATATAGCACACAGCCTTTTAAGTGACAGTTTTCTTCTGCAGCCTGAGCACTATTCAATTTAAATGCCTAATGTGGAAAAATTTTCCCCTTTTGGATGAAAAAGTTGTACATTTAACGAGATAATGTCCTGTTTGTCTGTTAAAGGTTAATCAGTAATTTGGTACAAAATACGTATATGCAGGTATGGCAAATGCCAGGTTACCTATACAAATGTTACAATGGGGAAAAACTGATGTCACTGTCACTACTAATATGTCAACCAGCCTTTGCTCCAGGAAATGGTAAAATATCATGGTACAATGACCACTGTTCCAGCTGGCTATCCCCTCACTGACTGATGAAAATATCAATAGAATCATTGCCTTGTTGCATTCAGATCAATGATTAACAGTACATGAAGTGGCAAAAGAGGAAGGTGTAAACATAAGCTTATGTTTCATCATTTTATATGAAAATATGGCCATGCAGCACCACCCCTGTTGGTTGTGCAAGACTGCTTATTCAGTATATTCACAGCTACTCTCCACATCTGGAATTTGTCTCTTCCATCCACAACTAAGGACATACCATGCTGTGATCACAAGGAGCCCAATTAATAGTGAGACTTTTACAAAATGAACCAAATAACATACAGAGAAAATACAAGGAACTAGCATGCATGGCCAGCATGACCAGTCCTAAAGGTGCCCTGGGCTGAAAATCTCCCCCATTTAGATTCCACTCATCACTGAGATCAGCAAGTAACAGGGTAGTTGGTTTTTCTTTACCATTTCATGAAATCTCATTATTCCTGCATTACATTGACCAGTCTGGTCTTCCTACATAGGCCTATTAATTAGGAGTTTTGTGATTTGTCTATCTCCACTTCATTATTTTTATTTACTAGGTGTTGTCTATTGTCTAATGGATTTTGGGCCTACTTAAAAAGGGAAATGACTTTCATTTTATATTGGTATCTGTATAATTATTTTTATATGCAGTTATTTTGTTCACATTTCTAGCTGATCATATTGGACGTTAACAGTACACATACTGTGATGAAAACTTCTTTTGGTGCCCAGTGATTGAGACTAGCCCATTTCTAAAGGGCTGAACTGAGTATGAATCTTCATGCCTCATTATGGAAACATCAGAATAGTGTTTTAAAAAATCTAACTTGACAGAAAGCATCCAAATTAAGTCATGCTTAAAGAAATAAAAGCTTATATTTACTCACTCTCCTTACAAAATGTGATAAGCAGGAAGTAATAACTTGCTAATGACGGCTGTACACCAACATGTCTGAACTCCGCCAGTGCCCTAAGTGCATAAGTCTTTATGTATGTATATGGACCCATGCTGCTAACTGATTCCAACACAGCATTCAGTGTTCCAATATTTGGTGTTATGTTTTGCTTTGACATTGCTGTCAACAGTTCCTATGAAGAAAAGTGAAAAAGAACACAATAAATGAAGGTACAGTATATTATTACACAACCACCTCCTCCAAAGAAAATTTACGCACAAATCAATTAATACAAATTTCTTGGAAGAATTTCAAGACACCTACTTTTCTTCAGATGCTCCAATTCATACATAAGTAGAAGGCCAACAACAACAAACATAAATTAATTATGCAATTTATTGTTACTATTTTTGCACTGCGCTACAAGTCGGAAGGTTGTGGGTTCGATTCCCGATGATGTCACTGGAATTTTTCATTAACATAATCCTTCCGGTCGCACTATGGCCCTTGGGTTGACTCAGCCTCTAACAGAAATGAGTACCAGGAATATTTCCTAGGGGGTAAAGGCGGCTGGTGCATAGGGCTGACAACCTTACCATCTTCATGTGCTGAATGTCTTGAAATCTGGGAGCCTCAACCTCCTGGAACCCTCTAGGCCTGTCCAGGCCTGTAATGGGATTGCTTTACCTTTTTATTGTTACTATTTTCTGACCAAATTTCTACCACTGCACATTCCCACTACACTAAATTTACCACATACAACCTTAAAGTTGTCTATCGAAAATGAACCCTAAAAATTTAAACACATTACTTTGTACAACATACAGATATGTTTAAGGCTAACTTTGATCAAATTACAAGTACAAATCTGTGTTCCCCCAACAATAAAAATAAAACACTTTCTGAAACCAAACATTAAAAAATGACACTCAAATCAACTAATAAAACATTAAATTCTATTACCCTGATTTTATTCATTCATTCCTGCTGCTTACAAACTGTCTCAAAAACCATCACATAAGACTAAGTGCTGCTGCCTGAAACTGACACAGGATATGGCTCCACAATGATGAAGATGTATGAGCTCCCTAAACTACAAAACAAACAGCAGGAAATAGAAATTAAATTGGTATTATGGTGAAGAGGTCAGCACTCCTGCTTTGCATTCAGGAAGTTGCAGCTTGCATTACTGGCTGATATGCTGATTATTCTGTGTTGATGTGGTCTTTCCAGGATCTCGTAAAGCCTTGCAGTAAATTTACATACTACCACATTTAACATCCAAATATTCTACATGGTACTCACGTTGTGTTTACATGTTTGTATGGATCACAGAACAAACGGCAAATTTTTCTTTATACAATATTAACTGCGTGGTTTTTTTTTATAACTGAGGTGCAGCATGTTTACTGTGCAGTAGGCACAGAGTCCTTATATAAAATGAATCACTTTTTGTCTTTAAAAAGTTAATTCCTCCAGCTAAAAACTAGGGTAGTATCTTAAAAGACACCAATGTCACTTCCATAGCCTTTCCTCACAAGGCTTCTCAGTCATCCTCCCATAGAATGTTATAAAACAAATTAAAACTCATTATTAAATAAACTAATACACAAGTAACCACAAACAAAACACAAGTGTAATGATACAATCCATTTACCTGAACCATCTGCCACCGTTGCTCATTTCCCTCACGAAAGTAGCAAACAATGCGGATCAGCGAATTATAAGCATCCCTGGTGGGAGGAATACCGCGCTCTTGCATTTCTTGGTACAGCTGCCATGCTCGATCAACTTGGTGGAAACGAGTCATTCCCTGCAGCAATGTGCAATATGCAGCTGAGCCTGGTGAGTCCAATGAACGGAACACACTCTCTGCCAAACCATTATCCCTTGAACAATAATGCATATCATTTGCTTGAAACACTTCACCATCAATATGAAGACAAATGCTCATTTTCAATCATTAAAATTAATAGCCTCAAAAACATGATTATGGTGACGGTACACAGCAGTCAGAGGAAATCTCCTTCACCAACATTATAACAAGTATATCTATAAATCTCCCTGAACCTATGAGTCTCTCAAAACCACTGCCTTCCTCTCACGAGACACACCATGAGGATTAGTGTCTTCTGGGACGCTACGCTGTATCGTTGGGTACACAGTTCCGGTTTTGACGGACTGTGAAAATGAAAGCACTATGACCCTTAAAAATGTCATGAACCACTTACCCAACAACACTGTGTAACATCCCAGAAGACTAGAATCTTCAGCAACACCACTATACATGACCTCAAATCTTGCAAGAATTGGTATATTCATTTTGCTAAATTTAATGCAGAACTGAAATGTAGTTCATGCACTTGTCAAGTGTTGTTGAAATATCAAGAAATACACATTATACTAAACTCACATAAAATAGTTTTCATCGCACAATATCACAAAGTGCCATAGCTTTACATTTAGTTCCCATGACAGAATCTGGCCTACCTCCCTCCCTCCCTCCAAAGTTCTAGCTCGTAAGTCTGTGATATAGCTGAACTAGGCAAAAAACATATCCACTCTTTATGGACCTCAAAGGCTGATTACTATGTTCTTAAAAGCTGGCCAATGGACCTCATCCTGAGTCAGATGAATCCAGTTCACATCCTTACACTCTATTTCCTTACAGTCCGCTTTACTATCTCCTGTACTGTCACTCAATCTAACTATAATTTGTTAATTCTCTTAGTGTTTCAGATGAACCAGACTTATGATATTCCCTACATATAAATTACACATAGTTTAGGTCATTACAAACAATCTGTCCAAGTCAGTGACTGTGTCTAAAATTCTTTAACACGCTAGCTTTTAACACTAAGGTTCTTTCAACTCCATGCCCAACATGCCCAAAGGCTCACCCCTTCTAAGCTGTCTATGACTGTTACTAACTGTATTTGAAGCTACCTTCCATATCTCAGGGTTGCATTTTCCATTCACAGCCTACAGACCTGCCAAGACATGTTGTACTGCAAGGACAAGGGACCTACTTAACATGGAAATATGGCTGTACAACAAATGATGCTTGAAGACTTAAGTCTAGAGATACAGTGATCCTGTGTATGAATGATAAATTGACATAAATGAAACTCAGATCAAAAACCAATATCATAACATACTATTAAATAAATTTAATATTGAACATACTACAGTTACAGAAGTCATGCCAGTCCCCACACTATAATACTCAAACTACATATGTCATGGGAGCCAAGACCATAGCTCAGGAATAGAAACAGAAGCAAAGAAGAGGGAAGAGGTCAAAGCAAATGGCAATACAACTATTAGGGGGCTGATCATTTAATTCCAGGACTGATTTTTTTGTGGGTGAATGAGTAGACTTAACGGCTAGTTGGTCCTGTCTCCTTCAAAGTAGTGTCCTTGTGCTTGTACGCACTTATTCCAGCCACTCACGAAAGCACTTCTGGTAGTCACTTTTTGCAATGGCCCTCAGTTGTCTTGTTGCGTTGGCTTGAATCTCCTCAATGTAATCAAATCGGCGACCTTTCATTGTTTTCTTCAGTTGCGGGAACAAGAAGAAGTTGCACGGAGCAAGGTCAGGGGAGTATGAAGGGTGTGGGAGTGACAGAATGTTGTGTTTTTCCAGAAATTCATTTGTGGTAACAGCCCTGTGGGCAGGGGCATTGTCATGGTGCAGGATCCAATTGCCGGAGTGCCACTTCTCAGGGCGATGTCTGCACACAGCATTGTGGAGGCATTGCAGGACTGTTCTGTAGAATTCCTTATTTACTGTATGTCCTCTAGGAACGTACTCATGATGAACCAGCCCATCAATGTCGAAGAACGCAATCAACATGGTCTTGACATTGGACTTCACCTGCTGCGCTTTCTTTGGCTGAGGAGATGATGCTGTTTTCCTCTGGAATGACATCTGATTTGTTTCCGGGTCATACCCATAAACCCAGCATTCGTCACCAGTGATTACCGAGGACATGAAGTTGGGATCGTTTTGGGCTCGCTCATGGAGGTCAGTGTAAACTGACATGCAATTGTCCTTCTGCTCCACCGTCAGGAGACAAGGCACAAATTTTGCTGTCACATGTCTCATTTGCAAATCTTCAGTTAGAATTTTCTGGCACATACTGAATGCAATTCTAACTTCCTCTGCAACCTCTCTGATAGATGTTGGTTGGCATGAATGATTTCTCACACACGTGCCACGGTTTCCTCAGTGTGCAAGGTGGACGGCCTGCCTGGGCGGGGGTCGTCTTCAAAGGATCGGCGTCCACTGTTGAAATGGGAATACCACTCAAATGTCTTCAATCGACTTAGGCAGGACTCTCCAAAAGCTGCTTGCAGCATTTCGTACATTTCAGCATCAGTTTTCCCCAGATGGAAACAGAAACCGATGCACACACGCTGCTGCACCTTTCCCTCCATCATGAGATGCGATGCACACTGCAGGTAGACGTTCAATGAAAGGCTTCCACAGAGCAAATGTGGGGAGATACCGACCTCTGGTTTTGCACATACACTTGCCCAGAGTGACAAATGTCCCACTCTGTTGCCACTTCACTACGTACTATAGTTTCCCAGGAAAAAAATCAGTCCCAGAATTAAATGATCAGCCCACGTATTAGTTAACATGACTTGAACAGGCAACAGGCATGGGAAGAGAGAATCAACTGTGCATATTATAATAAGTTTTCACAATATTCAAGTGCTAAAGCATGTTCAAGATAATAGCCCAGAAGAAAAATGAACTTGGTGGGTCTCTTTACTTCCATGTTTTTCGTTGTCTATCTTTACGCCAGCCTCCATGTCTAAACCAACGTTCTTCAATCAAGTCTTCTGGCAGCGTATCTTCACAGTTGTAAAAACACAGTAATTCGAGAAATGACTGCTTCGTTGATTCAGATATACCTGGTAACAAGAAGCAAACCACCAATACTATTATACCTGCTGAGCTGTTCAGTCATTACAACAGATTATAATAGCAGGCTTTTTATTCATCACATTTAAAGAAGGTGCTGGAAATGCCTTCTTTTGGCTCACAGGAGGGCATCACATGTTACCATTGTTCATGGTTCGTCCAAGTACCATAAGTTAAGTGAGCTGACAGAAAGTGATGAATGGCAGTTGTTAGATAAAATAATGGCCCTATATAACACTATCGAAAGGAATGGAAAATATACAGCAGAGCTGGATTTTATTTCCCCTGGCACCATATCTCCATAGTGGCAGCCAACAGCTGAAACCTTCCACCATGCTCATCACTTTGCTGGAAAGAAATCCAAGTGGGAATAAAAGAAATGTACTTTCAGTAAAAAACTGTACCCCATAATTCTGTTGGCTTGAAATGTTTCTCAACTGTGGGCTGATAGGTGCTTTGTGGTTGCCCAGAAAGTTGTCAACAATCACAACCTGACAGAATGGTTCCCCATTGCCACATTTTTCTTACATAATAGAAAAATACACCTACAGGAAATACCAAAATGATGGGTTTTTGTGGCACAGTCCACCAATCTGCCACCTGGAATTTGTGAAACCCTACCACAGAATTTAAGTCATTTAGTCTAACATTATATCAGTTGTTTGACATGACTTACTCTTTCCCTTCTTCTGTAACAAACGAAACACTGCAATGGCATCTGATACCAAAGCATCACCAATAACTCTCTTTAGAACATCCTCATCTACCTCAGTGTTCTCATCATACACTGGTGATGGATAAAATGCCTGAAAGAAATAAAGAAAACAAAAAAGTATACCAAATGCAATGCTACCCGACCATAACGATGATGATGATGAAACGATGATAACAATGACAATGATGATGACCATGGCCATGACCACTATGACGATGATGACAATGATGATAATGATAATGATGATGACAACAACAACAGCAATTCCCTTTCAGTGGCTCTGCTATTCTTACAGCAGCAAATGAAGCCAGCTTTCAGGTACTTACTTCACACAAGCCACATCCACAAGTCATAAAATCTCAAACCAGTTTAATGAATAATCCAAGGTAGGAGGAAATGATGGATATCCTAAGGTACACACATGCATGCATACACAATAGTACACTAGCACATATAAATCAATTACCTGTACAGGGGGGTAGGAAACTTTGTGTTGAAAAAGACCTGAGTTTTGTGCTCGGATCCACTGAGCTGCTTTCCGTCCAGATTCTTTTGACAGAGCAAATGACCTCTTCGCCACATTTGATAGGGGTGTCAAATAAGGGTCATCATGAAACTTATAATGTGAAGCTGTTGGGTCAGTCTTAACTGTGCTGGCCAATGCCTGAGTAACAACACAAAAATTGAAGAAACACTAGAGTTTCAAAAGATGGGTAGACATATTAAAAAAATAATATATAGCATAATGTACCATTTCTTGCCAGTGAAGTAGTGTCCAGTTTTATTTATACAGCAAGTTTACAAACTGCCACACTGACAACCTCCAATTCACAGCATTATGAACATCCAATAACAAACAGTTCTGCATTAAGAAACCTGTAATATTAATATCCCTTCTTCAGCATGCACAATGCATTAATTGTATAATAAAGAGACACCAAAAACTCACTGCTGTGCCTAGGGACTTCAGATGGCACTTCTGGGAGGACAAATCACTTCAAATTGCTATCAAATATTTCTGCCTCATTTCCAACTTTTATTTTTATTCTAATTATATTCTTTATGGAAAGAAAAGTAATCTTATGAGATCAACAACTTTCAACTAGCTGACCACTCTTCACAAAAACTGGTAGGTAGGTATGCATATATGTACATGTGTGTGTATTTATGTATGTATGTACATATATATGCATGTACGTATGTAGGTACATATTTATTTACATACGTATGTGTATATGTACATATGTATGTATATATGTATGTATGTACATATGTAGATGTGTAAATTAGATATTCATGTAATACAACAGTAAGTTTTGTGAGTTACACTCAAAACCATACAGGTACTTGTTTAACTTTTGTGAAGTTGTAAGATGATCCTCTCAATTTTTAGATGATAAATTTGGACAATAATTCTCAACCTATATTCATGTATATACAGAACATACTTACAGAGTGATGCCTCTTACCTTCAGTATATCTGTTGGGCCTCTACGGATCCTTTTTGGAATGATTATATCCTGACAGCTGGTTGAGGAGTAGTGTTTAATAATGTAGAGAGCAACATTTAGCTGCCCTGTGTTCTGAGATCTAATGAGAGAGAAAGGTACAGTTTACTTCAAGATGCAAGTAGTATTATAACAGCTTTCTTACAAAAAGCAACATGAAGGAAATTTAACTTGGCCATATATATACCTATACACATTCCCCATCCCCCAGAGTTATATAAGTGTAAAAGTGCTTGAAACACACTTCTCACTTACAAACAAGACACAACATTTTTATACAAGAAAGCTGGTTGGGTTCAGGAGACCTATGGTTCAAGTCCAGACAAAAGTGCTTTCTCTTGGTACTACAAGGAATTCATCTTGTATGAAATTTAGGATGTTCATTATTCTTCCACTTCTTCATAGTCTTCTTCTTAGTACAACTCTACAACTCTTGGTGCAGAGTTTTGGTCTTCTCAACCACTTCCTTCCATCTTCTTCTATCCTGGACAAGGGTCTTACAATTTGGCACTTTTAACCTCTGTATATCTTTTTTAACATCATCCTCCCAGCGTATTTTTGGTCTTCCCATTGGAATCTTTGAAATGGGTTTCCAGGAGTATATTGCTTTGACCATTCTTGTTTCTTGCATTCTTTCGATATGACCACACCATCCTAATCTTAGTGCTCTGGCGAAGTTTATTATTTTCTTATGTTTTATTAGTTTATCCAATTCGTGATTAGTTTTTATTCGCCAGGATCCATTTTCATAGGTTGGGCCAATATTTTCCTCAAAACTTTCCTTTCAAAAACCATTAATCTATTGATTGTTGTTTCTTTCAATATCCATGTTTCGCATGCATATGTGACTACTGGTCTAATTACTGAGAAGTATAATTTCAGTTTTGCCATTTTAGATATGAGCTTGCTTTGAAATATTTTTTATTTGCAAAGAAAGCTTTATTTCCTAGGGCAATTCTTTCTTTTGTTTCCTCTTCTATTGAATTGTCTGTGTTGACAGTTGACCCAAGATATTTAAATGATTTAACTTGTTCGATTTCTTTGTTTTCAATATTTATGGGTCTTAACTGGTCTTGACTCCTGGAAAATTTCAGATATTTTGTTTTGTGTGCATTTATTGTTAGGCCATATTTTAGGGATTCATTTTTTAATTTTACGATTGTGTCTATCATTGCATTGTTGTTCTAGCAGTTATTAAAATATCATCTGCATAAGCTGTGCATTGCCTTAGTCTGGTGGAGATGTTTCCTCTCAATTCCATTTTCTTTAATATAGAGTCCATGGCAATACTAAAGAGTGTAGCTGATAAGGGGTCTCCCTGTTTTACCCCTGTTTGGACCTCAAATTTTCCAGTGTTTATTTTTACTATTGCGCTTGTTCCCAAAAGTGTTAATACTATTAATTTTATTAACTTGGATGGGATATTATATTCATTTAGGCTGTCTATTACTTTATTTCTGTTGACAGAGTCAAAAGCTTGTGGATAATCAACAAAAATATCATGGAGATCTATATTATGTTTATGGCATTTTTCAAATGTTTGGCGTATAATGAATATATTGTCTAAAGTTGATCTATTTGGTCTAAATCCTGCCTGTTCTTCACTCAGTGTAGATTCCACAACTTTGGAGAATCTGTTGTTCAGAAGAATTGTAAATATCTTGTATGCAATGTTAAGTAACGTGATTGGTCTGTAGTTGGAACATAATGCTCAGTCACCTTTTTTGTATATTGGACAGATTATCCCTTGCATCCATTCTATTGGTAGTTGCTCTTTATTCTAGATTAGCAATATTAATTTATACATTCTATGTTTTAGTATATATCCTCCATACTTGATTAGTTCCACGGGTATATTGTCTGTACCTGGAGCTTTATTCTCTTTTAATTTCATTATTATGTCACTTACTTCTTTATAAGTTGGCTGTTCTATCTCTATCTCATTCTCTTTGAATCTTTCTTCTTGAGTTTGATTGGCAATCTTCTTATCCATTTTCATAAGATCTGCAAAATATTGTTTCCATCTATCCAGGACTTCTTGCTTATCTAGGAAGTGTGTCATCCCCGTTGTGTGTGTGAAACTAGGAAAAGGTATGTAGTCAAACACAACTTAATCACTGAGGTGTATTTAATGACTGTGATGGAAACAACTACATGTTTCAGCCTGTATTGGCCATCATCAG
>Ga0131853_10000627_pt1 | contig 63589 bp, 56 predicted proteins | sample TergutLab28metaG_FD_92764 | JGI IMG/M metagenome (GOLD analysis project Ga0131853, IMG submission 92764) | Labiotermes labralis P1 segment gut microbial communities from Petit-Saut dam, French Guiana - Lab288 P1 (version 2) (version 2) | ecosystem: Host-associated > Arthropoda: Insects >...
AAGGCAGATAATAAACTCTACTCCGTAAGGCAGATAATAAACTCTACTCCGTAAGGCAGATAATAAACTCTACTCCGTAAGGCAGATAATAAACTCTACTCCGTAAGGCAGATAATAAACTCTCTCCGTTGCTATGGCCTAATTGGTGTAAAATACAAGTTTTCTTTGGGGAAGAAGGCGGCCTAAGGCAACTGCGAGATGTTTTTATCTGACTTACTCATCGCAGTCCTATTTGTCTCAATAAATCAATCTAAGCCATATCTATATCTGTAAGCCAATCTAAGCCATATCTATCTCTAAACCAATCCAAGTTATATCTATATCTGTAAACCAATCTAATCATATATCTGTAAATTAGTCTAAGTCTATTCTCTTCCCGTCAATATTCCCGTCTAGGCCAAAGTAATCGAGGATGGTGGCGGCGATATCGGCGAAGCTTGAGCGGGTACCGAGATTTCGGGCGCCAAATCGCGTTTTTTCCGATTTGTTTGCACCATTGTTGCTATGAGCAATGTTAGTTGCAAATAGTAACAGCGGCACGTATTCGCGGGTATGGTCGGTTGATTCTAAAAAACCGGGGTCACATCCATGATCGGCGGTAATCATCAGCAAGTCATTATCACGCAATTGTGCTATCAATTCCGGCAGCCGTTCATCAAAATAGGCAAGGGCTTTGGCATAACCGTCTATATCATTGCGGTGGCCATACAGCATATCAAAATCAACCAAATTGATGAAACATAAACCGGTAAAATCTTTTTTCAGATAAGCCAATGTTTTTTCAATACCGTCGGAATTACTGCCGGTATATTCATAACCGGTCAGGCCCCGCCCGGCAAAGATATCTTTTATCTTGCCGATGCCGAAAACATCCAGGCCGGCTTCTTTTAAGATATCAAGCATTGTTGTTCCCTGGGGCGGCAAAGAATAATCATGGCGCCCGGAAGTCCTTTGATAAGCCCCGGATGTCCCGGTAAAAGGCCTTGCAATAACCCGGCCGACACCATACTCACCGCTTAAAATATTCCTTGCTATCTCACAATAGCGATATAATTCCTCTAATGGCACGATATCTTCGTGGGCGGCAATTTGAAAAACACTGTCGGCCGAAGTATAAACAATCAGTTTCCCGCTTGCGGCATGTTCATCACCATAGTCCCTGATGACATCAGTCCCGGAATAAGTGCGGTTACAAAGATATCCGCGCCCGGTCTGCTCACAAAAAACCGTAAGCACCTCTTCGGGAAAACCATTAGGGAAAGTTGGCAGCGGCTGTCTGGAAATCAAACCGGCGATTTCCCAATGCCCGACGGTAGTATCTTTCCCCGCAGAAGCTTCGGTTAAACGCGCAAAATATGCCCGCGGCTTGTCCACTCCTTCAGTATAGTCAATCCCGTCAATATTGAAAAGCCCCAGTTCTTTCATATTGGGCATATGAAAATAGGGGCTTCCATACACTGACTTAAGGGTATTCGTTCCCGAATCCCCATAAGCCGCCGCATCTTCCATAGCCCCAATTCCCATACTATCTAATACAATTAAGAATATTCTGCTCATAAAGTACCTATCTTCTTTAGCTTTTAGTAATCTCTCCGTTTTAGTATAACACTAAACGATATTAGTTTTCAACTGTGCTGATAATAATGGTTTCCGGGGCGACCCCAGTCTTGCGGATAATAATATCTTCGATCTGGGCACGTTTTGCTTCGGTTAAATCTGTGTCATTTACAACAACATCAACTGTCATATCGGTTATGCTGACGATTACATCACGAAAACCTTTTGCTTCCAACAAAATCTCCGCCGAAGTTTCTTTCTCGGCGATGTTGGTAATATTAATCATGCTATCGACAGCATCCTGTTTTTGCTCATCGCTAATATTTACGTTGTTGATGATTTCCATCAATGTTTCCTTGCTTTTTGCCCGGGTCTGTTCTTTCATCAGTTTCGCACCCGACATAACCCCCATATTGGGCGTAGCAACCAGATTATTCAAACTTTCAGCCAAGCTCTCATCAATGAAATCTTCAATGATGATAACATCCGAATCCATGCTTTCAATATCGCCGTACAAGCTCTCTATATCTTCATCGGAGATTTCGAACATCGTCGCTACTTCGGTTGATGCAACTGTCATGATTTCTTCATCGGTAATTTTGTTCCCGGCAAAATTAAGATAACCGGCGACCATTATCATTATGGCCAAAGCTGTAATCATGATTTGATTCTTTTTTACCATATTTTTCAATTTTCTTACCCCGCTTTTCTTTTCAGCATTACTATTTGTCCGGTATGCTGGATTTCATTTTTACTATTTTAATCTTATGTTCGTCTACTCCAAATAATGCCTTAATTGCATCAGTAATATTGCGGATGATTATTTCATTATTCCCACCCTCGGTGACAACAAATACCCCCTCAATTATCGGCTGAATCGTCTTTCTTACGTATGGTACCCTCATTCCGGCGGCATTAGTATAATAAATCGTTTCCTGGCCTGTCTCGATATCACTGGTATTGCGGCTGCCTCCGGCGGCATCTACTTCCGTACTTCCGGACCGTCTCGCCGGGGCATCTTTTTCAACAATTGTTTCTGCCGAAGCCTTAAGCGTTATCATTACTTTCGTCTTTCCGGCGCCTTCCATCACTTTAAGTGCTTCTTCAAGTTTTGCTTCAAGATATCCGGCATAAATTGCCAATTCATTTAAGACTGTTTCTTCATATGTATTTTCAATCTCCCCTTCATTTTTATCTGTCACTGAATCCATTATACCGGAATAGCTGTCCAATATACCGGACTCTTCTGACGATGCTTTTTCTGCCGGCCACATGATTACCAAAAATAATATGCCAATCAAAATCATAATCAGGAAATGGTCTTTTTTAAATTTCCCAACCGGCCAGAGTTTTTTCGCTCCCTCAATCAACAATCATCACCTCCAAATATTCTCTGCCAGTCCCAAGCTCCCGGCAAAATAGATTTAATAATTCTTCCGTTTGCGCAGTATTATGGGGTTCCTTGCTCCCATTTATGTCAATTTTTTCGATACTAATATTGTTAATGTTTATCTTTATAATGTCATTATTTTCCCGCTTGGATTCTGTTGCATCAGGCATAATAATAACACGTGTTATTTTTCCAAGTTCAACATCTATGACTAAAAAATCCAAGTTTTCTTGCTTTAAAACATTGTTTAACCGTGTTTTTACTTCTTCAATAATACTTTGTTCAACTATTTCTTCCCGGTTAGGGAAGTTAAGAAATTCATCCCTTCCTTCATTTGACATACTTTCTATCTGTAAACGGAACTCATTAACCTGATTTTCTATTAAAACCCTATCCTGCCCTGAAAGAAATGCCTTTACCGGAATCATGAACTGCATTAGTAACATAAATCCAATCAAAACCCGGATATACTTCTGGTAAGAGTTACCCGGTGAAAAGTACAAAATGCTTTCAGCACAGATTAAGAAGATGCCCATTCTTTTTATAAATTCGAGGAAATCGTTAATCATATTCTCCAATCTGACTAGTACACCGAAAATTAAGTTTCTGGCAGATAATATTTCTCTCCGTCACTATGGCCTAATCGGTTTATCCGTTCAGTTTTCTCTCAGGAAGAAAGCGGCCTAAGGTTCCTGCGAGAAAAATTATCTGCCTAATTATCTAAGCGTATATGCCAAAATAGCTATCAAAATAAAAAATAGTGATACTGAAGTAAAAACCGATTTGAATAATAAAAACCCGGCATCGCCGATCCGGTCTGTACACCGCATAATCCGCTTATCACAAATGATTGCCGTTAAAGCGGCAGATAGTTTTACAACTCCGGCAATTATCATTATTTTGAACAGCGGGGTTATGCAAATAAAGACCAAGACAAATAAAATAAGTATCCCCAAACTATTTTTGACCAGAATTGCCGAACCGACTACCATTTCCGTAACCCCCTCCGCCAGATTCCCGATACCGGGAATTATCGATAATATCCGTTTAAATGCCGTTGCTTTTATTCCATCAATAGCAGGTGTTATGATTGACTGAAGAAAGCTAATTCCGGCGACAATCCCCAATGATACCTTCAAAATTGTTGAGATTGTTTTCTTGATTAAGTCAAGAATCAATTCGAGCCTGTCCTCCGTCCATAAACCGCCAAGCAGAGCCATAATTGCATAACAGTAAATGAGGGGGACGATAATCGCAACCAGAAAACTTTGAACTAAATAAGCAACAATTAATATTAGTTGATAACCGGCAGTTGCGGTTGTGATTCCAACTGCCGCCCCTACTGAAAGGAAATATGTCGGTACCATAATTTTGACAAACAGCAGGATATTTTCGATTGTTGTTGTCGTAATCCGGGCAATTTCCAAAAATGCACTTGTCAGCACTACCATCATAAATAAATATGTAAAATAATATGCGACTTTCGAGAGTTGTCCATCCGAAAAAATATCGGTAAAATTACTGAATATCGCTGAAACAATGCCCAAAATCAGTATCGCAGCAAGCAGAGTCCTTATTCCGGCGATTTCCCCGACTAAACCGGAACCAATCTGGCCGAAAAGCTCTTTTCCCGCTTCAATCAATTGTCCCCGCATTATCAAAAACAAGATACTGTCAATATCAACATTAATTCCGGGGAAAAGGCTGTCGAGCCCCCCGCGGATTGCAGACATATCATAGGGGTTTTCAATCGTAATTTCCATTTTTTCTCCTAAATATCATCTTCATAGTTAAGCAATTCGGGCAATAAACTTTCTCCGTCGCTATGGTCTAATTGCTTCTAATCAACTCTCTTTCGTTCAGGAAGAAGGCGACCTAAGGCGACTGCGAAATGTTTTTGCCCTCTTTGCCAAACTTATACTGCTATTTGCATTATATTTTCAATAATAGTCAAAAGAATCGGCATCCCGACTAAAAGTACCGATATTTTACCAAAGATTTCTATTTGCCCGGCTAAAGATAAATAACCGGCATCACGGCAGACCGCCTGGCTAAACTCACAAATATATGTAATGCCAATAACTTTGAATAATATGCCGAAGTACATATTACCGTTATCAATATACTTTGTCAGCATTGCGAAACTGCCAAGCACTTCACTTAACCTTGTTGCCGCTAAGGTGAAAATCACCACCCCGATGGCAATTGCGATATAAAAGCTATATTCCGGCCTTTCAGTTTTGAACTGTAAAGCAAGAAAAACTCCGAAAATACCCAGCATCCCAATTTTAATAATATCCATGCCGCCTCCGATTATTTTATAGTTCAAACAAACTTTGAATCATCATAAATAAGTCATATATTGACGGAAGTATCCAGGTAAGGACCAGAATCAAACCCGCAAGGCTAAGCAAAAAAGCATGTTCTTCCCGGCCGCTTTGCTTGAGGACCTGATTCAAAATCGTGATTAGAATCCCTACCGCTGCTATCCTAAATATTAAGCTTATTGCCATAGAACTCCCATCTGCCTGCCTAATGCAGGCGTCAAATCAGGATTGTGAAAGATTTATCTTTCACTTTAATCCCCTTCTAAAATAAAATAACAACCGTTATCATTCCTGCCATTATACCCATGCACATGATTACTTTGTTTTTATTTTTTATCACCGTTTCGATTTCATCTACATATTTTGAAATTTCCCCAATATATTTTTCTATTCCGCCGGCCTGTCCTTCACTATCGCGGTAAATTAAACTTTCCGGAAAAGATTTTATCATTTCTTTTTCTGCTTCTTTAAGAGGTACTTTTTTTAGGGCTGAAGTAAAATGAATATGCCAAATATCATTAAAAGAACGCCCGTTATTTAATTCTAATTCCTGATAAATATCTTTAAAAACTTCACTGAAAGTTTGGTTTTGTTCGCCTAAATTAAGGCAAATCTCCGGGATTGATGCTTTAAGATATTCAATTTCTTTTTTGATGCGGATAAAAATTTCCCGCATAACCCGTAAAATTTTAAGCCGCTCATTTTGCTCATTACAATATGAGTATGCTATTCCCGATGACCCGGCTAATAATAAAAGTGTCCCGATTATCCGCACCATATTTTTTCTTCTCCATAAACTTCTTTTACCCGGCAAACCCCATCCCTTTTGTGTAGAATAATAAATCTTTCAAACATCTTATTTATATTAAAAGAGTCAAGCTTTGCCGCATCAGCCATTGAATAACCGTGAATCGTGGCAAATATCTTGCTGCCGCAGGTAATAATATTAGCTATCGCTTCCAAATCTTCTTTACTTCCGATTTCATCAACGGCAACCACCTCCGGTGCCATTGAGCGGATTAACATCATCATACCTTGCACTTTCGGGCAAGCATCCATAACACATGTTCTTATACCTACGTCATTTTGGGGGACCCCAAGATAACTTCCGGCGATTTCCGACCTTTCATCAACAATTCCTATCTGCAACCCCGGCATATCACCGGACCCATTAGAGACTTGGCGGACTAAGTCGCGCAACATCGTTGTTTTCCCGCAGCCGGGCGGGGCTATTATCAAGGTATTATGTATCTTTTTATCAAAAACGAAAGGTAAAATTTCATCTGCCGCCCCAATAATTTCATGCGAAATGCGGATATTGAGGAAACGGATATTTTTAATGTTCCTTACTTTATTTTCAGCATTTAAGACTACCTGTCCGGCAAGCCCAATCCGGTGCCCGCCGGGAATCGTGATAAACCCTTGGCTGATTTCATCTTCATAAGCATAAAGCGAATATTTGCAAACGTAATTTATTATGTCATCAATCTCTTTCCCGCTGATATGCCAAACATTGTCCGGTATTTTGCTGAGTTTCCCGCTCAAATCAATTAAAAATTCTTTATTTTTTATCAGCACCCTGACCGGTTGCCTTACAGAAAATCTGATTTCTTGTAAGTCAGCGGCCCGCAGCGAAATTTCACGGAACCGCTCCCGCAAAACCCCCGGGAAAATATTAAGTATCTCTTCTGCCTTAATCATGTTTAAATATATTGCTTCCTTGTCCTATTTAGTACAAAAAAAAATTGCCGCCCGGCGGCAGCAATTCTCCAAATACTTTTATCGGTTCGTGCGGTTAATTTATAACCAGGTTAAAGGTCAGATTACTTAATTCTTCCTCGAAGTCCTCTCCGCACTCAATGATAATATCATTATCCTCACTTGTAATCCAATTCACTGTTACATTTTTTCCGAGGGCAGCACAATCATCCATATGCAGCAACATATTTAAGAGCAGCTTCGCAGTCGAACTATTAAAATATGTCATTTCACACTCAAAAACAAATCCGTCACAAACCGCTTCGAAATGCTGCTCGAGCCAGGTACTGATATCCTTGAAAAATTCAATCACATTTTCATGATAACTCTCACCTTCGATTTTCATATATTTTTTCGCTTCGTCGATGAGTACTTTTGGTGTCGAACCGGTTTTTTCTTTTTCCAAATAAAAAGCCATATTACTATTCTCCTTTAACCTATTTTCACGCAGATTGTCATAAATGTCAAATCTTCACCACATGGGGTAAACTCATATATAATCGGTTCATTTGACCTTTTAGCAATTTCGATTAAACCAAGCCCGGCACCCTTGCTTCCTTCATTCTCATCTTTCTGCCTTATTTTTTCCTTGTAAAACTTGCGTAACCCCTGTTTATCTAAAGAATTTAAGTAATCAATCCTGCCCTTAACCAGTTCAACATTTTCCGTCTTCATCATATTACCGCTTTGGGCAAAATATACTTTTTGCTTGGATGCCAAGACAAAAACTCCTTTTGAAACACCGGGATGCCCTTCAATATCCATTTTTTCAACCGAATACATTAGCATATTATTCATTAACTCAACAAATACAGAAAAGACAGACTGCGAAGCCGATAATGACAATTCTTCAAACTCCATTTGCCGCCGGAGTGTCGAACCAAGCCCTTCAATACCGCCTGCCCACAATGCGCCGGTATAAATAATTTCAACATTATTTTTTTTGGTCATGTTGTAATACTCTAGCATATTGCCAATCATATTTTTTCCTCCTCTTTGAAATGCAAATAAGTATATTGATTCCGGCCGCCCCTTTTAGAAATATATAAAGCTTCATCGGCCCGTTTGGTATATTCGGAAGCACTTTGAACTTTTTCAGCGATACCGCTTGTTATGCCAATTGATACCGTCACAATATCCGTTACACTACTCTTGGAATGGGGAATTTTTAGCTCGCGGACCCGCTTAAGCAACCTTTCCGCTACTACCTTTGCCCCGCTTTCGTCCGCCCGCGGTAAGACAATTGTAAATTCTTCACCGCCATATCTTGCCGCAAAACCATCACCGGCCCGCAGTGAAAACTCCAGCGTATCGGCAACCAGTTTGAGGCAGTCATCCCCTGCGTTGTGTCCGTATGTGTCATTATAGTCTTTAAAACAATCAATATCAATCATCAGAACGCTAAGCGCTTCTTTTGTCCCGGCTAATTCCTGAATATAAGTCTCAAGGCCATTATCAAGAAAGCGCCGGTTAAAAAGGCCGGTTAACGCATCACGCAATGTCTTGCTGCGCAGTTCATTTGCCGATTTGTCAGAGATATTCGTGATTTTCCGGAATTGTTTCAAAAGTCTTCCATACTCAGTCACAATCCGCTTAAACTTCGCCGTTTCAAGTATAACACTTTTTTCCTCAACCTCCTGTAAATAGGCTAAGGCATTATCAAATATCTTTTGTTCCCTTCCGAATAAATCATCCATCTGTTTTCGCCTCCGGCTGCGGTTTAAAACCAATCAATTGAAAGTCGTCCCGCCGGGGCTGGCTGCCGCGATGTATTTCAAATGCTTGCCAGACCGTTTCGATTATGTCAGATTGAGGTATATTATGATTTTCTAAAATTATTTTTTTAAACCGGTTGTAGCCAAAGGGCAAGGTTGCTTTACCGCCGATTTGGTCATACAAACCATCGGTAGCAACGTAGTATTTATTATCCGGGTTAGGCGGAATATTAACTGTCTTGATATCATTTTTGCTTTTCAGCTTACCTTCGCCGACGGAAATATTCTGCCCTTTATATTGGTGCGTTTCCTTTCCATCACAGACAAATACATGCATATGCCCGGATGAAAGTGTTACCGCTCCCGTATTGGCAATATACAAAATAGCGATATCGCAGCCGTCATTAATTTCTCCGATGTTCCGGCCTTTTAATGTATTATCTTCCGTCTCAACATGGAGGACATTAATAAGCCTTTTTTCAAGCTGCCATATTATCTCGGCGGTATCCTGGTAATTACTTTGTTTGACCACTGCTTCAAGTGCCGAGACAACCAGCATTGTCAGCAGGGCACCGGGTGTCCCGTGCCCCGTACAGTCACAAACACAAAGGACACAACCTTCGTCAAACTTCTTTAACCAATATATATCCCCGCCTACGATATCACGCGGGTCCCATTTCACAGCATGATCCGAAAACGCTTCCGCGAACATAGTATTTTTCGGCAATAAACTTCCTTGGATCCGGCTGGCATAAATAATGCCGGATAATAATGTATCTTTTGCCTCTTCTGCTTCCATGGTTTTCTGTTCCGCGATATTTATCATATTTTTGAGCTTGCCGACCATATCACGCAATGAGTCTGCTAATATACCAACTTCATCTTCCCGTTCAACATTAAGCGGTGTATCCAATTCACCATGTGCGACAGCCCCGGCATAACGGATGGTGGTACTAAGGGCCTTTGTTACCCCGCTTACCGCCAGCCAGACCAGCACCGCTATCAAGAGAATAACCAATATTACCATTATTGTATTAATCCGGGCTACTTCATTTATTGTTTTATGAAAATCACTAATTGATGAAACAATAATCGGAAACCACTCGGTCGATTGGCAACGCTCGATAAAGATAATCGAAGGAATCCCGTCAATTTCTATTTCAAAAACCAGCGCTTCATCGGTTACACCGGAAATAATATTAAGAATTTCATCAGAGATTTCTTCGCCAAGTTTCTCATCATCATTGTGTCCGATGATAATCCCGCTTTCATTGACAATCATTGCATAACCATAAGCATCAAGTAATGTTACCGGAACGACATAACGGGTATTGATTTCCCTGATTTGTAAAGCGGCCATCATTACGCCGATAATCGGCCCGTCTTTGCCGTCATAGATTGGAATCGAAACAAAGGAAGCAAGCCGGCCGGTCTGGCGGCTCACTTCAACCGGGGAAATAAAGCTGTTGCCTTTCAGACTTTCAATAAAATATTCGCGGTCGGCCCTAACCTGGCCGGCACTGCCGGAGGTGCTTGCGATAATGACCCCGTCGGTATTTAAAGCTATCATACTATTATATAACGGCTGCCGTTCAATCAACTCCAGCATTTGCGTTTCCAGCACGCTGGGGATCCATTCTTCATCATTCGCTGATGTATAACTTATAGCTTTAACCGCCGGTATCCAAAACTCAGCCCCTTCTTCCAAATCAGGGGCAAGGACCCATTCTTCCAGCAAATTGTATTTCAGATTCGGGGAGGAAGCAAGAGTCGAAAGGTCAAAACGAGCAGTAGCGATTGTCATATCAAGCATTTCCCGCAGCCCCTGTACTGAACGAAGCCCGTCACTGATTCCCGCTTTATTAATCCGCTCGGCGGTTGTCCGGTAAGCAACAATACCCATCAGGGTCCCGCCAACAACAATTGCACACAATATCGGTACAAGTAATCTCATCTGGATTGTTTTCATCAAAAATCCCTTTTTCATTCCTAATTTTTACCTCTCATTGCTTTTATAGCAGCAAGAATTTTTGCCATCTCTGTCTTAATCTCTTTAAGCATTGACTCATCATAACCGTCATCTGTCCCGGTGCTAAATATATTTTCGATAACAAGTAAAAGTTCCGGCAATCTTGTTGTTCCAAGTATTGTTGCAACACTTTTCATTTGATGGGCAATACCATAAGCCCTTTGGTATTCCCCTTTTTCTATCATTTGCCCCAAACTTTGAATCTCTAGCGGGGCATCCTGGAAAAAACGGCCTAACAGCTTGAAATATACTTCTTCATTACCGGCGACAAATTCCAAACCAATTGCCTTATCAATAACCATTTCATCCGTTTTGGCTTCGGAATCCGGCTCTAATATGCCTTCCCGGGACGGTGTCAGGTATTTGCCGAGACATGCCCATAATTCGCGCGGTTTAAAAGGTTTCGTTATATAATCAGTCATTCCGGCCTTCAAGCATTTGTCTTTTGCTTCTTTCATTGCATTTGCCGTCATCGCGATAATTGGTGCCGTTACACCAATACGCAATAATTCTTTGGTTGCCTGAATCCCATCCATAACCGGCATATGCAAATCAACAAAAATAAGGTCGAACGGCTCTTCCGCATTTACTACTATATCAACGGCAACTTTTCCGTTTTCAGCTATCACCACCTTAAGCCCGAGTTTTTCAAAATTTTCTCTCGCTACAAGCTGATTAGTTTCATTATCTTCGCACAATAAAACCGTCCCGCTAAAGGAAGGATGCCCTAAGTGAGGGTTATATGTAACCATATCTTCAACCGGTTCACTTTTCTCATCCGCAACATTAAATAACACCGAAAATGAAAATTTACTGCCTTTTCCCGGTGTGCTTTCAACTGCTATTTCGCCGCCCATCATTTCAACAATTGTTTTTGTGATCGACAATCCAAGTCCTGTCCCGCCAAAATTACGGGTGGTACTTTTATCAGCCTGTTCAAATGGCCGGAAAATTTTCTCACATTGCCCGGCAGTCAAGCCAATCCCGGTATCAATTATTTCAAAAACAATTTTCACTACAGAAATACTATCGGCGGCTTCTTGTTTTGCCCTAAGCGTTACCGAACCTTCGTTGGTAAACTTAAGCGCATTAGAGAGAAAATTAAGCAACGCCTGGCGTAATCTTGTCGGGTCGCCGATAATTTTATTAACTAGATTTGTTTCATTATAAAAATTAAGGCTCAATGATTTCTCTTCAGCCTTATTAGTTATAACTGTTTTGCATTCCGCAAATACTGTATGCAAATCAAAGGGGATATTTTCCAGGACTAAGGCCCCGGCATCAATCTTGGACAAATCTAATATATCATTAATGATTGCTAACAAACCGTCGGCACTTCGCTTGATATTGACCAGATACCCTCTTTGTTTTTCATTAAGGCAATCATCATCTAAAGCTAAGTCGGTCAGGCCAATCACACCATTCATCGGGGTCCTGATTTCATGGCTCATGCTGGCAAGGAAAGAAGCCCTCGCTTCAGCGGCGGCCTCCGCCCGCTCTTTTGCCGTCAAGGATACATAGGCCGCTTTGTCGGAGCTCTTCGTTATCCGGCGCAACTGCTTTAACAATCTTTTATATTCATTAACCATAATGCCGTATTCGTCAACATTGAGCTTTGCACCATGATGCAAACCAATTAGATATTCTGATGCGGCATCTAATATTTTTTGTTCCCGTTCAAACAAGTCATAATCCAAAAAACTACCTCCTAATTAATCCCTCCTCTTTATTCTACAATATTCTATTATACTTAGTTTGGATGATTTTACACATATTAGGGGTTTTTTTACACAAGAAAGGGTTTGCCTTAGCAAACCCTTCTCCTTTAATGATTACTTTGTGCGCTAGTTTTCTTACATATTTTCAGGGACATCTTTCATCGAGAAGCTCATCCGGCCCATTTTATCCTTACCTTGGCAAATTACTGTTACTTTGTCACCCAGGTTAACGGCATCTTCGACTTTGTCAATTCTCCTTTTTGCGATTTTGGAAATGTGGACCATTCCCTCTTTACCCGGGGCAAATTCGACAAAACAGCCAAATTCCTTGATGCTAACCACGGTACCGGTGAAAATTTGGCCGCTTTTAAATTCAGTAGTGATTGTTTCAACCATTTCGACCGCTTTATTCATCATCTCAAGGTCAGTTCCGCAAATTGAAACTGTGCCATCGTCAGTAATGTCAATCTTGACACCGGTCCGGGCAATAATTTCATTAATCGTTTTCCCGCGCTGGCCAACCACATCACCAATTTTTTCCGGGTCAATTGAAATCGCGATGATTTTCGGGGCATATTCGCTGACTTCCGGACGCGGTTCAGCAATACAAGGGGACATTATCTCATTCAGAATATAAGTCCGTGCCTCTTTGGTATTTTTAATCGCCGCTTCAACGATTTCTTTCGTAAGGCCATGAACTTTCAAGTCCATTTGAATCGCAGTGATACCATCATGGGTTCCGGCAACTTTAAAGTCCATATCACCGAAAAAGTCCTCAAGCCCTTGGATATCAGAAAGCAAAACAAACTCATCAATACTATCCCCGGTCACCATTCCGCATGATATTCCGGCAACCGCTTTCTTAATCGGGACACCGGCCGCCATCAGCGAAAGGCTGGAAGCACAAACTGCCGCCTGTGAGGTTGAACCATTTGACTCAAATGTTTCCGAAACAGTCCGGATTGCATAAGGGAAATCTTCCAGGCTGGGAAGAACGGGAATCAAAGCTTTTTCCGCTAAGGCACCATGGCCGATTTCACGGCGGCCCGGGCCCCGGCTTGGCCTTGTTTCACCAACCGAATAGGACGGGAAATTGTAATGATGCATATATCTTTTATTTATTTCATTTTCGTCTAAGCCATCGATACGCTGCATTTCTGACATTGGCGCAAGTGTCGTAACCGTGCAAATCTGCGTTTGGCCGCGGGTAAACATACCGGCCCCGTGAACACGGGGAATTAAATCAATTTCCGCTGCTAAATGACGAATCTGATCCATTGCCCGCCCATCAGGACGTTTCTTGTCTTTCAGAATCATTTTGCGGACAGTTTTCTTTTGATATTGATAAATTGCTTCACCCAAAGAACCTAGATATTCAGCATTATCGGCAAAAGCTTCTTCAAGGCGGGATGTAATATTCCTGATATTTTCCTGGCGGACTTGTTTTTCATCGGTAAAAACTGCTTTTTCCATTTCATCAGGGGTAACAATTTTTTCGATTTCGGTAAATAATTCCGCCGGAAGAGCCTGGCTTTCATATTCATGTTTCGGTTTTCCAACTGCGGCAACGATTTCATTGATAAATTCAATCACCGATTGATTAACTTCATGAGCTTTGTAGATTGCTTCGAGCATCTTAGCTTCCGGCACTTCGTTGGCATTTGCTTCTATCATCGCGATTTTGTCACTAGTTGAAGCAACGGTCAGGTTCAAATCGCCGTTTTTCCACTGCTCTTGACTTGGATTAACGATAAATTCACCGTCAACCAAACCAATTTGGGTCATTGCACAAGGGCCGTTAAAAGGAATGTCGGATATGCAAGTCGCAATCGCTGTCCCAACCATCGCCGTAAGTTCCGGGCGGCACAACGGGTCAACTGAAAGAACCAGGTTGTTCAGGGTAACGTCATTCCGGTAATCATCCGGAAATAAGGGGCGCATCGGGCGGTCAATAACCCGGCAGGTAAGAACCGCATTTTCGCTGGCTCTTCCTTCTCTTTTGTTGAAGCCGCCGGGGACTTTTCCAACCGAATATAATTTTTCTTCATATTCAACTCCCAGCGGGAAATAATCAATCCCTTCCCGGGGCTTGTCCGATGAAGTTGCGGTACACAAAACTGTTGTATCTCCATAATACACTAAAGCACAGCCATTCGCCTGCTTACCGACACGGCCGATGTCAACCCTCAGGGTATGCCCGGCTAATTCCTTTGTAAATGTTTTGTAATCGTTCATTCTTTTCTCTCTCTTCTCTCTCTCCAATATCTCTTCATTTTACGCATAAAAGCGCCTGCTAAAAAGCAGACGCTATTATTATCTACCACCTATTTTCTAATATTCAGCCTGCTAATCAGGTCACGGTATCTTTCGATATCTTTCCCTTTTAAATAATTCAGCAAGCCTTTTCTTTGGCCAATCATCTTGAGCATCCCGCGTGCGGAATGGAAATCTTTTGGATTTACTTTGAGATGTTCGGTAAGTTCCGAAATTCTGGCAGTAAGTACGGCAACCTGAACTTCCGGTGAACCGGTATCACCCTCGCCGCGGGCATATTCCTTGATAATAGCTGTTTTCTTTTCCTTTGAAATCATAAATATAACCTCCGTTATTTTGTAAAGTCCGCCGCTAGGCGATACTTTTAGCACCTCCAGACCCTGGTATCGGTGGAGAATCCAACACCAGCGCAAAGGGTTCTTTAACACATCTTATCCACTATAGCACATTATTAACCTAATGTAAAGTTTTATTTTTAAAACCTATTCACAGTTATATCTTATGTAAGCAAACCAGACAATAAACACTATCTGTTGCTATGGCCTAACTGGTGTAAAATAAAAGTTTTCTTCCGGGAAGAAGGCGGCCTAATGCAACTCATAGTTGTTTTTGCCTTCTTTGCATACTCAAAAAAATGAATAGTAACTATTGGGGGCATATTTAATCGTATAAAACGCGGGTAATTTTGTGCGGGGTCCGGTAATTGTAACGCGAAATCTTGATTCCGGTCCGGGCAGTACTTGCGTGGATAACCTGGCCGCCGCCGATATAAATTGCAACATGGTCAATCCGTCCGCCCCGGGCATAGAAAATCAAATCACCGGCTTTTATCTCTGATAGTGATATCTTCGTCCCGGCACCGGCTTGCTGTGCCGAGCTGCGCGGCAGCCTGACACCGAAATTCCGGAAGACACTTTGGACAAAACCGGAGCAGTCCGCACCTCTTGTCAGGCTCGTCCCCCCCCAAACATAAGGGTTCCCAAGGAACTGCTTGGCATATTCGCAAACATCGACCCGGATATCCGATACACCCTCACCATACAAAAGCTCGGTCATCGTGATTGCCGTGCGCAAATCATATTTAACTTCTACAAATTCGCCTGAAACATAAGCAAATTCGGCATCCAGATAAATCATTATCCAGCCATTATCCAAAATTTCTTCAACTTCAAGTACTTCACCGCGCGGGACCTGCGTAATAACATCACAGTCTGTATTCGGCTCTTCCCTGACCTTCAGGGAATCAGTAGTCACCACCGCAACTAAAGTTGCCAGCTCCTGCGCCCTGCGGATAGCGGCAAAACCAGTGGAAAGAAACTCGGTCTTAACAAACCCTTCAACATTTCCCGAAACAATAAAACTCCACTCACCCTCTTCAAACATCACTTCACAAGCGGCGTTTCTGGGCAATTTGCCGACTAAACGGCCATTACTTGCCGCTATCGACCGGATATTCAAGTTGTTTGAGTCGGTAATATTGCATAAACCCAGATTGGTATAGCCAAAAGAAGAACCTTCAGCCTGTTCGGCCGCTTCAAGATAATCTTCAATTGATAATTGGGACATAAAAAGTGAATCAATACCAGCCGGCATTACAATCTGCGCTAAGGTCAAACTGTCATTTTCCCGCGCTTCGGCAGTAATTGGCTGAAGACCTGCACAAACTAAGAATATTACGATAAGTATTTTTAATACGGATTTGTACACTCAATGACCTCCGCATGTGCCTGGTGTAAATGTTACGAAATTGTTACGATATTTTCATTATAACTGCCATCTTGCTCCCTGTCAAGTCGTACAAACATAAATTAAATGATTTATTTCCATAATCTCCCTGCTTCAATATCTTCATTCACCTGCTTTTTCAGTTCATCAATCCCGGAAAACTTTTTCTCGGGGCGGATAAATTCCCGCAGCATGACTTTCAGCGGCTGACCGTACAAATCTCCGGAAAAATCATAAATAAATGTTTCTGCGCCAGGGCGGCGTTCGCCGTCAATCGTCGGTTTTATCCCGATATTGCTGATTCCTTTAAATTCACCCGCCGGGGTCAAAACTTTACTAAGATATACACCGGCTTTCGGTAAAATCTTGGCTTCGGAAATAGTCAGGTTAGCCGTGGGAAACCCAAGTGTCCGGCCTAATTGATACCCGCCCGTCACTTTTCCGGCAAATGAATAAGGCCATCCAAGCAAATCATGAACCAATTGCATATTGCCGCTTATTACCGCTTCCCGCACATAAGACGAACTAATTTCCCGTTCGCCATAATAAATTTTTTCAATGATTTCGGCAGAAAATCCCTGCCCCCCCGTTGACCTTGCCTGCCCGGCTAACTCAAGCAGCAAATCGCTATTACCCGGCCTTGATTTTTGCCCCCCGGCACCAAAACGCAAATCCGTGCCGGCGCAGATAAAAGCCATATTCAACTTCCCAAGCAAGATATCCTTAACGAAAGACTCTGCCGGAATCGCGGCATTTATTTCATTCATCGGAAAATAAAAAAGAATATCAACACCAAGTTCTTCCAGTTTTTCTTCTTTTTCTTCAGCAGTTAAAAGTTGTCCCGCTTCGCCTTTGCCGAAAAATACTTCCGGCGGCGGGTCGAATGTCACCACTACGCTCTTAAGGCCATGCTTTTTTTGTAATCTTAGGATATTCAGTAATTTTTGATGCCCTAAATGAAGGCCATCGAATTTCCCGATTGCAATCGCCGTTTTTTCTTTACTATTTAATTTACCTAAGTCTCTGATTATTTTCATTTGAATTCCTAAATGCCTATCTTAACAGGCATACAAATCAGGATTTAAAAGATTTATCTTTCATTATAACACCTGTTATTTTATCCTCGCGGACTAACTCTTCGATTTGCGAAAGGGTCAAAGCATCCGCCGCCGTATATTCACCCGAGCGTGTCCGTTCAAGCGCCCCCATCGCCCCGCCGCAACCTAACTTTTCACCGATATCAAAACAAAGGGTGCGGACATATGTACCTTTCGAGCAAACAAGGCGGAATTTAACTTCCGGTAAAGCAACTTCCAGGATTTCGATTTCCTTTATCTCAACCAAACGGGGTTTTCGCTCTATTTCTTTTCCGGCGCGGGCCAGCTCATAAAGTTTTTTTCCATTTACTTTTACTGCCGAATACATCGGCGGAATTTGCGGATAGCTGCCAAGATATGACAAAATCGCCGCCCGGACCTCGCTTTCACTCGCCGTTACTGCCTTTTCACTAAGTACTTTTCCGGTTAAATCCTGGGTATCGGTAGTAAGGCCAAGGCGTAAAACGGCAACATATTCTTTATCCTTGTCCGTCAAAACCATACTTAATTTCGTTGCACTGCCAAGGCAAATGGGAAGGACCCCTACCGCCCCTGGGTCAAGGGTTCCGGTATGGCCAATTTTTTTTTGCTTTAAAATACCGCGCAGTTTTGCCACCACATCATGGGAGGTAAAACCGGCTTCTTTGTAAACATTAAGGATTCCGTTATACATTTTCCTTTAATTGCTCCTCAATATGGTAGGATAAATTGTTGGTAACATCGTGAAAAGTACCCTTCATCGTCACCCCGGCTGCCCTGACATGGCCGCCGCCGCCGAAATACCGGGCTACTTTGCTGACATCGACAAAACTTTTTGAACGCAAACTGACTTTGTACTCAAGATTTTTGGTCTGGTGCATAAAGATAGCACACTCGACCCCTTTCGTAATCAAAAGTTGATTGACAATTCCCTCAAGGTCACCGGCACCGACCCCATAAAAATCAAAAGAATCCCTATCTAAACGGCTGACGATACAACGCCCGTCCATAAAGATAATACTTTCCAATAATGCCCGGCCTAGAATTTGGTTTTGGAGATAAGATTTTTCATAATATGTATCATTGATTAATTTCGTGAAATCGAAACCATAAGCCATCAACTTCCCGGCAATTTCCAAAGTCTGTGATGTCGTTCCGGCAAAGCGGAATATGCCGGTATCATGAATGATGCCTAGATAAAGGGCTTTGGCGATATCTTCATCAAGGCCTTCCGGATATTCAAACAACGTATAAACCACTTCGCATGTTGAGTTGATTTCCGGGAAAATAATATTTATGTCGCCGCTGCCGGTATTACTGACATGGTGGTCAATATTGATTTTTTTTTCCGCCCGTTCAAAAAGTTTTTCGGCTTTACCAAGCCGGTCTTTTCCGGTATCAAGGGCAAAAAAAACGTCATAAGAATCGATATCCGTTTGAAAATTATTATTAACTTCTTCATAACCTGCAAGGCATGAAAAAATTGCCGGAAGCGGTTCAAGAAAAATGTGAACCATCACTTCAGGCAGGTATTTTTTCAAATACAAATAAAGCCCAAGGGCGGCGCCGACACAATCACCGTCCGGCCGCGTATGGCCGCTGATTCCAATTGTTTTTGCATCTTTAACTAATTCCAGTATCTTCATCGGTTTTTCTTGTTTCTTCAATCAATTTTGACATTTTTGCCCCATATTCGATTGATTGGTCGAGGACAAAATTTATATCGGGGGTATTACGCATATTAAGCGTATGTGCGAGTTGGCTTTTGATAAAACCAACCGCACTTTTTAAGCCTGCTAACGTATCAGCTTTAACTTTTTCATCACCAAGCACGCTAATCCAGGCTTTACAATTTTTCAAATCCGGCGAAACTTCGACTGCCGTTACACTGGTTAGCGGGTCAACCCGCGGGTCTTTTATGTCACCGTGAATAATCTCGGCTAAAGCACGCTGAACCTCAACATTCCGGCGCGACATTTTGTAATTGGGTTTCTTCATCTAATTAAGCCTTTCAACAACTTGCAAGAATGACCAAAGGTCATTCTTGACCGATAAAGGGCGCCCGCTTGCGGACTAGTACATCTTTGTAACTGAAGTTTTAGATTTTCTTAGCGGCACTATGCCGCTCTAGAAAATCTCTTCAGTTTGGGCCTTTGCCCGAAGCCTTAAATGTACTCTTTATCTTGGTACCTCAACCATAATATATGCTTCAACGATATCAAATTCCTGTACTTGGTCAAATCCGGCAAAAACTAAACCACATTCATAACCGGCCCGGACTTCTTTGACATCATCTTTAAAACGCTTAAGTGAAGCTAACTCACCCTCAAATACTTGTTCACCCCCACGGTTAATCCGGACTTTGCAATTGCGGACAAAATGGCCGTCAAGAACATATGAACCGGAAATATTACCAAGCGCAGAAGCCCGGAATATCTGACGGATTTCAGCATGGCCGATAACTTTTTCTTCAAAGACCGGGTCAAGCATCCCTTTCATTGCTGCTTCAATATCCTCAATCGCCTGATAAATTACTTTGTAAAGGCGGATATCAACACCTTCCCGTTCGGCACTTGCTTTCGCCGTCACATCAGGGCGGACATTAAAGCCGATGATGATTGCTGATGAAGTGCTTGCCAGGGAAACGTCGGATTCATTGATCGCCCCAACCCCGCCATGAATACATTTCACAACAACTTCTTCATTTGATAATTTAAGCAAACTCTGTTTAACTGCTTCAACACTACCTTGAACGTCAGCTTTGACAATGATATTCAGTTCTTTAAGGTTTCCGGCCTGAATCTTCGTAAAGAGGTCATCAAGCGACATCTTTGCTTTAGTATCGTCAAGCATCCGGACTTTATTCTGGGAATGATAAGTATCAGCATAGTTTTTTGCTACCTTGTCAGTTTCATGGGAGATGAAAATTTCACCGGCACTGGGAACGTCGGATAAACCCAGGATTTCGACCGGCATCGACGGGTACGCATGTTTGACCCGGCGGCCTTTATCATCAATCATCGCCCGGACTTTACCATGGCAGGCCCCGGCGGAAATAAAGTCGCCAACATTAAGGGTCCCTTTTTGCACCAGAACAGTCGCAACCGGGCCGCGCCCTTTATCGAGCTCCGCTTCAATAACCATACCCCTGGCCTGACGGTTGGAATTGGCTTTCAGCTCCAGAATATCGGAAGTTATAATAATCGTATCTAATAGATTTCTTATTCCCTCACCGGTTTTGGCCGAAACCGGGACAAATTCGGTTGAACCGCCCCAATCAGCAGGTATCAGTTCAAATTCAGTCATTTCTTGTTTGACCCGGTCCATATTGGCACTTGGTTTATCAATCTTATTAATCGCAACGATGATTTCAATCCCGGCGGCCCTTGCGTGGCTGATTGCTTCTTTTGTTTGCGGCATTACGCCATCATCGGCAGCAACAACAAGAATCGCAATATCAGTCGCAGTTGCCCCCCGCATCCTCATTGCCGTAAACGCTTCATGGCCGGGAGTATCCAGGAAAGTAATTGACTGGCCGTCTATTTCCACCGTATAAGCACCGATATGCTGGGTGATTCCGCCGGATTCTTTGTCGGTTACGCTGGTTTCGCGGATTGCATCAAGCAAAGAAGTCTTACCATGGTCAACGTGTCCCATAACACAGATAACCGGCGGGCGTTTGACCATTTCGGTGTCATCCTCATCATCTTCTTTTAACAATTCTACGATAATATCAATCTTTACTTCCGGTTCGCAGATAATCTCATATTCAATTGCAATATTCTCTGCTTCCTCATAAGATATTTCTGTATTTACATTAACAATCTGACCCTTTAAAAATAGCTTTTTAATAATTACCGAGGGCTGGATTTTCATTTTGTCGGCTAATTCTTTGATCGTGATAATTTCATCAACCGTAATTACTTTTATTTGCTCCATAGCTGCTTCTTTGGCTTTTTCCGGGCGGATAAAAGCACCAACCCGCCTTTGCCTTGTATTAGCGAGGGCATCTTCATCAACAAAACGGAACTCTTTTTTGCTCCGGCGGTCACGTTCGGCCGCTTGCTGCCTTTTGTTATCCAGATGTTTGTTTCCTTCACCGGGGCGGCCGGTAGAACGGTTAGGTCCGCCGGGGCGGTTCGGCCCGCCGGGACGTCCACCAGGACGGCTTGGTCCGCCGGGGCGGCCGCCTTCCGGACGTGCAAAACGGGAATCGGACCGTTCCGGGGCTCTGGCAGGGCGGGTATCACCGGCACCGGCAGGACGGTTCCCGCCGGCAAAAGCAGGGCGGCGGTCACTGGAATAATTACCTGAACCGGTACGGGCCGGGCGGTCACCCGGGGCCCCGGTATTACGAGGCGGATAAGGGCGGTCGCCGCTACGGGGCGGCCTTGCGTTGCGGTCGCCGGAAGCAGCAGGGCGGTCATCACGTCTCGGCCCGCCGAAAGCGGGACGGTCATCACGCCTTGGCCCGCCATAAGCGGGACGGTCATCACGTCTTGGCATACCGGAAGCAGGGCGGTTATCACGCCTTGGCGCACCGGAAGCGGGACGGTCGTCACGCCTTTGGGTACCGGAAGCCGGGCGCTCATCGTTTTTATATACATTATCGCGCGGCACTTCATTATTTGATGCTGCTTTTATTGCTGATTTATCATCGGTTTGAACGGGAGGGACAAAAGTTTCATTGTCCTTTGCTTCAACCGGAATTGTTACATTTTCAACTTCCTTATATTCAGGCTGCGGCCGCCGTTTCGGCGGGGCCGGTTTCCGTTCCAGCTGCATGCTTTCCGGCATCGTCGGAGCGGTCAAAGGCCGGATAATTTTGTGCGGTGTTTCCCTTCCGCCGCCACCACCGGGCCGGGTCCCGCTTCGTTGCTGATACCCTTGATTATGGTTGCCGCTACTGCGGGGGCGATTACCACCGCCGGAGTTTTCCGGATTCAAGTTGATAATAATTTTTTTCTTTTTACGCGGTTCTTCAGCCGCCGGAGCTGCTTTTGTCGTGACTTTTGCCGGTTCGGGGGGCGCGAACCCTTTCCGTACTAAAGCAACGGCATCTTCTTCAAGGGAACTGTTAGCCGCTTTTGCTTCAATACCTTTATCATTTAAGAAAGTAATTATGTCCTTACTTTTCAAATCAAGGCCCTTACTTTCGTTCAGTTCCTTGGCTAAGTCACTTACTTTGATTTTCGCCATATAATACTGTACTCCTTCCTATACTAAAGAACTTGAGATTTTGCGCAAAAAGGCGCATCTATCATTCAATCTAAAAGCTTTTTTAGTGATCCGGCAAAGCCGTTATCCGTTACCGCCAGCGTTACCCGGGCTTCCTTGCCCATCGCCTGCCCGATATTTTCGCTATTGCCGAATATATAATATGGAACTTGATAAAACTCACATTTATTACGAAATAATTTTTTCGTATTATCAGAAGCATCCTCACTGACAATAACTAATCGTGCCGAGCCGTCTTTAACCGCTCTTTCAGCCATAAAACTGCCGCTGACAAGCTTCCGTGATTTCGTCATCAAACCTAGCAAGTTATATATTTTCCGGTCATTAACTTTTTTCTCATCGGATTGCATCAAACTCCTTTATCAAACTATCATAAACATCATCACTCACCCGCATTTTGAACGACCGCTCAAGGCCTTTATTCTTGCGGGCATTAATCAGACAACTGCTTTCTATACAAGTATAAGCGCCGCGCCCGTTTTCACGGCCGGTAATATCAAGAAATATTTCACCGGTATTTTTCTTTAAAACCCGCAGCATTTCCTGCTTACTTTTCATCGCACCGCAACCGATGCATTGTCTTAACGGAGTTTTTTTGTTACTCTTCATGGCAAACAACTCACAGCAACAAATGTGTATAATTTCTTGTTAAACTTCCTCTGTAATTTCCCCATCTTCCTCATAATCTCCGTCTTCATATTCACCCTCTCCGGCTTCCTCACTTGCTTCGCCGCCTTCTTCATACTCTTCGTATTCGTCATACTCGTCATATTCGTCGTATTCATCATACTCATCGTATTCGTCAAGATAATCTTCATAACGGAAACCAGGGGCATCTTTTGCCTGGGTTTCGGATTTAATATCAATTTTGTACCCGGTTAAGCGCGCGGCCAGACGGGCATTTTGCCCTTCCTTACCAATTGCTAATGATAATTGATAATCCGGGACCACCACCTTTGCGGTTTTTTCATCAGGGTCGGCAAAAACAGCAACTATTTTCGCCGGCGAAAGGGCATTCTGAATCAGGTTGCCGGGATTTTCATCCCAGTTAACGATATCGATTTTTTCACCGCGCAGTTCATCAACTACCGAGCTGACACGGGTCCCGTTAAGGCCAACACAAGCGCCAACTGCATCAACATGTTCATTGTGCGACCAAACCGCCATCTTTGTCCGGCTTCCGGCCTCACGGGCAATACTCTTAATCTCAACCGTACCGTCCTTTATTTCGGTAACTTCTGACTCAAACAGCCGTTTGACCAGCTCCGGATGTGTCCGGCTTACCAGGATACGCGGGCCCTTAGAAGTATTTTTTACTTCTAATACAAAAACCTTAACGCGGTCTTGAATACGGAAATGTTCGTTCCTTACCTGCTCATTTTCATTTAAAAGGGCATCGGTTTTGCCAAGGTTGACACTAATGTTCCGGCCGATAAAACGCTGAACAATTCCGGTAACTACATCTCTTTCTTTACCCGCAAACTGATTAAAAATAACGCTTCTTTCTTCTTCACGGATTTTCTGTAAAATGACATTTTTTGCATTTTGGGTGGCTATCCGGCCAAATTCTTTGGATTTTATCTCAAAATCAACCATTTTCCCGATTTCAGCTTCGGAATCGACTGATAAAGCATCTTCTAAACTAATTTGCAGAGCTTTGTCCTCTACCTCTTCTACGACTTCTTTTTCTGCGAAAACAAGATATTCGCAGGTCTCACGATCTATTTCTACTTTGATATTTTCTGATTTGCCAAAGTGGTTTTTACATGCGGTAATTAGTGAATTTTCAATCGCTTCGAAAATTGTTTCTCTGCTGATTTCTTTTTCCCTTTCCAAAATCTCCAGGGCATCTAATAATTCTTTGTTCATTTCCTTTCCTCCTGATCAGGTAAATGTATTTAATATAATGCAGTTAGGTAAACCATTTCATTTAAGGAGAATGCTAAACTTAACGCAGCTTAATGCACATTCTCTTATAACTGATGCGCCGGGCATCAGTTTTTAAATTCAAATTTCAATCTAACCGTTGCTATATCGCCCCGGTTGAAAATCATTTCCTTGTCCTCAATTTCATTATCTTCAGTTTCGATAATTATTTTTTCACTGTCAAAACTTTTAAGGGTTCCGCTAAATTCTTTAGCCGGTTTTAATCCTGAAACCGCAAGCGGCTTATAAGTTTTAATCTCGACTTCTTCACCGATACTTTTCTTAAGATGCTTATCTTTCTTGAGCTGACGTCCCAGCCCGGGGCTGGAGACCTCAAGGATATAAGCATCGGCAATAAAATCATTTTCATCCAATATATCGGAAAGCGCACGGCTCACCGCTTCACAATCATTGATGCTAACGCCGCCCTCTTTGTCAATATAAGCGCGCAATATATAGTCACTGCCTTCTTTTAGATATTCAACATCATAAATCGTGACATTGAACTTCGCGGCAATCGGTTCTAATAAAGATTCGGTTTTTGCTTCATAATCAGCGGTTCGTGACATAATAACACTGCTTGTTACTTTCAGCAACAATGATGCACACAAATCGCATAGAACGCGATTTGGCGCTTTCACAACTCGGGATTTTGCGCAAAATACGCGCAAAACACCTCGCGGAATAGTAGCTGTTAATAGTAACCCTGCTTCCCTAAAAAAGTGAGCCGGTTGGCTCACTTTCTAATGTCTAACTCTAATTCTATTGTATACTACTACATAAATGTACTAAATGCAAGTGTTTTTGGAAATTTTGTGTAAATTGAAATTATTTTCCATTCTTAGGCGAGATATTTTTTAGAATATTTTTCCATTTTTTATTGTTAAAATCAAACTACTATTGTATAATTGATTATATCAATCATTCTATCATTCATCTTTTAATTCTGTACTATCTAAACAGAGGGATTTAAGGGTTATTTGACACGGGGGACGGGGATTGAATCAGTCATTTAGAATTTCTACCAAAACAAAAGAAGAGGTGGCTTTTTATGGTACAAAATGTGATTATGAAGGGAACCGGGGTCTATCTTCCCAAAAACAAAATTTATAATGATTATTTCGTGGACCATTTTGAAAAAATGGGAAAAAATGTAGAAGGGATTATGAAGCATTTAGTAAGGCGAAAGCGCTATTTTGCCGGAAAGGGGGAAACATCTCTGACAATGGCCCATCAGGCGGCGAATGATGTATTAAAGAAACTTAATATGAAAGCGGAAGAACTTGACATGATTGTTTTTGTTTCAGATACGCCTGAATATACATCCCCGACTAATGCTTTAAAGCTTAACGGGATGCTAGGGGCGGTTAATGCCCATACTGTTTTAGATATGAATTGCAACTGTATCGGCATGCTGATGGCTCTGGATTTAGTAACTAACTATGCTAAAGTAAAAACCAGTATTAAAAAGATTTTAATTGTTGGAAGTATGCACGTCAGCTCCATTCTTGACAAAATGGATTCGGTAGTTTTCCCGAATTTCGGCGACAGTTCCGTCGCCGTTATTCTAGAAAATGTTTGCGAAGAAAAAAAGAGAGGTTTTATCGACTCAACAGTTTTTACTGATTCCAGCTTTAATGAAACAATTCAAATGCCGTCCGCCGGACATGCCAAATTAGCTTTAGAGGATGATGTCGAAGAAAGGGACCGGAAATTAGAATGGAACCCTTTTGATTTTGGTTTTTTGTCTGACAAATGGCATGATATTATTAAAAGACTATTAAAAAGAAACAATTTAGACCCAAACCAAATCGACCATTATATTTTTTCACAGTTTTCTGACCCGGATAATATGAAAACATTGGAAAAACTCGGGGTTGGTGAAGATAAATATTTTTATGTCGGGATGGAATATGGCTATACCGGGGTTACAAGTCCGATTCTTGCTTTGAACAGAATGTGGGGAACGATAATGCCCAAAGATAAATACATAATATTTTGCTCGGTTGCCGCCGGTTATTCAATGGAAGCATTATTGTACAAGGTGGTATAAATATTAATAAGGAAAGGTAAAGGTAAGAAAATGAATAAATTTGGGGTAATTGATGAGTACCGGACAAAAGTAGTCAAGCTGGTCGTCATTATTGTATCTCTTAGTGCATTTGCAGCAGGGTTAGTTTTTCCAGCCTTGAAATTATTTGGTTTGTACCCTGATGTATCATGGAATGCAGTCATTATATTTGATATCATAATTTTTATTGAAGTAATAGCAGGACTATATCTTGCGAAAACAAGTGTTGCCGATGGAATATTAAAGCCAGAGAAAGAAAAAATGGTGAAACTTTTTCTGGTCATCGTGCAATGCGTGAATATTAATTTGATTAACTGGATATTCCCTTCCAAAGAGACTTGGATTTTTATATTTTATTTCTTGATTCTGATGGCTCTGTTCCTGGATATGAAAATTATTATTACTTGTGCTATTGTTGATATCGCTTCACTCATAATCCTGTTTCTCTTCAAGCCAACGTCACATCCGGTAGCTGAATATTACATATCTGACTTTATTATCAGAACCATTAATATTACCTTAAGTGTCAGCGGAATCATAATTTTTGTTTATTTTGTCAGCAATATTCTGATGAATGCCAAAAAAGATGAGCTGGAAAAGAACCAAAATAAAATGACCCTGATATTTGATAAAGTGACACTTCTGTCAGAAAGGCTGATCAGTTCTAGTAAAGTGATTCTCGACAAGGCGCAAAATGACAGCTCCTCTACCGAAGAGCTTTCTGCCGTAAGTGAAAACTTATTAGAAGCAAGCAATAAGGTTCTTGAAATGACCAAAGATGGGGAAGAAAATTTATCCGCTTTAAGTATAAGCAGCCGAAATATGGCCGAAAAAATGTATGAAGTAGATGAAATATCGGGCAGCCTGGTAGATATTTCGGTTGCAAATGAAACGGCGCTTAATAATTTGATGATGATTAGCAGCAAAGTAGAAGGTTCGACTAAACAGACCATGGAAGTGACGGAAAAGCTATTAAATGAAACCGGGGAGATTGGCCAGGCCCTTGTGATTATTAATGAAATTGCGGAGTCAATTAACCTGTTAGCTTTAAACGCATCAATAGAAGCCGCCAGAGCCGGTGAATTTGGCAGAGGGTTCTCCGTTGTTGCCCAGGAAGTTGGCCGCCTTGCCGATAATACCAAAGAATCATTAAAAGATGTCGATGGGGTTATCGCAAAGGTACAAACCGGTACGAAAACAGTAACAGAATTTATGAACGAAAATGCGAAGCAAATGTTGGAGCAAAATATTGTTTTAAATAAAACAGTTGATGAAATCCGGAACATGCTTGAACTTCTGAAAAAATCGGCGGCGGCTGTTTCAGCGGTTAACAAACTGCAAACACAGCAAGAAAAAGCAATTCAAAAAACAATCGATGTAAATGACGGGATTGTTAACAGCATTAACAAACAAAATAGTGATTTCGTCAATATTACCGAAATGGTTCAGGGAAATGCCCAAGATATCCATGAATTGGTCGATCAGGCTGACAAACTTGATCATATTATCAAAGAGTTGGATGAAGTGCTTAAGATATAAATGGTTTACATATTTGCATTTTCCTGTAAAATGAAATAATCACGAACTTCCAACAAATTAGGTAAAATTTTAACCGTCAGCTTTTTTATCTCTTCATCAGGCTTCACAATATCCGGCACCATAATTACTTTCATCCCGGCGGAATAAGCGGCGCGGACCCCGTTAAAGGAATCCTCAATTGCGTAAGCTTTTTCCGGCGGGGTGCCGATTTTCCGGCAGGCTTCAAGAAATATATCGGGTGATGGTTTACTTTTTTCCACCATATCACCACCAACAACGACTTTAAAATATTTAAGCAAACCGGCGTTGCCTAACTGTTGTTTTACCAGATGGGCCGCTGTTGAAGAAGCAAGCCCGATTTGATAATTATTTTCGGAAAGATATTCAAGTATTTCCTTTGCGCCGGATTTTACCGGAATGCCCTCCGTATCGGCTTTTTGAAAAAACATATCTATAGTAAGCCCATTTAACTTATCATAATCAAAATCCTGACCATAAAAATCCATATAAAGTGCTTTAGTTGCTTCAGCATGAAAGCCGATAACACGCCGGTAAACTTCATCAATATCCTTCAAGTTATATTCAGCGGCAATTCTGCGCCAGCAATCAAGAAACATATTTTCAGTGTCAAAAATGATTCCATCCATATCAAAAATAATAGTGTTAAGAGATTTTCTAAGTTTGCGTTCATTGGAACGCAAACAAACAAAATCTAAAACTTCACACGGCAAATTTGAGCCTGCCGAAATCAAAGATTCCGTTGTCTCAAAGTTTGTAGGTCTTTGATAAGCATCTTTCATACTAGTCTCCTGCTGCTTTAAAATTATAAAGCGGTTTGATAGTTTTAATTACCTCGGCCGTTTCACCGATATTTGCAATTATCTCATCCATCGGTTTATAAGCAAAAGGGGCCTCGTCCAGGGTACTCCGGTTAACGGTTGACGAATAGATACCCTGCATCGATTTTTCATATTGCGACAGGGTAAAACTTTCTTTCGCCGCACTCCGGCTCATCAATCTTCCTGCCCCATGGGGGGCGGAGTAGTTCCAGTCGGCATTTCCTTTGCCGATACAAATCAAGCTGCCGTCACGCATATTCAGTGGAATCAGTATCCGCTCGTTTTGCTTTGCGGAAATCGCACCTTTACGGAGGATTTTCGTCTCAAGGTCAATAAAATTATGGATAGTGGTAAATTGCTCCGTTATTTTCAATTTTGCCCGCTTTTCGATTTCCCGGATTATTGCTTTCCGGTTGATATCGGCATAACGCTGGACAACTGCCATATCATGCAGATAATCATCAAAATCTTTTCCTTCAACATAAGCAAGGACCCGGTCAACCCGCTCTTTTTTTCCTGCTTGTTTTGCCTTACGCTGTGACTCATCAGCGGCAGCTTTTTGATAAAAATCGCATACTTGTTTGCCAAGGTTACGGCTGCCCGAATGGACAACAAGATACAATTTACCTTCATTATCAGCACCAAGTTCGATAAAATGATTACCTCCGCCTAAAGTACCAACCGAAAGAAGGGCCCGGTTTATATTAACGTGGCGCGCACAACGCAGCTCATTAAGGTCAATATCATCACTAAAGTGATGAGGTGTTTTTCGGGTATTAAAACCCGAGGGGATAAATTGGTGGATAACTTTATCAAGCTTTTGCAATTCAATTTTTTTATCCGCTAAAATGGCAGTTTCCATACCGCAGCCAATATCAACACCAACAAGATTGGGGACGATTTTGTCTTTAATCGTCATCGTTGTGCCGATGGTACACCCCATTCCGGCATGATAATCGGGCATAATCCTGATTTTGCTGCCCGAAACAAATTCTTGTTCAAGCAGATGTTGGATTTGGACGATAGCGCTAGGTTCCGAATTATGGGTAAAAATTTTGGCACTGCCATAAGTTCCGGTTAGTTCAATCATGTATACCCCTTTCGCATTTACTGTTCCTTAAATCAGGCAATAAACTCTCTCCGTCACTACGGCCTAATTGAATGTAAAATACAAACATTAGATGGGAAGAAGGCGGCCTAAGGTTCCTGCGAGATGTTTTTGCCTGATATAATCCTTCACAACTCGGTGAAATCTTCATACATAAACTGCACTTTATCAATCACCCGGGTTTTATGCATATGCCCGCAATACCAACGGGAATAATCAAGCTTATTTTCAACCATATCCAGCCATTTTTCGGTACTGTTGTCTATATCTTTATAAACGAATGGGAAAATTTGATGAATATATTTATACGGGCAGGTATGGGAAAAAATAATATCAATCTGCCATTTTTCAGCGGCAAGCCGTTCTTCAACCCGCTTCTTCACTTCCGCCGAGGGCTGCTCATCCGCCCACCAACCCATGTCTTTAAGGAGCCGGTACTCCTTGTCAACACTATATGCACCGCCAATTGCTATACACCTTTTCCCATTCAGCTCATAAATTTCGCCGTCTTTTGCAAATAAAATATTCGGAAATTCCGGCTCAACATATACAATGCCGCAATTCCAAACTCTTTCTTCATATGCCGTCAGACTCTCCGGCCGTATTTCATGATTCCCGTGAATGCAAAGCAAGGTGATAGGCAGCTCGTTTAATAACCGTTTCAAATTTTCATCATTTAAATGTCCGGGATACTTGTGAGTATCATTACCAATATAGTTTATCCCAACATCACCAAGAATAACAAGAATATCATTCTTATTCGTGTCCATCCGCCCGCAAAAATCGGCTACGCGCCTAAAATCCCGATGAGTATCTCCGGTGAGGTAAATCAAATTTGTACCGCCTTTTTAAATATTCTGTAATAACTTTTGCAGTCCCTCAAGCTTTTCATGAGTAATAAGCGCTGTTTTTTCAGTACCTTTCAGGGAAACAATATATGTCCAGCGGCCATATGGATAGACCGGACGGTTATTTTTGCTTTAGTAGCTGCATGGTTATATTATATCACATTTGCTTTACCTTTTCCAACCTTGCCCCCAACCGGCTTAATATCTCATTCGTAATAGTCCCGGTTTGTACGGCGATATCCCCGGCGGTTATTTCGGCTTCACCTGACTTTCCAATTATAAAAGCAACATCCCCGCTTTTGACGTCTTTAATATCTGTCACATCAACCGTCAGGCTATCCATACAAATACGCCCGATAACCGGGGCTTTCGACCCGTTTATCAGCACATGGCCGTCTGATTGATTACAATCAGAAAGCAAACGCGGGATACCATCCCCATATCCAATCGTGATAGTGGCAATCTTCATATCCCGCAGAGCAGTGAATTTAAGACCATAACCAGCCGCTTCCCCGGCATAAAGCGGCCCGGTCATCGCAACCCGCGCTTTTACTGATAATACCGGCTTTAATCCGGAACCCCATTTTTCCGTATCGCAAGAATTACTTAACATGCCGTAAAGGCTGATCCCCACCCTGGCATAGTCATACGAATTATCAAAACCGCGCAGAACTCCATAACTGCTTTGAACATGGGTTTTAGGCAGTTTTATGCCCTGTTCCCTGATACTTAAAAGGACTTCATTAAAGCTTTCAATTTGCTTTTCGGTATAAGCTATATCGCTTGCTTTTTCACTGTCAGCAACACAAAGATGGGTATAAATACCCGTTACCGAAAGATTTTTGTCCGCGAGTACCGCTAAAATTTTATCGATATTCTCTGAACGTTCACCCATCCGGTGCATTCCGGTATCAACTTTAAGGTGAACCGGTATTTTTTTACTGCCTTTGCTTTTACTCAATAGAATGGCATATTCATAATCGAGAACGGTTTGAGTTAAACGGTATCGCTTAAGTAAAGGAAATAATTCGGGATGCGTATACCCTAAAACCAAGATTTCCCCTTTGATATTAAACTTTCGCAATTCCATGCCTTCCCAAACTGTCACAACACAAAAGGCCCGAATCCCGCAAGCATTTAATTCCTTAGCTATTTCTACTGCCCCATGGCCATAAGCATTTGCTTTTACCGCCGGCATTAAGCAGCAGCCTTCCGGCAAATGACTTTTTAAAACATTAATATTATGGCGCAGATTTTTCATGTCAAGTTCGCACCATGCCCTGTGAGTCCCAAGTTGAACTTCCTGTTTAAGCGAAACTTTGGTTTTGGTTTGTATTCTATATTTTTGCGAGAGATTGGTTTTATTAATAAAAATACGACTCAAGATTGCTATAAAAACCGAACATAAAAATGACAGCAGGCATACCGCAAGATAATGAACCATACTATTTTCCACTAATAAATTTGTAAGATTCATAAAGCGGGCAATACCGCGGACAACAATAATAAACAACGGATGCAGGAAATAAATCCACAGGGCAATATCACGCAACATTGCACCATTCCGTAAAATAGTATTGTTCTGTAAAATATCATTATTCCGCAAAGTCGTATCGGACAGTAATTTTTTATCGCAGTTCAGCAAAAGCTGAAACAAGAAATACATCGCAGGAACTAAGGTAATATAAAGACTGTCATGCCGTTGATAACCAAGATGGTTAAGCGCTAAACCTTCCATAAGCATCAACGTCATCGAAATGATAAAACCAGCCAAATTTTTCCATATATGCGTATTTACATTTTTCCTGTCCTCTTGTTTCGAAATCAAAACTGCCATCACCAAAAAAAGCGGGGCATAAAATATACCGTTACGTGTATAAGAAGAAAGTGCGAAAATTACTTCATAGGCCGATTCTAAAAATGGTATCTTCGCGGCAAGGCCATAGTAACTATCACCAAATAAACCGATAATATACAATACCACCGTAAAACCAATAACTAAATTCAATGAGAATTTGCGTAATAAAGCATAAGCAAGTAATATGCCAATAATCGCGGCCGGCAAATACCACAGATGATAAAACGTGCCGTCAAAGATAATATTTTTAAGGAAAGTAATTAAGAAATTTCCATTAGCGTAATGGCCGGCACGGAGACTGATCGGAAGATATATAAGTGTTGCCCCCATATATATCAAGGCAGTTTTTTTGACAAAACTAAGTGGTGTTTTCATCCTGCCTAAAACAAAATACCCTGTCACCATCAGGAAGAAGGGGACAGCGATACGGGCAAATACATGAATAACAAGAAAATTTAGGGTTTGGTTAACCGATGATAGCGGGGCGGTATGAATCCCAACAATTAAAAGGGCGGCAAATATTCGAAAGCGGTCGAGACTGCGATATTCTTGATTCATTATACTCCTATCAGCAATACAGGCAATAAACTCTTTTCGCCGCTACGGCCTAATTGGCTCTAATTTGCATTTCATCTTGGGAAGAAGGCGGCCTAATGCGACTACAAGATGTTTTTGCCTGTTTTTCTACATCAGCTCATAACTCCTTAATAGCTTGCCTAACCGCTGTTCTGACGATTTGTCCCATCGTCATCCCAATAGCTCCAAGCATCTTGGGATAACGGCTATTGACCGTAAAACCAGGAATCGTATTTACTTCATTAAAAACAATCTCCCCGTCCGGGGTTAGAAAAACATCAACCCGCGCAAAACCGGTGCAGCCAAGCGCTCTATATATCCGCTTTGCAATATCTTTAATTTCAGCGGTTTTTTCAGCGGATATCCGGGCCGGAACATGGATTTTGGAGGTTTCCAGAGTATATTTTTCTTTAAAATCAAAAAAACTTTCGGTAATCTCAATCTCATCCGGCTCACCTACAATTAATTCTTCGTTACCTAATACCGCAGAGCCGATTTCTATGCCGGTAATGCTTTCTTCAACAATGACTTCATCATCAAATAAAAATGCCATTTTGACGGCAGTTAGCAAACTCTCCCTATCATCCACTTTCGAAATACCAAAAGATGAACCGGCTTTAACCGGTTTTACAAACAAAGGATAACCAATTACCGCCGCCTGATTGAGGATAAATTCAACTTCATTATCATTTTTGAGTACGAATGCTTGCGGTACCCGTATTCCGTTAAAGCTTACGATTTTGTGCGCCCTATCCTTGTCCATGCAAAGAGCGGAGGCCATTGTTTTGCAGCCAATAATAGGAATCCCGGCTAGTTCAAGTAAACCCTGTACCGTCCCGTCTTCACCGTTTTTTCCATGCAGGATTGGCATCGCGGCATCAAGATGGATAATGCGGGTTTCGTTTGTCCCAAATTCAAGTATGCCTTTAGTTTCACGGCATGGCGAAATAATAGCACGGATACAATCAGCAGTATTTACCCATGTGCCGTCCTTAATTTTTTCTACACTCCCAATATATCTAAACCATTCACCGTCGGGTGTAATTCCGATTAAAACCGGTTCATACTTATGAAGGTCAAAATGGGTGATTACCGAATATGCCGATTGCAAAGAAACCTCATACTCACTTGAACAGCCGCCAAATATTACGGCAATGTTTAATTTTTTCATTATAAAACACTCCTATTTGATATGTCCCTTATTTTAACATGCCCCGATTAAGAGTGTCTTAACGTCTGTTTAAGATAAAGTGAGAATTTTATGAAGATTTTCTTAAAACTTTTTGCAGATCTGTATACTTGGGTATGAGACTTCTCATACCCGACGTGCGAGCTGCGTTCGCCTGCGAGATTTCGGGATTTATTCCTGAAATCGAGCGTTAAGGCGATAATTTCATTACGCAGCTCTGTATACTGGGGTATGAGACTTCTCATACCCGATGTGCGAGCTGCGTTCGCCTGTGAGATTTCGGGATTTATTCCTGAAATCGAGCGTTAAGGCGATAATTTCATTATGCAGCTCTGTACATAAAAACAAAGTGCCGCATCACCGCGGCACTTCATTTTTATTTCGCGTAATCAATCACGCGTGATTCTCTGATAACATTTACTTTGATCTGGCCAGGATATTCAAGCTCTGCTTCAATCTGCTTGGATATATCTCTTGCTAATAAGATCATGTCGGCATCCGTTATTTGCTCCGGAACCACCATTACTCGAATCTCTCTACCTGCCTGAATTGCAAAAGATTTGTCTACACCTTTGAAATTGTTTGTTATTTCTTCTAATTGTTTTAAGCGGTTAGTATAAGTATCCAGTGTTTCCCTTCTTGCCCCGGGACGTGCTGCTGATATCGTATCGGCAGCTTGTACAATACAAGCAAGCAAAGTTTGCGGCTCGGTATCACCATGATGAGATTCAACAGAATTGATAACTATGGCTGATTCCTTGTACTTGCGGCAAAGGTCTGAACCTAGTTGAATGTGTGAACCTTCCATTTCATGGTCTACTGCTTTACCGATATCATGAAGCAGTCCGGCCCGTTTGGCCATTCTGACATCAAGACCCATTTCAGCAGCAAGTAATCCTGACAACTGTGCTACTTCAATGGAATGTTTAAGCGCATTCTGTCCATAGCTGGTTCTGAATTTCATCTTTCCGAGCAACCTGACTAATTCGGGATGGATACCGTGAACACCTACCTCTAAAGTAGCCTGTTCACCTTCCTCTTTAATCATTACTTCTACTTCTTTTTGTGCCTTTTCGACCATTTCCTCGATTCGGGCAGGATGAATCCGGCCATCGATGATTAATTTCTCTAAGGCAATTCGCGCCACTTCCCGGCGAATCGGATCAAAGCCCGACAAAATAACGGCTTCCGGGGTATCGTCGATAATCAAGTCAATCCCTGTCATGGTCTCCAAAGTCCTGATATTCCGGCCTTCGCGACCAATAATCCGCCCTTTCATTTCATCATTTGGTAATGGCACGACGGATATTGTTGTCTCTGACACATGGTCTGCTGCACATTTCTGTATTGCAGTAACAACATATTCCTTTGCTTTTTTGTCTGCTTCTTCTTTGGCCCTGCTTTCTAATTCCTTAACCAGCAATGCCGATTCATGTCTAACTTCTTCTTCAACAATTTTCAACAAATATTCTTTTGCTTGTTCGGAGGTTAAGCCAGAGATTCGTTCTAGTTCCTGTAGGCGTTGTTCATTCAGCTTGGCAATCTCTTCACGTTGTTTCGCCATGTTTTCTTCACGGGAAGACAGACTTTGCTCTCTACGCTCAATCTGCTCTGCTTTTTTATCGATGTTTTCTTCTTTTTGCTGAATCCGGCGCTCAAATCTTTGAACTTCGGCGCGGCGTTCCTTGATTTCTTTGTCCAACTCACTTTTCGTTTTGATGGATTCTTCTTTTACTTCAAGTAACGATTCACGCTTTTTTGTTTCAGCCGTTTTCAGTGCTTCATCAATAATTTCCCGGGCTTTTTGCTCCGCATTGCCGATTTTCGATTCAGTTACCTTTTTGCGGTAATTGGTCGCTACAGCGGCACTAAGCGGAATGGCCACAACCAGAGTTGCTACCACTGCGATGATGACTTCTACCATCAAGGAGCACCTCCTTATTTAATTTCATTGTAAACCTATTTATTTAATATCTATTAATATAGAATAAATATAAACTGAGACCTATAGCTTGTCTACAACACTTCAATTCTATACGCAAAATAATGTTATGTCAATAGAAATTTCTTAATCGTCTCGGCCGAGAACCCTTTGCGGAACAAAAAGGCAAATAACCGTTGTTTTTCTTTCAAATCAGCAGTATCTTTGTTTAGTTTCTTTTTCTCAAGCAATTTCATAATCTGCCCGTTCTCTATATCTTCAAATTCTGCCCCGGCTATTTCCGTATAAATAACTCTGGAAAGTTCATTAGGGATACCTTTGTTAAATAAATCCTGGCACAACCGGTTCCGGCTTTTTTGGTTCAAATGATAATCAATATAATCCCGGGCATATTGATTATCGTCAATATATTTGTACGATTTCAAATATTCGATTGTTTCATTAATAACATCTAAAGGGTACTCGCCCTTATCTAATTTCTCCCGTAACTGCTTTTCAGTATAGCGGCGATTTTTCAGTAAATGTAAGGTACGCATCTTTGCCCGTTTGGGTAAAACCTTTGTAATAATATTTTGATAAACTTCATTAGAAAGCTCATTTCCAACGGCAACATCATAGAGACTTAATTCGCCTTTGTAAAGTACAAAGGCGAATTTTTCGTCTATATAGATACGATAACGTGATTTCGTATTAGGGATTGTGGTAATATCGGTAATTGTCATAGCTTTAATGTCCTGATTATTTAGTTGAATTAGTTTTTTCCTCTTTCGTACCAATCAAGCCATAGTGAGTCCTGACTTTTTTCTCAATTTCATCGCACAAGTCAGGATTATCCTTTAGAAATTGCTTGGCATTTTCACGCCCCTGGCCAATTTTGTTCTGTTCATAAGAGTACCAGGCGCCGCCTTTTGTGACAATATTGCAACCGGCAGCTAAGTCAAGGATATCACCGACTTTCGAGATTCCTTCACCGAAAACAATGTCAAACTCGGCTTCTTTAAAAGGAGGGGCGATTTTGTTCTTCACTACTTTTACACGGGTACGGTTGCCGACAACATCCCCGCTTTGTTTCAGGGCTTCAATCCGGCGCACATCCAAACGGACTGACGAATAAAACTTGAGGGCGCGCCCGCCGGTAGTTGTTTCGGGATTACCAAACATGACCCCTAATTTTTCTCGGAGCTGGTTAATAAAAATAACCGTGCAATTCGATTTGGAGATAACCGCAGTTAACTTTCGCAAGGCCTGGGACATCAATCGGGCTTGCAGCCCCATGTGGGCATCACCCATATCACCATCGATCTCCTGCCGGGGAACTAAAGCGGCGACCGAGTCAACAACAACAAGGTCAATCGCCCCCGAACGAACCATCGTCTCGGCGATTTCCAGCCCCTGTTCACCGGTGTCCGGCTGGGATATATAAAGATTGTCAACGTCTACCCCGATTTTCTGGGCATAAGCCGGGTCAAGGGCATGTTCGGCATCAATGAAACCGGCAATTCCCCCTTTTTTCTGAACTTCAGCTATCATATGTAATGTTACCGTTGTCTTACCGCTTGACTCCGGTCCATATATCTCAATAATCCGCCCCCGGGGAATCCCCCCAAGGCCCAAGGCAAGGTCAAGGCTAAGTGACCCGGTCGGAAATGTTTCAACGTTCATTTGGGCCGCCGGGTCGCCAAGTTTCATCACGGCACCTTTGCCGAACTGCTTTTCTATCTGGCCAATGGCCGCCTCAAGGGCTTTTAGTTTTTCTTCTCTTTCCATTTAGTATTCCTTTCGATATGAACGTTTGTTCTATTTTAATATAAAACAAACGTTCGACTTTGTCAACATTTATTTTTACATTTTTTTCCTGGCAAATTATTAACCAATTTTTTGGGTTTTTCCTAATTCAAAATGGGATATTTAAAAGAATCTAAACTAATATAGGTGCTATCAGCTTCACCTATTTTAGTTTAGCATAAGTGATTAGTAAGTGCAAGTAATTAGTAGTTTAAACACCTAAAAATAAGAAAAGAAGGCCATAAATAACTACCATTACGACAATCAAAACCGGAAGAAAAGTAATAACTGCCGCGATAACCATTGCAAGAAAATCCCCCTTTTCCAGCTCAATTTCTTCATGATACTTGTCAAGTTCTTCGGGGGATTTATTCTTGGGTAAATTTTTTTTAAAGCGTTCGGGAAAATACATATGACCTCTTACAAACCGTAAGCCAGACAATAAACTCTCTCCGGCGCTGCGGTCTAATTGAACTTTCATTAATATTGCGGCTAATTAGCTCATTCTTTCATAACTGGATAATGACACGCAACCCAATGATGCGGCCGAAGCTCACGCCATTCGGGAATTTCAGTTTTGCAATTATCGGCAGCATAACGGCAACGGGTATGGAATTTGCATCCCGGCGGCGGATTTACCGGGCTGGGAATGTCACCTTCAATAACTTGCAATTCCTTTTTGGATGCTTCTTCGGTCGTTGGGATTGCTTCTAGTAAAACGTTTGTATATGGATGCATCGGTTCGGCGAAAATCCGATCCGAATCGGCAAGTTCAATAATATTGCCAAGGTACATAACGGCAACCCGGTCGCTGATAAATTTAACTGCACTAAGGTCATGGGAAATAAAGAGATATGTCAATTTTTGGCTATCTTTTAAATCCATCAATAGGTTAATAATCTGTGATTGAATCGAAACATCAAGGGCGGAAACTGCCTCATCACAAACAACGAATTTCGGTTGCAGGGCAAGGGCCCGGGCAATACCTATCCTTTGGCGCTGGCCGCCGGAAAATTGATGAGGGTAACGGTGTAAGAAATAATTTTGCAGGCCGCATTTTTCCATCACACTAATCGTATATTCTTCAAGCTGGCGGGTGCCGCGGGCATACATTTTGTGAGTAACTAAAGCCTCGCTAATAAGCTGTCCCACCGAAAAGCGCGGATTAAGCGAAGAATATGGGTCCTGGAAAACAATTTGGAGTTCCCTGCGCAAACGCCGCATTTCTTCATTTGTCAAACGGCCTAAATCGACCGAAATATCGCGGGCGGCCTCAAGGAGATCGTAACCGTCTTTATTAACACAGGCAGCACGTTGAGCCGCGAGGGTTTCATTAGTAGAATCAAGCCGGTTTTTATGTTTTTCAAGCTCGATTTTCCGGGAAGCAATTTTATCATCAATCCGCTTCTGCCGTCTCTTTTCAACTATTGAAAGGTTTTTGCTTTCAAGATATGAAATACGTTTTAAATCAAGAAGGTTTACTTCTTTCTGGCATAAATAAACACTCTTAACCGCAGCTAAACTCTCATCCATCGTTTTTGCAACTTCTGAAAGGTTATCATGAAGTAAAAGCGCCCCGGAAAGTTTGACTATTTCGCGAAAATTCTTAAGGATTTCATCAGCAGTGCCTTTAACTGCGGTGATTTTTGCCGCATCTTTAAATGAATAAGCCGGGGCATAATCATTCAAGGTGACACCGCGGTAATGAAGCGAACCGGCAGTCTGTTCATATAATTGCAGGATGACCCGGCCGAGGGTTGATTTACCGCAGCCGCTTTCACCAACAAGACCAAAGGTTTCACCTTCATAAATATCAATTGTCACCCCATCAACAGCTTTAACCACCGGGCGCTCTTTTTGAAAAAAGCTAGTCTTTTTCAGCGGGAAGTGCATTTTAACATTATCAAGACTTAAAAGGACATTTTGGACATTGGAAACGTTTTGTTCAGCCATTTCTGCGCACCTCCTTTTTAGGATAGAAGCAACGGACACTTTGTACATCGCTAATTTTTGTCATTTCCGGCATTTCATTTTCACATTTTTCTTTGCAGTACCGGCAACGCGGGGCAAAACGACAGCCTTTCGGCAAATCAAGCGGATGCGGGACCGCACCGGGAATTGCATCCAGCCGTTCTTTTTTCTCACCGGTTAAGTGCGGAATCGATGTAAGCAAAGCTTCCGTATAGGGGTGTGAATGTTCGGTTTTTTTGAAAATATAGTCAACCGGCGCAATTTCTACAACCTGGCCGCAATACATAACTGCAACTTCATCAGCCATCTGATTAATAACACCTAAATCGTGGGTGATAAACATAATCGAAGTTTTGAGTTCTTTTTTTAAATCGTTCATTAACCGCAGGATTTGAGCCTGGATTGTCACATCCAGTGCGGTGGTCGGTTCGTCGGCAATCAAAAGCTTAGGATTGCAAGCAAGAGCCATTGCAATCATTACCCGCTGGCGCATTCCGCCAGACAATTGATGAGGATATTGATTTACCAATTGTTCGGCATTTGGTATTTTTACCGCCTCAAGCATTTTAATTGCACTTTCATGAGCCTTTTTCTTCGACATTCCTTGATGGAGCATAAAAACTTCACCAATTTGCCGCCCGATAGTGAAAACCGGATTAAGCGAAGTCATCGGCTCCTGAAAAATCATTGATATCTTGTTGCCGCGAATCTCATACATCTCTTTCGCACTAAGGTCACTGATTTTTTCATTTTCAAAATATATTTCACCATCATGAATCCGTTGGTTTTTTTCAAAAAGTTTAAGTACGGCCATTGCCGTTTGGCTTTTTCCGCTTCCGGATTCACCTACAATACCTAGGGTTTTGCCCTCTTCAATTCCCAATGAAACACCATCAACCGCCCTAATCAGGCCGCGTTTGGTTTCAAAATAAGAATGGAGGTTGATTATTTCAAGCATTCTCATATTTTCATCCTCATCGTTCATTTGCTTTCGGGTCCATCGCCTCACGGAGCGCATCGCCGATTAAGTTAATTGATAATGCCGCGGCAACAACGAACAAGGCCGGGATAACCCACCGCCACCAGAAAAATTGGATTACTACTGACTCCTGGGCGCTGGTGAGCATATTACCCCAGGACGGTGTCGGCTCCTGAACCCCAAAACCTAAGTATGAAAGAATCGATTCCATCAATAATCCCGTCGCATATATTATAGTAATATTAACTACAATCAGATTAAAAACGTTCGGTAGGATATGTTTAAACATAATCCCCCTTTGCTTGATTCCAAGTGCTTTGGCAGCGGTAACAAAGTCTTTTTCCCGCTCAAGCAAAAGTTGGGCCCTGATTAGGCGGGCCAGCGGCATCCAGCTAAGCAGCCCGATTATAACCATCATCAAATACATCTTATTTTGCGGGCTCATATCATGTCCAATTGCAAAAGATAAAGTCACAGCAATTGGAAGAAAAGGAAGAGATTCAAAAACATCGGTTAACCGCATTAAAACATGATCAATCCATCCGCCGAAAAAGCCGCTGGTTAAACCAACAAGAATTGCGGTCGTAATTGCAATAATAACCACAATCGCCCCAACTCGAAGAGAAATTAATCCGCCGTGCATTACCCGGGAAAAGATATCGCGGCCAAACTGGTCACTGCCCCAAATATATCCTTTGTTTCCCCAGGCACCGACGATTTTTCCATCGTCATTAAGGCCATAAAACTGAAAGAAATCACTTTCAACTCTGGTAAAACCTGCTGTATTTTCCGGCAGTTTTAATTGATTAAGCTCATTCGCACCCCAAACGAAAACATCACCATCTTCATCTATTGCAACAAAGTTCTTGTACCCCGATGCAATATGAACAACTCTTTCGTTATTTAATCCTTCCGGCAAACGGTTAAGGCCGTTTTCGGAACTGCCCCAGATATGAAGTTTTCCTTCATCATCAAGGACTAAAACATTGCGGTTGGTTGAAACAGCTTTTACCGCCCGGGCCGAGCCATCGGTCAGGGCAACCGGGACACGGTCATAAAACTCTGTTCCGCGCATTCCGATTATTTCTACTGTGCCATCGTCCAAAATCAACGCCATATTGTCTTCACTTGCGGCAAAATCAACTATCCGGTAATCAAGCGCCAGCGGAATAAGGAAATTATTCCGTGCCTGCATACTACCCCAGACATAGAGACAATTATTGTCACCAAGAACAGCCGTCCACTGTGTCCCGGCAGTCATCTTCACAATTTTGACATTCAAAAAATCAAAAACCATCTGAACTTGATCCGGCACTGTTGTCTGGTCGTTGCCATAGTGTCCCCAGCCATAAAAATTACCCTCATCATCCAAGCAGATTACAAACCGGCTCCCAGCCTCAATATCAACAATATTGGCATCCTGAATTTCTTTTGGTATTTCCAAAATCAAATCCGATACCCCGCGCATATAACGGTTACATTCGGTTCCCCAGACAGTCAGGTTGCCATCGTTGGTTAAAGCGACACTAAATGAAACACCGGAAACAATTTTGACAATTTCTTTGTCCTCAAGTTCCGCCGGATAATCCAAATAATTGGTGCTTGGGCGCAAGCTTGAATTTGTCAACTCAATATATGTCGGAGTAAAAGGAAATATCCGTGAGCCGACAAAGCAAAATAAGAAAACGCTCATAAAACCAACAAAGCCAATAATTGCAAGTTTATTATGAATTAAATTAAGAAAAATAATTTTTCCCGGGGTACGAAGCATTTCTTCTTCGAAAAGGTTCTCTTCAGACCGCTTGAAGCTAAAGAGGCGTTTAAATATTGAAACGAAAGATGTTCTGACTTTTTTTGCAGTATTGTTTTTTTTGCTCATTTTTTCTTCCCGCCTCCTATTTCAATTTAATCCGCGGGTCAACTAACCCGTAGATGATATCAGCAAGCAAAACCGCGATTACATTCACAAATGCAAAGATAAGGTTCATCGAAATAATCGTCATCGTATCGCGGCTATTCACTGCCTTTAGTAGTAACAGGCCCATCCCGTTATATTGAAAGACCGATTCGGTAACAACCGAACCAATAAGAAGCGCAAAAATCGTAACCACAATAACCGTCGAAATCGGAATCAAGGCATTACGGAAAGCATGGGAATAAATAACAACTTTTTCGCTTAAGCCCTTAGAACGGGCGGTTCGTATGTAATCCTGCGACAGGGCATCAATCATTGCGTTACGGACATAACGCATCGCCCCGGCCAGGCTGATAATCGTAAGGGTTACTACCGGAAGGGCCAGATGGCGTATCCATGATGATATCAAAGGCCAGCCTTCGCCCAACATCGCCCGGTTCGGCATCCCGCCCAGCGGAACCCATCTTAAATGAACCCCAAAAATGAAAATCAAGCTTAGGCCAAGGAAAAAGGACGGAATGGAATAGGTAACAATCGAAAAAACCTGCATTGAGTTGTCAAACATGGAATTGCGCTTTATTGCCATTTTGATACCAATCAGCAGAGCAATTGAAAGATAGAATATATTTACAAAAACATTCAATAATATCGTATTACGTAAAGGCTCGCCAATCACGTCAATGACAGGCCGGTTAAACATCGTTGAATAACCTAAGTCACGATTAATGACGATATTCGAAACCCAGCGAAAATATTGTTCAATCCAAGATTTGTCATGACCAAGCCGCCGTGCCATATTATCGTAAGCGGTTTGATAAACTTCGGGCCGCATATTGGTCGGAAGCATTGCCCGGATCGGGTCACCAGGCATCAGCTTAGATATCTGAAATAGAATTAATGAAATTACAATCACAACCGGGATAAGAATAATTATCCGCTTAATTATGTATCTTAACATTGGTATCTCTCCATCCGCAAAATTCGAGTTTTATTAAGTTTGTTTCCTCAATTCCATAAAGCGGAAAACGGGGGACGGGTTAACCGCCCCCCGAATCCGGTAAAAATTTAATTATTGAAACTTATGAATTTCACAGATGATATAGTACCAATCAAGGATTGGAGTAGTGTTTACGCTGATAACCGAAGCGTTAAACAAGTTAAAGTATTCATTTGAATAAAGCGGGACCATCGGCATAAGTTCATTCCAGCGAACCATTAAGTCAAACCACAGGTCAAGGTAGGTAGCATTGTCACCCGGTTCAACCCGGCGCATAGCCATCGTCAGACGGTCGATTTCAGGATCATCCATTCCGGCGCCATTCATCCAAGTACCAAGCCAGTCACTATGCATATCAAAGTAAGGGTCAAACGGAAGGGCGAATGTAAGTCCCATTGAGAAAGTTGAATAGGTGCGTTCGTAATCTTCCAAGTCGTAGGCATAATAATATTCATTCAGAATAATGTCAAAATCAGGGCTGTCGAAATTGTATTTCATACCGGCAAGCGGGGTATTCTTTTGGAATTCGAGTTCCAGAATATTACCGATTGAAGCGGCAGCGGCAGCATGATTAATAACTAACGGTTCACCGTCAGCATTGTGACGAAGGTAAGTCCCGTCAGCATTTGCTTTGGTACGGTCAAATGGTGTTTCGCCGTCTTCTTCGAAAAGCCAGGTTGATTGATCAAGATAATCATTGGCCCGGTCAATATTCATTGCGATTGGAATCAATACTTCGCGCAGTTCGCGTTCTTTTAGAACCGCCATCCATTGAGAAACACCGTAGTAAGAGTCAACTAAACCGCCGTAACCACCAAGGACCTGGTCAAGCAGGGCAGTCCGGTCAACAAGGCAGGCAATCGCCCAGCGGACGTTGACATCGGCAGTTGGGCCCCAGTCAAGCATCATCGGCATATTGCCAAAACCGTTACGAAGGTAACTTGAGGTCGACATAAATTCATCGGCGCGGGCCCGTTCAATTTTTTCACCTTCAATTTGATTCGGAAGCAGGCAGACATCACCGGCAAGCAACATATCGATGTCAGTTTCTTCCGGTACTGTCCTCTGAACAACCCATTCAAGAGTGGGCACATTGCCATTCATATCAGCTTTAAAGTGAGGGTTTCTCCGTAAGGTAACATTATTATTTTCATAACTGACAAAATAATAAGGGCCGCTGGTAACGGTCGGGGCATAACGTTCGCCGCCTGAGGTTGAGGCAATACGCTCAGCATCAGCCATGATATCACCATCAAAACGGGAACCGTTTTCATCAGAGATAATATTGACATTCGGGGCATAAACCGCTTTGCACAACGGGCGAATAGCAACCAGGCTTGCTTCATAGAAATAAGGGAGTTCTGAAGCATCAATAGTTGCGGAAAATTTAAACTCATCAATCAATTGAATACCGGCAAAGTATTCATTTTCGCCGCTAAAATATTCACTATATCCAAATAATGACAAATAAAGAGTACTTGCAGCACCGGCTTCAGACCAGGCCGGAGAAGCACGCCATAATACTTCGCTGACATAATCAGCGGCAGTAATAGCTGAACCGTCTGACCACTTAAGGTCATTATGTAATTCAAATGTATAAGTTTTGTTGCCTTCATCATCAAGTGAAGTCGTATACTCTTTCACTACTGTAGGATTTGTTACGATTGACCCGTCGCCTTGAAAGCCAAAAGTACTCATAAAGTTATGTAGAATAATCTTAATCGAATTATCGTAGGCGTTATTACCAAAGTCATCAATAAAGTCACCGTTAGGGTTTGCACCATAAGCAACAACCAGGGTATCACTTGCTACGTTTGACCTGATGTTTTCCGGCGGGGCAACCACCTCAGCAACAGGTTCCGATGAATCAGCGGGTTGAGTTTCGCCAGTGGTTTCACTAGGAACGTCAACAACATCGTCATTGCTTGCGCAACCAACGACAAGACTGCTTATCATCGTAACGGCAAGCAGCAGGGCTAAAATCTTTTTCATTTTAATTTTCCTCCTAAAAAAAATTGATAAAATAATAGATAAATTTCAACTAAGAATATCATCAAATCCGGCACTTGTCAATGTTTTTTATTGGAAGGGCAGGCTTTTCTAGGCATTTGAAACAATTTAGTATGGTAAAGCAACAAACCGATGGTTTTTTAAGAAAATTTCTCAAATTGTTTTCTCGCATAAAAAATAATAAAAATCGTAAAAATTACGGTGCCAAACACTACCAGCCAAGGTACTGCTTCAAACCATTCAAATAAGAAACCATATATCAAACTGCCAATTGCGCTTGCAATAAACGGAAGAATCAGAAATAAAGACATAACTTTCCCAATTAAATCTGAAGGCGTTTCGGCTTGGATAAAAGCAAATAACGGGATAGTCACTAATTGCATAGCCATAAAAGCCAGCACGGTTGCCGCCGTTATAATTATATAAGCCGGTAAAGCCGGGGTTTCAAACAAAAATGGCAGACCGATTATCCCAAAAAGCAGCGTTGATATAAAAAGGAGAAACGGTAATCTTTTTATTTTGAGCCGCCCTCCAAGCACCCCGGCCAAAATTCCGCCGGCTAAACCACCGACCATCATGATACTTTGGTTGTAACCGACCATGTCCATCCCGTAACCGAGATTTTGGGTAATCATTACCGGGACCCCTACGATAACCATCGGAACCAGCGCTAATTGTAAAAAGAAAGCAATAAAAGCACTCTTGGCAATGATAGGGTTTTCCTTAACCATATATTTTGCCGATTGTAATAAATCACTTTTCACTACCTCAATAATACTTCCGGTGCTTTCCGGCTTCTGATAAGGAATACGGATAAGCAAATCCATCACAGCAGTAATCGCAAAACAAACCGCACTCACTAAAAGAATAGGGAATAAACCGAACCTTGCATATAAGAGGCCGGCAATCGCCATCCCCGACATACTTGAAAGCATATTTACAATACTGACGGCTGAATTAGCCGAAACCAGCTTTTCAGCGGAAGAAAGGGCAGGGACACTGGCTTGGACAGCGGGCATATACATACCCTGAATCGCATTTAGCGCCATTAGCTTGATAATAACTAGTGGTACAGCCGCCGCTATTAAACCGCTTGCAATCATATATAGAACTATAATAACCGTTGTAGAAGCATCAAGCCAAAACATAATCCGCTGTTTTCTTAAACGGTCTGCCAAAATTCCGCCGATTGGCGAAGTAATAATTAATGCAATATAAGGCAGGGCAAGAACAAGTCCATACATAGCCGCCGATTCGCTGATATCCAGAATATAAAGGGGTAAAGCAAAACTTAAAATCATGTTGCCGAAAATTGAAACCGTCTGCCCGAAAACAAGCAAAGAAAAATCGCGGTTCCATAAACGTAATTGGGTTGTGTTTGACATTTGGTGTTTCCTCCGTTTTTTCTGTTAATACTAATACGCAACTGCCCGGTTGCACTACCAATTTCAGCTTTCATTTTGACAACTATCAGTTGCAAATGAGTTTAAGTAATCAAAAAGAACGCTCTTTTGCGTTCTTCCCACGTGAAGTTTTAGTTATTCTTTGGTGGCGGACCATTGTCCGGCACCTTAGAATAACTCTTCACGTTTTCATCACTTTCCAATTTTTGACCAAATAATCCACCAATGATATTACGGTGAGGACTATGGCAGTCCAAGTGACGATTTCGGTTAGAATCCAGAGAATATTGAGGTCGGCAATCAACATGCAGACCATAACGATTTGAACGATAGTTTTGAACTTGCCCCAAAAGCTGGCCGCAATAACAACGCCATTGTCGGCGGCAATCAAACGGAAACCACTGATGGTAAATTCGCGGAAGATAATTAAAATAACCATCCATGCCGGAATCCGGCCTAGCTCAACCAGGGCAATAAGGGCAGAACAGACCATTAACTTATCGGCAAGCGGGTCCATAAATTTTCCGAAATTGGTGACAAGATTGTATTTCCTTGCGATAATCCCATCAAATAAGTCGGTCAGGCTTGCGGCAATAAATATTGTAAAAGCAATCCAGTTATGATAGGGAATCACCGGTATCAGAGCTGTGGGAAGCAAAAGGAAGAATAAAAAAATGGGAATCATTATTATTCGTAAGATTGTTAATTGATTGGGGATGTTCATATGATTACCATACCTTTCTGGAATATCCTTTTTACTAAGGGTACTCACGGATTGCTACGTGCGGACTCAGCATAGCTGAGTTTATGCACTCCCGCAATCCTAAAACCATTCGAAATCCGCCCTAACCGGGCTACTTTCTCATGTTTTTGCGGGCCATAAAGTCATGTTTTTTCATGCAAGCATGAATCACATGACTTTTCAACCCTAGTACCTATCAAATCATAATAATATGAAGCTGTGACCAGCACCTCAACAAAATCGCCGCTAAGCAGTTCCCGCTCGCTCTTGACAAACAGATATCCGTCGATGCCCGGTGCATCACGGTAAGTACGGGCGACATAAACTTTCCCGTTCTCATCATCAATTAATGTACTTGCCGGCAAATCAATTTCGTCACCGATATCTTCATCAGCTACATTACCTTCTATCATCACCTCAAGGCGCTTGCCAACCATTTCAGCGGCAATTGCAAAAGCGATTTGCTGTTGTTTTTCCATCAACTTCTTGTGCCGGCGTTTCTTTGTCCACTCCCGGACTTGGCCGGGCATCATCGCTGCCGGGGTATCTTCTTCCGCCGAATATGTAAAAACACCTAACCGGTCGAATTTCATCTCTTCTATTAAACGTAAATTTTCCAAGTGGTCGGTCTTTGACTCACCGGGGAAGCCGGTTATCAAGGTTGTCCGCAGACAAATATCAGGGATTTCCCGGCGTAATTTTTTAATTAAATCTACTATATTATTGCGGTTCGCCTTTCGGCCCATCCGCTTCAAAATACCATCAGCACCATGTTGAATCGGTATATCCAGATAATGGCAAATTTTCGGTTCGCTGCGAAGCACCTCGATTAGTTCATCGGTTATTTCTTCAGGGTAACAATAAAGTAAACGAATCCACTTTAACCCTTCAATCTCACATAATTTTTTCAATAATTCCGGCAGCATTTTCCGCCCGTACAAATCCACACCATATAATGTCGTTTCCTGGGCAACTAGAATTAATTCTTTTACTCCGCCATTCACTAAATTGACCGCATCAGTCAACACTTTTTCCAGCGCGGCTGACCGGTAATCACCGCGAATTTTGGGGATAATACAATATGTACAGTGCTTATCACAACCTTCGGCAATTTTTAAATAAGCATAATGTCCGCCGGTGGTTACAATTCTTTTACCGTTTAGTACCGGTTCCCTATTTTCACCATCTTCGCTAAAGTAATCGGCAGATTTTGCATTATTTAATACATTTTCAATCGCAAGACATATATCTGCCGTCGCCATAACCCCAACGATAGCATCAACCTCCGGAATCTCTGCTCTTAATTCGTTCCGGTAACGTTCAGACAAACATCCGGTAACAATTAGGGCTTTACATTTTCCGCTTTTTTTGTGTTCAGCAAGTCTAAGAATTGCTTCAATACTTTCCATCTTGGCATCATGAATAAAACAGCAGGTATTGATAACGATAATATCTGCTGCCTCTTCTTCATCCGTAAAACAATACCCTTTTTCCCAAAGGTTCGTGATCATGACTTCAGAATCAACCAGATTCTTGTCACATCCCAATGATACAAAATGTATTCTATTACTACTCATCTGCGCCGGTCTCTGCCTCTCCCTGCGTTGTATCTTCTTTTATTTCCTGAACCTCATCAATTTTTGCTTCGGTTTTTTCATTATCGCCTTCAGGTTCTTCACCTAAGTCAATCACCGGCTCGGCCATCGCTTCACGGGCACGTCTTGCTTCATCTTCTGTCAAAATCTTAATTTTTCCTTGATTAAGCTCTTCAACAGCCATCGACAGCGGTTTGGTTTTGTTGGTATTAATCAGGGTATCTTCACCGGAAATAAGCTGCCTTGCTCTTTTTGATGTCGCCATAACGATGGAATAACGGCTGTTAACAACCGGTGCCTCGCCTGGTTCAACCTCACTGTTTACAATTTTCATCAAGTCTGAATAAGATGGATGTAACATTTTTTTACCTAACCTTTCATATTTAAAATTCTTTATGATAAATCATTTCTAAGCTTCTTAATAAAATCAATGTTGCGGGCCGGGGCGGCATGGGCGGCGGTAATAATTTCATGTAAACGGATAACACATTCATTCAAATCATCGTTGATTACCAGATAATCATAAAATTCAATCCCTTCTGCTTCTTCTCCTGCCCTTCTCAAACGCTTTTCAATAATCTCACCGGTTTCGGTACCGCGTTTCAATAACCGTTTCCTAAGTTCATCAATGCTGGGCGGCATTACGAAAAGTAATAAAGCGGAGGGAAATTTTTCTTTGACTTTTAAAGCCCCTTGGATTTCAATTTCCAGTAATACATCTTTTCCGGCTTCTAATTCTTTCTCAACATATTCAACGGGGGTCCCATAATAATTATCAACATAAGTTGCGTATTCGATTAATCCGTCGGCGGCGATAACCTCTTCAAATCTTTCGCGGGAGGTAAAATAATATTCCCGGCCATCTACTTCCCCTACCCGGGGTTCTCTGGTTGTCATTGAAACAGAAAGGGCATAACCCTCATATTCAGACACCAGTTTTTTCATCAACGTTCCTTTGCCGGCACCGGAAAAACCCGATACGACAATCAGGATCCCTTTTTTTTCCATTGATATCCCTTCAATATTTAAGATTTGACCCTAGTATTACTCCAGATTTTGGATTTGTTCCCTTATTTTTTCAATTTCGGTTTTCAATTCAATCGCATAATTCGTTACATCTAAATCATTCGCTTTTGACATAATTGTGTTTGCTTCGCGATTCATCTCTTGCGCGATAAAGTCGAGTTTGCGCCCGATATTTCCGCCTTCATTCAGAGTTTCTTCCGTAGCTTCTATATGGCTTCTTAAGCGGACCAGTTCCTCATCCAAACAAGCCCGGTCAGCAAAGATAGTTACTTCAGTAAGAAGGCGTGCTTCATCAATTTTCGCATCTTCTAACAAATTTTTTACTTTATCAAGTAATTTCTGATGATATTCAGCAACAATTCTCGGCGCCCGTTCGGTTATATAGTCGATATTAACTATCATCCCTTTAAGTTTTGCCAATAAATCCTCACGTAAATTTTCCCCTTCTTTTATCCGCGTTTCAACAAACTGTTTTACTGCGATATCAATCGCTTTCGACAGATGGCTCCAGAGCTCTTCTTCACAAGCTGTTTGCTCTTCCATCGTAATTACTTCCGGATAACGCGACAAAGTCGAGGTCCGGATATCATAATCTAACCCGAAATCATTGCTGATTGTCTTAAGATGCTGCATATATTCAGCGGCAAGTTCTTTGTTGTATTTTACGCAAAGATTAGCTTCTGTCAGATCTTCGTAGGCAATATAGATATCTACTTTGCCCCGTTGCATATGATTTTTTAGCTCATTACGAATATTTGCTTCAAAAAAACTAAGCTTTTTCGGCATTCTGATAAAAAAATCGAGGTAACGGTGATTAACTGCTTTAATTTCAACGGTAAACTTTCGTTCACCTTCGTATATTTCCGAACGGCCAAAACCGGTCATGCTTTTAATCATCTTTTGTCCTCGTTTTTGCCTTTTACTACCAATAGAATATATTATAAGTTACCGGAGCAAATACGTCAAGTATTACCAGTGTAATCGTAAAATCTTCGGGCATACTATTCACAACTAGTAATAGTGCACACAAATCGCTAAAAGCGCGATTTGGCGCTGATAAGAAAGGAAGGATAATTAAATGGCAAATTTATCTGAATTAGAATTACAGAATCTCCGTCACTTAATTGGCGGTTATGACACAGCACATTGTAAAATGAATGAATATGCATCCGTTGCTGAAGACAAGCAAATCAAGCAGTTTTTTGAAAAAGGCGCGCAGTCGGCAATGGATAATAAAAATACGTTAATGGAGTTCTTACAATAAGGAAAGGAGCAAAATTAAAATGATTGACGAAAAAACCATGGTAACAGATACTTTAGTTGGTATAAACGGTGAACTTGTCAGTTTTGCGAGCATGATTCCGCAAACTGAAAATGAAGAATTAAAGCAAACCTTAATGCAGTTTAGAAATGCCTGTGAACAGTCGCAGGAAGAAATTTTCCAAATTGCCCGCGAACGTTCTTATCACGTTCCGGCCCCGAAAGCTTCACAGAAAGATGTTGACCACTTGCGGTCATTGTTTGAGAGCGGGGTTATGTAATATTCTTTGCGTTAAATCCGCGTGTGACATCTCTGTACTTCACCGCAGTTGACGCTTTCGCTCGATGTAAAACGTAACGGTACTAAGGCGGTATAGTAAACCGCCTAGTGCCGACGTTTTCCAACGCACTGCTTGTGAAGTCAGAATGTCACTCACGAGTATTACATAATCTTTAATCCACTTATATCCGGTGCAATCACCATCGAATAATTGGTATAATAAACTACGAACCCCGGCTTTGCCGCATTCGGTTTTTTGATATTTTTGCGTTCGGTATAATCAATTTCCACTTTTTCCTGGTCACGCCCTTTGGAATAATAAGCAGCAAGAGCCGCCGCTTCTTCATAAGCCCGGTCGGGTAGTTCTTTTCCTTCGGTTTTGATAATAACATGGGAACCGGGTATCCCTTTGGCATGGAACCACCAATCACCGCCATCGGCAAGCTTAAAAGTAATATCCTCATTTTGGAAGTTGTTTTTCCCTACGTACATATGAAAACCATCACTGCTTAAATAATGAAAAGGACGGCTTTTTGATTTTTCCCTTTTACCTTGATTTTTGCGCCGGATATAACCGCCGGCAATCATTTCTTCCTTTATTTCAACTAAATCCTCTTCCTGCAGGGCAATATCAAGCGAAGTTGCAATTGATTCCAAGTGGATGATTTCGTCTTTTACTTCCGCAGTTAAAGTCGCAAGGGCATCTGCAGTCCGTTTCATTTTATTATATTTGTCAAAATATTTCTTGGCATTTTCGCCCGCGCTTAGAAGCGGGTCGAGGGGAATCGTAATCATCTCATTACTGTAATAATCAAGTGCTTCCAAACTCTTAGCCCCGGGTTCACAGCCGTAACCATAAGTATTAAGTAATTCACCATAAATCCGGAAACGGTCTTTTTTTTCAGTATCATTGATTTGATTTAATTGCAACTCATATTTTTTGCGGTTCCGCTCCAGATGAGTTTGCACTATTTTGCGCAAGTCAGCCGATTTTTGGCGGATGCGGTTTAAAATATTGCGGGTTAAATAATATTGTTCCAGCATCACTGAAGGCGAATCATAAGAAACCGCTGTCATATTACGATAAATGTTCATTTCAAGCACCGAAAAATCATAAGGGTGGCTATCTTTCAAGAAAATATTGTAAGTATAATTATTAGCTTTAATTTGGTTTACATAATTCGAAAAGGTATCATACAATTTATTAATACCTTCATTTTGATTATGAAGGGCTTCGTCGAACCCCTCATTATATCCACCCTTAACTACTGCCTCGCTTAATACCGCTGTCGAATCATCCCCATCAAGCCCGGCCTGATAACATATCTCCTGTGCTAACGCCGGTGATATGCCAGTATAGTTCATATAAATTGCTTTATGAAGCGGCATCGCTTTCGCCATAATCACTTCCGAAAACTCTGCCGGTGAAGTCGTGAGCGGATTAATCTTAACCGCTGTTTCCGCAATAAAATATGCCCGGCCGGGTAAGACTTCCCGTACCGAGCTGACTAGGCCGGAAATATGCTTAATGCTATCAATAATCATGTTTTCATCATTAATAAAAATTATATTTGAGTGTTTACCCATGATTTCAACAACCAGTCTTTTTTCCTGATAATCACCCATTTCGTTCAAATGCCCGATATGGATATGGATAATCCGCTCAAGCCCGGGTTGGGTGATGTCAAGAATCCGTCCGCTATTAAGATGTTTCCGGAGTAACATACAAAAACCAGGCGCAGTCAGCGGCCCTGATTTATTGTTTTCGGTTAAGTATATAAGGGGTAAAGCCGCATCAGCAGAAATAAACAGTCGTTTCGTTGCTGACGGCTGATTCTCGCGGGGATTAGTTTTGATGGTCAAAATTAATTCATCATTCTCCGGTTGGGCGATTTTTGTTATCCGGCCGCCGGTTAATTCTGTTTTCAGTTCATTTACAATGCTTGCGATGGTGATTCCGTCAAATGCCATGGGTAGCCTCTCTGTTATTTTTCATTAATTCTGGCTTTACTCCGTAAGTCAGATAATAAACTCTCTTCGTTGCTGCGGCCTAATTGGTTTATCCGTTCAGTTTTCTCTCGGGAAGAAGGCGGCCTATGGCAACTGCGAGATGTTTTTATCTTCCTTACTCATTGAATATGAGTTATGAATATTAACCTAATCTATTCTTTAAATTCAAAGTCAAATTCATCTTCTATCTTTTTTGTATCTGCCCGTCTTGGGCCAATTTTATTGACTATGGCAGTCAATTTATTGCCCTGCGGAAGCCATTTAAGTTCTGCTTCACCAATAACCTGCCATTTTACTGCAAGGACAAAATAAATTAATATACCGAAGGCAACCGCAATAAGTAATGCCGGAAGATTCATTTTCAGTAAATAATATAAACCATGATAAGTGCCGAATGCGGCGGCCCCCATCACCAGTGAAATAACCAGCGGGCGCATAAACGTCCGGTCCCATTCCTGGCGGTATTCAAGATGGCGGCGAACCGACAGGCCATTCATCATCCACATCAGGAAAGCAAAAAGGAGCGGGGCAAGCGCCATTGCATAGGTCTCAAAATCGGTATAAAACAATACCAAATCCAAAACCAGGGTCTGGATAACTAAAGCAACCGCCGCATTTATCACCGGGCTATTTACCCGGCCGGTCCCTTGTAATACCGCACTGGATAAAGTAGATAATGAGTAAAAAATCACACCAACCGACATAATAATCAGCAAATTCGCACTTAAATCAAGGGTTTCCCGCTGCGGATAAAGAAGCAGCATCACCGGTTTTGCCAAAACCCCAATCCCGACTGCCGCCGGAATTGCAACGAACATTGTTGAGCGGATTGCTTTTGTTACTTTGTCCCGGCATAAATCAAGCCGTTTTACAGCGAAATCACCGGCAATACCCGGAATAATCGCCGCCGACATTGCCGCAGCCAACGCAATCGGAATATTGGAAATCTTGGTTGATTTTTCGACAGCACTCATCAAAGTGGCGATTTCTACCATGCTTAATTCCTTTAGGGCCATCACTGAACTAAAAATCGTGGCATTAATGAAGCTATTGATATTGTAGATACACGTGCTTAGGATGAATGGTGTCACCACCAGCAAAATCATTTTGAAGATTGCTTTATAACTTAAGTCTTCCTGATGTTTATCCTGTTCTATCCGCTTATGGATAGTTTTTTTATTAAGGCCGTAAATTGCCCACATAAAAATTATGCCCGTAATGACCCCAAACCCGGTCCCCATTGCCCCGCCAACCGCGCCAAAAATACTACGCTGTGTTGTTTCAGCTTCGGTAGCAAATTCTAACGGCACCATTCCGGTAAACCAAAGCGCCAACAAAATACTGACTAAGGCATTTAAAATCTGTTCTAATATCTGCGATACCGAAGTCTGCGCCATCGTCCGGTGCGCTTGAAAATACCCACGGAGGACACCAAGAATCCCCGAAAGGAATATCGTCGGGGCAAAAAAGCGGAGAACGATTGCCGAACCGGCAAGGCTAACTAATTTGTCGGCAAAGAAAAAGACTAACAGGCTTGCGCCGCCGCCGACAAAAATCACATACAACATCGCCCCTTTAAAAATCCGGTGAGCATTCCGGTATTCGCCACCTGCAAGATGCCCGGCAACTACCTTGGAAATTGCTGAAGGGATGCTATATGATGAAACAAGAAGAACAATCGTATAAGCCCGGTAAGCAAATGCGTAATAACCATTACCTTCATCACCGATAATTGCTGTCATCGGGCTATTGTATAAAAGGCCAATAATACGACTAAGGATTCCAGCTACTGCCAGAATCCCTGCCTGCATTATGAATCCATCTCTTTTTGCCTGTTTGCTCATATAATTTTCTAATTAACTCTTATAATTCAACTAGCCAATCATACATTTCCTGATACTTCAATGCCGAGACCTGCCATGAGAAATCCACCGCCATCGCGCGGTCAACCATTTTGTTCCACTCGCGTTTCTTGTCATAATAAATACGTTCGGCAAGACGAATCGTATTAAGCATCTCATGGGCATTGTAGTTTAAGAAACTAAATCCGGTCCCGGTTGAATATATTTCATTGTATGGCTCAACGGTATCTTTGAGGCCGCCGGTCTCACGGACGATCGGTAATGTCCCGTACCTAAGGCTCATCAACTGGCTTAACCCACAGGGTTCAAACAATGATGGCATCAGAAAGGCATCACAAGCGGCGTAGATTTTGTGTGATAAGGTTTCGGAATAATATAAATTAGCGGAAACTTTGTCATTGTATTTCCAAGCATAATGACGGAACATGTTTTCATACTTTTCCTCACCTGTTCCAAGAATAACTAACTGGACATGGTCCTGCATAATCTCATCCATCATATAGGCAATCAAATCAAAGCCCTTTTGGTCGGTCAGGCGGGAAACGATTCCGATCATCATCATTTTTTCATCTTGCTTAATTCCTAATTCTTCTTGCAAGGCCCGTTTGTTCTTGACTTTTTCTTTGCGGAAATTCCGGGCATTATAATTAAATGGGATATATTCATCAGTGGCGGGATTAAACTCATCATAATCAATTCCGTTTACAATCCCTCTTAAATCATTGGCCCTTGCATTCAAAAGGCCTTCAAGTTTCTCACCGTAGAATTTGGTTTTTATCTCTTCTGCATAAGTATCACTGACCGTTGTAATCGCATTCGAATACACCAAACCGCCTTTTAAGAGATTGGCATCACGGTATGACTCCAGCTTGTCCGGGGTAAAAAAGTAAGGCGGAAATTCGGTCAGTTCCTGAATCTCTTTGACACTCCATTTACCTTGGAATTTCAGGTTGTGGATCGTCATCGCTGTTTTAATCCCCCGGAAAAATTCATTTGCCTGGAACCTTTCGTTCAAATATACCGGAACAAGCCCGGTCTGCCAATCATGGCAATGAATTACATCGGGCCGGAAATCAATCACCGGCAATATCGAAAGTACGGCTTTTGAAAAAAAGGCGAACTTTTTAATTTCCAGATAACCATCATTGCCATATGGATGAATGCCGGAAAAAAAACTTTCATTGTCAATAAAATAGTATTTCACCCCGTCAAGTTCATATTCGAGGATTCCGACATATTCATTTTTCTTATTGAAATCCATGGTAAAATGAGTTTTGTATGTAAGCAATGCTTTCATCGGCTGACTCATGCACACATATTTCGGCAAAACTACCCTTACGTCATAGTACTCTGGATTTATGTTTTTCGGTAATGACCCTACTACATCGGCAAGCCCCCCGGTTTTGATAAACGGTACTCCTTCAGAAGCCGCAAAAAGTATATTCTTCATCATCTATGTCCTCCGGTTTGAAGAGTGCCTGCTTAAGCAGGGCTAGATTTTATTTGTTTGCGTTCTAATGGACACGAACTTAGAAAATCTCTTCAAACTAGTATACATGAAAAAGAATTTTTTTTCAAACGATTAATGACGATATTGCAAACGAATTTTGTCAGCAATCAACGCAATAAATTCTGAGTTGGTGGGTTTTCCCTTACCCGTATTGATAGTATAACCAAATAGCGCATCGAGAGTCTCCATCCTGCCCCGGCTCCATGCAACCTCAATGGCATGGCGGATTGCCCGCTCGACACGGCTTGGGGTAGTTTGAAATTTCGTGGCAATAGTCGGGTAAAGTACTTTGGTAATTGAGCCAAGCATATCGCTGTCTTCGACTGATAGCATTATCGCATCACGCAGATACTGATAACCTTTGATATGAGCCGGGACACCGATTTCATGAATCATATCGGTAACATCACGCTCAAGATCATATGTAACGAAACTGTTTACCCTGCTATGGTCGCGCTTTTTCTGCTCGGCTTTGACCAACTCATCTTTTCTGGCGAGACCGCTTGGTACCGTAATCATGATTTGAAATTCTTTGTTTGCACTCATCAAATCGCCAAGGATCCGGTAGATGTTTTCATTATCTCTTTCTGCGGTCATATTTAATTTTTCCATTTCAAGTCCTCACTTTCTTCTAAACAATACTTTCCAATTCTTTTTTTAAACAATATGTTCCAATTTCTGACCTATAATCTCATTATAGGCATGTATCGGAAAATTTTCAACATAAAGTTATCGCGTAAACCAAAAAACTCGTACTGACAGTACGAGTTTTATTTTTAGGGTATATGAGTTAATTTGTATTTATTTGTCTAAATTAGTCTTTAATTATCAGTCTTCAAAGCGAACTTCTTCCGCAAAATCACCCAAAACGCGCCAGCTACGCAGATTGACGAATAGGTTCCGCAAATAATACCGACCATCAAAGGCAGAGCAAATTCTTTGATTGATGATACGCCAAGGAAGTAAAGGACAGCAACCATCACAAAAGTCGTCAGCGAGGTAAAGACACTACGCGACAAAGTTTGAGTAATACTTTTGTTCATAATTTCATCAAGACTGTCTTTTCGCTTCATCTCGGCCATGTTTTCACGAACCCGGTCGAAGATAACAATTGAGGCATTAATCGAATACCCGACAATCGTCAGCATACAGGCAATAAAGGTCGAACCGACCGATACTTTCGAAACGGCATAAAAAGCCAAAACAACTAAAACGTCATGAATCAGGGCAAACGTTACGCTTGCGCCAAACCGGATATCCTTAAAGCGGAGCCAAATATACAAAGTAATACCTAGGCTGGCAAACAGCACTGCCAGAATCGCATCACGCTGCATTTCATTTGAAATCGTCGAGCTAATCGTTTCGGCGGTAATCAATTCCGGGTCGGCGGCAAAATGTTCCGTCATACTTTGATTAAAGGCTTCACGCTCATAATTGTCCAAACTACGGGTTTTGAAAATAACATCATTGGTTCCGGCTACTTTTTGGGTTTGCACATTTGCATCACCGGTAATATCTTCAATTAACGGTACAACGTTGTTATCGATTTCGGAAAGGCTGAAATCCTCATTGAATACCACCTTAGTCGAAGTTCCGCCAAGATACTCGAGACTCAAATTGAACGGCGCGCCAATATTTGATTGATTCAAATACATAAATACAAAACCAACAATAATCAGAATACTTGATGCGACAAAAAAGATTGCTTTCTTCGCCACAAAATTGATAGTTTTTCTTTCTTTGGCCGTACCATAAAATTTGACACTTTGGAAGCCGAGGGTATATAGAATATTCATCAGCCACTTAGTTACGAACAAGGCGGTAAACATCGACAGAATAATACCTAATGCCAAAGTTGCGGCAAAACCTCTAATCGGGCCGGTCCCAAGCATATATAGGACGGCGGCGGCAATCAGCGTGGTAATATTTACATCCACGATTGCTGAAAGGGCTTTTTTATAACCTGACTTTATCGACGAAGAAATCGTTTTTCCGGCGGCAATTTCTTCGCGGATACGGGCAAAAACGATGATATTTGCATCAATAGCCATCCCGATGGAAAGGATAATTCCGGCGATACCGGGCAGGGTCAGGGTAATATCAAAAGCTTCAAGCAAAACGATAATCAAGGTTGTATATAATAATAAAGCAAGGCCGGCAGCAAAACCGGGCAGGAAATAAACCGCTATCATAAAGGCAATCATAATTGCAAGGCCAATCGCCGCCGCTTTTAAGCTTGAAGTAATCGCTTCTTCACCTAATTGGGCACCAACAACATTGGAACGTAATTCTTCAAGTTCAAGTTTCAAACCGCCAATCCGGATTGTCGAAGCAAGCTTTTCCGCCTCTTCGAAACTAAAATTGCCGGAAATAACTGCTTCGCCGCTGGTAATCTCACTTTGAACAGCAGGGAAACTGACGATTTCATCATCATATACAATATAAATAACTTCCCGGGTCGGGGCGGCGATACGGGTCGCTTCAGCGAACTTGGCCGCACCAAGCGGTGACATTGTCAGGGCGACCACCGCCTCGTTGTTGCCCATATGGTCCGGTTGATAGGTGGCAACCGCATGGATAACATCAGTGCCGCGAAGCACTTCTTCGAAGTTATGGTTTAAAAAGACTAGCGAACCGGGTTTTCCAAGTTCCTCAAGAATTGCGTTAGCATCGGAAACACCGGGAATTTCAATATTAATCCGGTCGCTTCCTTCTTTGTACACAATTGCTTCATTGCTATAGTTTTCAATTCGTTTCTGCATCTTGTAAATCGTATCGGCCATGTCTTCAGAGCTGGGGGTTTCATCGCCGACCACCTGATAGGTGATGCTGACACCGCCGGCTAAGTCAAGGCCAAGTTTGATGCCATAGATTGAACCGGACTGGGTATTGCCAAAACCGATGAACGATGTGTACGCGCATAGGCTTAGGGTGAAGATGAAGATAAAGAGGTAGAGTAGGGCTTTGCTTTTTTTCATGGTAAAATTTTCCTTTTTTGTTATTAATATAAATTAGCAAGTTGGGCAATAAACTTTCTCCGTCACTACGGCCTAAATATTTTCCCGTTCAGTTTTCTTTTGGGAAGAAGGCGGCCTAAGGTTCCTGCGAAATGTTTTTGCCCTCCTTGCTTATGCACACTCATGACCAAACGCCGCTTTCAGTAATAACCGCGTTTTCAATCAGATACAACCATTGCACTTAAGCTTAACCGTTGTTTCAAATTAGCTCTGCGCTTTCAAATCAGCTAGAACCGTCGCACTTAAGCATAATCGCGCATTCGACGCGTTTGCGTTGTAGGTCGCAGGCAAGGTCATCGCAATCGTTTAAGTCTCCGGTTAGTTTGTAGGCATTTGCCGCGCAGCCGCCGGAGCAGTAAAATTTCGCGAAGCAATCGCGGCATTTAGGTTTTGTATAAACGTTTGTTGCTTTAAAATTATCATAAAGCGCGGTTTTTGTAATACCGTCGCTTATATTTCCCATCAGGAACTCCGGCTGGCCAACGAACTGGTGGCAGGGATAAAGATCACCCCCGGGAGTAACAGCCAGATATTCGGAACCGGCCCCGCATCCGGAAAGGCGTTTCGCCGCACAGGGGCCTCCGGTTAAGTCTATCATAAAGTGAAAAAAATTGATAGGTTGTCCTTTTTCTTTTCGCGTTAATAAATATTTGGCAAGCCGGTCATACTCGGCACAGATAGCCGGGACATCTTCGGGGCATAAGGCAAAATCAGGATTTGCAGCAGGGCCTTCACCGGGAACTTCGTTGACTAGTTCGGTCAATGAGTTGGATTTGGGCAAATTTGATTCGCATGATATCATCGGCTCGATTGATATCTGTTTAAACCCTAAATTTGCTAAATGTTTCACATCTTCAGTAAAATCAAGATTTTCGCGGGTAAAAGTACCGCGCACATAATAATCCGCCTGATTCCTGCTCTCCGCAAGTTTAATGAATTTCTCAATAATCAAATCATAACTGCCGCGCCCATCATGTAAGGGGCGCATCCGGTCATTTACTTCCTTGCGGCCATCAATACTTAAGACGACATTACTTATCTCTTGATTAATAAAGCTAAACATTTCTTCATTTAGTAAAATACCATTCGTTGTTAAAGTAAAACGAAAATTCTTATAATGCTCTTTCTCAAGGCTCCGGCCATATGTTACCAGCTCTTTTATCATTTCCCAATTAAGCAATGGTTCGCCGCCGAAAAAATCAACCTCAAGATTATGACGGTTGCCGGAGTTTGTGACCAGAAAATCAAGGGCACGTTTACCAACATCAAGACTCATTAGTTTAGGGCCATTGTCATTTCCGCCATACTCACCCTTTTCAGCAAAGCAATACCGGCACGCAAGGTTACAATCATGCGCGACATGAAGACAGAGAGCTTTTACAACCGTTTCCCGGTCTTTCACTTCATTAATATAATCTTCATACGTATCAGGGGTAAAAAGCATTTTCTGATGATATAACTCTAGTATTTCTGCGGTTGGCCCGGTAATTTGATTTTCATCTAATTCGTCGTTTTTGATTAATTCTTCAATTTTCGGAATCAACTTATAAGCCATCTCATCAACTAAATGGATGGCTCCACTATTAACATCTAAAGCTATTTTCAAACCATTATTTTCGTATAAATGAACCATAACAGGGTTACTTTTTTTCAACTATTAAGCTTTGCTCACAACTTTGGTTGCCAACAGTGCAGGAAGTTTTACAAGCTGACTGGCATGAGGTCTGACACTCGCCGCAGCCGCCTTTTTTCACTGTTTCGGTTAAAGTGCCGGGGGTGATGGTTTTAATGTGCTTCATTGTGGTTCTCCTTTTTTTGGTTTTATATTCCGTACTGATTATACATCAGAATTGATTAAAGCTCAATATTTATTTCTTCATCACCTACTTCTTCACCTTCAATTTCTTCACCTACTTCTTCATCACCTACTTCTTCATCCGAATCAATACCCTCGCTTTCCTTACAGCCCCCGCACAAAATACAATCTTCACATTCGTAACTTAACCCACAAACCCCACATAAGATGCAATCTTCGCAGATAATGCCAAATTCTGCCCCAAAGATAAAAAATGCACCGGACATGCCAAATAAACTAAATGCCCTTAATTTCGGATAACTGCCATTCATCATCCAGATATTTTCAAAATCCCAGCCAACATAAGTTGATTGATTCTTCATCTGGGCGGTTGTCCGGGCTTCCGGTTTCGTTGACGGCCAGCTAAGTAAATCCTGATTAAAGTAACTATTACTTATTACCCCGCCTGAAAAGATTAAGCCACTATTATTATTTGATAATGAATAACTATTCTCTATTACTACCAAACTTCCCGCAAAACCAACCAAACCGCCGGAATTGGTGACACTACTTACATTGCCGGTAGCAAAACTATTCCGTACCGAGCCGCTGTTTATATTGCCGACCAAACCACCGGCCCTTTCTGCAAACGTCATTCCGCTTTGGGTCGCCGTTACATTGCCGGTCGCATAACTTTGACTAACCGAACCGCTTTCGATATTGCCAATC
>Ga0131853_10000628_pt1 | contig 63581 bp, 56 predicted proteins | sample TergutLab28metaG_FD_92764 | JGI IMG/M metagenome (GOLD analysis project Ga0131853, IMG submission 92764) | Labiotermes labralis P1 segment gut microbial communities from Petit-Saut dam, French Guiana - Lab288 P1 (version 2) (version 2) | ecosystem: Host-associated > Arthropoda: Insects >...
CTGCGAGAGTATGACGGAATTTACGTTCCTGTGGCCTTCTTCAGAACGGTGTTTGGCGCGGGCTCTGCTGCCACCATGAGCGGCGAATTGCACATCGGCACACATGCGCCGGATGACATGTTCTAGGAGAGCACCTATGAAACGAAAAATTACAGCCTTGGCTGTTGTGGTCGCATTGCTTGTGTTGCTGACCGCTTGCGGCTTTGGCACACAAGATGGCCTTGCCCTGACCAACATGGAATTTAATCTGGCCGACGCCACCGGCATGCAGGCGCATCACTTTCGGTTGGGCACAGTGGATTTAACCGCGGCGAATCTTAACATCATCCCCGGCCCGGTGGATGGCAGCATTGCAGTGCCGAATCGCACTGGGCCGCACCCTCTCGTTGTGCTGATTCACGGGGCTTCGCGCATGGCGCACGCAAACATTCACACCCACGTGCACACTGGTTTCGATTACCTAATAAAGCAGCTAGCCGCCGAGGGCTATGTTGCGCTGAGTATCAACGTCAACGCTAACTACGCCTTTGCCATTGGCGAGCCACTTTCGCAAGATGGCTTTGCGCTGGAAACCTTTGATGCGCACATGGACTATCTCGCACGAGCCAACGCCGGCGAAAGCGTGGGCCATGGCGTTGAGCTGACCAACATGGTCGATTTTACGCAAATCCACCTCATTGGCCATTCACGTGGGGGCGAAATTGCTGAAACCCTCATTCGTCGCGAACCTGAACGCTTTGCTTCCATCCTGCGTGTGGCTCCGGTTATATCACCGCGCTTGTTTGCGCCGGATGATGAACAGTTTAACCCGAATGATCCCTACGCACAAATTCCGCAGCCGGATGTGCCATTTGCAATTTTGTTGCCGGAATATGACGGCGATGTGAGCTCTTTAGAGGGACAGATTGTGTTTGATGAAATTGTTGCAGCAGCACAGCAGCAAAGCATGGGCAATGTCGTGTTTCTACGTGGTGCAAACCACAACTTCTTCAACCGAACCTTTGAAAACGACGACAGATACCAAGGCTCATTTGCCGACCCACAAGATCAATCCACTTGGCTAAGCCGCGCAGAACACGAAGATTTTTTGAAGCACTATGCAGCGGCATTTTTGGCAGTGGTCACCGGTCAACGCGAGTCCTGGGGCACCTTCAATCCAGACGAGCCGCAGCCCACAACGTTGTTTGGCTTTGCGGCCACGGCTTCCACCTATTTCCCCGGCATGCAGCAGTTGATTGCCGAACCAACGCATGATGCTGCGATGAACGCGATTGGCTCTGCTACGGCGGCATTTCACCAGCAAAGTTTTCCGACGCAATCCATTGGCCATGGCTTGTTTTATCACCCAGGTGTGTTGGGACGGGCAGACCCACGGCTGCCGCTTTACGCCCTAAGTTGGGGTGATCATAATGGAGCTGTGGAATTCCCCCTGCTGCTTTCCAACTTATCTGCAAGTAATGCAATATCGTTGTTCGTAGCAGTGGATTCATCTGATGAACGTAATACGCGGCGTGGCAAACAATCCTTTTCCGTTGCACTCACAGACAGTTCCGGTGCCGAGCAAAGCGTGGTGATTCCGCGCGGCACCCGTGCTTTGGATGTGCACCCGGGTCAACAGGATTATATTGAGGATTTCGGTGACATTTGGCTGGGCTTCACGCCACTTGGCGAGCTGCGTATTCCGCTGCACTATTTCGATGAAATCGACCTAAGCACGGTGACGCAATTGAACATTCACTTTGACCAAACCCGCAGCGGCGCCATCATGCTGGCAGGCGCCTGGCTGGTTTGATTATAGCATGACTTGGGAGAAAGGGGGTGGCGAATTTGAACTTTGATACACTAATGCGCATACAAACGTTGCTTGGCGGCGTGGTAATCGTTTCAGCCATTGCGATCGCATTCCATTCCATTCAATGGGCAAGAGGCGTTTAGCACAAACGCACATGAACAAGGAGGAATATAGATATGTTTACTCAACGTTGGCACTACCTGCTAGCATGGTGGGGCGTATTAATTATTGCGGTTATACTTTGGGGACTTACTTGGATTTTACTTTAAGGAGGCTGCACATGACACCTTTGCATAGTGGCATAGAGATACTTTGGAGTATGAGTTTAGGTTTTGGCTTTTACGCCATATTAGCCGCAGGCGCCATCACCTTGATTTCAGGCATCATTGTATTGCTGCGCAATCTATTCTCTTAAGCATAGCGCCACATAAGACATCCCCCCATGTTCATACGTTGAACCGGGGGGAGATTTTATGCATCGTTATTGGCGTTATCGGCGGCCACGCATTGGTCGTACGCGTATGCAGGGGTCGCGCAGGTTGTTGTGCCTGCTGCTGGTGGGCGCGATTATCACCGTTGGCGCGGGCGTCATCCTCGACCGCCGCGCTAGTCCGCAAATCCATGCACTGGCAGAAACCTTGGCGCGCCAACAAGCTGCCGAGGCCATCGCCTTTGCCGTGCAGCAAGCCCTAGCTCAGCAGGAAATCACCTACGACCGCCTAGTGCTCACCACTATTTCGCACGATGGCATTCGCACCATGCAAACCAATGCGCATGAGGTCAACCTGCTGCGCGGGCAAATCAACTCCGCCGTTGAACGCAGTGTGGAGCAGCGCCGTGGGCGCATCCGCATTCCGCTGGGTGCGCTGCTGGGCAGTGATCTTCTCGCCGGCCGCGGGCCAAACATCGGCATCCCGCTGCGCATGGCTGGCAGTGCCATTTCCGACATCCGCAGCGACTTCACCACCGCCGGTCTCAACCAGTCCATGCACCGCGTGATGATGGACTTAGAGGTCACCATTTCGGTCATCCTGCCCGGCGCAGCAGAAACTTTTACAGTGGAAATGACCGTTGCCCTAGCCGAAACGGTGATTGTTGGCCATGTGCCAGGCGGGGTACTGGTAGGCAGTTAAACAGTCAAACAGCACAGTTTTTTGTTGATTTTGCATTAAAAAAAGGATCATTAAGGCTCCTTGCATTTTCGTTTTTTGTTAAAGGGCTTGTTTTTTATTTTGAGAAATGATATAATAAGGGTTCTAGAGTCAACCCATCACAAACCTTCGCCAGCTACCAAACACGATATAACAAAAACTATGGTTCAGGAGATAACATATGCTCAAACGCGACACGGATGCAATCAATCAAGCAATGGCCCCCGGCGGTTGGATGCAACAGGATTTCCATAACACCGCCGCGCGCTTGGAATGGTGGAACGAAGCAACCTTCGGCTGCTTTGTGCACTGGGGCGTGTATGCCATCGCGGGTGGGGAATGGAATGGTCGCCAAAGCGGCTATGCCGAGCACTTGCAGCGTGTGATGTGCTTCACTAAGGCGGAGTACACCGAGTTGTTCGTTAACAACTTCAATCCCGTGAATTTTGATGCCGACGAGTGGATTGCCGCTGTAAAAGCCGCAGGCATGCGCTATTTTGTCATCACCGCTAAACACCACGACGGATTTGCTATGAATCCCTCGGATGTCTATCCCTACGACATCCGCATGACGCCCTTCGGGCGCGACCCCATTGAAGAACTGCGCGTTGCCTGCAAAAAAGAGGGCATCCGCTTTGGAATTTACTATTCCCATGCCTTTGACTGGGAACATCCCGATGCGCCAGGTAATGACTGGGAGTTCAAGAACGGCGGCGGAGACAAGCGACTGTTTGAGGGTCCAAACGGCCTGTGGTTCAATGAACATCCCGAGCTTGTGGAAAAAACCGCACGTGGTTATGTGGATGGCAAGAGCATCCCGCAGATTTTGGAGCTGATTGAAAATTACCAGCCTGACCTGCTTTGGTTTGACACCGCGCACAAGCTGCCCATCAGCGAAAACCTGCGCATTTTGCGTGCCATTCGCCAAGCTGACCCAAACGTTGTGGTCAACGGCAGGCTTGCGCCGGTGGACGGCATTCCGACGGCGGACTACATTAACACCGCTGACCGCGCGGCTGAATTTTTCTCAGAACCCGGCGCATGGGAGACCATCCCCACCACAAACGAGTCTTACGGCTACTCGAAGGTTGATAAATCGCACAAGCCACCGGAGCATTTCATCCGTCTGCTGGCTAAAGCTGCGGCACGCGGAGGACGTGTGCTGATGAACGTTGGCCCCACCGCTTTGGGCGAAATTGACGGCGTGGACCTCGACATTCTCAAAACCATTGGCGAGTGGATGCAGGTCAACGGCGAGAGTATCTACAGCACGCAACGAAGCCCCCTTTGCACGCAGCCTTTTGGCGAAACAACACTGAAGGGCAACAAACTCTACCTGCATGTGTTTGAGCCGGGCAGCGGCAGCATCACGCTAGGCGGCATGCTCAATCATGTGAAGAAAGCATATTTGCTGGCCGACCCCGCAAAAACGCCCCTGCCTATCCAACGCTTGAATACCTTCGACACAGAAATCGCTCTGCCAAGTGATCTGCCGGAGAGCTGCAACACCGTTGTTGTCGTCGAGTTCGAAGGCGAGCTGTTGCACGACAAAAGTCGCCTGTTAGCCCGACAAAATTATCTACGCGCGTTCGATGCCTCGCATATCAGCCCGGCGCTCAGTCATGGCGACGGCAAGTTCGGACGCGACCATATTTCTAACTTTACGCACACCGAGCAAACGGTCATCTGGAACGTGCGTCCTGCTGTGTTTGGGCAATACAAGCTCAACCTGCGCTATTCTACTCGCACGAAAGAGATCACCGGCGCGTATTCGATTTACGTCAACGGCCAGCAGCATGTGCGGCAAATCACATCGTCACCTTCACCCGAAGAATACACGACGCACGACTTCATAGTGGAGCTTAACGGCGAAGGCTTGCCCGGCACAGCAACCTTCGACATCGTGTTCCGGCCGGTGGACATCACCGGCGAGTTTGTGCACTTGTACGGCGTGGAGATGGAGCTCGTGCAGGAACAACAGGGCAGCGCAGGCAAAGAGATAGACGATACGGATACAGGGGATGCGTAATGCAATCGACATGTCTAACTTAACTGTCGTTTTTTCTTGATATTCTCTTCATGGCATCTTAAGCAAACAAACCCTATTCGCGTTCATGTCAAGCACAATCTCGCCATCCATTGCTGTTGCGTGGATGGCTTTGCCGTTTTCGTCTGTCACCTGCGCACTGCAAATGCCAAGATAGCGCACAGTGCAAACACCGCCGCGCCGCGCGTGAATCGTCATTTTCGTCAGCCTCATGTTCTGCCACGTGCAACCAACCACAAAGTTGCCGCGTGCCACCAAGCCTTCAAAGCTACCGCTTGGCCAGTCATGCGGCAACGCAGGCAGCGGTTCAATCACGTTGCTATTGCTTTGCAGCAGCATTTCGGCCACGCCTGCGGTGCCGCCGAAATTCCCGTCAATTTGGAACGGCGGATGAGTGCCCACAGATTTGGCAGTGTGCCGGTTTTTAGCAGCGTTTGATACAGCTTGTAGGCTCGCTGGCCATCACGTGCACGCGCCCATGCGTTGAGCCGGTGCGCCATGGCCCAGCCGGTGGATTCATCTCCGCGCTCGGTCAACGTGACGCGAGCGGCCTGCATCCACTCTGGCGTGTTGGGCTTGATGGTCTGCCCGGGGCTGAGTGCCACAAGATACGAAATATGGCGGTGGTGATATTCGCCGATGTCGCCGTAATATTCTTCTTCACGATATTCTTTCACTTGGCCGGACGCGCCCACAATCACGGGTTCTAGCTTGTCAATTTGCTGTTTGGCAAGGCGCACGGTGTCGTTGTCAATGCCCAGCAACTGCGCGGCCGCGATGCAGTCTTTGTGGTTTTCATACAGCATTTGTTGGTCAAACGCGCAACCAGTGGTGCGATAGTGTACGCCATCTTTGCGCTGCTCCGGCGACATCGATGGATGCACCAACAGACAGCCGTCTTGCTCGATAACGGTTCGGCTAAGAAAATCCGACATGCCGCAAAGCGCGGGGTATGTGATATCTTTGAGCACCGCTTCGTCACGCGTGTAATCGTAGTAATCCCAAAACAACTTCGTGATCAACCCGCCCTGCCCCGGCCCCGAGTGCCCCTCTGGCCACGGCATGGAAAGATGACACGGCCAGCTGCCTGTGCCAATTGCCCAACCGTTTTGGCCGGTACCGCTTTCTTTAGCGGGCACGGCGTATTTCGCGTTCGGGTGTTTTTCATAAATAAGCTTGAGATAATCGTCTGCAAACGCTTGCGCGCGCTTGCGAAACGCCAGATTCATGTCCGAGTACGATTCGAACATCTCGGCCAAGTTTGTGGTGAAGGCATGCCAATAGTTCATTTGGATATTGATGTTGTGCCAATAGCCGCCACTCCATGGGGTGGAGTAGTATTGATTCCACAACCCCTGCAAGTTGCCCGGCAGCGTGCCCTTGCGTGACGACGCAATTAGCAAATAGCGGCCATACTGAAAGTAAAGCTCTTCTAAATAACGGCTTGGTTTGTCGGCAATATATGCATTGAGCAGCTCGTCGGTAGGCAGATTGCTCGGTTGGCAGCCTAAGTTCAACTGCACGCGATTGAAAAACTGCTGATAATCTTGCACATGACGTTCGCGCACATTGTCATAGCCCAGCGCGAGGGCTTTTGCAAGCGTTTGTGAGATGCGTTCATGTGGGTGCGGATTGCCCACAAGTTTTTCTTGCGGCGGGCAATCGCGAAACACCTCTTCGCAAAGCCGATAGTTCGTGCCCAATGCCATCCAGATGATGGCTTCGTCAGCGTTTTCGAGCACAAGCTTGTTTCCATCGCAACACAGAGCACCGCCACTGTGCTGCACAATAATTTGGCCTTCGTATGAAATGCCGTAATGCTCCATTTCGCCGCTGAGGGTGATCGTTTGCCCACAGGCCGCAACCGTGCCGGATTCCCCCAGCCTGCCCGATTCGCCGAACGGTTGCAGATAGGGAATCTCGGGCCGCAGCGTGAACGAAATACAACCGGACTCCAAGGCAGTTAGTTTTACGGCCAGCACGGCATCCAGGTGTGACGTAAAATATTCCCGTCGATACAATAGTCGTAACACACATGCGCCGTGGCGTCGTTGAGCATTAGGTCGCGGGTATAGTTTGTGATGTCTTGTTCGGGGTGATGGAAATCAATAAGCACCTCTGCGAAGTTGTTAATGCCTTCCGGGTAAGGATTGGCTAAGCTGGCCTCGGTTACTTGCATGCGCTCAGTGTCTGTGCGACCAAAGATATTCACGCCGAAATGTCCGCTCGCTAGGGGCAGCGACCATGCCTCCCAATCGGGGTCTTTCGCTTTCGGGTCATCGGATTCGCGACCTCTGTTGGGCGCGGGGGCTTTGTACCATAGTTTGTATTGTTTTTGCATGTAAAATCCTCCGTGTTCAATTATCTCCCTTTATAACGTGTTGTATCGCTTAGAGTGATCTTGGCGGGATTTCGTAGCCGCGTCCTTCAATCGTTTGAATCGTTATTATACAACGATTCGCAAACGATTGCAAGAGAATTTTAAGAAATTTCAAAAAACAGCCCAAAATTAGCAAAAAAGCCCCTGCGAAGGGGCTTTTTTTATGCACCGGGATAGGGGTAGTTGCCGTTGGAGGTGTACACCGGCGGGGGCGGGTAGTTATAACTAGACTGGAAATGAGAGGGCGCTATGGATAAAGTTGTGCCAGTCTCGCCAATGTCGTCATCAGGTCGATAATATCCTGCGGCGTTGCAGGCCTGCGACAGGTTGCCGGGGTGAATGTAGCCTTGGTCCTCGCAAGATTCCGGCACCGAACAGGGGCGCGGCCGACATGGGCGCGGCATACACGCAGGCGGGCATACCGGTGGCGGGCACACGGGTCGGCACACCGGCGGACATGCAGGCGGCGGGCACGGCGGCTTTGGCCACGACGGAAAGCATGGTTTGGGACAAAAGGGCGGCGAAAAAGGTGGACAAAAAGGCGGGCGCGAATGCCAACAGCTAGGCGGAGGCGCTGGCGGCGCGGGGCGACACGGATTGCAGCAGGGTTGGCAGCAGTTAGGCCTGCTGCAGTCGCGCGGGGGTTCGGGACGACATCTATTGCAGCGGCAGCTACAGGAACCTCTGCAACCGCAGCGGGAGTTACATTTTGACATGAGCAGGATCCTTTCATCATTGCTTTGCAAAATCTTGCGTCAACCGACGCGTTGTCCTGTTCCATTGTATTCAAAACCAAAAAACTTGTTCCACCATCTGCGGTGGAGCTCCGTCGCTTCGCTGCCACCTGCGGTGGGGCTTGGTCGCTTCGCTGTGCTTTATCACAGTTACAAAAAGCCGCTTGCAGGGGTACAGGAAAACCACCCCGTGTGATGGAGTGGTTTAATACGCTCTGTGCGCTTATTTTTTCTTGTTACGCCGCACCAGCACAATCGGCACGATAATCGCAGCAAGCACCAGCACACATACACCGGCTGACACCGCATACAGCCAAAACGGCACGCCGCCGAAGAAAGTGTCTGTTGTTTGCACCACCGGCCGTGCAGCGGGGTAGGTTCCGCCCCACCAAACGCCAAAGGGCTGTGTCATGGCGATGCCGGTTTCGCTCACCAGTTGTGCCCGCACGTAGTTGTGTCCGATGTCGCCGCGAACATTGCGCAGGTTCAGCGTGTTGCCGGTGTAAATCACGCGGCCACTGGCAATCCACTCAATGCGATCGTAGTCTGTACCCGCAATGGTGATGCTATACTCATCCGTGGCGATGTTGCTGATGCGCGGGGTGGGTTGGTCGAGCAAGAACAACGTATCTGCTTCGCCACGAACCGGCGTAACACTGCCATCGGACATATAGGCATTCACGCCCTCCAGCCGCGCCACGCGGGTCACGGCATAGAATGCGCCGGTTTCCATGGCAACTCTGGTGGCATCTGCGGTCAGTTCCGGCATGAGCATGATGTTGAAGTTATAGCCAATTTCGTTGAGCGCATGGCTGTCGTCGTTGCTGAATCCCCATACCGGGCGACCATAGGGCATCAATTCCATGAGAATATTGTCCCAAAAAATGCGATCGTGTCGGGTTTCACGGTCGAGGCGATTAAAAATCTCCATGCCTAGTGCTGTATCAAACTCTAAAAACCAGTTCACATAGCGCTGAATGTGCTCGGGATTATTTGCGCCATCAAGTCCAACTTGACCTTCTTGTCTACCCTCGGTGTAGCGCCCCGGGTGGTTGAGAATAGCCACGCCGCCCAATTCTTGCGTGCGCCGCAGCACGCTCGGCACGGTGTCGCGCCAGCTGTTGTTGAACGGCGCCCAAAATGTGTTCACATGGTCAACGCGTGACTGCTCGTTGGTGTTGGGCAGGCCAATCATGCCGTTTGGCTGCTGACGACGCAGCTGGCCATTGTTGAAATCCCCCGGAAACGGCCCTGCGAAGGTGCCGGCAGTGATTTGCGCAAATTCTTCAGCTGTCACCGTTGCCCGGCGACTGAAAAACGTTTCGAAGCTGGTGAAGCGGTGGCGCAAGCCCACACCGCCTAGTATATCCCACGTTTCCACCGGCGCATCGTGGTCGGTGATGGCCAAAATATCAAAGCCCTTGTTGTAGTGCACCAAAATGGTGTCGACCTGTGTCGCCCGGCCGTCGGAGTTGTTTGTGTGCACATGCAGCGCGGCTTTGTATTGCCCGAAGCTATCCCAGTCCACATCGGCATAGGGGTTGAGAATGGTGAACGGCCCCACGTCATCCATGGCCACGACCTGCATCGGGATAGTAAGTAACAACGCAAGCGCGAGCAAGATAACCAAAAGCTTTTTCATCACTGACCTCCTAAAATTTTTCTATTGCCATTATACTATACAAAAGCGGCGCAGTCAAGCAAAACATGAAAAAAGCCCCTCCTCGGAGGGACTTTAGCAGGTTAGGCTTTAGCCCAGTTGCTGCGCAATGCCTTCAAACTTTGCGCGTGCTTGCTGAATCTTCTGCGGCTCAGCGGCCACGGTGGGATACCAGCCGCGCTCGTGCATAGCGGTGAACACTTGCGATTGCCCGCTTTGCTCTTCGCTGTGGATTTTCAGCATGTCGCGTTTAAGCTTAGGGCAAGCGCATTCGCCGGCGGACTGATTAAATTCAGCGGCAGCCTGTTTTTGCGAGGCCAAAATGTCGGCCAAAATTTCTTGGTCTTGCAGTTTCTTCATGGTAAATTCTCCTACTTCCTATTTCAAGTGGCCCATTAGCGTGTTAAAGTGTTGTTCATGACGGTCAGCCAACATTTGCGCCTGCTCTTTGATGGCAGGGTCTTTGGCTGAACTGGCAAAATTGCGAAATTTTTTCACCAAAACTTGCTCATGGTTCATGGCGTCCTCAATGGCGGTGAGTTCTTTGGTTGTTAGTGGCATAATTCATTCTCCTTCGTTGTAAATTTGTCGCAAAGACATTCTTAGCTTGTGCCGCAGGGTTGACAATATGCCTGCCATGTGCTATACTATTTGTCTACCATTTTTTGCATGGAGTGTGTATTATGAAAAAAGATTTTTTGCTGCTTCGGCACCACAGCACAGAAGAATTAACGGCTCTGCTAGACCTAGCTGCTGAGCTCAAAGCAAAAACCAAGGCCGGGCAGCCTCATCCCCTGCTGGCCGGCAAAACACTGGCGATGATTTTCGAAAAGTCCTCCACCCGCACGCGCATTTCGTTTGAGGTGGGCATGCACCAGTTGGGCGGCAAAGCGCTGTATCTCAACAGCGGCGACCTGCAAATGGGCCGCGGTGAATCCATCGCCGACACTGCGCGGGTGCTGTCGCGTTATGTCGACGGCATCATGGCGCGGGTTTACGCGCAGTCCACCGTGGATGATCTGGCCAAATGGGCAGATATCCCTGTAATCAACGGGCTGAGCGACCTCGCGCATCCCTGCCAAATCATGGCCGACCTGCTCACCATTCGCGAGCACAAGGGCAGCCTTGCGGGCAAAACCTTGTGCTATGTGGGCGACGGCAACAACGTGGCCAACTCGCTCATTTGGGGCTGCATTAAACTAGGCATGCGTGTGCGCATGGCTTGCCCCACAGGCTATGACCCCGACGAAACCACCATGGCTTGGGCATACGAAAACGGCGACTTCGCTTGCTCACCGGATATGCTTGCCATGGCCAGCGGCGCAGACGTGCTCTACACCGATGTGTGGGCCAGCATGGGCCAAGAAGAAGAACAAGCCGCACGTGAGGCCATTTTCGCAGGCTTTCAAATCAACCAGGCCGTGGTGAATGCCGCTGCCCGCGACTGCATCGTCATGCACGACTTGCCCGCCAAAAAGGGCCAGGAAATCAGCGAGGAAGTGTTTGAAGCACACGCCAATGTGATTTTCGACCAAGCGGAGAATCGCCTGCATGCGCAAAAGGCGATTTTGGTGCACTTGATGCAATGATGACTCAACTGATTGTTACCGACCTTGACCGCACCCTACTGCGCAGCGACAAAAGCATCTCGCCTTTCACAGCGCAGGTGCTCAGCCGTTGCCGTGCAGCGGGGATTAAACTTGTGTTCGCCACCGCGCGAGCCAAGCGAACCGCGCTGCACTTCGCGCAAAATATTGCGGTCGATGCACGGATTTTACACAATGGCGCAGTGGTTTACATCGACAAAACACTCGTGTTGCACCATGGCATTGCTTCGCATGACACGAACGAAATCCTGCGTGCCATCAGCCGAGATTACCCACAGGCAACGCTAGCGGTTGAAATTGACGACACGCTGTACGCCAATTTTGATATTTCGGCGGTTTGGAGCTACACGCCGGTCGTGTGGCGTGATTTTACTGACCTGCCGGACAAACCTGCTGATAAAATCCTCGTTGGCATTTCAGCAACAGAGGACATCGCGTGCTATGAGAAGTATCTGCCGGAGAATATTTACATACAGGCCAGCGAAGAAACAGTGGGCATGATCATGAACCGCGCCGCTACCAAATGGAATGCGATTCGCCATTTAGCGAAGCATTGGGGGATTCCCACAGCGAACATCGTTGCCTTTGGCGATGACTGGAATGATATCGACATGCTGCGCCATTGCGGCATGGGCGTTGCCGTGGCCAATGCGCTGCCACAAGTCAAAGCTGCAGCGAATGCCATTTGTGCAAGCAACGACGAAGACGGCGTGGCGCAGTGGCTGCAACAACATGTTCTTCAGGAGGACACAGCATGACAAAAGCGCAAGCACAAAAGATTGACACGCTCATCGCTGCCCTGCCGCAGGATGAGCGTGGGTTATACCGTGAGATTGCCGAGCAAGCCGTAGCGTTGGGTTATGCGCCCGCGCCAGTGAAAAACGTGCATGGCTTAACAGGTGCGATGGCGTTCACCAAAGCCAAGGTTGGCAAGCGGCTATGCAAAATTAGCCCACCAAGCGAAAACCTCGGTAACGGCAAAGCGCTGTATGGCAAGGGCAAAACGATATTGGCGTTGGCATTTTATGCAACGCCGCTTTATTCTGCGCTGTTTCGCAATGCCATTGAGCAAGAGCTTGCCACGGTGCCGGCAAATAAGCGAGGTTGCTCGGCTTGCCAAGCATGCAACGGCGGCTACACCTATGTATCTTCAGACGACAGGATAACCGGCAGCTGCCAATGGAAGCTCGTTGAACTGCCGCCAATCAGTCACGCGCATGTTGATGAAATCAAAGCGATGATGAAAACACAAGACGAGTTTTGGTTGGGAGGTAACACACCATGACCTGGCGTGAAAAACTCAACAATGGCGAGATTTACTTCTGCGACGAACCCGGCTTTGCGGACGAACAAGTCATCTGCCTAGACAAGCTGTATGACATCAACCAAACTCGCCCCAGCGAAACAAAAAAACGCGCCGCGCTGCTGAAAGATTTCTTCGGCGGCGTGGGCGAGAATCTCTATATCGAGCTGCCGTTGCACGCCAATTGGGGGCGCAATACCTACTGGGGCAACAACTGCTATGCCAACTTCAACCTCACCCTGGTTGATGACGGCGACATCTTCATCGGCGACAACGTGCTCATTGCGCCAAACGTGGTGATTGCCACCGCCGGGCATCCCGTTGACCCCGACTTGCGCCGCAAAACCGCGCAGTTTTCCAAAACCGTGCGCATCGGCAACAACGTGTGGATTGGCGCAAACAGCTCCATCATGCCCGGGGTGACAATCGGCGACAACAGTGTCATCGGCGCCGGCAGCGTGGTCACGCGGGATATCCCTGCCAATGTGGTGGCGGTGGGTTTGCCCTGCCGGGTGATGCGGGAGATTGGGGTGGAATTTTGAGTTGGAAACACGTTCCCGGCAGCGAAACCTTCAAAACAGTCAAGCCGCTTGCCAAAGGCTGGTCGGGTGCCAAAAAATTTATCGTCACCACCGCCGATGACCAGCAACTGCTCCTGCGCTTATCGAGCATTGACGGACACGATTCAAGCAAAGCAGAGTTTGAAAAGATGGCGCGTGTTGCGACCTGCGGCGTTCCATCGCCCACGCCGATTGACTTCGGCGTTTGCCGCAAAGGCAAGCAGGTCTATTCACTGGTCACTTGGCTTGAGGGTAATGATGTCGGCTCGCTTTTACCAACCCTGCCCGAAGCCGAGCAATATCAGCTTGGCAAACAAGCGGGAGCTTTGTTGCGCGCAATTCACCAAATCCCCGCGCAGCCGGACGAAGAGGACTGGTCTATCTGGTTCGAGCGCAGAATGCAGGAAAAGCTTGACATCTACTTTGCGCATGAGCAGCACCTAGCCGATGCCGCCCCCTGTGTGGACTACTTGCTACAAAATAAGGCGTTGCTTCAAAACAGGCCGCAAGTGTTCTATCATGGCGATCTAAACCCCACAAACGTCATTCGCATGACGGACGGCAGTGTTGCCGCCATCGACTACAACGCCCCTTATAACCGTCTCCGCATTGATCCTGTGCTTGAGTTCTGCACCATTCCGTGGGAGCAAAACCCTAACGCGCACTACTACACCGGCATGCTCGACGGCTACTATGAAGGCTTTAGCGAAAAAGACTTTGTTGCAGAACTTGCCGTGCTGGCCTACTATTTCGCCTATGAAGCCGTGTGGGGCATGGCCGATTCCCACCCAAATGGCTTCATGAAAAAAGAATGCCGCAAGCATCTGGAAAACGTCCTGCGATGGTACGACAATATGCGCACCCCCATACCATCTTGGTATTTGCAAAACTTAAACACACGAGGTGCACCATGAAAAACAAAACCCTCCTCAAAGCCATTCTCATTCCCATCTGCGCAATTGCCCTCGTAGCACTGCTGCTGGGCGGCACATGGCTGTTTGTGCTGCCACGCCTTGGCGCACAAAGCGACCAAGACTTCGCCCGGCAGATCAACGCCCAAAGCCTGTGGCAAAACAGCATGGACGACCGCATCCCCATCACCGAGCTCTACCACGTGATGGCGCGGCACATGCTGCTAGACGATGACCAAGCTCGTCTGCTGCTGATTGTCTACGACGGCGCACTGGCTAACGTGGCCGGCACCCGCGCGGTGCAATACCCCGACGCGCCGCTGGGTAGCTTCGCCGCGCTGGGCAACCTGTGGCTAGGCTATGTTGGCGGCGCAACACCGGGCGATCAAACCACCGACACTTCCCCTGCCTTTGCCAGCCTATTCACCGGCACTTGGGGGCTGCAAAACGGCGTGCTCAACAATAGCGGCACACTTTCGCCTGAGATTCCCACCATCCTGCGGCGCATGCATGAACATGGCCTGCAAGCACGGTTCTCGTATTCCTGGCGGTCACACGGCACGGTCAATTTCCGCCACGAGCTGGAGCAGTTTCGCACGCTGTTTGACTTCGCACGCAGCGATGCAGGCACAGTCGCAAGCATGCTTGATGCCATCGAAAGCGGCTATCACGCTGTGCTGGGCAGCTTGGAAGCCGTGGACACTTGGGGCCACATCACCGGCTTCAACTACAACAACCCGTTTTATCGCAGAGCCTTCGCACGCAGCGAAGCAGATGCCGCGCGACTCATTACAGCGGTGCAAGCGCGCACAAATGCCTATGGCGAAGACTGGCTGATTATCCTGCTCAGCGACCACGGCGGCATCGGCACCGACCACGGCGGCAGCACGCTGATGGAAAACACGATTTGGTTTGCCAGCAACCAGCGGATATTTTGACGTTTAACCCCGCAGCATAAGCGTTTTCCGCCTGTGTAAAGATATTCGCCTTGTCGGTTTTCTGCGACGTTGTGGAAAATCGACAAGCAAAATCACTTTACAAGCAAAAAAATCACCGGATGCGAAAAAAAGTGAAAAAGGGCTTGCAATTGCCACGAAGATGTGCTATAATATTTTATTGTATGAGTGTTATATAAGGAGGTGAACGACACATGGCAAACATTAAATCGGCAAAAAAACGCGTGAAAGTCAGCGAAAAACGCACCGCACAAAACAAAGCGCACAAATCCGCGCTGAAAACCGCCCTGAAAAAAGCGCACAACGCGCAAGGCGATGACCAAGCTGCAATGGTGCAACAGGCTATCCAAAAGGTAGACCAAGCTGCAGCCAAAGGCCTCATTCACAAAAACAACGCTGCCCGCAAGAAATCCAAACTGGCCAAGCTTGCGCAACAAGCGTAACCATAACCCCACGCTCCGCTAAGGGGCGTTTGGTTTGCTTGTGTGGCTCAATGGCAGAGCAGCTCATTCGTAATGAGCAGGTTGTCGGTTCGATTCCGACCACAAGCTCCAGCGGGCAGTGCCCGCGGACAAATCGCGCGCTTGCTTTCGTGAGTGCGTGACTTTTTATTCCCGCGATAACGTCGCATCTTTCAATGCTTCGCTGTGTCCTATGCCAGCCTGTGCTAGCATAGGGCGTTTTTGTTTATTCTCACGCTTTCATGAAAGCGTGATTTTTCATCTAAACCAGCCTCGCGTAAACTCCCCGGTGCAGGCTTCGCTGCGCGCCCAAGCTGTAATTACCTGTGCACATTCTTCTTTGCTCTCTGTCGTAAAACTCATCAGCGCAACATCCGTTTTCGGCAGCTTGTCTCGCGCATCCGCCAGCCAAAGCGGCCGCGAATTATACACTTCGGCACAATCGCCACGCATGCGCACTGGGAATTTAATGCCCTTGCGATCAGTAATTGCTGCGGGCAGGTGGTGCCTAATCAGCATCAGCCGCAATCGTCCATATACCATCGCGCCAACCGGGATTTCACTATGCAGATTCCTCAAACCAGCTGCTGTTATCTCGCTGGAAACCACAGCCCCGGCCACGCCTAAATCAGCCATGGCAGCCAAGCTTGCACTGTTGCACAAGTTCATGCCCTCGCCCGCCACGGGAGTCAACCCCGCCTGTTGCGCCAGTGCCACGCCATCTAGGGTGTGCGCCATCGCCACGCGAACACCAGCGGCTTTTGCAGCTTGCAGCTGCTGCAATACCGCCTCGTGCGCACCAAATATTCCTGCCGGAACGGTCACTTGCGCACCCAAAGCACGCAAAATCTCCGGCGCTGTTTCACAGGGCAAAAAGACTGTCGCACCCACAGGCAAGCTCTCTGGTATCTGTTCGTGCGAGTTAAATCGCAACCATAATGCCGGGTTCTCTGGCCGCGCACGCCTTGCTGTTGAGATTGCGCAGCATGCTTGCGGCACAGCTTCAACCTGCGCCAGTGCATGCTCCAGCTGGCATAACGCCTCGCGTCGCAACGCATTGATTGCACGCACCGGCAGCCATGCGTCTTCATCCAATTCAACTGAAATTTCCCGCGCAGTGAATACCGTTCCGCCCAGTTTTGCCAGCTGTTGACGCACTGCTTCTTTGCCTAACCTACCCGGCGTTGGTGTTTCACCCAGCACGGTTACGCTGCGCCCGCGCGCCGTCATCGTCAACTGAATCGGCTGCCCAACAGCGCAAACCACATGCATGTCGACCGGCACACACGCCATCTCTTTTTCATATAGACGACGCATTTTTTTCAGCAATTCGGCTGATGCCAAGTCTTCTTTTTGTCTTGCACCGAACATGCTTTGGTCTCTTTGGTTCTGATAATAGCCCTGCGTGAAGCCACTGCGGCTAAAGGCTTGGCGCAGTTCATCTTCGCTCACTGGCGACTGCGTGCCATCTAGCTTGCTGCGAAATGCGCTCACCGCTGCGGCCACGTATTCCGGGCGTTTTTGCCGCCCTTCAATCTTCAACGAAGTCAGTTTGCTAAGCGGCGGCTTGCTCACTTCACACAGCAGCGACAGATCTTTTAGACTCAACGAGGGTGTGAACGGCAGTCGGCATGGCTGCGCACAATTTCCGCGGTTTCCACTGCGCCCGCCCAGCGCGGCACTCATCAAACACTGGCCCGACACACTCACGCACAGCGCCCCATGCACAAAGGCCTCCAGCTCAATGGGCGCTTCTTTCGCCAATGCTGCGATCTCCACTTTCGTGCACTCACGGGGAATCACCACCCGACTGCAACCGAGCTCTTTTAGCAGCTCCATGCCCCATGTTGTCTGCACCGAACACTGCGTTGAAGCGTGCAGTTTCACGTTGGGCAACTGCTCTTTCAGCAGCTTCATCAAGCCAAGGTCTTGCACAATCAGCGCATCTGCACCGGCTTCAATGGCTTGTTGGGCAAGCAAAAGCGCCTGCGGCAGCTCGCTGTCGGCCAACATGGTGTTGAGTGTAACATACATCTTCACGCCCCGAATTTTGCATGCGTGCCCGGCTTGCAGCAGCTCTTCGGGGCTAAAATTTTGCGCGCTGCTGCGTGCGTTGCATGCCTCGCCGCCAAGATATATCGCATCTGCCCCGCAGCGCAACGCCGCAAGTAATGCCTCCGGCGAGCCTGCCGGTACGAGAAGTTCTGGTTTGCTCATGATTCCTCCTTCAACAGCGCGCCATAGAACTCCGTCACGCGCGCCTTGCGCTGCATCAGTTCGTCAAATCGTCGCAAATATTCGTAGGGATATTTCAGCCCAAACACGCGCTCTAGGTCGTCTGAGTTGGGATGTTTAAGCTTGGTCACAGCGCCAGCGCCACAGGCCAGAATCGTGTGGGATTCCTCCATCATATCCACGTTGTAGCGGCAGCCATGCCCCGGCAATGTCCAGCCAATGTTCTCCAAGTTACCCAAGCTGCGGCTCTGGCGATACATATAATACGGCGCATATTCCGGCGGCATGTTGTAAAGAAAATCGCTTGTCGGCAGCTGCTCAAGCTGTGCTGCACGCTTGATAGCAATCACATGCACCGTGATATTCTCGGGTTTCAGGGCAATCACCTGCTCAAGCGACTGTGTAAAGCCCTCAGGCTTGTCGCCCGGCAAACCGGCGATTAAATCCATGTTCACGCAGGCAAAATCGTGCGCCCGCACTAGGTCATAAGCCTCCAGCACATCTTGTGCACTGTGTTGCCGCCCGGCCAGCTGCAGCACGTAGTCGTGCATGCTTTGCGGGTTCACGCTAATGCGATTCACGCCGTGTTCGCGTAGCACGCGCAACTTTTCCGACGTGATGGTATCCACCCGCCCGGCCTCCACAGTGAATTCGCCAGTGATGTTGAAATTGGCATGCAAAGTCTCGCAAAGCCTGTAAAGTTGCTGACTTGTCAAACTCGTGGGCGTGCCGCCGCCGATGTACACGCTAGCTAACTTAAGCCCTAGATTTCGCGCTATTTCGCCTGTAAAGGCAATTTCTTTACACAATGCGTCAATGTAACTTGGAATCAGCTTTTGCGCGCTGGCACGATCAATGCTCTGCGACACAAAGGAGCAATAGCTGCAACGGCTCGGGCAAAACGGAATGGAGATATACAAGCTGAAGCTGCGTGGCCGCGTCAGCGCAATAATCGGCTCTTCGGCCTTGGCGATAGTGCTTGCCAACTGCGTTTTTTCGTCGCTCACCCAAAATTCATTGCGAAAATGTTGCTGCGCTGCAATTGCCCCTTCATCGCGCCGCAGCCGAAGCATCAGCTTGCTTGGCCGCATGCCGGTGAGCAACCCCCACGGCGGCGTGTAGCCCGTTGCGCGGCGCAGCAGAGTGAAAAGCATTTTCGCCATGACCAGCTCGTTGTTTTGCCCAAGCGGACGAGTGAGCGTGAAACAGCGCCTGCCCTTCCGCAGCTGCACGGTGATTTGCGCATCAATGCGTGTGATGACCGCAAGGCTTGGCGAAATCACCCGCAAACGCCCGTGCGTGGAGGTACTTTTATGCAGCACACGAAGCGATGCCTTCGGGCAGAAAGCACGGCACAGGTTTGCCATTTCATGGTGAAAGGGATGTTTGACAATGTGTAAAATCATGCCTATATTATAACACAGAAAATAAAATTTGCAAACCCCTTGAAATTTTGCTGCAAATAGTGTATAATAGAACTTGGAAAGTATTTGTGAAGGGAGAGCCCGCCATGACAACCAACGACACCATCCAATTCAGCATCCGGCAAGAATATGAAGAAGAAATGCGGCAAATCCTGCGACTGGTGCATCAGTCGCTGGAGGAAAAAGGCTACAATCCCATCAGCCAAATGGTGGGCTACATTCTGTCTGAAGACCCCACCTATATCACCACGCACAACAACGCCCGCAGCCTCATTCGCCGCATTGACCGCGACGAGCTGCTGCAAGTGCTGGTGAAAGAGTATTTGAAGAAAGAAGAGGCCTAAGCTATGCCAACCGCCACCAAAGCCAAAACCCAAGACGGACCTTTTTGGATGTACAAAGGGCATCCTCTTGTGCGTTGCGGCGACACCATTTATTACGGCTCACTGGCCGACCATTACGTGGTGATGATGAAAATCGTAACCAACAAAAAACACGGCGAGTTCGAAATGGCCGACAAAGTTAACGTTTGGCTCATGTCCACCGACGAAGAGCTAAGCCCCATGGAACGCATTCAACAACGCTGCGAACGCCGTGGTCTCTACAACGCCATTGACATCGCCTCCATCTGGCTTGAGCGCGCGCTGAAAAAGGCTGCTTAGCGCGAAGTGTTGCGCTCGCCGCGCGGGCATTGCTTTTTTGCAAAAAAAGTAATCAAAAAACTAGACTGTAATAGAAACCCACTTTCTGCGGGACAGAGAGTGGTTTTTTTACATGATTTGCAGATTTATCGCGAAGCGGGGGTGCTCCACCGCAGGTGGTTTTTCAAAAAAGAACTTAGCTTGGCGGCTTCATTGTCAACGCAATACGCTGCTTTTGCAAATCAATCGACATCACCCACACGGTCACGACCTGCCCCACCTTCAGCACCTCGCTGGGGTGCTTGATGAAGCGGTTGGTAATGCGCGACACATGCACCAAGCCATCTTGGTGCACGCCGATGTCCACAAACGCACCAAAGTCAATGACATTGCGCACCGTACCCAGCAGCTCCATACCGGGCGCAATGTCTTCCATCTTCAGCACGTCGGTGCGTAGCATGGGCGGCGGCAGCTCGTCGCGCGGGTCGCGGCCGGGCTTAGCCAGCTCTTTGATGATATCTTGCAAGGTGGGCACACCGCAATCAAGTTTTTGTGCCAGCTGCTCAATGTCCACGGCCTGCGTTTTTTCGGCAACTTCAGTGGCCTTGCAGTTGAGCTCCGCCAGCAACGCCTTGGCAATGGCATAGCTTTCAGGGTGCACGCCGGTGTTGTCAAAGGCGTTTTTGCTCTCGGGCACACGCAGGAAGCCCGCGCATTGCTCAAAGGCTTTCGCACCCAACTTGGGCACTTTTTTCAGCGCGGCACGGCTGATGAACGCGCCGTTTTCCTCGCGGTAGTTTACAATGCTTTTCGCCAGCCCCGCATTCACGCCGGCAATGTGACTCAACAGCGGCGCGCTGGCTGTGTTCACGTCTGCACCCACGGCATTCACGCAATCTTCCACCACGCCGCCCAGCGCGGTCTCCAGCTCTTTTTTGGGCATGTCGTGCTGATATTGCCCCACGCCGATGGCCTTGGGCTCAATCTTCACCAGCTCCGCCAGGGGATCTTGCAGGCGGCGGGCGATGCTCACCGCGCTGCGAATGCTCACGTCAAACTGCGGAAATTCTTCTGCTGCAAGTTTGCTAGCAGAGTACACACTTGCCCCCGCCTCATTCACAATCATGTATGCCAGAGGCTCGCCCGCTTCGCGGACTATCTCGGCGGCAAAAGCCTCGGTTTCACGGCTGGCGGTTCCGTTGCCAATGGCGACAATCTCAATGCCGTGCTTGCGAATCATGCCCAGTATCAGCATTTTCGCGCTGGCATATTGCCCCTGCGACTGCGTGACGTAAATCACATTGGTGTCCAGCACACGGCCGGTGGCATCCACCACCGCAACCTTGCAGCCAGTGCGATAGCCCGGGTCCAGCCCTAGCGCAACCTTGCCCTTGACTGGCGGTTGCAGCAACAGCTCGCGCAAGTTAACGGCGAAATTGCGAATGGCCGCCGCATTGGCTTTTTCAGTGAGTATAGCGCGCATCTCCCGCTCAATGGACGGAAAAATCAGCCGGTCATAGGCATCAATACCCGCCGCGCGCACAAATTCGCTGCAAGGAGCATCGCCATGCACGCTTTCGCTGGCCACTACAAAATAGCCCTTGGCCTGCTCAAGCACCACGCTCACGCGCAAAAACTCCTCGCGCTCGCCGCGGTTGACCGCCAGCACGCGGTGGTCGGCGATTTTTTTAATAGACTCCGAAAAATCATAGTAATCTGCATACACGCTGTCTTCATCTTTGGCGGCTTTGGCGTGCAGTTCACCCACCGCGTTGCACAAATTGCGCAACCGGCGGCGTATGTTAGCGTCATCGCTAATCATTTCGGCGATGATATCGCTCGCGCCTTGCAGGGCATCTTCAACCGTGGGCACTTCTTCAGTGATGTAATCAGCTGCGAGGATTTCAGGCGTAGCACTCCCCTGCTCTTGCACAAAAATGGCAAGCGCAAGTGGCTCAAGACCCTTATCTTTGGCGATACTGGCACGTGTGCGCCGCTTGGGCTTGAAGGGGCGATAAATATCTTCAATTTCCGCAAGGGTCACGGCTTTGGCGAGCGCTGCCTCAATTTCCGGCGTAAGTTTTTCCTGCGCCTCAATGGCCGCGTGCACTTCTTCGCGCCGCTTTTGCAGGTTGCGCAAATAGCCCAAACGCTCGTCTAGGTCACGCAACACTTGGTCGTCCAATTCGCCGTGCTGTTCTTTACGATAGCGCGCGATGAAAGGTATCGTGTTGCCCTCATCGATGAGCGCAATCACGTTTTCCACCTGCCACACCTGCAGGCCAAATTCCGTGCAAAGTTGTTGAATAATCGTCATGTCTTGTCCTCTCTTTTCTCGCTACTTTATGAAAAAACGGTGGGGTGCGCGCCCCTCATTCGTCAAACCAAATCACGTCGAACTGCATGAGATTGCCGCTCCAAGCAAGTTGCGACAGCCGTTCATATTCTTCCTCTGTTATTTCACGCTCCACACCGTGCGTATCTCGATGCCAACGAGTCCAGCCATCTTCTTTGTGCGTAAACAACACTTCATCTGTAAGCTGCGTCAGCTCTGTCGCATGTGCTTCAAGCCGATAAGTGCCCAGCAATCGCGTGTTTTGCCCATCGCGAATAGCATTCCCCATGTGTATCGTCCCGTCTGCCCAAATGTGCAGCCCAAAGCGGTGGTCACTGCCAATGCCCAAGTTATATGCTACACCATCGCGTTGTGTGAACAAACCCACTAAGTTTTCCCACTCGCTAATCATCACCAATTCCAACACGCCATCGCCATTGATGTCCGCTAACGCAAAACCTGCAGCAGGCGAAGGAAAATGACCTGGGCTATCCAAAATCGCCCAATAAGCCTGCGGCACACCCAGCCACTCACGCGGGGCAGCGGTGGTTGCCTCCGTGGTCGTGGTAATATGCTCCGTCGTTTCAGGCGGCACCCACGTGTCCACCACAGGAAACGTCGCCATGCGTCCACAACCCGCAAGCAGCAACAACGCCAATACCAGCCCAATCAAACGCTTGCGCATCGCCATCACCCTACTCCTCCAGCATTCGTTTTAGTGCATCTTGCCAAATTGGCAGAATATCATAGTCCGCGTCAATCAACGCTTGGGGCGATAATCGCGAATTTTTCGGCCGTGCAGCCTCTGTGGGAAATTCACTGCTGGGTATCTCATTCACCACACAGTCACTGCGCGACAAACTAAAAATTTCCCGGGCAAAATCGGCCCAGCTGCACTGCCCTGCATTGCTTGCATGATAAATTCCCGCCTTGGGATTGGCCGCCATGTCACACAACAGCCGCGCCAAATCCACGGTGTAGGTCGGCGCACCAACTTGGTCTGCCACCACGTTCAGGCTCGCCCGCTCGCTGGCAAGGCGCAGCATGGTCTTCACGAAATTTGCGCCGTGCTGGCCAAATACCCAGCTGGTGCGCACGATCATATGCCCCTCGCACAGCTCACGCACAGCTTGCTCGCCCGCGAGTTTGCTGCGACCATACACATTGCAGGGCGCGGGGGTATCATCAACTTGCCAAGGCGCATCGCCGCTGCCATCGAAGACATAATCCGTACTCACATAGAGCATCCAAGCACCGTGTTCAGCGCAATACTCCGCCACATGGCGCGTGCCGTTTTCGTTCACGGCAAAGGCGGTTTCGGGCTCGCTTTCGGCGCGGTCAACGGCGGTGTAGGCCGCGCAGTGGATCACAACTTCCGGCTTGATTTCTGCAAGCGCAGCGTGGGTGGCGGCTCTGTCCGTCAAGTCAAAGTCGGCGATATCCACGCCAGTGGCTTGCCAATTTCGCTTGGCAGCTTCAAGGCAAACATCGCAGCCAAGCTGCCCCTGCGCGCCGGTGATGAGCATGTTCATGCGGCCACCTCGTCAAACCACGTTATGTCATTAAACTGCATCGGGTTTTCAGTCCAATAGCGCTGCATAATTTCATTATGCTCGTCCTCGGTAAGCTGACGCCCCACATTCCCTTCCTCGTCAAACATTAGCATCGGAAAAGCAGCAGGGTACAATCGTATATATGAGATTACAGTCAGTTCAGTCGCATTCGGCTCAAGTCGATTACTGGAATGTGTAAAAGTAACCGTCCCGCCCATGCCAAAAACAGTGCCATCTTGCGCAATAGTAAAGCCCACAGTCCCGCCGCGAACCGCCAACGAATACGCTTGGTCGTCACGCTGGGTAAATAACCGATATGCCCCACCATTGCCATCAACTATTACTAATTCCAGCACGCCGTCATCATTAATGTCCACCAAGGCAAAACCTGCTGCCGCAGGACTCGCATAGGGAGCATGAGAAGCATAGCTATCCAAAATCGCCCAATAGGCCTGCGGCACACCCGGCCACTCGCGTGGTTCGACGGTGGTGGGTTCTTCGGTTGTGGTGGGCATTTCCGTGGTGGTGATGTATTCGGTGGTTTCGGTCGTGGGTTCGTCATACTCCACCGCAGGCGCAGCACAAGCCGCAAGCAACAGCAACACCAGCACAAGCACGATAATCTTCCTCATGCAATGTCCTCCCAAGCCTTCGCATTCGCATCTTTATCCGAAAGAATCGGCGCAGCAACATCCCAGTCAATGCCAAACGCGGGGTCATCCCAGCGCACCGTCACATCATGCGCAGCCGAGTAAAACGCATCCACTTTGTAGGCTACTTCCACCTCGTCGCACAGCGTCACAAAGCCGTGCAAACAGCCGCGCGGCACAAACAGCTGCTTGTGATTTTCCGCGCTCAGCTCAACAGCCACCCACTGCAAATACGTCGGCGAGTCGCGGCGCACATCCACCGCAACGTCAAGAATACGCCCGCGTGTACAACTCACCAGCTTGGCTTGCTCGCAGGGCGCAGCTTGCATATGCAGCCCGCGTAGCGTGCCCGCTTTGGCCGACCACGAGCGGTTATCCTGCACAAATTTCGTTGTAATCCCCAGCTGCGCAAGTGTTTGCTCGTTGTAGCTTTCGCAAAACCAGCCGCGGGCATCATTAAACACGCGCGGTGTCAGCACCACCACGCCCGGGATTTTCGTCGCCAAACAATCCATAACATAACTCCTTCTTGCTAATATTTTATCATACCAGCGCGTGAATGTCAATATACATGAAACAGTACAACTAAGGAGGAACACACATGTCCATCAACAAACGCCAACTGCTGCAAATGGCGCAGCAACTGAAAAAAAACCAAGGTGCCCAAGATGAATCCCAAGCGCTTGAGAAGCTAGCCGAAACCGGTCTGTCGCAGCAGCAACAAGCGCAATTGCAAGAACTCGTGCGCGACAAAGACCGCCTGCAACAAATCATCAGCTCGCCCAAAGCGCAAGCCCTCATGAAACGTTTAGGTATGGACGGTAGTGATTCGTGAGTAGTGGTTAGTGATTATTTCGGCTGCATTCACTAACCACTAACCACTAATTACTAACCACTAGAGGTCACCATGAACTTCGACAACATCGATTTTGACCAAATCAGCAGCATGCTCGGCAGCATGAGCGACGACGACCTGCAAAATCTACAAGATGCTGCACAATCGCTGTTTGCGTCCTATGGGCAAACGGGTGGCGAAAGCATGCATCAACAGGAGGATTCACATGACACTTTTGATTCTGGGCAGCATTCTGCTGGCAACATGTTCACGCCGGAAATGCTGGCTCGTCTTTCAGCTATGATGCAGCGCATGCACACGCGTGACCCCCGCACAGACTTGATTATGGCACTCAAGCCGCATCTTAGCCGCCAGCGCCAGCAGCGCGCCGACCAAGCCGCGCAAATGATGAAAATGTTCGCCCTGCTACCCGAATTGCAACACGTGATGAAATGAGTGGTCAGTGAGTAGTGGATAGTATCTAACCCAAAACTAATCACTATACACTAATCACTATACACTACAAAAAGGAGGCAAGCCCATGGCGCATCCGCGTAACCGTCAAGAATTCATGGCGCAGCAGCAGCAGGCGCTTGCCGCCGCACGGGACATGCAGCGACGCAGCAAGTTCAATGATTACGGCAAGTCGTGCCCGCCGTCGTGTTCACCACCCTGCCCAACGCCCTGTGCGTCGCCTTGCCCGCCACGCAGGCCAGTTACTTGCCCCCCTCCAGCCAGAAATCAACCCGCCGCAAACAATAAACAGCAGTGTTGCAAATCTGCATGCGCAACTTGTGCGAACAAAGCGCCACCGCCCCCCTGCCCGCCCAAACCCACACCCAAGCCCAAGATTGATAACGGCTTGGGCGGCTTGTTTTCGTTGCTCGGCGGTATGGGCGGCACCAGCAATTCGAATGCTGGCTGCAAGGGCCCGGGCTGCCATCGCGCGCACGAAGACGGCGAAAGCGGCGACGCCGGCCTAGTTATCCTGCTGATGTCGCTGCTGCAAAAAGAGCAGGCCGACCCCGGACTGCTGATGGCATTGATGTATATTCTCATGTAAGTATTGCGTTTTACCTCCAAGTGTGGTATAATAACACGAGGAGGAATGATTATGAATTTTGCACCCGATTTAGCCGGATACCTGTTTTGCAACCTGACAAAAAAAAGCGACAACGAAGTCTACCGCATCTCCTTCATTCTCAAAGAAGATGTTGACCCCGCACGGTTCCAACAAGCCATCGAGGACGTGCGCCCGCGCTTTCCATCGTTTTTTGTGCGTCTGCACCGCGGATTTATGCGCGACACCCTTGTGCCGGTGGGCGATGTAAAGGTCGAAACCGAGCAAGGCCACCCCTGCCGCAAAATGCCCATTGACAAAAACGGCACGTTCATCCGCTTTCTATATAACGGTCCGCGTTTGGCCTTGGAACTATCGCACACAATATCTGACGGCGGAGGCGTGCTGATTTTCATGCAAACGCTGCTAGCTCGCTATCTTGAGCTAGGCGGTGTGCTCATTAATCATGCCGAAACCGGGCTGCCACAGCTGGACGAGCCCCCCAAGCCCGAAGAACTGCGCGACGACTACCGCCACTTTGCCCGCAAGGTCAAAGGCAAGGTGCCCAATCCGCCCCCTACATGGAAATATACGCCCAAAAAGCACCTTGATTTCCTGCAGATACAGCACGGTCGCTTCCCCGTGGCACAACTGCTGAGTCTTGCCAAAGCGCAGGGCGTCACCGCCACCGAATACCTCACCGCGGCCTATATGCTGGCGTTTTATCGCACACAACCCGCAGCGCGCAGCACAAAAAAGTCACTAACAATCACCGTGCCGCTTTCTGCCCGCAAGGTGTTTGGCAGCACTAGCCTGCGCAACTTTGCTCTGGTCACCGACATCAACTTCAGACCCGCCGACAAGGCCGGCGAATGGTCGCTCGAAGATATTATAGCAGCCATCAAAGGGCAGCTTGCCGCCGCCGCCACCGAAGAAGAAATGCGCAAAAATCTGTGGAAAATGGCCGCACTGGGCAGTTTACCTATCATTAAAATTGTGCCCAACGCAGTGTTGCGGCCGTTCATCAATCTGGGCTACCGCATTGTGAGCCGCGAAACCAGTTGCCTGAGCAATCTGGGCAAGCTTGAACTGCCTGCTTGCATGCAGCCGCACGTGCGCACCGCTGAAATCACCGTGAGCAACCCGCCAGCGGGGCGCATTCAATTCGTCACCTTCAGCTTTGGTGAGTACATGGAAGTTTTCCAAAGCAGCGCCACCAAAGAAACCATTGTGCAGCTGGAGTTCTTCAAGATTATGCAAGAGCAAGGCGTTGACGTAAAATATGGCGACTATGCCGACATTTTGAACCGATGAAGTTATATATCGTAGGTACACCCATTGGCAATTTGGGCGACATGTCGCCACGTGCGGTGCAAACGCTGCAACACTGCGATTTCATTGCCGCAGAGGATACCCGTGTGACGGCCAGGCTGCTGCATCACTTTGGCATTGCCACGCCCATGGTCAGCTACCACGAGCACAATGCACGCACCAGTGGAGCTGCTATTTTGCAGCGTCTGCAAGGGGGTAAAGTCGCCGCCCTTGTCACCGACGCCGGCATGCCCGCCATCTCCGACCCCGGACAGCAGCTCATCGACGCCTGCCACCAAGCCGGCATCCCGGTTGAAAGCGTGCCCGGCCCCACCGCTTTTGCTACGGCGCTTGCTCTCAGCGGTATGCCTAGCGGACGCTTCACCTTTGAGGGTTTTCTTAGCACAACCAAGCGCAACCGCCGCGAGCATCTGGCTGCCCTCGCGAACGAAACCCGCACCATGATATTCTACGAAGCTCCGCACAAGCTGCCCCACACCCTGCGTGACCTCGCCGAGCACTTCGGCGACCGTCCCCTAGCCATTGTGCGCGAGCTCACCAAGCTGCACGAGCAGGTGATTCGCAGCACCTGCGCCCAAGCGGCCCTCGATTACCCCGAAGCCACGCTCAAGGGCGAAATCGTGCTGGTGCTTGCGGGCGCAGAGCCTGTAAAGCCCGAGACCTTGTCGCTTGATCAAGCCGTCGCGTTGGCGCGTGACTATGCTGACAAGGGCGCAACCTTGCCAGAGGCCGCCAAGCGTGCCGCGCGGGAAAGTGGTTGCCGCCGCAACGAAATCTATGCACAGCTGACGAAAGAGTACTAGAGTTGAGCGTAGTTCCAAGTCAATGTCGTGAATCCTGTTTCTTATCAGCACCATAGAAAGAGCGTCTAAATATGATTCAATCCATCCTAGATTATCCTGTGCTTTACATCGTCATCGTTGTGCTCATTGTGCTGTGCCTGTTTGCGTGGACAAGAGCCATGCGCGCCTCGGCACGACGCAACGCCAGCCGCGATGCCACTATCGCCCAGCTGAAAGAATATCATGCGTTGCGGCGCGAATTCGCCAACCCCACGCTCGAGCAAATGGCCGTCGCAGAGCCAACGAAGCTCATCGCAGGGCTTTGCGCCAATGTGCAGCACCAGTTGGAGGAAGCTGAAGACGCAGATGACCTGTTCGCCACATTGCCCGAGCCCGCACAGGTTGCCTATGCGCTGGGCTATGTGCTGGAGGATGGCAGCGAGCAACTCAGCAATTTTTTCCGCCGCAACGGACCTCCCCTTACCGACATTGCGCAACAAGCTGCGCAAGACCTATTGCCTGCAGAATTCGCCGAGCTGTTCGCCGCGCTGCATGCCATCCACAACGGCACCGCCACCGATCATGCCAGCGATATCCCCGTGCTGGACGACCGCGCCCGCGCAGCGATGCAACAGGCATCGTTTTGGCAAGCTGCACATAAATATTTTATAGAAAATGCGGCCGTCTTTGCGATTAACTCTTGACTTTTTTTGCCTTTTCGGGTACAATAAACTTATTGTTCTTTATTTTTGACAGAAAGGGACCAAAAGCCCATGCCAAAAAAATCAAAAAACCTCGAACCCACGCCCAACTATGAACAAGAGGAACTCCTGCGCCGCCGCGAGGAAATTCTCAACCGCGCCAAGCAACAAGAGGACACTGAGCAAGCCGTAATGAAAGCCTTGGTTGAACAAGACGAAGAACCCGGCATTTTGGCGCAGTTGGCTGCGCAAGGCACACAATTGGAGCTTTGGTACCTGCGCTACATGATTGTGGAGCGCATTGGCCGCCAGATTTTGCTCAACAATGGCTACGCGCAACACGACCTTCAAGCATGGCTGTCGCCATATGCCCTGCACGACGAAAAAAGTTATGTGCGCCGCACGGCCATCAAGCACCTCACAGATATCGGTACGCTCACCCAGTCCGCCACTGGCGACACCGAGCAGATGGTGCGCAAAAAAGCCATTGAGCAGCTGCTGAAATTCATCCCCAAAGCAGATGCTCTGGCTGCACTGAATCAGGTTGCCGCCAATGATCCCATTCCCGACCTGCGCCTGCTTGCTGTGTGCAATATCATGGACCAGGATGTCATTACGCAAGTGGCAAAAAGCGATGAGGAATCTACCATTCGCCAAGCCGCCACACGCAAGCTCACCAGCCAAGAAACCCTTGCTTGGATAGCCATTCACGACCAAGCCTTGCCGGTGCGCACCACCGCCGCCGAATTGATGACCGACATTTCTGCACTGGTAAAAGCTGCAGCTGCACTGCAACCGGCGCCCACGCCAGCAATTGAAGAACCCACAGAAGAAATCGCCGAAGAATAACTACCACAGAAAAAACCGCCTGCTGATTGCGGGCGGTTTTTGTATGTTTGAGCAAGATTATGCACATTTGTGGCTTGTATTTTCAGCAAAGTTATGATATAATAGGCGTAGAATGGTGGCTTTTGATGTGTTGTGATTAGTGCGCAGCGAAGCGACTAGCTCACCGCAGGTGTGTTATAATGAGTCAGAAGAAGTGGAAACAGGAGGTAAGCAAATGCAAAAAGGCAAGAAAATCGCCATCATCGCCGTGTGCGCGGTGCTTGTATTGGCTATCGCAGGCGGTGTTCTATTGTTCGCCACCACCCCACGCCATGCCGTGGATTTCGATAACCTCACCCCGCAAAATATCCGCAACCTGCATCGTCAACAGACCAACAGCGCTCGCCAAACGCAAATTCCACGCAGGCTTGGCACCCTAGTTGGCAATGTGCAAAGCGACACCGTCATCTTCAACGGAACTCAGGCAAGTGCAATGTCTGAAGGTGAAACAGCTTTCGTTCACCGCCAATTTTTGCTCACCGACCGCGAGACCCACGCGCAACTGCACGAAATTGATCTCAACATTCAACGCGAAATGATGCTGCATGCGCTCACCATGCTTGCGCTGGTGCACAACCTGCAAGAGGTGCGGTTCGTGGTGGAATTTACTGAGTCACCTGAGGGCAACACTGTCGCGCAATACCTTGCCCAGCAAAGCGGCAACTACATTGGCCGGGGTGGCTATGCCTTTCGCTTTTGCGCGGACATCGCCAGCCGCATCATCGGTCGCGACATTCGCACGGTGGCAGACGACCTAGATAGCTTCACCGCCTTCATGCACGACATTGTGGCTGTTGACTTTGACCAGTTGCAGCACGCACAGCGCCCACGCATTCGCCCCGAAACTCGCTAACAACCTTCCCCTTTTCAATCACTAGCCTAGCCAGCAATGGCTAGGCTTTTTTGCTTCTTGTAGGGATGGAAATATTTTCCTGCTTCGATTTCTACATACCTTGGACAAGCTATATTTGCAAAAGCTGCTATAATAGAAGCATTACGACCAAGACGAAGAGAGAAGGAATATGCCTTACCACGCCCGCATTGTTGATGAAAGCCAAGCCATGAACATCGTTGGACCAAACGTCCGCAAACTTCGCCTCAAAAACGGCTGGAGTCAGCAGCAGCTTTCAAACAAGTTGGAACTACTGCCCGTATATATTTGCCGGGGTTCAATTTCACGTTTAGAAGAACAGCGCCGCACCATCACCGACTATGAAGCCGCTGGCCTTGCCAAAGTGCTTGGCATCACCATCGCAGAACTTTATACTTTGGAATAAACAAACGCCCTGCTATTTGCAGGGCGTTTTATTTTTCTTGTTATGTAGGACTAAACGCGCCGCCGTCGCCCCATTGCCAGCTGCCGCCGCCAGTACCAAGTTCAAAATGCAGCTTGGCAATGCCTAGGTCAACCCAGCTGTGGCTGTTATCCAATGTAAGATGGGCTTTACCGTCTCGGTAACTGAACAGCCACGGCTGCTTGTTCACCGCCGAGGGCGCACGCTCCACCGCATGCAAGCCAGCCACGAACCAGTCGGGCACAGCATCATCTGCGTCAGCCATCATATCCCCAGCGCGTTTGCTGCGGCGGTGCGTGATGGTCTGAATCAACCGTTCACGCGTGTTGTCGTCCGGCGCACAATGACCCAGCGTAATGGTGCAATATAGCTGTTCATCGTCGGCGATATCAAAGGGGCAGTCTGCCCGGCGAAAGCTGCCGCCTACCCAGCATGTGCCCAAGCCCATCGCCACCGCTTGCAACATAAACATCTCGCCGAAGTAGCCCATTTTTTCCTCGGCAATGGGACAACCGCGCTTGGCAATTAACCCAGCATAGTGCTGCACGCCGGTGAGCAAACCATAGCTTTTGCGAAAACCCGCAAAGGCTGCACCGTTGTTGAACACAAGTTCAATGCGCAGGTTGCCCGCCGCGCCGTATTGCTCAGCAAAGGCCTGCAACTTTTCCTGCATTTCCGGCGCAATGGCTTGGTCAAGATAGTTGCGGCGTGACCGACGTACATTTGCGGCTTGTTGCAATGTCATGTTTTTCTCCTTTTACGGAACTATAATAGAGCACAGCGAAGCGACCGAGCCCCACCGCAGGTGGCTACCAATTTACCGTCCAGCTGCGCCAGAAGGGGTCGAAGAAACCACGCGGGCCAATGACGAAGTATAGGAACGTGTTCACCCAGCCCATGAAGGTGCCAAACCCGCGCGACAGTGCGCTTGGCGGCGCAGACGGCACATACGGCTGACGCAGCCCCACGGCAACCAGCGCATCATGCAGGGCGCGATAGGTCGCTTGTGTTTGCGCTGGCTCAACATGCGTGTTGGCGAACATCGCGTCTGCGGTGGCCACGGCTTCTTCCAGCTGCGTGCGCTGCTCGGCGGTCAAATTTCGGTCAGGGTCATTAAGAATCTCCAGCAAGTCCTGCTGAATCCAATAGTGGATTCGTGTGTTACGGCCATAGTTAAACTGCGGCCACTCGGGCATGCTGAACACATCCACGTGCTCGGCGTCGGTGGCCAAACGGGTAATCAAGCGAATAATCACATCCACTTGCGCGGTGGCTTCGTGGTTTTGCTCTTTAAATAGCCAGGTATGATCCGGCAGCAGTGCAGTGGACATATCCACCACCCCGCAAGGCGAAATGTAGCGCGGGTCCACGCCGGCAATATACTCGGCACTCAGGGTTTGCCCAAAGGGGGCAGCCGTTACGCCAAGTCCGGCCGACGCCACGGGAATGAGACCATCGCCATTTTTGCTGTAGCTATGGCCAATGGGCAACGCAATGGCATAATCAAACTCAGCAATTACATACACCCGGCCACCTTGGTCGATAATCGACAGAATGTTGTTGGGCGCATTCACCTGCGCCTGATGATAAGCGTCCATGATCGCGCGAATTTCGTCGTGGCTTTCTTCCATCAACCAAAGCTCACGCACTTGTGCATATTGTGCGCTGGGCACCAGTGCCAAAAAGTTCGTGTGGAACGAAAGCACCTCGCCAATCAGCGTATCAATCGCGGTGTTCAGTATCGCCATCAGCAGCGGCTTGGACACAAAGCGCAGTGCTATGTTCATCAGCGTACCCATCACACTGTCGCCCAAAATCTCAGGGAATAGGTCGTGATACAGATTCACGTTATCAAAGCGCAGGTTGCGGGTATAAAGGTCTCCCGCCAAATTGCTGCCGTCCATCGCGCCCACGGTAAGCACCACGTTGCTCAGCTGGCTGTGCACGTTGGGGAAGTACTCAATCAAGCCGTTGAACAGCGTGCCACCCAACGAAATCGGCACTAGGTTCACACGCTCCGCGCCGTGGCGGTCGCGCACAAACTGAATGAACTCATACAGCTCATCTACAATGTCACGATGATGCCCAAAGGAGTTGTAAGTGAAAAAGTACACGTTTTCTTCGCCCATATGCTCAGCCATGCCGCGAATGGGCAGCGTGGAATACACACGGTCGCGCTCGGCTTGGCTAAGCTCTGCCAAGCTCACGGGATATCTCACCGTGCGGAAATCATGCAGCAAGCGGCCGTATTCATCCGTGTGCAACAGCTCAGCGGAATCCAGCAGCGCACTGTGCAACGCGCGTGAAAGGCCTAAGTCCATTTGCAACAGCAAACTAGACAACAGCGGAAACAGCAACTGACGAATCAGCGCGCTTTCATCAAATTCCACAAAAGGCTCGCGGTGCGGATACACACGCACATCGTCTTCATACAAAAACACGTCCGCCTGCATCATCCCGTGAATCAATATCACCGGGTAGGGCGAAAGCTCCCAAGTCAGTTCATCTTGCGGGGCAAACGCCGCAGCGTGCAACCCAAACAGCCCGGCTAGCATGGCCAGCACCAGCAAAAGCGAAAGCAAGCGTTTCATGAGCAAACCTCTTTTCATTTAGCGTGTACTTTCATTATAAGGGCTGCGGCATGTTTTGTCAAGTGGGAAGTATATAAAATTGGCACAACGCGGTGAAAAAATGCTTGACAAGCCATGCAAAATCGGGTATACTAGAATTACCCATTATGAAAGTGAGGTTCCCCCATGTGCACATTGAAGAAAGTATTGAAAATCGTCGCAATCGTCGCCGCCGTGGCAGCCGTAGCAGCGGGTGTTTTTCTGCTGGTGAAAAAACTCAAAGAGAAAAAAGACGCCGAAGCCGATGAATCCGAAAGCCTCGAAAGCTTCGTATCCTGCTCCTGCCTAGACGACGAACCCATCCTCGTTGAAGACCCAGCCTAAGCCCTACAAGTTAAAAATTACCCTGTCCGATTGAGACAGGGTGTTTTTTGCACCTGCGGTGGGGCTCGGTCGCTTCGCTGTGCTCTATCCAAGCACGATAAAAATCACCCTACCCAGTTAAAGCAGGGTGTTTGTTTTACAGTTTTAATCCCAGCACCAGCGTAAACGGCAATCGCCTCACCTTGTGAAAGCCGTATTTTTTGTAAAAACTGCGGCCCTTTTTGTTCGCCGGGCTCACACCAAGCATCACGGCAGGCACACCCATGTCGCGCAGCTGCGTGGTGAGGGCATCCATCAGCCGATGACCCACGCCCATGCGCTGGTAGGCATCCAGAATATCAATGTGCAAATGCGCAGGGTAGCGCTTGCAGAACAGGCGCGGCATTTTTGCGGCCGCCACGCACTCAAAGCGCTGCACAAAGCGTAAAGCCTTGCTGCGCGGCGCATAGTCCCGCAGATACTCCTTGCGATACGCCCAGTATTCCGGCGCACACAGGATGTAACCCACGGCTTCATCCTGCTCATTGGCCGCCACAAAGCAGTGTTGCGGTTGCCGCTCAATGTAGTAATCGCAGTAGGTGGTCAGCAGTTTGGTGTGCTGAGGCCCCGGTTCTGTGTCATTAGGAAAATCCGCTGTTTGCATGCAAACAATGCGCACATTGTCGCGGTCTTTGTCTTGGTATGGTCGAATGGTAATCATAATTACTCTCTTGCCTCAACAAACACGCTGTTGCCCTCAGCGTCCACGGCATAGGTGAAAATCAGCTCACCAATGCGGGCAAACATCAGGCCACGCACAAATCTCTCGCGGTCGGTGTTTAGTATCACCAGCAGCATTTCTTCTTCTGTCAGGTCATTGCCGTGCATTTGGCGCACTTGTGCAAACATTTCCTCAATGCTCTCCTCGCCTTCCATTTGACGAAAATCATCCAGTTCTGCGTCAACGTCGGCTTGGGTGATGGTAATGCCTTCTTGCGCTGCAATGGCAAACACCACTAGATCTTCTCGGGCCCAGCTTTCACCTTGTGGCCCCAAATCTTGATAGATATTCGCTGCCGCGGGCAGGTTGCCAATAAATTCAACATGATCATCAATCACTACGTGGAACGCCTGCACCGCAGCCAATGAGCGAATTTGGTTAAACATCATGTTCAAAAATTCTTGCTTGTCGGTGGTTGCACCTTCCGAAACCATCCAAACTTGCTCTTCAGTTAACTCGGCGGGGGGCGCAAAAATCTCATGCACCACCGTGGTAAACACAGCATTGCGGCCTGCAACGCCAAATTCATCTTCTTCATTTTCCTGCGCTTCAGGGAAAGTCACACGAATTTCAACAGTTTGGCCAATTACCTGCCCCACCAACTGCTCTTCAAAGCCATCCATCATGAAGCCGCTGCCGATGACTAATTCAAACTCTTCAGTGCTCATTTCTGGCACTTCTCCAACACCTTCAACATAAACATCAAAGCCAAGGATAGTGTAATCTCCCCGTTGCACTACGGTGCGGTCAGTTTCCTCTGCAAATTGTGCGCGCACCATCAATGACATTTGCTCATCGTCAAATGCTTCAAAGTCAACCACCACGCCGCGCCAATCACCAAGGGTGATGTAATGATCAAAATCCACGCCGGCAAAGGGGTCAAAGTCATTTTCACCTAGCAGAGGGGGCGGTGGAATAATTTCCTGCGTACCGTTTTGCGGTGTATCGTTTCGGTTGTTAAATGGCAGCCCCTGCGCAACCAACAGATATACAACACCGCTAATGAGCAGCGCCAAAACCACCGCTAGGGCCACGGCGATAATCACGATTTTTTTGCGCGATAAGGTTACGGAATTGGTGTCTTTCTTTTGGGGAGTTTTTTTCTGTTGAGCCATGTGCGCACACCTTCGTTTCTATATTATGTCATCTCATAGTATAGCACACAGCGACACACAAAAGCAATAGATAATATGTGAACTTTATCATTGCCTGAATCTTGCGTTGCGCAAAGGCAGCCTTCTCTCAAAAAACCGTGTTTCACGTGAAACAATTTTTGCATCCCCGGCATGACCCGCCTCCCCAGTGCATATACATGCCATAAACACAATCCAAACCAAGGGGGAACAACACAATGGAACTGGCGCACAACACCCAAAACGTCGGCCGCGCACAAAGCGTGTTTGACGCAAAACTTGAACAGCCCATCGACGGCATCATCACCCTGCCCGAATATTGCCCCGACATTCACCGCATGTTGCGCTGCAGCATGGAGCCCGCTGTGCACAGCGTGCAAACCAATGGCGAGCGCGTGACTGTGGAGGGCAACGCCCGCGTGACAGTGCTCTATGCCGCAGAAGACGGCAGCCTGCAAAGCGTGGAGCAAAACACGCCCTTCAGCCGCATGATCGACATACCGGACCTGGCCGAAGGCGATGCCATCACCGTGGTAGTGAAGCCCGATTTTGCCAACGCACGCGCCACTAGCCAACGCCGCTTTGATACCAACGGCATGCTGGGCGTGCTGCTGCGTGCCGCCCGCGTGCAAGAAGACGCCGTGCTCACAGACATCATCGGCGGCGGCATACAAGCGCTGCGTGACACTCTGGGCGCCTCTTCACTAGAAAGCCTAGCGTCCACACACTTCCCGCTAAGCGAAGTCATTGAAATCGACCAAGGCGCCCCGCCGGTGGATCAAATTCTGCTGCGCCATGCGGCCGTTGTGCCCGGCGAAGTTAAGGCCATTCAAAACAAGTTGCTGGCCAAAGGCAACCTTGAAACCCGCGTGGTCTATCGCAGCCGTGGCGTTGACGAACCCGTGCAGGTGCTGCATGTGATGCCCTTTAGCCAAATCATCGAAGCGCCGGGTGTCAGTGAGTCCACCGAAAACACCCTGCGCCTGCGCGTGAACGCCCTAGATATCACCCCCAAGGCCGACAGCACCGGCGCAGCTCGCCTGCTGGACATCAACGCCCGCGTTGGCGCTGAAACACGCGGTTATGCGCCCGTTGAACTCAGTGTCATCCGTGATGCCTACTCCACCCAAGGCGGTGCACGGCCAGATATGCGTCTGCTGGAAACCCACCGCCTGGTGGAAAGTTTCCGCGACACCCTCATCGCGCAGGACACCTATGAATTGGGTGCCCAGCGCGTGCTGCTGGTGAACCACGAAATCCTCACGCCTGAAGTCACCGTAAAGCCTGACGGCCTGCACACCAGCGGAAAAATCAAGCTGCACGTGGTGTATGTTGACCAAAACGGCAATGCCGAAACCGCCGAAAAAGAACTGGCTTATACTTTCACCCGTGCGCTCAAAGGCGACGAAACCTACAAGGCAGACGTAGACGTGCAGCTGCTGAACCTGCAAGAAACCCTCAGTGGCGGCAGCCTTGAGGTGCGTGCAGAACTGGCCATGGCAGGTGAAATCTTTGCCACCAACAGCCGCAACGTGGTGGGTGCTGTGAAGCACGATGAAGCCGACACCATTGCGCCGCGTGCACCGCTCACCATCTACTTTGCCAGCCACGGTGAGCCACTGTGGGACATCGCCAAGCGCTACCGCACCACCATGGATGCCGTGCGCCAAGAAAACGAAATCACCGGCGAAAGCGCAAGCGGCGGGCAAATGTTGCTCATTCCATCCGTTTAAGAGAAAGAAGGGAGAATCATTATGGACCAGCGCAACATTTACGCAGACATTGCCCAGCGCACCCAGGGCGACATCTACATCGGCGTGGTGGGGCCCGTGCGCACCGGCAAATCCACGTTCATCAAACAATTTATGGATACACTCGTCATCCCCCACATCTCTGTGGCCGCCAAACGCGAACGCGCCATGGATGAACTGCCCCAGGCCGCCAGTGGCCGAACCATCATGACCACCGAGCCCAAGTTTATTCCCGAAGAGGCCGTGGAAATTGAACTGCCGCAAAACGCCAAGTTCCGCGTGCGCATGATTGACTGCGTGGGCTACATTGTGCCCAGCAGCCTGGGCTACATTGAAGACGACCAGCCACGCATGGTGCAAACCCCATGGTATGACGAAGAAATTCCCTTCAACATGGCCGCGGAAATTGGCACGCGTAAGGTCATAGCGGAGCACAGCACCATTGGCCTTGTGGTCACGACTGATGGCAGCATCAGCGAGATACCGCGTGAGGAATACGCCGAAGCCGAAGAGCGCGTCATCAGCGAGCTGCAGGAGCTGAACAAACCCTTTGTGGTTGTGCTCAACAGTGCCACGCCGCAAGCCCCGGCCACCGTGAATATGGCGCGCGCCATGAGCGAACGCTACAGCGTGCCGGTGCTGCCGGTGAACGCGCAAGAACTCGGCCAAGACGAAATCCGCAACCTCATTTCGCAAGTGCTCATGGAGTTCCCCATCCGTGAAGTCGGCGTAAACCTACCCGGTTGGATCACTACCCTTGATTCCGAGCACTGGCTGCGCCGCAGCCTATACACCGCAGTGCGCGGCGCAACCACCGGTCTGCGCGTGATGCGTGATGTAAGCAGCTTCGTGGAGCGTTTGCAAGGCGCCGAGCATGTAATTCATGCCGTGTTGGGCGCACTGAGCCTCAACGAAGGCGGCGCAAGGGTTGATCTCAATGTACTGCCGGAGCTATTCTACCGCGTGCTTGCCGAAAGCACAGGCCTTGAGATCAACGACGAGCAAGACCTGCTGCGCCAACTCACCGACCTTTCGCGCACCAAGGCCAGCTACGACCGCATTAAGCATGCGCTTGACGAAGTGGAGGCCACCGGCTATGGCATCGTTATGCCCACGCTTGAAGAACTCACCTTGGAAGAACCCGAACTCATGCGTCAAGGCGGACGTTACGGCGTGCGGCTACGCGCCAGTGCCCCCAGCCTGCACATCATGAAGGCCAACATCAACACCGAGGTCGCGCCCATTGTGGGCAGCGAAAGCCAAAGCGAAGACCTTGTGATGTATCTGCTCAACGAGTTTGAAGAAAACCCTGCACAAATTTGGGATAGCAATATCTTTGGCAAAACCCTGCACGACCTAGTAAACGAAGGCCTGCACAACAAGCTATATAAAATGCCCAACGAAGCACGCGGCAAATTTCAGGAGACCATCGAGAAAGTCATCAACGAAGGCTGCTCGGGCCTCATCTGCATCATTTTGTAGTGAATAGTGGTTAGTGGTCAGTGATTAGTGTCTAAGAGTTAACCCCCAGCGCAGAAGAAACTTTCATCTGCACTGGGGGAACGATTTTATTCACTAATCACTATTCACTAACCACTAATCACTATACACTAATACTCCATGCGGGCGCGGTGGCGTGCCCAGCCTTCGCGAATATCCTCCATAAACTCGCTCCAGCTGTGTTCGCCACGAATGTGGTAGCGCAAACCTTCACCCACCACTTGGTCACGGAACTCATCGCCGGGGGCAAGCATGCTCCAAGTTACGGTGTTGTTCACCTGTTCGTTTTGCAGCCAGTGCACGGCGTCAGCCATCAAGGGGTTTTGCATTTGCACGCTACTCACCACGGTGTCAAACGGCGCAATCACGCCCAAACGATTGGTGAGGAAATCCATGCCGCGTTCGTGGGTCACCAGCCAAGTCAAAAATTGCTCGGCAGCGTCGATGTGCTCTTGGTCTGCACGGCCATTGATTGCGGCAAATTTTACCGTTTCAAAGGCTAGGCCTTGGCGGGATGCACTTTCCATGCGCATGAAGGCAGGCATGAAGGCGACTTCGTTGGCGTTCACCGTTTGGTTGGCCACACCGCTCAAGTAGCCCACAAAGCCGCTGCCGCCCATGATCATGGCTACACGGCCGGTGCCAAACTCTGCTGCCGCATCGGCATAGCTGCGACCCTCAAGGCCTTCGTGCTCGGTCATGTGCTCATGGTGCAGGCGATAGAAATCGCGCAGGCCTTCGTGATAGCGCAGGTGCAGTTCGTCAATGTGTTCGCCGGTTACGTCCATGTTGCGGCTGTTGATTTCCTGCCCGTGTGGAATCGCCATCAGACGTGTGCCCCACATATGGGACTCCCCTTCGCGCAGCGCAGGCGCGGCAAATACGGCGTCGATATCAAGGGCTTCACGGTGTGCATGCATGTCGCGCACCAAGGCTTCCAATTCGGCGTGGGTGGTGATGTCCGCCACGCTGTTGAACTCGGTGCTGCGGTCATCCAAAGCAAAATACGCGGTCATGATGCTCTCATTGTAGATGATGCCAAAGGCCTCCACGCCAAGCGGAATGGCCACGACGTTGTGGTGGCTGTTTTCGTCGTCTTCCACCAGCACGCGTAGTGCCAAGTTGCGGTCAATGAGGTGCCCATAGGCCGTGGTTTCACTTAGGTTGTGGGCGTGCTCGTGCCAAGCGTGATACTCACGCGGGTTGTGGAAGAAAAACAGAGCTGGTTTGTTTTCTTCTCGCTCCAATGCGTCTCTGAGTTCCTCCAAGGCAACCGTGCCCGCAGCCGGGCGATGCACGTTGAGCGTTACGCCGGTGGCGTTGCGATACTCCACCGCCAAGGCATCCCACATGGTGGCGTGAGCGGCGTGCGGTTGAAAGATGTTAAGCACAATGCCGGTATCTTGCGCAGGCGGAGGCTCGTTTGGCTCGTTGGGTTCGTGCCGGCAAGCGACGAAAAAGCCGCTGATTATCGCAGCGCAAAGTCCCAGCGCCAGCAGAGGTTTGCGAAGGTTTCTGTTCGATTTCATGCAAAAAATTCCTTTCTCTGTGCCGTTTCACTATCCAGTATGCCCCACGGTTGAAAGGGTTATGCAAATGCATGAAAAAAGGACGCAGAATTTTCTACGTCCACTGGTTATTAAAGGTAGTGTAAGCAGATTACATGCACCCCTAGATGTCTTTGTCTTCTTCGATTGCGCCCTTTTCATCCGTTTCTTTGCTCATCTGCCGCTGGGTTTTCACCAAGTTGTAGTATATCCCCCGCTGCTGCATTAGCTCACGGTGCGAGCCAAGTTCGGCAATTTCGCCGCCGTCAATCACAGCAAGACGATTGGCGTGGCGCAGCGTGCTCAGCCGGTGCGCAATGGCAATGGTCACACGGCCTTTCACGAGGCGCTCAAGCGCCTGCTGCACCTTGCCCTCGGTTTCGGGGTCAAGTGCGCTGGTGGCTTCGTCCAAAATGAGTATCTTGGGGTTGCGCAGCACCGCGCGCGCAATGGCCACGCGTTGGCGTTCGCCGCCGCTGAGGGTATGCCCATCTTCGCCTACTAGGGTGTTGTAGCCATCGGGCAGCTTGATGATGAACTCGTGCGCATTGGCAGTTTGTGCAGCACGAATCACCCCTTCGGGCGTGGCATCGGTGCTACCATAAGCAATGTTTTCGTACACCGTGCCAGCGAACAAATAAGTTTCTTGAAACACCACGCCGATATGCTTGTGCAGCCAAGCGCTGTCAAAGTCGCGCAGGTCATGACCATTTGCGGTAATTCGCCCGCCATCGGGGTCATACATGCGCATAGCCAAGTTAATCAGCGTGCTTTTGCCCGCGCCGCTTGGCCCCACCAAACCCAGCATTTCACCGGGCTGCACGGTGAGGTTGATATTTTTCAATACTGGCTCATAAGGCACATAGCCAAAGCGCAAGTTTTCGAACACCAGCGGCCCTTCCACCGGCACTTCAACGGGTTCTTCGGCCTCGGTCATGGTATGTTCTTCGTCAAGAATTTCGTAGATTTTCAGCAGGCTGTTGGTGGCCTCGGCCAGCCGCCGGGGGAAGAATGACATCCAGCGCAGTGGCTCGAACAAAAACGCCATCAGCAGCGTGAACATCACTAGCTGCGGCAGGCGCATGTCACCTTGCAACACCAGCCGTCCTCCCACAAACATTACCACCAGCTCGCCGATCATCATCGCTAAGCGCGTGGTGGGGTTAAGCAGTGCCCAAAACACTTCCACCCCAGTGGAGGCTTTTTTCAGCCGCCAGCTGGTTTTCTTAAATTTCTCAATTTCGCGTTCTTCAGTGCCGAATGTTTTCACCACGCGAATGCCCTTAATGATGTCGTGCAGCAGGCTGCGCTCGCGCGAGGAGCTGCGCCACATGTGGTCTAATTTCAAGCCAAGGCGGCGCCAAAACTGCCGGTACATCACCAGCGTAATGGGTATAGCAATCACAGTCATTAGCGCCAAACCTGGTTGCAGCACAAACAGCATGATGCTGACGATGACAATCATCATCAGTTTTTCAAGCGTGGCGCGGCCAAAGCCGTCGATAAAGCCGCGCACGGTTTCGGTGTCGTGCGTCACGCGTTTCATCAGATCGCCGGCGGTTCGTTTGCTCATGCTGGTGAGCGAAAGCTGCTGTACTTTGTCATAGGTTTTGCGGCGCAGAAAATCGCTGTGACGCACGCTGGTGCGGTTGATAGCCAGCAAACTTGCGCTCATAAAAAACTGGCTGGATAGATAAAGCACGGCCATCGCAGCCCCCGCAATCAACACCGATTGCCCTGGTGTCCAATTGAACGGCAACGCTTGGGCCGCGTAATCTGGATCAAGCACAAATTCAATCAGCCACCCAATCACCAGCGGCACCGACGCACGTGCCAAGTTAAACAGCAGCATGAACACATTGGCCTTAACGATGGCGGGCTTGAGCCTAGGGAAATCGCGAATCGCGCGCAACCAAATGCTTTTCACGTCCGCACAAAACAGGCAGATGCTCAAGCCCGGTATCAAATGGCGGTTGCATTTTTCGCAACGTTGCAGCATTTTGTAGTCAATGTTCAAACGCTTGCCGGTTTGCAGGTAGTGGTTCACCACTTTGCAAAACTCGCCGATTTCGCCCACTTGGCTCATGCTAAAGCGACATACATGCACGTTATGCTCATTGCCTAGGTCGGGGAGTTTTAGCTCCAAGCGGCCACAGCCTACATCACCAAATTGCACCAGCTCCGCCACGCCCTTCAATGAACGCCGAAAGACTTCCACGCCGTCAATGTCGGCATAGATCACATCGCTTTCCCACGTTAGCACGCCGCGGCACAGTTTGCCCGCAGCGTCCAGGTCAAAGGCTACAGTCGTCATGTTTATTCCTCAATATAAATAAGGCTCAAGCAGGCGCAAGGCTTTCTTTTTTACCACGCGTAAATCTTCAATCAAATAGCGGTTGCCATCCACGTCGGTGAGCACAATGGTGCTGCTGCCGGGCAACTGCCGCAAGTTCTTGGTGATATCCTTAACCGCAGCGTTCTTCTTGTGTTCGCCGATGGACAGGTCAAAGTAATAGCTGCCCATTTTCTCTTTGATGCTGTGCACGGCTGTGATTACCGGCGTGTAGTAGCGCAACTCCAGCTCAGCGGCCACCAGCGCAGCCTGTTCTTCCTCCAACTGGGTAATATCCTCCAGCACAGCTAATTCTTTGTCTTCCATGTCTGCCACGCAGATGAACCTGCCGGGGTCAGTCAGCGGCAGGGCACGGCGCAGCTGCACGCGCGCATGAGTTTCACCACCCAGCTCAAGCGACAAAAAATCCTGCGCGTTGCGAAAAAACCGCACATCGCCGGGCTGCGTGAACTCCAAGTTTAACGTATCCATAAGCTTCTCCTATCTGTAGGGGCGGCCATCGGCCGTCCGTTTTTTGGCGGACGCGCAATGCGCGCCCCTACCCTACGTGCATGGCCGCCAAAGCCTTGCTTTGCACTTGATATAGCTCGTAAAACGCGCCGCGCTTCTTCAGCAGCTCACGGAAGGTGCCGAATTCTTTGAGCTCGCCTTCTTCAATCACCGCAAGCATGTCGGCATCACGCAGGGTGCTAAGGCGGTGCGCAATGGCAATGGTCGTGCGGCCCTCTTTGAGCTGTTGCAAGCTTTGTTGAATGCTGCGTTCAGTGGCGGTGTCCATAGCAGCAGTGGCTTCGTCCAAAATGAGAATTTTCGGGTTTTGCATAATCGCCCGGGCAATGCTCACGCGTTGACGTTCGCCGCCGCTGAGCGCCTGCCCGCTGGCTCCCACGCGAGTTTCGTAGCCATCCGGCAGTTTCATGATAAAATCATGCGCAGCGCTTGCTTTGGCAGCGGCGATGACCTCGCGCATGTCGGCCTGCGGCTTGGCATAGCGAATGTTATCCGCAATGGTGCCCGAAAACAGATAGATGTCCTGACTCACTAGGCCAATGTTGCGGCGCAGCACGTCAAGCGGCAGGTCTTTCACGTCCACGCCGTCGATGATGATCGCCCCAGCTTTGGCGTCATACAGCCGCGAAATCAGGTTGGCGATGGTGCTTTTGCCCGCGCCGGTTTTGCCCACAATGCCCAGCATCTGCCCGGCACTCACGCTTAAATTCACACGCTTGATAATCGGTCTTGCCGGTTCGTACTCAAACTCCAGTTCGCGCAATTCAATATCGCCGCGCAGTTTTTGCACATCCACGGGATTCTCCGGCGGCAGAATTTCGTCGTCGCTGTCCAGAATCTCAAACACACGGCTGGCGGCATCGGCGCAGCGTGCCCACCAGTTGCTCACCCACGAGAAATACTCCAAGGGGCCTTGTATCATCATCAACCAAGCCACAAAGGCCATCAGCTCACCCAACCCCATCGTGCCGTTTTGCACGTTTCGCCCACCCATCACCAGCACGGCGGTGATAAGCAAAAACACCGCGCTCATCGCAAAGGGGAACACCGTGGCCTCCTTGGCGGTAAGCTCTTTTTCGGCGTCGCGCAGCGATTCACTCATTTCGCTGAATCGGCCAAGCTCTTCTTGCTCGCGCGCAAAGGCTTTAATCACCCGCTGGCCGTTGATGTTGTCGCTCACCAAGGAATTCAAGCGAGCATTCGACGCCCAAATGCGATGATACAACCGACGAAACAGCCGCGTGGCAATGGGCACCACAATGCCCATTACGGGTATCACGCCCAGCACCAGCAGCGTCATCGACCAGCTAATGCGGAACATCATCACCATCAGCGTGGCAAACATAAAAATGTTGCGAATGGTGAAGGGCACGCCATCCACAAAAAACCAGTGGATGCTCATGCTGTCACGCGTCATGCGTTCCATCAAGCTGCCGGTTTGCTTGCTGCTATAAAAGCCCACGCTCAGCCGCTGCATGGCCTCAAAAATCTTCAGTTTCAGTTTATACATCACGCCCGGGAACAGATAGGCATTCACCAAATCCGAACCTGCGCTAAACACCATGTCCAGCACCCGCATCAGCACCACAATCAGCACCAGCTGAGTCAGCTGCACAAAGAACTCCGGCGCAGCGGGCAGAATTGCGCCATCCTGCGTGGCGGGCACCAGCACGTTGTCAAACAAACGCTGAATGCTAAACAGCGGCAGCAGCACCTGCAGCACCGCACTGGCCGCAAGCATCGCAAGCATGGCCACAATGGCCACGATGTTGTTGTTGAAGTAGGTAAGCAAGCGGCGGGCGATGGCACTGCGCTTCACGCACTGCGGGCACACGCGGCGCTTGTTGGGATACTTCGTGCTACACTTGGGGCAGTACATCGTCTCATCGTTTTCTTCTATATAGGGCGTCATGTCGCGTTGGTCACGCATGGCATTGAAACAATCGGCCAGTTTTTGCATGCTGCCCGCATACCCCAGCGAAAACCGCGTGAGTGCAAAATCATGCTCGCCCATTTGCGCAATCAGCCGCCCGGTGGTCACATATTGCTCCACCTTAAGCTTGGTGATGTTACCAGCCGGAATCGTCTCCAGCTTGTCCAAGGTATACTTCAACTCTTTTTGCTTTTTTCGGCGTTTGCCGAGCACCGTTTCTTCCTGCCCAAACGCAAGATAAAGCCCCTGTTCGTCAAACGCGATCCACGCGTTGCAAAAGAGGCCTTCGTTGTTCATGTCGCCCTGCGCACAGCAAATAAAGCCGTCGCAGCGCAGCTGTTGTGCTTGCAACAGGTCTATCACACCCGGCGGAAATTTGCCGGGCAATTGCTTGGGCTGTTTGCGTTTTTTGGGCATAACATTTCTCCCTATACTCTTTCTATATCATACCACAAAAGAATGCGCTCGTCAAGCGCAAATTTTGCTTGACAAAGCCACGCGTGCTGTGATACACTATAGCTGGAAGACGCAAATTGAAGGGAGAAACAAACATGAAACGAACACTGGCCATTTTGCTGGCTGCAATGCTTGGCATGGGCACGCTGGGTATTAGTATGATATCTGCAAGTGCTGCCCCTGCGGCTGAATTGACGTTCAACGCTGTGCGCCACGGATTTTCTATTGATGCTGTCTGTTGGACTGACGCTCCTCGCATTTCTGCGCCCATACGCAACATGAGAGAGCTTCAAGCACGCATGAGAAATTATCGCGGCGAGGCGATATGGTGGAATGTGAATGGGCAGCTAACATTCTTCAACGACCATGTATTTGGACATTACGACGCAACATTTTTTGAAAATAATTTTTTGCTGATTGTACAGCTTGATGACAACATCAGCACAGTACACGCAGTTGACGCTGTACGTTCAGACGGCCGCGTCGAAATCACACGTAATATGGATGAGGCAAACGACATGAATAAGGATTATTACATCCTCATTGAAGTATGCAACAGCTACATTCCATCGCAGTTTTACTTGTTCTTAGATGGAGTGCATGTGGCAACATCACAAACGCCAGCCGCATTCCCATGGCTCAACGTGCTGGGCGCGGTTGCTGTTATCGTGCTGGCAATCATCAGCGGCTTCGCTGTCTTCTTTTTTGTGCGAACTTTGTTTTTCGTATAACTTCATTGCCCAAAATCTTCACGGCAGAGCATTGCGCTCTGCCATTTTTACATAATGTGAAAAATTTTGCTTGACAAGCCCGCCTGTATATGCTATAATAATCAGGTTGGACGCGTAGCTCAGTTGGTTAGAGCGCTCGCCTCACACGCGAGAGGTCCCCAGTTCGAGTCTGGGCGTGTCCACCACCCCTGCGGCTTCGCTGTGCCCTATGCCAGTCTATGCTAGCATAGGGCATCTTTTTTTATTCAATGCTTACAAACCATTGCACAAAAAAAATGCAAGCCCTTCAACCTCACTAGTATAGTGGGGTTGAAGGATACGAACTCCCCATATAACGAAATAACCACCTAAGCCCGAGAAACTCACTTGAGAAACTCGGGCTTTTTTGCGTTAAAAAACGAAATAGAAAGACCAGCTATAAAAAGTCAATAGAGACTTGCAAAAAAGATGAGATCATCTTTTGTATTACGGTATAGAACTAGACTATCTGCTATAGTTCAACGTGAAGCATAGCAAGGCAGACAAAGAGATAAAAGGAACATATATGTGCTAATCATTTGGTGGTGTTTCACGAAACATCTCCCCTATTGCTTCTGCATAGATACACTTTATTGTTTGGCGGCGATAAGGCAGTTGTTTTAGCAAAAGCTGAGCTTGGACCCCTGAGTTAATTTCCAAGATTGCCAGTTCGTTTTTTTCTAGGCAGGCAATATCAAAGTGCGTTATGAGATTTTTTAGGTTGGCTAGTGAAATGTTTTTTTAATTCTCGTGATTACCTTGCAGCGGTTATTGCTAATATTAGGGTCCTTCGTACGAGCGTCTACACGCGCAATATTGGTGAAACTAAACCAAGCGTCTTCGTGTACACGGCATCTGATGAGCACGGTGGCACTTACGCCACAGTCCATGTCACCTAAACACAATACGTTTTTCCACTTGTGCCAGCTTTTGCCGTCAATAGAATACCGTGCGTTACAAAGCTCACTGGGTAAGTCATCTTCCAAAAACACCTGCATAGCTTTGTGGGGGCCTTTGTTGGCAACATTGATGGTGTAAGTTAGTTCATCGCACGGACTGGCTGTGTGGACGCTAGCTTTTTGTTCAATACAAATATCGGCCAATGCTTCGGCGGGGCAGGAACAAGAGCAGGGCGGCTTTGGCGACGGCCCCGGGCATGGTGATTTCGGCTTGGGACACGACGAGCATGGCACAACAATATTTGCGGTGCTATAGTTATTATCCAAGACGAGATCAGGCGTTGGGCTACTAACAAACGCCGTATTCCCTATTGTGCCGAATTCATCTATTGTGCCGCGAATCAGATAGACTCTATTTTCGTCTGGTGCTAGCAGGCCCACGCTATGGCGACCAATCCATGGTTGCCAAGTGATACCATCGTCATCAGAAAAAGAAACATCGATAAGCCCTGTGGGCACGTCATCAAACAAGCTAACGTTCTGCGCATGATCGGGGCCGTGATTTTGCAATGTGATGGTATAAATGATTTCGTCGCCAAGTTGGGCATCTTTTTTTGAAGCTGATTTGGTAATGCTAAGATCCGCTGCAGAGTTGACGGGCGTTAGCTGGGTGGCTTTGTTGTTGCTCAAATCGGGGTCGGGCGTAACACTGCTGACGGTAGCCATGTTGGTGAGCACGCCCCCTACGACTGCTGTTGATATCGTGCTGTGCAACAACAGCGCAAATGTATCACTGGCTGCAAGAGAAGCAACATTGTAGCTATCGTTCCAAGCATGCCATGTTGCGCCATCGTCATCGGAGTATTGCACATTTGTGAGTGCTGTTGGCAGTTCGTCAGTGATTACCACACCATGCGCGTCGGAGGGCCCGGCGTTACTTACTGTGAGGGTATATATCAGCACATCGCCAGCCATCACGGAAGTTCGATCGCTTTCTTTATGAATGCTTAGATCTGCCAAATGGGCCACGGGCATGCGAACTCTGGCAATGTTATCGCTCTGTTCGGGGTCTGGTGTGTTGCTGGACACGGAGGCTGTATTATGAATGACATCACCGGCACCGGGCATAACAATCCCGCGGATGAGCACGGTATACTCGTCGCCACTGACCAATGTGCCAATGGTATAGGGGCTGATCCATGCGTTCCAAGTTAGGCCACCGTCAACAGAAAATTCTGGTGTGACAAGATGGACGGAGTCGGTGAGCACAACCTGTTCGGCATCACTGGGCCCAGCGTTGGCAATGGTCAACGTGTAGGACAGTTGCTCACCTGCGATGGCTACAGCTGCATTCGCATGTTTTTTGATGGATAAATTTGCAGATTCCTCCACAATTGAGTTGGCTGTGGAAGTGTTGTTGGTCAAGTCAGAATCGGGCGTAGTGCTTGCAACATTGACGGTGTTGCTAATGGTATCTGTCGTGTGTTGGTTTATTGTGCCGCGTGCAAGAACTACAATAGTCGCACCAGCAGCTACATCGCCAATCATGTAATTTCCCATCCATGGCTGCCAGCTGTTGCCTGCATCCAGTGAAAATTCAGCATTGTTTAGCTCGACGGGCATGGTGTCTTCAATTTCCACGTCGCGTGCATAGGATGGGCCCTTGTTTTGCACGGTGATGGTATAATTAAGCTGAGCACCGGCTTGCACGGAGCTTGAAGTTGCGGTTTTCACAACAGCCATGTCGGCGCTCGCTTGAGTGTAAGTGATTTCGGTGAACTGGTTGTTTGTGAGGTTGGGATCAGGAGTGGGGCTTAATACAGTGGCCGTGTTGATAACATTGCCAGTGATTGCAGCGCTAACCATGCCGCGAATGAGCACTGTAATGGTTTCGTCCGCAGCCAACACACCAGAGGGGTTCGCAATGGAGCAAGTGTCATTCCAAAGCACCCATGTGCTGCCGTTGTCTAATGAGAATTCAGGCGCCAGTATGCTGGATGGAACGGCATCAGCCAATACAACTCTGCGTGCATTGGATGGGCCGGTGTTGGTCACATTAAACGTATAGGCAAGCATTTGGCCAGCCTCAACGGGATCGGGGTCACCCGTTTTGGTGACGGAAATATCAGCCGAAAGGGTGATGGGAGTGATGACATTATCACTGTTGTTTTTCATATTGGGGTCTGGGGTGTCGCTGCGAACAGAGGCTGTGTTGCGAATAGTTGGTGTGACTGCGGGGTCAGCAGCTGCATTCACCAAGCCACGAATGAGCACCATTGCTGTTGTACCATTACTGATTGTGCCAAGTGTACAGGGGCTTTCCCAGGATTCCCATGTTGCACCATTGTTAAGTGAAACTTCGGGCTGAAGCACCAGCTCAGATATATCATCGACCAATACAACATTTTCGGCATCATTTGGCCCCAAATTTTCAATGGCGATGGCGTAAGTCAGTTCTTCGCCAGCGTTGATCGTAGCAGAAGTTGCCGTTTTGGTCAACACGAGGTCAGCAGCGGTTTCCACGGGCGTATAGATGGTGATGCTGTTGTTTTGTGGAACATGGTCGGGCGTGTCGCTGCTTACGTTGGCGGTGTTGGTAATTATGCCATCACCTAATGAGTTAACTGTGCCTTGGATGAGCAGTATGAAATCGTCATCGGCATCCAATGCGGCAAGCATATAAGTGCCGAGCCATGGCTGCCATGTGGCACCACTGTCGTCAGAAAACTCCATGTTAATGAGTTCTGCGGGCGCAATGTCTGTAACTACTATATTTTCCGCATCATCTGGGCCATCGTTTTCCACTATAATAGTATAGACGAGCACTTGACTCAAATCCACCACGTCCGGAGTTGCGGCTTTACGTATGGATAAATCAGCAGCATTGTCCACGGCTGTCGTTTCGTTATCTTCATTGTTCGACATATCAGGGTCAGGCGTGTCGCTGGTCACAGTCACTTCATTGCTTAGCACTCCCGTTGCAGACGAGTCAATCGTGCTGCGCAGCCACAACTCAACGTTATCGCCTGCCATCAGCATTGGCACTGTGAGTGTGCCGTTCCAGTTAGACCATGTAACGCCGCCATCAATCGAGAACATAACGTTGGTCATCACACTGGGTGGGTTGTCGGAAATCACAACATTTTGGGCATTTGAAGGGCCTAAGTTGCCTACGGTAACCGTATGAGTGAGCACTTCGCCCGCTTCAACGGGGTTTGGACTGCCGGATTTAGTTACAACAAGGTCGGCCGAAGTGACAGCAGGCGTAACGCTAGTGGAAATATTATTGCTTTCGTCGGGGTCAGGCGTGTCACTTTCAAGGCTAGCAACGTTGGTGATATTTCCTCTCACATCCGGCGGCACATCGCCGCGCATCAAAATACGCATCACAGCACCACTTGTTAATGTGCCAATATTGTAGGGACTTACCCATGCGTTCCATGTGTCTCCGTCATCCAACGAGAATTTCGCGTTTATAATACTTGCAGGCATATCATCTGTGAGCAAAACATTTTCCGCTGACGACGGCCCGGCATTGGATATCAATAGTGTGTAATAGATGCTGTCGCCTGCTATAGCCTGTGCAGAGTCTGCTATTTTCAAAATAGAAATGTCTGCACTGTCTATCACGTCATTTGTAGCGGTGTCGGTGTTGTTTGTTAAATCGGGGTCATACGTTGCGCTGCTGACTGAGGCCATATTGCTGAAACTGCTAGAGGCTGCCATCAGATTGACCATACCTTTCAACAGTACCACTTGGCTGTTATCTGCGTCCATAGTGGGCAAACTGAAGCTACCCGACCAATCGTTCCAAGTCATTCCACCATCAAGGCTATAGCTTGCAAAACGCAACATCGGCGGCATATTATCTACCAAAAGAGGGGTTTGGGCGGAACTTGGACCATTGTTGGTAACAGTGATTGTATACGTTATGATATCACCCGGTACCACCTCGTTTTTGTCGGCTATTATGGTAATTTCTAAATCCGCCACGGGCGCAATGGCAAGAATATAGTCCTCTACTTCGCCATCGCTTGCCGATCCCACACTGGCGCTATCTTGACCTATAGCGTCTGCTCCGGCGACCAGTTCATCCGTCGTTAGACGCAGTCTAACAAATGTATTACCTTGCGTGGGTGTCACCCCTTGCGGCAAGGTGAAGCTAAGCGTCACCATTTGTGTGCCGGGTGTGCTGGGAATATCTAAAACTTGTGCAGCTTCGTTTGGTTCGAATAATCCGTTTTGATTAAAGTCTATCCAGCCGTATAAGTTGGCGGACAAACCAGAGTTGTTAGTGACGGTTACTTCCAAGTCATAGTTTGTGGCACCAATAATCAGCACGGGAAGTGGTGTAGTCACACCATCGTCTTGTATACCGGCATTCAAGTCATCGCCAGTGGCATCGCCATTTTCATGTGCATCGTTTTCTGCGGTGGCTTGTGTGCCCAAAAATAGCTCGTTGATGAGCTGGTGGCGTGGTCCATTGTTATCCAGCAATGTGTTGTAATTGCCGGAGCCATTGCCGGGTCCAAGGTCGGGCGCATCACCAAAGTCCAGCAAAATTTCAGCATTTTGACACATGCAACCATCGTTAAACGAGGCAAAGTACGTATAAGAAAACAGTTCTGCTGTGGCAACAATGTCATCAATCGTATAGCGATACACGCCGCCGTCGTTGTTTTCCACAGCGTAGATGTTGTTGTTTTTGTCCATGCCAACTGCGCCAAACGAGGCGTTGGGCCTAGGACCCGTAGTGGTCATGTTTATCACATGCGCATTAGCAAGATTAAGACGCTGCATTACGCCATTAGGCGCAACACCATAGAGAAATCCGTTATTATCTGCTACCCAGTCGCTTACATTCATGGTACCGTTAATCGTGGCAGTGCCATAATTTGTTGTTTGTGCTGTGTAGCCATTGAGTGGATTGACCAAGCGCATGTAAGTTGGTGAACTAGGCCGCAGGTCAACGGTATAAAACCGTGCGGCGTTGTTCAGCAGAAGATAGAAAAAGCCATTATTGTCAATGCACCCGCTATTATAGCCGTTTATAGGTAAACCAGAGGGACGACCAAGCGAGATAACGTTGCGATCAGCATCCACTTGTACGATTTCATTGATAGTAATATCGTAGCCATAGATGAAGTTATCCAGCGGGTTATAGCCAATGGCATTGACATAAGCATCCGGCGGATTTAACAACCCAATCAGGTCAGCTTTACCGGTGACAACATTAATGTTGACCCATTGGGTTGGATTTCCTTCAAACTGAATCAGATTAGTGATACAAGGCAGTGGTGTTGGCATTATATCCGCCTCCATTCGTAATATCTAGTTCATGTTATGCTAGCCGGTGCTTGTTTCGTGAAATCTAAAGGAGATGACCTTTAGCAAAACAGCCCCACTCCCTGCTCTTTTTTCGCAGGTAGTGGGGCTGTTTTATACGTATATTCTAACCTTGATAATATATTCTAACGCCGCCCATAAATGTATCTGCCACTTCTTCGCCAGCGATAAACAGGTTGCCGATTTCTTTGCCATTGATGAACCACCGCGCAACCACAGCCATGATATTCGGATTCCTTGGCTGATCCAAGGCTGCATCATCAGCCATTAAGAAAGAAATACCTACTATATTGATGGGGAAAGTTTAGCGGTTGTGCAATATCCACATACCAGTTATATCCTCTTGGCAGGTTGGGAGGCGCCGACTGCACACTTGCATCAAACGCATTGTCGTAAGGGATATTCGCAGCCGCAAGCGTTACGTTTTTCTATACATTTGGCGGTATATTATTCACACTGCTGACCATTCCCACCAATTTTCGTTGTAGATATAACTTGCTGTTGCCATAATAACCACTCCTTGCATATGTTATTTTACATTGTATGATGCACGATTATTTTTTAATGTTTTCTGCGAAGAAAACTTAGGAATAATTTAGGAATAATTGACGTGATATTTGGCATGAATAAACCAGTTTTGCATACTTATAGTGGGAAAATATAATGCAGAGAGGATTTTAAGTATGGATTATATGCGGCAGTGCGACAAATGCAACAATATGTTTGCTGGCAAATGCAGGTGCGAGCGTTTTGATCCCAAGCCGAGGATATGCGAGCGTTACTGCAACTGCGACCAATGCGGCGGCAAGATAGGACCGACTGGGCCTACAGGAGCCACTGGACCTCAAGGACCTGCAGGCAAAGATGGAGGCGGTACAGGCGGCGGTGCAACTGGGCCAACCGGCAGGGCCGGTACAACTGGCCCGACCGGGGCAGATGGTGCGACCGGGCCAACGGGTGCAACTGGGCAAGATGGTGCGGGCATTGCGCTTTCAATGTCAGTGGAAACTTACGCCGATCTAGCTTCACTCGGTTTAGGTGAAGAAGACAAAGGCAAAGCCGTTTATGTTGAGACGGACGGCAAGCTGTATATTTGGAGTGGAACGTCGTTCCCTGTGGAAGAGGACGGCATTGAGTTTCAGGGTCCCACTGGCCCCACCGGGCCAATTGGTCCACAAGGTCCACAGGGACTACAAGGCGTCGCAGGTGCAACGGGTGCAACTGGGCACGACGGTGTTGACGGTGCAGCAGGCCCAGTTGGCCCCACAGGTGTCACCGGGCAAGATGGCAATAACGGTGTTACCGGACCACAGGGTCCGCAAGGCTTGCAGGGCGTTGCAGGAGCAACCGGACCAACGGGTGCAACTGGGCAAGATGGTGCGGGCATTGCGCTTTCAATGTCAGTGGAAACTTACGCCGATCTAGCTTCACTCGGTTTAGGTGAAGAAGACAAAGGCAAAGCTGTTTATGTTGAGACGGACGGCAAGCTGTATATTTGGGGCGGCACGTCATTCCCTGCCGAGGAAGACGGCATTGAGTTCCGCGGAACCACAGGCCCGCCCGGTGAACAGGGGACACAAGGCGTAACCGGTGCAACTGGTGCAACTGGCCAAGATGGCAATGATGGCGCAACCGGCCCGCAGGGGATACAAGGGATTCCAGGCGTTGATGGAGCCACCGGCGCAACAGGCCAAGACGGCAGCCGTGGCGTAACTGGTGCTACCGGCCAGGATGGTAATGACGGCACAACCGGCCCGCAGGGGATACAGGGGATTCCAGGCGTTGATGGAGCCACCGGCGCAACAGGCCCACAAGGATTACAAGGGATTGCAGGCGCAACAGGGCAGGATGGCAATGATGGTGCAACCGGTGCCACAGGTTCAACAGGCTCCACCGGGCAAGATGGCAGCGTGGCCAACATCGTTGTGGATGGCTACACAATTGTGGGGGCAGGCACCACGCTCAGTCCATTTTCGGTTGATGTGACTGAATTGATTTCATCCGCGCCCGAAAATGTTCTTTCGGTTGATGATGGCAAACTGCTGGTGGATTTGACTGCTATTCTCGACCGCTTGGATGCGCTGGAAAGCTCGTCGGAACCCATCACCGACCGTAATATAGAATTTAGCATTGGCCCGGTGGCGCTGGCAAATCCCAGCACTGTGGTGCTTGACGCTGAGGATTTTACCGGCACGGTGATGTCGTGGACACCCTCGCTCATTGGCAGTGCTTTTGCTTATGATACCATTTACAGTGCCGTGTTTGAGCTCACACCCAACAAAGGGTATAAATTCCCCACAGGCCTCACCGCTGCCGATTTTACGATTGACGGCGGCACCGCCACGGCCTACAACGCAACAACCCAGCGGTTAACCGTGCAATTCCCCGCCACTGCGCCCGCACCTGGCCCCGACCCCGGTGACGGCTGGGAAATCACCTACACTTGGCTGGGCAGCCTTGGGGCTGCACTTAACCCGGAAAGTAATGGCATCACCTACATGAGCGCTTGGACCGGCTGGCAAGCAGATTACGCCGATATACTCAACGACGATATTTGGGATATTTTAGATCCGGCACAGTTCCCGTTTGAATGCTATGCCAAGTTTGCTACCAAATCAGAATGGCAACTCACGCCTTGGTATGAATTTTCAACACCACCCTACACCGCCGCCGATACGATGTACAATTGGCAAATCGATGGCCAAGATGGTAAAATCATTCTGTATGGTGACAACGTGTGCGGTGAAGATGTGCTGCTGAAAATTATCTACACGCCGATTGATTAATGCTGAAAAAGAGGTGAGCCAATGGCCAGCAATCTACTGCCTTATCCGATGCCACCGGATGGTGCTCTGCCCACGGTGAACCTCGCCGCCCTGCAAGGGCACGTGCTTGGCGCAACCTTAGAGGGCAACACCGCATGGTTCATCGATTCAGGTGCAGCCACGCGCCGCACAGTGCTCACCACACCCGACAAAATTGTCAACCGTGCAATCAATGCTGCTGACTCCACTGCACAACTGGCCTTTTCATCCACGGCGAACTTCAGCGAACGCTTCAATACGGTGATTGGCCGCGAAGGCACCGCAGACAAAGCGGCGTTTGAACGCTTGGGCTCAAACCTCATCAATGCTTTGGCGGGTTTGCAACAACTTAGCACTGACTTAGTGACCTTGCCCAACTGGAATAGCGAAGAGTATATTCTAACCTTCATCACCGGCGCAGGCGACCAAGTGGAAGTCAACCTTCCGCTTGAGTCGCTCGCGCAGGGTCTCGACTATGACGCTAGCACGAAAGAGATTATCCTCATCAAGCAAGATAGTTCAGAAATTCGGGTGAGCGTGGCAGATTTAGTTACTTTTTATGAGGGGCTCGACAGTGCTACCGTAAGCACGAAAGTGACTATCGACAACAAAATCATCGCCTCCATTGTGCTGCACAGCATTGAAGAAAAGCATCTGAGCACGGATCTGTTAGAAACACTGGGGAACTCTGCGGCAATTTCTACACAGCAGGGCAATGCGTTGCAACGCGTGGCCGATGGCCTGTTTGTGCCAAATGTGACCGCCACGCAAATTTCGCAGCAAGCGTATAATGTGCTAGAGCAAAAACCAGATGGGCTTTATGTGCCCGACACCGGTGGTGGAGGCAGCGATAACTTTGTGGGTGTTGTGCTTGCGGTGCCCGAAACCCAAACCGCCAAACTCATTTCACCCATCGGCACGATGCGCCCGGCAGCCTATTTGGCCGGTCAGCTATATGCAATATTGTTCACCAATGGGCACACCGCACCCGCGCTGCAGCTTTCTTTTGGTGAACTGCAGCTGAAAGATGTGGCCTTTAACAATAATTTGACATTTCCCACAGATTTAATTTTGGCCGGCAGTATGCATTTGTTTGTATACAACGGCACAAATTTCAGCTACGTGGGACGGCATTATGATATGCCCAACGAGGGGATTTTCACCACCGACACTTTGCCGGATTATCTACAATATGGCACGCTGAGCAATCTTGCCCTCACGCCCATTTCAGCCGGCGAGCATCTCACGCTTGACTCCGTTGTGCTGGACAAAGATGGGCGTTTGGCCAAAGTGAAGGGCATTGATAGTAATCTCGTTACGGTATTTACAATTAAAGAAGCCGCCATGGAAGAACTGCGTGTAGATGAAATATCCATTCGCTATAGCGACAATAAAAAAATACAAGCAGTTGCCTTTGCTAACCATGTACGCAACAACTCCATTGGGAAAGTGAGTAACCAGCCAGGCGATTTAGCCTTTACGGAGCTGATGCTCGACAACGACCAAGGTAATCACCGCATTGTGTCAGTGCTGAAAACCGATGGCACACCTGCCTGGCAGCTACGCATTGACAAAGCCGCCATCACCAATATAAACCAAGTTGATGACAACGATGATTTGCTCAACCGTGGGCAAATTTATGAACTGTTGAAAGAAGCCGAAGGAACGGGCTTGAGAATTCCAATTTATTTAGACTTGGAATCGCAATTGCCTGCCATAACCGACCAAACGCCCGATGGTGCTTACTACATCGTAAGCGAAATGGATATTACGGCACCGGGCCGTGAAGGTCGGGTTTGGGTGAATTTAAGTATATCGGCAACGAAATATCAAATGGTGATTAATAAAGGCAAAGATGCAGACAACGACTGGATCTTGATTGATCAAAACAACGCTTATACATTCAACACGCAAAAAATCGTCACGGATTTAGCCAATGTGGATATACAAACCGACACCGGTTTACCTGTGAGCATTGATGCTCTGCTGCAAGTAGACAGCAAAATTTCTAATTCGTTTCGTGGCCGTGTGCGCGATGAAGACGCATTCCCTGTGGATGCCTTGGCCGGCCACTGGGTGATGATTGATGACTGCAACCACAAAAGCCCCGGAAACCCCGGTCTTGCGGTATTCGATGGAACCAACTGGATTGTGTGTGCATTTGAAGCAGGTGCAGGGCAGTTGGAGGTTATTCCTGAACCGGATGCTGATGGCCAGCTTTATTTGCGCAGCCGCGATTTTGGCCAGCCCGGCCGCTGGGTGCAATACACTGCAATTGATGGCACCACGCACACAATTACCTCCAACGTCAAAAACCTCAGCGATCCCGATGACGCCGTGTGGATACCCGCGCAAGGTGAGCTGATATACATTGCTGACGAGCAAAATTTCACCATTGGCGATGGTGTAGGCCGCCTAAACGCACTGCCACTGATGTTTGTGAAAGAGGCACAGTTGGAATTCACACCCGAAAACATAGCTAATCGTGCCATGCCGAATGGCTATGTACCTTTGGACGGCAATGCGAAAGTGCCGCTAAGCTACCTACCAGAGTCGGTAGCAGACAGCGTGAGCGAAACCGTCGTAGAAAACATTGTGTATGAGGTGCAGCAACTGCTGCAAACAACGATTAACACTGAAATTGTTAACCGTCAGATAGATACCACGGAATTGCAGGATGAAATCACCGGCCACACAACAAATGGGGGTATTCATGTTACCCCACTGGAAAAGCAAGGCTGGAACGCAAAGCTGGATCAAAGCAGTCTGCAGCCGCTCAATAATCACTTGCAAGACAGTGACATTCATGTTACACTATCAGATAAGTTGCGCTGGGACGGCAACATGGCGGCCATTTTGGTTAATACTATGCAAGAAATGCTGAACATTGACCCAGCAACGCTCAAACTGGGTGATATTTGCTTTGTACGCCTGACTAATCCCGGCGTAACTCCCGCGCAGTACGACAAGTATGTGTGGTATGGCATTGACGGCTGGCAAAAAGAGCAAGGTGCTGCCACGGTTATCGACCTTGACTGGGCAAGCATCATCAACAAGCCTGCCGCCAGTGCCATGGAAATCGACAGTGCAATCACGCAATCACACAAGCACGTTAACCAATTGGTGCTTAACAATATCGGCCAAAATGCAGCAGGAAATCTCACCTACAATGGTGTGCCCATTGGTGCGACAATTTTCTTTCTGCAAGACGAAAGCCTGCTGCCGGCCATTGGGCAAACCGATGCGCTATATGTTATCTATCAAGACCGCCGACTGACAAATTTTCCGTCCATTTCGGTGTGGAAGGGTTCCGGTTACGAAATTCTGGGGCGTGGTTTGGGCGACAGCTCCATCGTTGTGGGCGACATGGTTATTCAGCAAAAAGAACTGTTCGGTGTGGTGGGAGGCAGCGAGTTTATGCTCACATTAGCACCGAGCTTGCAATTTGCCTTCATGCCCATGGAGGTGCTGAAAATGGTACCGGGCGCAACGAATCAAACTATGCCGTATTCGAACTTCAGCAATCCATATTTATTCACCTATCACCACGATTTGATGAAAATTCAAAGCGGCGTGTATATCGGTGCTTATGAACTGACCATGGAGCTTTATGCAGCAGCAGGGCTGCGCAACTACTTTAGCAAAACGATTGACATCACGAATTATCATAGCGTTACGGAGATGTATTAGTATGGCTGATCGTATTTATCGATTCCTCGCCAACACAAATATTTACACTGGTGTAGCTACACAAAATGCCGCTGTGGGTGGCGGTAACAATCATATTTTTTTGTGCGACAATACCAACGTGCCCGGAGCAACGTATACCTATCCCACAGGAGAATCCACATTCGCCAATGTGCGCAATGCGGTGAATACGCTTTATCAAGGCGACCCACTGCTAGCCGGGCAGGTAATTGCCATGGGCTATGGTTTTCAAAAATGGGTGGTGCCCAAAAGCGGCAAGTCAACCATCACAGTGCGCGGCGGTTGCGGGGGGTCTTCGGGCACCGCAAGCTCGGTGATTAACTATACTGGTACCAGCGGGCTATCCACGTTGGGCGCCACACTTTCGGGCGGCGGGCTTGGCGGGCGCGGGGCGAAGTTGGTTGGCGAAGTAAATTTGAACGCAGGCGATGTACTTTATTTGCTAGTGGGTAATCGTGGCAGTTGCGCTACGCAAGGCGTTGGCGGCAACTGGGGCATGCCCGGCGGTGGCGCAAGCGTGGTTGCGCGTGAGAATCCCAACGGCGCATTCACCATTCTTGGCCGCCGCGTGGAGATTCTTATGGTGGCGGCGGGTGGCGGTGGCACTACCAGCTGCCGCGCGGGATATAACGGCGGTGACGGCAATCCAGCACAGGGCGTGAACACCAACGCCGGTGTCACTACCAGCCTTGCAGCAGCAGGCGGCGGCGGGCTAACAGGCGCTTCTTCACTGGTTTATACAACTGCATCAAGTTACCCTTTCGCCCTTCAGGGGCTCGCTGTGCTTTCGGGCACGCCTTCCATGACGGCCAATGCTTCAACCCTTCATGCCCCCAGCTGGGGCGGTGGTGGCTGCGGATGGTATTCCGGTGGTGGCGGCGGCGGTTATTCGGGCGGAAACAGTGGCACAGGCACTGCTGCAACCAGCGGCAACCAAGGTTACGGTGGTACGTCATACACCAATCCAAATCTTGTGTCGGCGATGTTCCGCGGACATGAATATGACCGCAATCTTTCGCCATGGACTTTGCCGGGCGAAATCACCCTTACACTGCCCAGCAAAGATGCGGCAGAGTGGTTTTTAGCACGCGACAGCCAAGGCAACAAGGGCTGGGAGTCTGCCCAGCGGCAATGGGCGCTCATCCCCAACCAAGGTGAACTGACGCCGATGGATTTTTCCACTTATGGTGCAGTGCCATCGATAGACGGGTTTGCGGGATTGCAGCCAAGCAATGTAATATTTTATTGCAGCTCGCCCTACACAAGCAAACAGCTGATCATCGAAGGCTTAGCACGCTACCAAGTCATCGAAAGCAATTTCGAGTTAGATATGACTGCTGTGGATTCTGTTACTAGCTGGCAAGTCAACGGCAACACCGGTGCCGCCACCATCAAAGTCGCGTTGTCTGTTGATCACGGGCTGACATATAATATATTGGGTACCGGTTACATGTGGCAGAAAATTGACATTAGCAACCGTGATTTGTTTTTCACACAGGGTATTGTATTGGGTGACCTCAACACCATCCCCATCGCCAAATGGAAAGAGCTGGGTGCCACCAACCTGCGGCTGGCGTTTATCATCCAGCAAACAGCACAAACGGCAAGCCCCGTGCTACAGAGCATCACCTTGGTATGCAATTTGCTGGGCGGCTGGAGGAAAGCTCGACATGGCAACGACTACGATTATGAATACATTGCGCCGCAAACATGCAAGGTCACCATCAATACTGGTGGGGACTACAAAGTGAATTATTTGGATAGAGTGCAGGGCTGATAACGAAATCATGTGCTATTCTCTCTACCATGTGGCCCAGTAAAATTGTTCTATGGCGTCCTCCCAAGTGATTGCACGCGGGAGGATGGGTCGTCTGTCAAGCGATTTTCATTAAACTTGTGTTCGCTCATGGTGTTATTTCTTATGCGTAAACTGCGCCAAAATCAAGGTAAAACGGGAATTGCCCCACTGTGACCCACTTATGGCTGTAGTGCGTTTGATAGCCATCCCAACTGCCGGTGACCCAGCAGCGATAATGGTCAAGTCGCAGACCTAGATCAATACCAATAGTGTCGGTCAAAGTGTTGCTGCCATACCACACAGCTTCTGTAACCGGCTGCAAATTGCGGGTGGCCAGAGCGGGCAATTCTTTCACCCGTGCTTTGCGCATAAACGAATGCGAAAACATGTCCCAAATGTCTTTTTCAGCCATCGATAATCTGAAGTCCCAGCTGGCATTGAGCCCGGCGCCGTTGTTGTAGATATTGAAGTCTGAAATTTGCGTGGTTGTGCTTTCGCTCACGGTATAGCTTGGGCTAAAGCTGGGGTTTTTCGAGATATCTACACCAACGCTGAATGAACTGCCGGTGGTATAGGTGGTTTGCTTGTTGATATTTTTCGGGTCGGTGGAAAGTGTGGTGAGTTTGTTGGTTTTGGGCAACATTTGCATGTTGACTGCGGACTGGAAATAGCCTCTGTCGTAGGTGTCGTTGGCTTGCAATTGCCCGGGGCTGCAGCCAGCACCAAGGCTGCGAATGCGCAGATACTTATATTGTGGGTTATACGAGGCAATCAAGCTGATTTCCATCACCACAGAATTAACGGTCACCTGGCTGTCGGTGAGATTGCGTGTGTGCTCAATGGCCAAGTAAATCAGCTTATATTGATGCAGCGGCAACGAACCTAGCGTGCTGTTTTCCACAAGATTCGATTGATACAAGCATGCATGGTCGCAGTCCAGCACATCGGCAATTCTGCAGGCTTGTTTGCTTGCGCTTAGTTCTTCAAACATCACTTGCGGTTTATCATCTTTGTTCACACAAGCGCATTGGTTGCCTTGTGTGTCTTGGTTTTCGCGGGCTGCGCCTTCCTCTTGTGCGATGCCAAATGCATGCACGGCATAAAAATTTGGGTAGGGCTTGATAACCACACATGCAGCGCTCAAACCAAAGCCCAGCGTTTGTGAAAGCATTTCCGGCTCGTTTGCGTTGAACAAAATGAGCGCATTGTCGCTTTCCAGTTTTTCTTTGAGCTGTTGGTGATTTTCTTTGTCGCTTAAATCAAACAACAGCGCGTTGGCGGACTCCAACTTGCTTTGCAGCGCATCGGTTAGTTTGTCCACCCAATGGGTGTTTTTGTTTTCCATAAATAAGAGAACTCCTTTCATACTTATTAACAGCATATGAAATTGTTTTAAAAAAGTACCTCACTGGGTGAATGGTGTAGTTGGCTTTGACGTTGAAGTCTACCTAACAGATTCCAACAACGACGGAAGTTTTACCGTCACATTTCCCGACTTGCCCGGCTGCATCAGCGAGGACAAAAATTTGTTGACGCAATGGGTGGGCTATCTCGCCGACAAAGGCAAGGAAATTCCCGCCGCCACGTCACCGGCAAAAATCAAAGCCAGCGATGGCGAGTTCGTCAGCTTGGTGCGTAGACACCCGCGCCGTGCGTCGCACGGTGAGCATACCTCGTTGGATGGACGACGAGGTCGCACGCGGCGGCATCAGCTTGTCGCGCGTGCTGCAAGACGCACTTTCCGACAGGTTCTTTCGCGCACAGAGCTTTGGCTGGAGCTACCATACACCGATAATGCCCGCCGAGGGTTAATCAGGTGCTAGACCTTGCAGGGTGCGCAGGGCGTTTGTCAAATCTTTGTTTTCTTCGGCTAGTTCCTCGGTACCACGCGTAATCTTGATAAAATTTTCAGCTTTTGCCTTGATAGTATACGCCCAGTAGCTGGCGCCGATGGGGCCGGTGAATTGCAGGATGCGCCCGATGAAACATCTTCTCTGCGACTTCGGCTCAATGAACTCAACACCCACTTGATTGAACTGGTGGCGACTAACACAGCCGGGGGCATTGATGACACCGACAACGATGCC
>Ga0131853_10000629_pt1 | contig 63490 bp, 66 predicted proteins | sample TergutLab28metaG_FD_92764 | JGI IMG/M metagenome (GOLD analysis project Ga0131853, IMG submission 92764) | Labiotermes labralis P1 segment gut microbial communities from Petit-Saut dam, French Guiana - Lab288 P1 (version 2) (version 2) | ecosystem: Host-associated > Arthropoda: Insects >...
AAACCGCCCTAAGCCTTCGCCTTTGGCGAAGCCAATGGCGGCTAAGGCTTGCATTAACTCAACTAACCTTTTGCAAAGAGCGCAAAAGGAAGTTTCGTTGTATGTGCGCCGGAGGCAAAAAAGATGGAATCCGTTTATTTTCAGGACATGCGCCTGAAAATAAACACCATTACCCGCCGCAGCGACCCGGCCCGCAGGCCGGTTCTCTTGGAAGACAAAGTCCAGCGTAGCGGGTTTGTCTCCAGTCTCTGTTTTTGTCGTGAATGGCTACTCATCCGCCTTTTTTCGGCTGAGAGCCGTAATAATCGGAATCATAAAAATGACCACAAATCCGCCGGCAAAACCATTGTTATACAGGTTCAGTCCGCCGTTTAAAAGCCCTACAAAGCTCACCAGATTCGCATGGATAAAGCCGCAGATGATACCCCAAATCGGCCCGAACCGACCCGCCAGAGGTGCAATGCCCGTACCGAAGACGAGGGCGAGCTGATAAGACGGCGTGGTAATCGGTACGGCACTCCACAGCGCACAGAGAGCAATACCAATCATGATGGGAATGCAGTTGCGGAAATTCTTGCCCAATGCCGCAAAGCCGACGACGCAGAAGATGCCGCCCATCGTTGCACCGTTAATATCCCCGCCGATGAGCAAAATCGCCGTCGTCCCCAATGCACAGAGGAGACCCATGTTGAGGTAGGTGACGTTCCCGTACAGGGCATAGAAATCGGTGACGAGGCGGCCGGAGTGTTTGTTGATTTTCTTCATCTTCTCCCACGTACCCTTGCCGCTCGTAACAAGGCCGAGAACGATAAAAGTTACCGAGATGAAGTACATCAAGATGCCGAGCGGCAGGTTGTACTCCGTGGCCCAATAGCTCGCGCTGGCGATTTCAAAGCCCGTGGTGCGCAGGATGCTGACGGTAAAAGTCGCAATCAGCCCCCCGACGAAGCCCGCATTGTAGAGCAAATATCCGCCGTGTACCTTGCCCATCGCCGTGGCCAAGGGGGCGAAGATAAAGCCGACAAAGATACCGACCAGCAAGCCGACAGCGGCCCCTGCCGGTTGCGGCCATGCGGTGAGATAGGCCACCTCGGAGACGATGGGCGAGACCGAAGCGCACATCATGGTGGTGACTGCCACATCCCGGAACGGCATCTTTTTGATGCGGGAAAAGAGGAACACGCCGATAACGAGCGGGATGGTGTTGAGGATGTTCTTCCCGAAAAACGCAAAGCCCAGAATGAGCCAGAGGCCCATCAGCGTGCCGCCGCTTGGTTTCACGCCGAAAGCTATCATGGTGGTCAGCGAGAAAATGCCGACCAGAACGGAACTCACCAGCATGGCACCCATGCCGCCGAGGGCGGCGTAGTCGGTGATGAGAATGCTCCGTGAGGTCAAGATGTGGAGCAGGCCGTTCCAAATGTTCTGCGGGGTATCCAAGATAAAGGCGGCAATCAGCAGGATGGCGAACAGCCCCATCATGACCCAATAGGGGCCTTCGATGCGGTGGGCAGTTCGCCGAAACAGTCCGGGCGGTGTGTTATGTTCTTTTGCGGCGACCATGGGTGGTTCCTCCGTTTTTTGTGTAGAGGCGTGCGAAGCCTCCCTCTTTGAGGGAGGTGCCTCGGAGTTTCCTCGTAGGGCGCGATGTCCTCATCGCGCCGCATTCCTCTCATAGGTTGGCGCACGGCGCGATGAGGACATCGCGCCCTACAGCGGGCAAGTCACTCCCCCAGTCGCCTGCGGCGACAGCCCCCTCGCAAGCGAATGGGCCAAGGCAGAGGCCAAAGGGCTTACTGATACAACTTATGTGTTTGATACTGCGGCTCACAGGTCAGGTGCATGCCCAGTTTACGGAACACGCCCTCGTCCGTTTGGGAGAGGATGACCGTGGAGTGCACCTCGCAGTCCGCCAGTTTCGGCAACTGGTCCATCGCCGCCTGTGCCTTGGGGTCGGTGACGGCGCAGATGGAGAGGGCGATGAGTGTCTCCTCTGTGTGGAGGCGTTGGTTGGAGTTCTCCAGGTGGGCAGATTTCAGCCGCTGTACCGGCTCTAAGACGGTGGGTGAGATGAGCAGTACCGCGTCATCCAGCCCCGCCAGATACTTCAAGGCATTGAGCAGCATCGCGGACGGCGCGCCCAAAAGGGGAGACATCTTGCCGCTGATCAGCGTCCCGTCCGGCATCTCGATGGCGGCGGCGGGTACGCCGGCGGCCTCGGTCCGCTCTGTGGCCGCCGTGACCACGGGCCTGTCCGTTGCGGTGATACCGGCCTGTTTCATGAGCAGTTCGATTTTGAAAATCGGCTCTTTTTCACCCAAACCCTTACGGGCGGCGCACATGGCGGCGTAGTAGCGGCGGATGACCTCTTGACGTGCCGCTGTGGAGACTGCAGCATCGTCTTGAATGCACTTGCCGACCATGTTCACGCCCATGTCCGTGGGCGATTTGTAAGGACAATACCCCCAGATGCGTCCGAAAATGGCTGAGAGGACGGGGAAGACATCAATATCCCGATTATAGCTGATGGCCGTGATGCCGTAAGCGTCGAGGTGGAAGGGGTCGATGAGGTTCACATCGTTCAAATCCGCCGTGGCCGCTTCGTAGGCGATGTTGACGGGGTGGCGAAGCGGCAGGTTCCACGCGGGGAAGGTCTCAAACTTGGCATAGCCGCCCCGACGGCCTCGGATGTGGTCGTGGTAGAGCTGGCTCATGCAGACGGAGAGCTTCCCGCTCCCCGGCCCCGGTGCCGTGACGACAACGAGCGGCCGCTCGGTTTCAATGCAGTCGTTTTTGCCGTAGCCCTCGTCGCTTACAATCTGTGAGATGTTCGCCGGGTACCCCGCGATGGGGTAGTGGACGTAGACCCGCAGGCCGAGTTCCTCCAACCGCGCCTTAAACTTCTCCGCCGCGGGCTGGCCGACGTATTGCGTGATAACCACGGAGCCGACGAGCAAATCGAAGTCCCGAAACGCGTCAATCATGCGCAGGACGTCAAGGTCGTAGGTGATGCCCAGGTCGCCCCGCACTTTGTTTCTTTCGATATCTGCGGCATTGATGACGACGACAATCTCCGCTTGGTCACGGAGCTGAAGCAGCATCCGAACTTTACTGTCCGGCGCGAAACCGGGCAGCACCCGTGCGGCGTGGTGGTCATCAAAGAGCTTCCCGCCGAACTCCAGATACAGCTTGCCCCCGAATTGGGCAATCCGCTCCCGAATGTGCTCCGATTGGGACTTGAGGTATAACTCGTTATCAAAGCCGATGCGTTTCATAGGATGCTCCTGGGGTGTGTTTTTAAACCGGCAATGTACCAGAGGGCGATGGGTATGTTGCCGGTTTAAAAACACACCCCAATAAGGCTGCAAAGAGGTTTCTTTGCAGCCCGAATTTCTCCAATTATATTGTAGCTGAAAAGCGGAATTTTGGCAAGTGGGGGACGATGGCAATCGTCCCGCAATTTCAATCACATCCCCAAAGCATCCCCCGCGCGATACGAACTCCGCACCAGCGGTGCCGATGCCGCAAACGCAAACCCCATCGCCCGAGCAATCTCGCCGTATTCTTCGAACACCTCGGGCGTAACATATTCCCGCACGGGCGCATGTGCCGCGGACGGGGGCAGATATTGGCCGATTGTCAGAAACTCACACCCCACAGCGCGCAAATCGTCAAACAGCGTCAGTACCTGCGCCCTCGTCTCGCCGAGACCGAGCATGATGCCTGTTTTGGAGCGGATGGCGGGGCTCTGCGTTTTGATATTTCGCAAGACTGCCAGCGACCGCGCATAGTCGGCTTCCGGGCGGATTCTTGCGTAGAGGTCGGCGGCGGTCTCCATGTTGTGGCTAATCACATCGGGGGCGGAATCTGTCACCACTTGCAGAGCATCCGCGCGCCCCTGAAAATCGGGAATCAGCACCTCGGTTGCCGTCTGAGGTGCCGCTTGCCGAATGGCACGCACGGTTGCCGCAAATTGTGCCGCGCCGCCGTCGGGGAGGTCATCCCGTGTGACGGAGGTGACCACGGCATAGGAAAGCCCCAACGCGGCGACCGCCTCGGCCACCCGCTGTGGCTCTGTGGGGTCTGCAGGGGTGGGGGCGGCGTACTGCACATTGCAAAAGAGGCAGTTGCGGGTGCAGTACGTGCCGAGGATGAGGAAGGTGGCGGTCTGCTTGGAGAAACACTCGATGTAATTGGGACAGTTCGCCTCTCGGCAGACGGTGTTGAGGTTTAGGTTGGTGAGCAGGGCTTCTACGGCGTGCAGATTGGGGTTATGAGCGTGTCGAATGCGGAGCCAGTCGGGGCGGGTCATTTGGGGGTGTCCTCGGGGGTTGTTTCCCGTATAAACAAAAACTCGTCTTTCTCCATAAAGGGAGATACGTATTGCCAAAAAAAACCCTTCCATCCTGTCAAAGCGTCACCAACCTCAAGCTCTACAATGGAGTCATTGATATGTGCATAAAACGGCTTGCTTCTGCCCCCTGCATTTTCCACATAAACGGTATGGGTACCATTATCAACCGCAAATGCTTTTGTTTCATTTATTCTTATTTTCCCTTGGTAGACATCATCAATAAATATCATGTAACCTATCCATCTGCCGCTGCGCTCATTCCCTCTCGTTATCCGTATCATCCGAACCCCTCCTCACTCAAACATACAGGACAAAAACGCATCCCTCGCAACATCTCCCAAATAAGGCCGCAAATCAAACTCTGTCAGCACCTCAACAATTGCCTCGCGCTGAAACACCTGCCCCTCCAAAGCGGCCTCCAGTCCCCGGATGGGAACCACACCCAAAAAATCCCCGCAAATCGTGGCGGCGGCGATGTTGCCTCGGACGATATCAAGAAACACCTCTACCCGCCCGCCGGGGAAGCGTTTGCCGTTGCGGAACGAAAACCGGGGCGAGCGGTCTCGTGTCCAGTCGGGATTGCCGAAGCGGGTGTGGTGGATGTCGGCTATCGCCGCTAAGTCTGCCGCTGTCAGCGCGTAGGGGCGCATGTCCCATATCTCGGCGAGTTTTTCTTCCAGTAGTGTCCAAAAATCGGTGGTGGAAACGGGGCGCGGCATATGTTCCCGCAGATTCGTCACCCGACTGCGCACCGAGGGGATGGCTTTGGACTGAATCTTCGCCGCATCCGTCCGCAGTACCGCCGCCAGCATGTCCAAATCCGTGTTGCAGAGCAGCGAGCCGTGGGTGCAGATCCGTCCGTTGCGCATGTGTTGGGCGATGCCGCAGACTTTTTTGCCCGCGACCAAAATGTCATTGCGCCCTTTCATCTCCGCCGAGATACCCAGTTGCCGCAGGGCACGGGCGATGGGGGCGGCGAAGTCTTCCCGCATGATGGTCTGCGGGTCGGTGCTGCTGACTTCAGGCAAAATCAGGGTACAGAGCAGAGTGCCCATGTCCGTGAAAATCGTCCCGCCGCCGCTTTGACGGCGGACGATTCGGATGCTGTTCTCTGACGCATAACGCAAGTCCACCTCGGCCTCGGCTACTTGGTAGGAGCCGAGCATAGCGCAGCGGTCGGCCTGCCATATCATAAAAATCGGTTCGGTCAGGGGGAACTGTTCCATGAAATACGCTTCCGCGGAGAAGTGAAAGGCGGCGTCCTTGCCGGGGGGTCTCAGGTATCGCATTATACTTCGTCCGTCAGCGTCTTGCCGCTGGTTTTGCGGACGGCGGCGAGAAAACGGTCGCAGTCGGTGTTTAGAATCAGTTCTTCGGGGAAGCCGATTTCCTCCAAGATACCCATGGCACCGTCCACGCGCCCGATGTGTGCGGAGAGGTGGGCGTCGGAGCAGACCACAACGGGGACATTGAACTCGGCGCAGAGTTCCGCGATTTTGCGGCAGTTCACGTCCGAGCCGGGGCGTTCGCGCAAGGAGTTGTTGTTAATCTCCACAATCTTCCCCGTGCGGGCGAACTCTTGGATGACGGGTTTGTATTCAAAGGGATAACGGCTCGCGCCGCAGTGGCCGATGACATGGACAAGCGGGTTCTGCGCAACGGCCATCCAACCCCGTGTCCCCTCTTTGACGGTGCAAGCACCGATGACAGGCGGGTGATAGGAGGCGATAACCCATTCCATCCACTTGAGCATGTCTTCATCGAGGTCCAAGGTGCCGTCGAAGTCGAGGATATTCACCTCGGCACCTTGAAGAATCATGACCCCGTTCATGTAGCGGGGCAGGACGCGGAGGATGCGGAAGTAGATATACGTCGTCCCGCCCGGGAGAGCCGGGCCGTGTTCCGTGTGGGCGAGGAATTTCAGCCCTTTCTCGGCGGCGACGGCGACGTTTTGTTCCAGCGTGGAAAATGCGTGGCCGCAGGATAGGGTGTGGGTGTGCGTGTCAGCGATAATGGGGCGCATGGGGTGGCCTCCTTGGGGGTGTTTTTTGTTTATTTTAGCATGGGTTGAGGGTTTTGTCGAGGTGGGGAGGTTTTTTGCTTGTTGCGGGGTGGGGTATCGCCGCCTGTATGGGTGCGTTTTGATAAAGAAAACCGCAGGGGCAAGGATGGAACATCACCCTTGCAACAAACACAAAGCCCACAAGCCACCCAATCTACAAACGAATTTTCCCACATTTACACATTCAACTCTGTACACCATACATTCCATATGCTATAATATCTCCGACAAAAGAAAGGAGGCTCCCCCATGGCCTTACAAGACTGGAACTTCGGATACAAGAAAAACGACCCGCCCTGGCCGAATGACGCGGACGGCAAGCCCATCCCGCCGGCCTACCTGACGCACCTGCCCGCGGTGGGCATGGAGGGGCAGATTGTGGTGACCATGCTGGAGTCTGCGGGGATTCCCGTTGTGACCCAGCACCCGAACAATGGCGACTTTGGCCGCATCATCATCGGTGTCTCCGGCACGGGTGTGGACATTTATGTCCCCGCGCCCCTGTTGGAAGACGCACAGGGGATGTTGGACGGCCGGTTTGAGATTATCGAGGAGGAAATTGACCATGTATAGAGAAACGTATGAAAAATGGCTGAACGCCGAGAATCTCACCCCGGAAGAGCGGGCAGAGCTTCAGGCAGTCGGCACGGACGACAAGGAAATCGCCGAGCGGTTTCACAGCCCGCTGGTCTTCGGCACGGCAGGCCTGCGCGGGATTTTGGGCGTCGGGCTGAATCGGATGAATGTCCACATCATCCGCCACGCCACGCAGGGCTTTGCGCAAGTCATCTTGGGCGAGGGCAAGGCGGCGGCAGAAGCCGGCATCGTCATTTGCTACGACTGTCGGAACTATTCCGATGTATTCGCCCGTGAGGCGGCGGCTGTCATGGCGGCCAACGGTGTGCGGGTGCGGCTCTTTTCCGGGATGCGGCCTACGCCGCAACTGAGTTTTGCGATTCGGAAATTCGGTGCCACGGCGGGCGTAAACATCACGGCCAGCCATAATCCGAAAATTTACAACGGCTACAAAGTCTACTGGTCGGACGGCGCGCAGCTGCCGCCCACTTTCGCTTCCCGTGTGGCGGCGCAGATGGAAGAGACAGACATCTTCACCGGCGTGAAGACGATGGACTACCGGACCGCCGTAGACCAAGGCCTCATCACCCTGCTCGGCCCCGAGACGGACGAGGCGTTTTTGTCCTGCGTACTGGCGCAGTCCGTGAGCAAACACAGCGTGGCGCAGGTGGCGGACGAGTTCAAGGTCGTCTATACCCCCTTCCACGGCACGGGTCGGGAACAGGTGCCGGAGGTCTTGCACCGTCTCGGCTTCAAGCACGTCCTGCCCGTCGAGGCGCAGATGGTGCCGGACGGGGACTTCTCCACCGTCAAAAGTCCCAACCCGGAAGACCCGGCGGGCTTTGAGATGGCATTGGAACTGGCGAAAGCGAACGGTGCGCAGCTTATCATCGGCACAGACCCCGACGCCGACCGCGTGGGCGCATTGGTGTTGCATAATGGTGAGTATCAGATGATTAGCGGTAATCAAATGGGTGTTTTACTCCTCGGGTACCTCATCGCCGCCAAGAAAGCGGCGGGCGCATTGCCTGCGGATGCGGCTTTTGTGCAGAGTATCGTCACCACGGAGATGTCCATTGACATCGCTGAGACGAACGGGTTGGCGGCGTACAAGACCTTCACGGGCTTCAAGTTCATGGCAGAGAAAGTGGCCCAACTGGGTGACAGTAAGCACGTGATTTTCTGCTACGAAGAGTCTTTCGGATACATGGCGGGCGATTTCGTGCGGGACAAGGACGGTGTGACCGCCTCTATGCTCATCGCCGAGATGGCGGCGTGGTACAAGACCCGCGGTATGACGCTGGTGGACGGTATCGAGGAGCATTTCCAAACCCTCGGCCGCTTCTACGCAGAGCATACGCTCAACCTCATCATGCCGGGCTATGACGGCCTGCAAAAGATGGGCGCACTTATGGATGATCTCCGCGCGAATCCGCCGCAGGAAATCGGCGGCCAAGCGGTTGTCACACGTTGGGATTACCTCATCGGAAAGCGTACCGCCGACGGTGTGGAGCGTGACATGGAACTCAAAGGTTCCAACGTGCTTCAATTCACGCTGGCGGATGGGACGAACTTCATCGTGCGGCCCTCGGGAACGGAGCCGAAAGTGAAAGTGTATATTCTGGCGAAAGGCAGCGACCGCGAGACTTGCGCGGAAACGGTGCGGCTTTGCACGGCGTATGCGGATCGGTTTAGTAAGTAGGTTTTGACAGACTGAGGGGCTCCCTCCGGCATCTGCCGGAGGGAGCCCCTCAGTCTGTCAAAAAAGTCTTTTCGTATCCTTTGCCCTTTTCGCCGAAGGGAGCCCTTTTTTATTGCTATGCGGGCTTACTTACTGTCCGTCACCGCCCATAAGTTCTGCCAATGCCTCAATCCGTTCCAAAGGAAAGGGCGGATTTCCGAGAGGTTTTAAGGCGAGGGACATCAGCTTTAAAGGGCTGTCATCGGCGGCACTACGATTGGAATTTAGATGCCCGCAAATCCTGCAGCGGTGGATAATCGCCCACTCGCCGCCTTTTCTGACCCAAACACCTATGGCTTCCATCGCACCGCCGCAATCCGCGTCTCTGTCTCCCGGTTCGTTGTCCAGATGTTGGCTGGAAAGGCAGTAGGGGCAATGGTTTCGATGGTCACTCCCTGCGCCGTGCGGGACGACCAAACGGTCGCACACCTTGCACGTAAAGCTGTCATTGCAGGCGTTGTGGCGATAGTAGTTCTTTATATATTTTTTTCTTTTATTTTCTCTGTTCAAGTATTTTTCCTCCTGAAAGTTATCGTCTGCGTCACTTCACGGGAGGGTTCGCGCTATTTAGCGTATACAAACCTCCCGGTTTGCTACACTCTCTGTCGTGCTTCTATTCATAAAATCATAGTCCTTTCAATTTTATCTATCGCGGTTTCTTTACCAGATTCCTTTTGAACTGTTTCACTTTGTTCTTTCCGCCGAATTTGTTGATTTTTTCATTTTCAATCTGACGGGCGTTTAGACCGTCATAGGACGCTTCGCGCTGTAGTTTCTGGTAGCTTTCAAAGCGTTTTTCTGATAACACTTCGCTTTCGATCGCTTCCCTCACAGCGCAACCCGCCTCTGTTGCATGGGAGCAATCACTAAACTTACAGCGAACAGCGAGCTCTGTCACATCCTCAAAGGTCTTTGAAAGGTCCCCGGTATGTATTTGCAGCTCACGCATACCGGGCGTATCAATGACGATACCGCCGTTTGGCAGAAGAAGCAGTTGTCTGTGTGTTGTGGTGTGCCGGCCTTTATCGTCGTCCGCGCGGACTGATTTTGTCGCCAGCACGTCTTGCCCCATAAGGCGGTTGATGAGCGTAGATTTCCCGACGCCCGATGAGCCGATAAACGCAATCGTCTTTCCATACCCGATGTAGGAGCGGACCGCCTCGTATCCGTCCTCATTTACAGAGGAGCAGACAAGCACATCTACCCCCATGCTTACGGTGGCGATTTCGTCTGATTTTTGCTGTAAGTCATTGCACAAATCGGATTTTGTCAGAACAATAACCGGAGTCGCCATACTGTCCCACGCAATCATCAAGTACCGCTCAATTCTTCGCAAATTAAAGTCGGCACCCAGAGACATACAGATGAAGATTGTGTCAATGTTCGCGGCTATCATCTGCCCGGCGGTCTTAGTGCCTGTCGCACCGCGGCCGGCACCTGCCGCCCCCCGCGCCAGCGCACTTTTACGCCGTAAAATGTGATGGATAACCGCATTGCCTTCGTTTTTGTCCGTGCGGTCAATCATCACCCAATCCCCAACCGCCGGAAAGTCGGCGGAATCGTCTGCGTGGTAGGCAAACTTCCCGGAGACGCTTGCGCTTATCTCTCCGGCTTCGCAGAGCACCGTATATAGCTCGCGGTGTTGCGCGGTAACTCTTGCGATGAACAGGTCATGATATAAAGTTGCCTCTTGTTCAAAACGTTCGCTTAGTCCGTAATCGTTCAAATTGATTTTCAATGTTTTCATTCCTTTTTTCGTAAAATAAGCGTGTACCAAATGGCTTTTGGGCAAACAAAAAAGCGCAGTTACCCACTGCGCTGTAAAACAAACAAAAGAATGTGTCAGATGAACACTTCTCCGGTCGTCATATAAGGCATTTGGGTACACAAAAACAAGCGGGCAAATCCCGCTCCTGTGATACAAATCACTACCTTATTGACGAACCCTCACCAGTCATTCCACACTTTCTATAATTATATTACCTTAAAGATACCATGAAAACGCTGAATTGTCAACCGTACCCGCTTCCCTGACAGATACAAAAAAATCCGCCCGCAACAATGCAGACGGATTTATTATGCGCTTGCCCTTAATGTTCAACGTTCCGCCGGCCTAAGAAACCACCCGCAAATCGGCCTTTCCCTTCGGCTCAATCGGGGTCTCCAAATAGTCAATATCCGCACCCAATGCCCGCAGTTTGCCCACCATATCCTCATAGCCGCGCTCAATATAGTGGATTTGCTCCACGATTGTCTCACCCTGTGCGGCGAGACCTGCGATAACGAGGGCGGCTCCGGCACGGAGGTCACAGCAGGACACGGTCGCGCCTGTGAGGAAAGGTACACCCTCTAACACGGCGGTCTTGCCGTCCACCTGCACCTGCACGCCCATCTTCTTGAGTTCGTCGAGGTAGCGGTAACGGTTATCCCAGATGCTCTCGGTGATGATGCTCGTTCCGGTAGCGAGACACAGACAGGCACCCAGCTGGGGCTGCATGTCCGTTGGGAATCCGGGATAGGGCATGGTCTTGATGTTCGCCCGTTGCAGGGGGGCGTCCCGTTTGATATAGACCGCCTCGCCCAAGTCACGGATGGTCGCGCCCATCTCTTGGAGCTTGGAGGTGATACAGAGCAAATGCTTGGGGATTACGTTCTTAACCAACACCTCACCGCCGACAGCCGCGGCAGCCGCCAAGTACGTCCCGGCTTCGATTTGGTCGGGGATGATGGAATAGGCCCCGCCGGTGAGCTTCTCCGTGCCGTAGACCCGAATTACGCTGGTGCCCGCACCGCGGATATCGGCCCCCATGGAGTTGAGGAAGTTGGCCATATCGACGATATGCGGTTCTTTTGCGGCGTTTTCGATGGTGGTCTTACCCTTGGCGAGCGCACCCGCCATCATGATATTCATGGTAGCACCCACGCTGACCACGTCCAAGTAGACGGTGTTGCCGATTAAGCCATCCGGTGCGTCGGCGAAGACCATACCGCCCTCGACCTCGACCTTGGCACCGAGTGCGTGGAACCCCTTGATGTGCTGGTCAATCGGCCGCACGCCGAGGTCACAGCCGCCGGGCATGGAGACTTCCGCGTGGCCGAAACGGCCCAGAGCCGCCCCGATTAGGTAGTAGGATGCACGAATTTTCCGCATGAGTTCCGGCGGTGCGATTGCTCTTTTGACCTGACTGCAATCGATATCTACCGTGTTGCGGTTGATGCGCCGCACACTCGCGCCCATCTGCTCCAAAATCGTGAGCAGGAGGGAAACGTCACTAATCTGCGGCACGTTTTCCAAACGGCAGACACCCTCCACCATGAGGGCGGCGGGGATAATCGCAACGGCGGCGTTTTTCGCCCCGCTGATTTCCACCTCGCCCTGCAGCGGATTCCCGCCTTTAATCAAATATCGCTCCAAGTGTTCACCTTCTTGCTTTGGTCATCTGTTTCATTCAGTATGTCCAAAGCTTTAATGTTTTAACGAACTTTTACCTCAAAGATTATACCATGAATTTTTAAAAAATCAACCACATTTTGTTGCAACTTGTGAATGAAATCACAAACAGAGCGCGGAAGCCCTGTAATACGGGACTTTCTTTTTTTGCGGATTCGTAGTAAAATACTACATATGGATATGCAGCTACGAAAAATCGACAGAGATGAAACCTTGCGGTATTTGGGCATCGTCGGCGGTGTGCCGGACGGTTTGGTGGCGGCGCAACTCGCCGAAGCCGAGGGGATCGTCCTGCGTCTGGCGCAGCCGCGCGCGGTGTATCGGCTGTTTGACTTGGAGCGGGACGGTGATGTGCTGCGTCTTCAAGGCACGGCTTTGGACTTGGAGGGCGAGGATATTCGCGCCCACCTCAAAGCCGCTGACCGATGTGTTCTCATGGCCGCCACCTTGGGGGCAGCGGTGGAGCGGGAGTTGCGGCGCATACAGGTCACCGATATGGCACTTGCTACGGTGCTGGATGCCGCGGCCGGTACGGCAATTGAGCAGATTTGCGACGACCTCCAACGGGAGCTGGCGGCGATTGCGGCATCCGAGGGGCGGTTTTTAACCGACCGCTTCTCACCCGGCTACGGAGACATGCCCTTGGAACAACAGCGGCGCATATGCGCTGTCCTGGACGCCGGGAAAATCGGATTAACCGTCACGGAACATTTCCTGCTCACGCCCCGAAAATCGGTGACAGCGGTGTCGGGACTGTGTTCGGAGCCCGTGGCGGCGAAGACGGACGCTTGTGCCGTGTGCAAAATCGCAGACACATGTAAGCTAAGAAAGGCAGGGACGCCCTGTGGGAAACCTTTTGTTCAATAAACCATTTTTAATCCTCGACGGCGGGATGGGAACCATGCTGCAACAGGGGGGACTGCGTCCGGGAGAGAACCCGATGACGTTCAATATTACCCGCCCGGCGTTGGTGGAGGATATCCACCGCGCGTACATCGAGGCCGGGAGTGACGTGGTGCTTGCCAATACTTTCGGTGCGAGCCGCAAGAAGCTCCAAGGCACGGGCTACACGCCCGCAGAGGTCATCGGGGCCGCCATAGCGGCGGCGAAGCGTGCGGCGGACGGACGGGCCAAAGTGGCCTTGGACATCGGCCCGCTCGGCGAACTGCTTGCACCGCTCGGCACCTTGTCGTTCGATGAGGCCTACGCGCTTTTCAAAGAACAAGTCGAAGCGGGCGTAAAGGCCGGGGCCGACCTCGTGTTCATTGAGACTATGACCGACCTCCAAGAAGTCCGCGCGGCCTTGCTCGCGGTGAAAGAAAACTCTGACTTACCCGTTTGTGTCACCATGACCTTCGAGCCGACGGGCCGTACCTTTACGGGCGTTCTGCCGGAGAGTTTCGCCATCGTCGCAAGCGGTCTGGGCGCAGACGCTATCGGCGTAAACTGCTCCATGGGGCCTGACCAAATGGGCGATGTCGTGTCCCGCATCGCGGGTGCCACGGATTTGCCCGTCATCGTCAAGCCAAATGCCGGCCTCCCCGACCCCGCCACGGGAGCCTACACCATGCCCCCCGCCGACTTCGCCCGCTCTGTGGCGGTGTTGACGGGCTTGGGTGCCGCGATTTTGGGCGGTTGCTGCGGCACGAGCCCGGAATACATTGCCGTCCTAACTTCCCCTCCTTGGAGGGGTGCCCCCGCAGGGGGTGGGGTGGTCGCCCTTACGCATGCCGAACCACCCCGTCAGGCTTCGCCTGCCCCCCCTCCGAGGAGGGGAATTTCGGCCCCCAAAAGCGTTATCTGCTCCGCATCTGCTATCCTCCCCATCGACACCGTACGTGTCATCGGCGAACGCATCAACCCCACGGGCAAGCCGGATTTCCGCCGCGCGCTGATTGACGGCAATTGGGACTACATCCTCGAACAAGCCATCAGCCAAGAGACTGCCGGAGCCGACCTCTTAGATGTTAACGTAGGCGTTCCCGAATTGGACGAGCCCGCAGCCATGCAAGCCGCCGTGGCCGCCATACAATCCGTCACGAGCCTGCCGCTTCAGCTTGATTCCTCGAATCCCGACGCCATAGAGGCGGGGTTGCGCATCTACAACGGCAAGGCCGTGGTCAACTCCGTGAACGGCGAGGCGGCGGTGCTGGAGCGTGTTTTGCCTATGGTGAAAAAATACGGCGCGGCCGTGGTGGGCCTCACATTAGACGAGCAGGGTATCCCCGAGACCGCCGAGGCCCGCCTTGCCATCGCCCGCCGCATCCTGGACGCCGCCCTTGCGTACGGCATCCCGAAAGAGGACGTGTACATTGATTGCCTCACCCTAACCGTCTCCGCCCAACCCGAAGCGGCGGGGGAGACATTGAAAGCCGTCCGCGCCGTGCGGGAGGAGTTGGGGCTGCAGACTGTGCTCGGCGTATCAAACATTTCATTCGGTCTCCCGAACCGGGAGCAAATCAACCAAACCTTCCTTACCATGGCTCTCGAAGCCGGGCTGACCCTGCCCATCATCAATCCCAACGCCGCCCCCATGATGGACGCCGTGACAACATTCCGCCTCCTAACCCGAGCCGACCCGGATGGTGCGGCCTACATCGAACGCTTTGCCAATCGCCCGACCGTCCCCACCGTAGGGGCCGACGCCCGCATCGGCCCGCCCATTGGCGAGGCAATCGCCCGTGGATTAAAAGAAGACGCAAGGCGCATTACGGCAGGGTTGCTGCAGGAAGCGGGCGAACACAGTTCGCCCCTGCAAATCGTCGCCGACCACCTCATCCCCGCCCTTGACCGTGTCGGCGTACAATTCGAGGCGGGCGAAATCTTTCTTCCTCAACTCCTCAACGCCGCCGCTGCGGCGGGGGAGGCATTTGAGGTCGTCAAACAGAGCCTTGCCGCGCGCGGGCAGGCCGCCGTTGCGAAAGGCACCATCGTCCTTGCCACCGTGCGGGGGGATATCCACGACATCGGCAAGAATATCGTGAAAGTTATCTTGGAGAACTACGGGTACCGTGTCATCGACCTCGGGCGTGACGTTTTGCCGGAGCGTGTGGCGGAGGTTGCACAGCGAGAAAACGCCGGATTGGTCGGCCTCTCCGCACTCATGACCACAACGCTCCAAAGCATGGCGGACACAATCACCGCCCTGCGGGCGAGCGGCCACGCTTGTAAAATCATGGTCGGCGGCGCGGTCCTCACCCCGGAATACGCCGCCGAGATCGGCGCGGATTACTACGCCAAAGACGCAAACGAGGGCGTTGCCATCGCCCGGGAGGTATTCGGTGAGTAGAGCGGAGATATTGCAGAAACTGGAAAACGGCCCCTTGCTTTTCGACGGGGCGATGGGGACATATTATGCCACCTTGAGCCGAACCCCCACGGAAAAGTGTGAGTTCGCAAACCGCACGGAGCCTGACTTGGTGCGGCAGATTCATTGTGCGTACATCGACGCCGGATGCGGCGCAATCAAGACCAACACCTTTGCCGTGCCCGCCATCGCAATGGAATACGGGATGCAGGAGGCCGAGACTCTGGTCGAACAAGCCTGGGCCATCGCAAACGAAGCCAAAGCGGCCGCAGGCGAGGGCAATGCCGCTATCTTCGCCGACTTCGGCCCGCCCGCACCTGCAGGGGGCGACACCCCCGACGGTTCGGTGTACCAAATACTGGCGGACAAATTTTTGTCTCTCGGTGCAAGCAACTTCCTGTTTGAGACATTTGTGAGCGATTCTGTCATCCGTACAACGGCGGCTCACATCCGCGCCGTATGCCCCGACGCGTATATCATCGCCACCTTCGCCGTTACCCCCGATGGGTTCACGGGTGAGGGGCTGCCGGGTCGGGAGCTCGTGCAGAATTTGCTCGATGACGGTATCGTAGACGCCGCCGGGTTCAACTGCGTCTCCGGCCCCGGGCATCTGCTCAAGATGGTGGAGGGCATGGATACAGCGCATTATCCCCTCGCCGTCATGCCGAATGCGGGCTATCCCACCGTGGTGGGCGGACGGACGATTTACAACAACAGCCCCGCCTATTTTGCAGGCCGTCTGCAAGAGATGGCCGCGCGCGGCGTGAAGATTTTAGGCGGCTGCTGCGGCACAGACCCGGAGTATATGCGGGCGGTTGTTGCGGCATTGCCGGGCGCACGTCCGACCGATGCAGGGACACGATATATCGTGACCGACCGGGCACCCGATGCGGCCACCGCCCCGTCACTTGACGTGACAGAGCGGTTGCCATATACGGCACCCCTGCCATCCCCCAACGAAAACCGTTTCTTCGACAAACTTATGCGCGGCGAGCGTGTCATTGCTGTGGAACTTGATTCGCCGTTAGACAGCCATATCGAGAAATACATGGCCGGAGCCGCCGTGCTGAAAGCCGCCGGGGCAGATATCATTACCATCGCCGACTGCCCCGTGGCGCGGAGCCGCATGGACTCCAGTCTTGTGGCCTGTAAGCTTCGGCGGGAACTGGGCATTGACGCGCTCCCGCACCTGACCTGCCGTGACCGCAACCTCAATGCCACCCGTGCGCTTCTGCTCGGCCTCTCGGCGGAGGGGGTGCACAACGTGCTCATCGTCACGGGAGACCCCATCCCCTCGGCGGAGCGGGACGTGGTGAAGAGTGTGTACAACTTCAATTCCCGCATGTTGGCCCGCTATATCCGGCAGTTAAACGAGGAGGTCTTTCAGACCCCGTTCTTCATCGGCGGGGCCTTGAACGTCAACGCCGTAAACTTTGATGCCCAATTGCGGCAGGCGAAGGAAAAGGCGGCAAACGGTATCGGCGCGCTTTTCACGCAGCCCGTTATGACAGAGCGTGCGGCAGAGAATCTCCGCCGTGCGAAAGATACCTTGGACGTGAAAATTTTGGGCGGCATCATGCCCGTGGTCAGTCACCGCAACGCGGCGTTTATCGCCGGCGAGATTCAGGGCATAGAAATTGCCCCCGAGACGGTAGCGCAGTTCGAGGGAAAATCCAAAGAGGATTGCACGAAGCTCGGCATTGACCTGTCCTTGGAGATGGCCGCAAAAATCGACGGGGATGTGGACGGGTATTACCTTATCACGCCATTTAGCCGCACGGACATGATTGCGGCAATTATGGAGAATCTATCGTAGAGAACGGAGGGACATGTCATGTTGCATCAAATTCAAATGCAAACGACCCAAGCGATTACTGAACTTCTGACAACCGCAAATCTCTCTCCCGGCGACCTCTTGGTCGTAGGCTGTTCTACCAGCGAGGTAGCGGGAGCGCACATCGGCAAGGCCGGGAGTTTGGAGATTGCGCAAGCGATTTTCGCCGGACTGCACCCCCACATCGCCGACGGCGGCATTTATCTTGCGGCGCAATGCTGTGAACACCTTAACCGTGCCCTCGTCGTGGAGCGAGCCTATGCCCTTGCGGCGGGATTGGATGAGGTTTTGGCCGTGCCTTATCCGCACGCAGGCGGTTCCTTTGCGGCCACGGTTTGGGGCTGTTTTGCAGACCCTGTCTTGGTCGAAAACGTCCGCGCCGAAGCGGGTCTCGACATTGGCGGTACTTTCATCGGCATGCACCTCGCCCCTGTTGCTGTCCCCGTGCGGCTGGCGGTGCGCACGATTGGAGAAGCTCCCGTCTTGGCCGCGAAAACGAGACCGAAGCTGATTGGCGGCGAGCGGACCAGGTATGAATAGACGTATATGTAGGGGCGGATTTCATATCCGCCCTTGACAAGCCGATAGATTTCGGTTACACTATGCTTTGCTGAGGACGATTAGCTCAGTTGGTAGAGCATCCGCTTGACGTGCGGGAGGTCAGCAGTTCAAGTCTGTTATCGTCCACCACAACAAAACCCTTGTAATCACAACGATTGCAAGGGTTTTGTTGTGTGGGAGTTGTGTCACGTTGTGTCAGGATATGTCCATGTTTCGGGTCAAACGTAAGGCTATCCAAGTAGTTTCGGGTCAAATTTGAGGTCAAAACGCAAAAAAGCCCCCTTGCATCGGCCATCAAGCAATGACCAGCGCAAGGGGGCAACTCCATTTTGATACCTAACAAGGCAGACGATTTCATATATCATCCCGCCCTGCAATCGTAGTCCTCAAACCTCGGCACCGAGGCAAATATAATCCTATTGTTCACCCATCGTTGTAGTAGACGCATTTTCCGGGGTGCATTCATTTTATCGTATACCATCACATAAGGACTATACCCCAAGTCTCGCAGGGTGTATATGCGGTGTAAATCCTCATCGAATGTGCTATTGAAATTCGTCAGAACATACACGCCCAACTTGCGATAGTCCTCTATCCCGGAGAGTGCTTTGAAATGCTGGAAATGGCCCGTCAAATCTTCTCTTGGATTATCCCAAGAGAAGTGAAGCCGCTTGATCTTGACTTGGCTTAGAAGCTCAATGTTTTGCTCAGTCGTCAACCGAATATCTAAGCCTTGAGTGAAGTCTACCCATGCGCCGCTGTCGATGAGCTGACGTAATAGATTTTCGTGATCCGCACAGGCAAAGAGGTTCGGGTCGAGTAGTTTAATTTCTTGCTGGCCTCTCCAAAACTCGTCTAAATCGGCTACCTGCCGAGAGATAGAACCCTCTTTCTTGCCCACAGAACAAAACCCGCACCCTCTTGGACATCCCCGTGTCAAAAAACCGTAAGCCGCCGCATATTGTGGGTAAAGGCTATAATCCGGGTAGATGTGCTCCGCAGTATCCGGGAGAGTATTGGCAGTCGCCTCACGCTCTGCGTAGCCGGTTCCGCCTTTGACTATCTCATCTGCCATAATCACCATATCAACGTCTGGCGAATCAGTAAAAACCTTGCTCATGTACACCCGATCGTACCTCACAAGCCCAAACCATGGCTCCACGTCATCCCCTAGTGCCTTGTGATAGGCAGATAGCTTCATCAACGGCAAGCTGGGCCAGTTGTGGCTGTCTACGTCAATCAGCCCGATTCTGCTCACGGCAGCCCCTCCTCTGCAAATCTTCCGTGTGGCCCAAAGTCATGTTGCACTTGGTTGGCCACGCTGTGATCCATTGTCATCGGTGCGTTGTACAAGGCGGTAAGCAGGTAGCTCCGCATATTCTTCACCCTTGTAGTGTTTGCCGCCATACAATCCAAAACGTACACGATATGTTCCGGCCCCAGCTTCATCAGTTGACCCTGCACCGCCTTTGTCGGCCGCCGCTCACCATTTACCCAAAGTGTCGCTTTTCTACTTTGGAGTGCATCGAGCAGCAAATCAACCAGCTCGTCTAACCGCTCCCTGTCACCCCGTCTCTCGTGTTCATCCCGCAGGTAGTCATATTCAATCCGCTCTAAAAACCATGCTCGGTCAAAATCCATCTCTTCCATCTCTTCCACAGCGGGAGCGATAGAAAGAATGATAGAATCAGTATCACTATTCTCAGTATTATTTATATCATTCTTATTAGTGTCTGTTTTTCGGAAGTCAAGACTTCCGTTTTTCGGAAGTCTTGACGTTTGATTATCAGAAGTCTTGACTTCCGTTTTTGAGAAGTCATGACTTCTGCTTTTCGGAAGTCTTGCCAAAGGGGTTTCCGGCTCTGAATCCTCAAAGGGAGTTTCCGGGGCAGGAGGCGTGTCCACCTCCTCATCAATCGCAGAGATAAAATTCATAACATATATCCTCGCAGGGCGACCCATACCCTGCTTTTGTTGCCGAATCAGGCCAACATTTTTGAGCTCTGTAAATAGTTTGACAGCCTTGCTGTGGCCGCATCCCAAAAACTCTTGAGCGTGAGCTAGGGTAAAAATAATATAGACACGGTTTTCCGTGTCTATCCAGCTATTTTTTTGAGACAGAGCCATCCGATCCAGCATCAGCCCATATAGAATTTTAGCATCATTACAGAGCTTTTTCTCCTCTGTCAGCTTTGCGTATACCTTGGAGGTGAAAAGGCTCTTAGGCACTCGGTAAAACGTGTATTGTTCCCCTTGGATCCCATAGTGATAATCCAGTAGCAATTCCGTTGACATGGCAAGTCCTCCTGTCGGTTGTCTGAGTAATAGCCCATCAAGCATTTAATAAAGCTGGCGCAATTGCCATGCCTCATACTGTCCTTCGTCAATGTCACCGTTAGCAAGCTTCGCCTTATAGCCTCGCCAATCTTCGAGAAATCTGTTAATTATACTGTCGTCTATCCTAATGCTCATGCGGTTGGATTCGGGAAGCGAGTGGATATCAATGCCATAATACCTGTCCAAGTCGAATAGCAGCTCTATCAGGCATTCCCGGCCATAAACCTCTAAAGGTGTGTTAAGGGCATCAACGCTTCCGGCAAGAAAATAATAGTTCATGCTCAATACATCGGCTATTTTTCTAAGCACATCTTCTTTCGGGGTTCTGGTGCCGGATTCATATTGCGCTATGCGCACACCCGCCGTCTTCTCGTTAAGCCCAACGGCAACCCCAAGTCCTTTTTGAGTAAGGCTACTGACAATCCGACCATGCTTAATCTTTTCTCCTAGTGTCATTTTTTCAAGTGCCATGTCTATCCCTCCTCGTGACTATCGTGCAAAAAGAAAACGCCGTCTGCACACATGGCAAACGGCTCAATATATACTCTTGACATAACCCCATTGTATGGCGTATAATGAACATAAGAAGGAAGTGCCGCCTGTGATGGGGCGGCTCAGTCCGAGGGTAGAACAGACGAACAGAGACGCCTTAGCTACGTCAACTAGCTATGGCGTCTCGTCTTATTTGCGCCTGTCTTTCAACAGTGCAATAAGAGCTAGCACAAAAGTCCCAATGACAAAAAGCACGTCATATGTAACATACTGCATAAGCATCACTCTCCTTTCAGAGAGTGACCGAGCCGCCTTGCGGCACTTTCCTATTGCACAGGCTTATAAGCCTGTGCGTAATGATATTATACAGGATAAACGGGCTTATGGCAAGCCTGTTCATCCTGTATTCTCCTGTACTAACGTCTGCTAACATGTAGCAGCGGATTTACTTGCCTCCCATTTACACGCACCTCGAAATGGAGGTGGTTCCCTGTAGAGGAGCCTGTGGTTCCAACGAGGCCGATTACATCACCTTGCGAAACACGCTGCCCCTCTACAACCAGATTGCTCCTATTATGCGCATATGAGGTTATAAACCCGTTCCCGTGGTCGATCCTGATATAGTTTCCGAAGGTGCCATTCCACCTAGACATGACAACAACTCCGCCATCAGCGGCGACAATACGAGCACCGCCGATACCATAACCTGCGATATCAATGCCGGAATGGAAGTGCCATGTTTGGCGAATCGGATGTAGCCGGTTCCCAAAATAGGACGACACGCGATAAAACCCCGGTACCGGCCAGATGAGGTGTCCTGTTGATTCTCCCGTCCCAAATCCTCCACCGCCAAGAAGCTCCGCCCATAGGTCGGCGTGCTCATCGCTCAGGAGTTCGTCCAGCGTCTCCCGCTGTGCGGCATCAAAGCGCAACTCCTCAACCATCTGCTCGACACTAAGTTGATGGAACGTAATAGCAAGATGCCGGGAAGTTGCGGGGTCTTCGTCCGGGTCTTCCGAGGGTCGGATGTTCTCAGTAACTTCATATTCCAGCCATGCCATCCTGTTTAGAATGTCTCTAAGGCCGTCTACCCTATCAGCATCCAAAACAAGCGCATCTATAGGGTCTTCATCACGCATAGTGATATCGACCACAAAAACAGCAATAACACCTTGCCAGTTGATTGCAATGGGAGCTACATCTACGGTGTCGTGGGATACCCGACCCTTTATTCTGTCTGCTTCGCCGTGGAATTCCGTGGTCAATTCGACTATGACCTCCGTTATGTTCCGTGCATCAGGTTCATCTGCGTTGTCTCCTCCCCATCCACCGAAGAAAATAGCAAAGGGAGATGCAAATATCGTTGCAACAACGGCGGCGATAGCAATAATAAGGACTATTACCCATTCTCCGAAGGCAAGGAAGGCCATAATGGCTTTCGTTGCGGCAATGATTGCTTTTATGACCGCAAATGAAGCCTTAATCGCAACTTTAGTTGCGGCCACGCCCATTTTGACCGCTGCTTTCGTTGCTTTTGCCGCTCCATGCGTCGTTTTTGGGGCGGCACGGACGGTGTGCTTTGTTGTTTTGACCGTTCGTTTCGCTGCCTTGACTTTTCTCTTGGCCGCCTTGGGAGTTCTTCCGGCGTGTTTTATTGTCTTTCTTGCTGTAACCGGCTTTCTTTTGATGGTGCCTTTTGCGATTTGCAATTGTCGTTTCGCTTCTGCTAGGTGCCTTTTGGCTTTTGCCCCCTGCGTATATGCCCCTTTTCCGCTCCTAAGTGGCTTAGCGGCGTTTTGTATCCGCTTCTTTGACGTATCACTCACACAATCTGTGGCATACGTCCAGCCTGATTGAGAGTTTTTTTGCTCTTGGCCGTCATCCCTGTTGGCAGACTTTTTTACTGTATCGGCTACCGGTCTGCCAATTTTGGCTGTCATAGTAGAGCGATCGAATTTCTTAATATCTCTTGTTGCTTCTCTTGTTTTAATGTCCCCCAAGGTATTCACCTCCCAAATGATAGGATATATTCCACCCACCCGCCAATCTGCTCTAGCTCTGCCGTAAGCGCAGCTAGGTTCATCCGGCTAATCATCCACGCTAAAAATAGAGACGCAACCACTAGGACAATCATCTCTACGCCGGATCCAGTAGTATAGTAGACCCGGCGAAAACCGGATTGGTAATTGCGCTTAGAAAATGGCCGGAGCCATGCAATCCCGGATTTACTAAAGCTGTCCCCTGCCAAATGTAAAAAGTAGCCGCCCACAAGGGCGACTACTACAGGGATAGAGAGCGATAGAAATAGGATAAGCGGAACTGTTAGCAAGGCAATAAAGGCCACCGCCACAAGGGAATGGGTTATCCCTCGATGCCCGCACAGCTTGCCGCTTAAATCAGATAAGCCTCGTGTCCGCCGCCCGATCCAAGAGCCGGGGGCATCGATGTCCGGCAGCAATGCACCTAAAGCCAGCGCAACGATGGCCCCAACTCCCACTGTCCCTGTGGCATCCATAATAGGCAGACCAACCGACAAAGAGGTTGCAAAGTGCGTTTTGTATGTCATCTGGCCACTTCTTTTTTCTTTGCAGACACTTTTCCCGCCCTTGCGTCCACAGGTACCGACTTTTGCGGCGGGTCTTGCACGAAACAATCTTCGGCGAATACTTCTGATGCTTTGCGTTCCTGCCCGTTAACCTTCAACGTGTCGATAGGCAAGACATAGCAACGCAACCAGTCATTTCTATATCTCAAAAGTCCATCTTTTTCCCATATCAATTTCTGGTTGTTGGGGCCAGTTATTTCCTTGGGAATCTCCTGCCCTTTCCTGAGAAGATTTGCCATCTCCGGCAATATAGCGGGCATCCCTAAAAGCTCCGGGTTATCATAAAGATTGCCGACGATCTCAATTTCCCCTTGCCCAAGAATCGTATGCAGTTCCATTGTGTAGCCTTCTTTGGCGATCCAAAAGCAGCCATCGCCAAACTTGATCAAGTAAACCTCAGCACCAAACTTTACAAAATCCGCCTCATAAATCACTTCGGATTTAACCGTATCTCGAACCCCGGTACATTGGCCGATGGTACTCGCATCAACGCTACATATGTGAAGCTCTGTCGGGCATTCCGATGGCCACGCATGAGTAATTATCTTGTACTCTCTGTTTTTAGTAACCGCTACGCCATATCCATAAAGCCATTCTCTTTTACTCGGCTCACCCTCTCCGGGCTGTTTCCCTCGAAATAAGCACCGTTCAATATTCATGTTTTGCTCGTCTCCTTTCCATCTTATCAGGGGGCTATAAATATTTTCACAGCCCCCAATAGCAATATATCTTTAACTACTCACCGGCCTCACAGTCCTTACCCGGCCCTTTCTCTTCCCGGCCGCACTAGGCGGCGCACTCGGCACGGTGGCTGGAGCAGTATCTATCAGGGTTTCCATTGGCTTAGTTGTCATCAGCCTATAAAGTTCTGTGTCCTTTGGAAATTTATTGACAAATGGAACAATGGCCGTACCTATGCGGATTAGCCCTTCGCCCTCGTTTGCGCCGGTGATATAGCTCATCTGGTCAGGCGAAATGTTCAATAGGTCAGCCAGCTTCTCCCGGTCGGATGCCGCCTGATTGTGCATGACGATAAATTCGCTGTTGGAGAGCATCGTACTGGCCAGAACGGAATCGAGCAGATACTCAATGTTCTGCGTGATTCCTGTCGGGTACCCGTTTCTTTTTCGGAATCGCCGCCACGCCGAATTGAAAAAATCGGCACTATGTTCGTTACCAAAAACGACATGAAACTCATCTATGAAGATGTGGGTGCGCTTGCCCTGTTTCCAGTTTTCCGTCACCCGGTTCAGCATAGCGTCTGTAATAACCAAGAGGCCCATCGTTTTAAGCTGTGCGCCCAGATCCATGATGTTGTAGCTAATCATGTTCTTCTTGGTGTTCACATTCGTCTTATGGGCGAAGGTATTTAAGCTGCCGGTCGTGAAGATCTCCATTTTCAAGGCCAGCTCTTTCGCAGTCGGTTCAGGTTGTTTCAATAGTTCTTCCCGCAGCGTAACTAGTGTTGGGAGATCCCCTCCCTTTCTGTATGCTTCATATACATTGCTCACGCACCGATCAATAATGGACTTCTCTATTTGTGATAGTCCATGAGGATCTAATTGTTCCAGCAGCGAACAGACGAATTGGGACTTGTCAATGACGGGATCCCCGCCATCCCCGTAGCCCTCTACCATATCAAGCGCATTGATGTGGTCGGCACTTCCGGGGGCTATACGAATGACCTCGCCGCCAAACGCTCTGGTAAGTGCGGAATATTCTGCCTCTGGGTCGCAGATGAGGATATCATCGTTCGGAAACATGAGCCTGATTAGGGCAATCTCCAACTTGGCCCCAAAAGACTTTCCTGAGCCAGGTATACCCAACCTAAATGCAGAGTAGTTGAGGAGCAATGCCTTGAGGCACATAATGAGATTGCCGGAAATTGCATTTTGTCCGTACCAGATTCCATTTTTATGTGCGACTTCTTGTACTTTGAACGGCATCAGGACTGCAAGACTTTCCGTGGTGAGCGTCCGGGTGGCACTAACTTTTGTGTGCCCCCACGGCAAGGCCGTTTTCAGCCCGTCAAGCTGCTGGAACGTGAGCGGGGCAATCTGGCACATATTCTTTCTTGCGGTGGTCTGAATCGCTTCAGTATCGGCATCCAGCTTTTCCTTCGTGGGTGCTGTATGTACGAGCGTCACCGTGGCCAACATCATGCGCTGATCTCTGCTCCTGATGTCGTTTAAGAACTCCCTGCCCTCTGCTCGTTCTTGTTCTAAATGATAAGGGAGCACGGCATTTACATTGCCGTGCTTATTCAGGCGAGACTGCCACTTGGTAATATTTGTCTCTGTGCGTAGAACGATTTTTTCAATCTCCCGCGCCGCCTCATCCGTGGCAACAGGTCTAACGTCGATGGAGACCAGCATATTCTGGTTCCCCTCGGTCAGGTCTTGAAGCATAGTGTCTTTGATATAGCTCGCATATTCCTTCAAGAAGAGTACACGCCCGAACCGCTCCCCGATTTTGAAGTAGTCTTTGTGGAGTTCCATACTGCCGGGGCAGATGTAGTCCTTGAACGAGTGGCCACGCTTTGCGGTCTCTTTTCTATCAAAGTGATAGGTGTTTTCATCGTCCGGCTGGTAGAAATCATGGAAAAGCTTCAGACGCTCATCAATGCCAAGGGGCTCGCAGATTGAGCCGAGCTTCGAAAAGTGAGTAACCAGCTCTGTGCCAACCCTAGCAAAATATGCCCGCGCCTCTTCAATATCTTTCCTGCAAACGGAAACAGTCACCATCTTTTCTAACACGATGGCATCAGCTTCCATCACCTTTTTGCGGAGAAGGTCATTGATTTCTTGGCGGTATTTATCCAAATCATCACCGACCAGATGAATCAGGATATTAGTTTCTAAGTCTGTCCTAGATAGCCGCCGCGCTCGAATCGTAATCTTGACAGTAGAGCCACTATCAAAAGAATTTAAAAGGTCAGCATAATCCAAGAACATTCTTTCCCTATCTTCTTTGCTGGCCACGGCGTAGTTGATATCTGTAAACTTGAATGTTTTGCTGTACTTGCTTTCGCCCCAAGGCCCTGATTTACTGAGCAGAAAAATCCCATCATCGTAAAACGCTTGAACGGGGATTGTGTCTTGGACACCTTTGGGAGCGTTAATCTGCTCTTTGTTTTCTGCTCGCCATGTTTTTAGTGTTCTTAGCACGGTCTATCGCCTCCCTATATAAATTTGTGTCCTGAAACTTTAAGCGTTTCGGGTAAATAATTTCAGATTTTAGCCAAGCATATATAAACTGCTCTGCGGTCATGCCGTTGTAAGATATAAAGCCCAGCACCGCAAACGGTGCGACCGTAAAGATGCAAATCCAAGACAAGACTTCTATGTGCAAGTGATTCCTCAGAGCAAAAAACACGACAACGGAGAGAGTAAGACCAGCCCCGCCGAATAAACATTGCCGCAAGCTCAATCCAAACGCCATGTTCTCGGTATAGGTTCGGATATCTTTGTTAATTTTTACTTCCATTTTCTTCGCTCCTATTTATTCTTAGGTATATAGCCCCAGCATTTCACGAACAACCCGATCCGCCATCCTGACGAGCCCAACAAGTACAAGCATTGTGAAGAGCGTTTCGCCCAAGTATGTCATAACCTGTACAGTTGGAGATGCGTCTAGGTTTATAAGCGGCGGCGATGATGCAAAGGCGTTAAAGATGACCATTGCCAAAACAATGATTGCCCCCTCTAAACAAACCGCCCCAAATGACTTGAGAAACGATGTCCCGATCGTGCTTGTCGGTTGCCCCGCAAATGACGAAAGAGGGATTGGAGAAACTGCTACATATATGTAAAGTTTGAAAAATCGCTGATATGCACTTAAAAGCATGACATACGACAAAGCAATAATTCCCAGCGTGCCAAGAAGCGCAAGAATCCCAACCCATATTCCTCTGAAGAAGCCGAGGCTTTCAATGGTTGTTCTAATGGCCTCCGGCATGGTCGCTCCGTCTGCCCCGGCTCCCATCGCCGCTACGACAATCTGGTTGATTACACCTAATCCGAATCCGAACAGACTTAGCATCAAATCCATGCCATATACTACAAGTGCTCTGGCAACCGCAAAGCGGATGAACAATGTTATAGCTACCTCCGGCCTCTTGACTTCTTCCCAACTAAAGCAGGTCTTTAAAACCCCAATAAGAAAAAATATGACCAACAACCCAAGTCCGATTGCTTGGATTGCGTTGTGAATGCTTACTATGACAGACCAGATAGTTCCCCCACGGAAGTCCTGCAAATTCAAGCTGACTACATCAATAATCATGTCCATGTGGCGATTCCACGTTTCTAGTGCTGAGTCAATGACTTCTGCTGCCCATTCCAAAGGTTCACCCCCTTGTATCTCAAATTCATTGGGCGGGGCAAATGCCCCGCCCCGTTACTCCTGCTGTCGGGAGTTTAGCCGGTACCTGTAATGATGCGTAGAATCGTCCCGGCCGAGAAAATCATAATCCCGCCAAGCAGAGTGTTAAGACCCTGCGCTCTTTGGTGAGAATCTTGGCTTTTAAAAGCCATTCCGACGTTAAAGATTCCGATTGCAAGGAAGATAACTCCAACTGCTTGCAAAATCGACAGCAGCAGGGTTTCCAAATTTCCAAGAATCTCTAGTGGCCCCATACTACACCCCTCCTTTATGAGTGAATTAACCGCCCCTTTACCACCATGCGCAGCTCAGGGGAGCCATTGACGCAGGTAGAAAGGGTAACGATTGGTTGTCCATCAGCCTCTTCCGGCTGATGGTCTGTGCTATATATGTCACTAATTTGCGAGACAACAGGTGCTGTGAATATCTCGTACACCCTGTCGCCGTTCGGCGTAAAAATAATAATGATTGGATGTGCCTCTAAAAAGGCGTAGTCCCTAAATTGCATCAGCTCTGCGAACATAGAACCATCCCGCATATTATGGCCGTGGATAATTGTATTCGGATGTGAAAAATCCGGCACGCTTCTCCTATCCATGAAAATTGCCCCGGATGGATTCTGTTCGCCCGAAAAAGTACGCCGCAGGTATGTTGCGTTGTCGGTTGTTTGCACAATGGGATAGTCAATGCTCGTTCCGGGTATCAATATCCAACCGACAACGTTTGGATTGATTGCCCGAAGAGCGGCCCAGTCTATACCGGTCTCCACGCTACCGGGCTCCGCCACCTCAAGGGACGGCGACGGAACTTGTGCTATCTCACGTAATGCCCGGTACTCCCCTCTGGCTTGCTGATACTCTGCAAGTGGCTCGGCTACCTGTATGACAGACAGGCCAACGGCAAAGATTAGCGCAAAGATTACCGCCACGAAGATGAGTGTTTGCCATCTCTTCATGCTATCGGTTTCTTCCTTTGAGTTTGAGGACAATAAAGGCGACGAGCGCAACTACCAGCAGAACGCCAAAGATGATGAGCTGTCCCCAAGCGATACCGCCCTCATCTCCGGTTCGAGGCGCGGGCTCCGGCGTAGGAGTGACACGGGGGACGGCCTCATTCTCAATAAGAATCTCAATGATCTGTTCATGTTCGCTGATGGTTATAGTGAATGTCTCCTCACTCAGCACAAACCCATCCGGCGGTGTAATCTCCCGCACTAAGTACGTCCCATAGACCAGATAGGTAAAGCTGAAACGCCCATCCGAGGCCGAGGTCGCCGTGACAATAGCCGTCTCTCTCGTGAATACAGTCTCTTCGGCATTGAATAGGCCAATTACCGCACCGGCAAGTGGTCTATCATCGGCGGCGTTGACTTTCAAACCTGCCACATGTCCCCGGATGCGGATATTCACGATCTCATGTGTCACTACCTCACCGTGGTAGGTAATGGTGACAAGGAACACCTCCTCGCTGAGCTTGTACCCGCCCGGCGCAGCGATTTCCCGCAGCCAGAATGTACCGTAGTGCAAGTCTTCAAAGGCAAAACTGCCGTCTGCACCCGTTATGGTGTAGGCAATGGCCGCCTCCGTCGTAAATTCAGTCTCTCCGACATTAAACAGCCCGATTACCGCACCGGCAAGCGGGTATGTGTATGCGGAATCGACTTGTGCCGGGACATAATATTCTGCGGCGTACGGGACGGCCTCATACGGGGTGGCAAAGGCCATCCCGGCAAGGCCGAATACCAGAAATACGATTAGTGCTATGGATAAGATTCTTTTCATGTCTATTTAATCCTCCTGTTAGATGATTTTTAGATAATGCAACAGCGGGAGCATAAATGCCCCCGCTGTTGCGGTTGATTTTATTTCAGGTTAGCCGCTATCTACCCCGCAGGGTCGTAGCCTAGCTTGATTCCCTCCACCCGGCCGCGGATCCGGGTGTTGACAATCTCAATCTCAACGACCTCTTCATGCTCAGAAATCGTCACAGGAAAGACCTGCTCACTAAGGACAGAGCCCGTGTCCGGCGCAATCTCCCGCACCCAATAATTGCCGAAAGGAAGCCCTCTAAAGGAAAAATATCCATCCGCATCCGACTGCGTGTACTGCATGGCGGTCTCTCTTGTAAACTGCTCCGTGCCGACGGCGAAAAGACCGATGACTGCACCCTCCAGCGGGCCGCCCTCTTCGTTGTCTATCTTGAGGCCCACGACATCACCTCGGATGCGGACATTCACAATCGCAATCTCCACAGTCTCGTTGTGTTCCCCGATAGTCACCATGAAAATCTCCTCACTCAGCTTGTAGCCTTGCGGGGCGGCGATTTCTCGAATCCAGTACGTACCGTAGGCCAGGTTCTCAAAAGCAAAACTGCCGTCCGATGCAGATATGGTAGTAGTGATAGCTCTCGCAGCGGTGAAGTTTGTTTCTCCGACATTAAACAGGCCGATTGTCGCGCCGCCCAGTCGGTATGTCTCTGTTCCCGTCCGTTCAAGCGTGGGCCGCTCATCCGGGGCCGCTGTTGCTGCAGGGGCTGCTGTGGCCGCAACTGCCACACCTGCAATGGCCAAGACAAGGACTATGGCTATCAGAAATATAATGCTTCTTTTTTTCATGCTTGATTTTCTCCTTTTTTACGGCCGTAGCGGATCAACGCCTAATTTGATGCCCTGCACACGCCCACGGACTAATTCGTTATGAAACTCAAGCCGGTTCTCCCATAGGAGGCCCGCTATGAGTGTGATATACTGCGGTTCCAATTGAATATATTGGCCGGGGACGTTGATTTCCGAGACACGATATCGGCCTACCGGCAAATCCCGCAGGATGGATGCCCCGGTTATGCCGTCTGCGCCAACCGTGTCCGTTGTGACAGTCATGTCGATGTGATTGTTCGTCGCGTCAAGGCCTTGGAGCCGGAAATCTACGCCGAGGTTGCGGCCTGTTTCGCTGGTCTTGGCGATGACGAGGCCAGCGGTTTCCGGCTCTGAAGATAGCCACGTGACCGATAGTTGAATAGGAGCCACGGGGTCGAAAGCTTGCGACCATCCGCCTATTGTTTGAGTGTGTGCCGCCCCTTGGTTAAACAATATAGCGTACCAATGTCGGGTTTGCGTACCATGCAAATGGTCGCTGGTGTGGGTACCAGGCACGGCGGCGGTAAGCGGAACACGGAAGTGGAAACTATCACCGCCCCGGATTTCTGTAGCCGACCAGTGAAAAGTTGGTTCTCCACCGTCCCTTGTCCGAAGAAGAATGACTCCTTGGCCAAAAGCACTTGGGTCAACCATAATGGCGTTACGAGGGTCGGCGTTGAATGTAATCTCCGGGGTCTCCTGCCTTGCTCCCCCGACATTGATTGTCGCTTGCACATTTGCATTGGAAAATGACTTGTTCGCATGAGGGGGATGCGGTGCTGTTTCAAGCCAATCGCGGAACGCAAATGCCGCATTTCTACCTGTCTGGTTGATACCCGTGAGCAATGGCGGCCATTGGCCTTGATAGATGATAGACAAAGTGAGATGCGAGAGAAGATATTGTGCGTCACCCAACCGACTGCCCGTATGCGAACTGGTAGGCAAAGGCAAGTTTGTTAAAGTGTCCAAATAGTATCGTTGCCCCGGTGCACCGAAAGAATAGTACAGACCCCTAGCTAACAATGTGTTTTGAGCAAGCACATTGTAGGCATAATTCCCGGTCGGTGGGGCAGGAACGCGAGGTTGGAGGCAGTAGGCTGGGTAGTATACGCCATTGATTCGGATTTGGTAAAATCCGACCGAGAGCGGTTGTCCTGCAAAATGCCACGCACTAGGAACGGGAATCCACTGGTTGCGATTCACAAACTGTACTGAGCCGACATTCGATGCTGACAAAGCATGTGACGGAACCATAAATTGATACTCGTTGCCGTCATCGTCTTCAATTTCAATGACAGTAAATTCGTCATCGGGATTCTCTACAAGAGAACCATTAGACGGGGAGCTTTCCTCTTCCGGGGAAAACTCCTCGTCTTCCTCTGCGGATTCAGGCGACCTTGAATCTGCCCCCTCTGTCTCTGTGGCCTGATAGGCATCTGTAGAGGAGTATTCCCCCGCAGCTTCGTCCGGCATCGCTAATGCTGCAAACGAACCAACCAATAGCAGTAACACAAGCACCAGAGCAATCGCACGAGTTGTTGTTCTTTTACTGAACTTCATTTGAATAATCATTCCTTTCATTCTAAAAATAAATATAAAAAAAGAACAAACACAAAGTGTTTGCTCTTGAATGAAATATTATGTTGTCTTGTGGATTCGTTTAGTGAGGGCATGGCCCCACACAACCCCAGAAGCAACCTGAACCACCACTACCGTGGACGGCTCCACCATCATGTGTTCCTCGATATGGTGCGTCAGAAACATCTACCTCACGCACTCCGCCACCACTATTGTTATTCGTCGGCGGCGTAGACGGTTGCGATGGTGTTTGTGCATTTGCCGGTGGGGCAGTCGTACCCGGTACATTCGTTGTCGTGCCCGCACCCAGCGTGTTCGATGCGCCCTGCCCTGCGGTGCCGTCTGTTACGGTTTCATCCGTTACAGCGACTACCACTTCGTCAGCGACCTCTACCGGCTCCGGACGGTTGGCTTCATAGTAAGCAAGCCAGAACGCCGTCTTTGCGTCCCAGTGCCATGTCCAAAATTCTGCCTGTGCGGCCGCTGCTTCAACCTCGCATACCTCTTCCACAGGCTCTTCCAAAACCAGCGGCAGGAGTTCTGCTTCTGCCACAACCACCGGCTCTACTTCATCTATCGGGTCTACAACGGCCCCAGTTGCGGCGGTGCATCCTGCGAATAGGAGAATAACCCCTACAATCAGAGCCAAGGCCAAGATATATGTTCTCTTTTTCATGTTCATTACCTCCGTCAGTATCTGTTGCACTTAGTATAGCATACATGCTTAACCGTGGCAAATGTGCGAATTATATTTTTCTACATCTCATCACCCCTTGCGTCTGTCCCGGTAGCCGAACCCACCGGGCGGCGGACAGGAACCTTGCGCTTCGCACCGTCCTTCCCCGTCTCGGCTTGCTTCCCATTGAGCACATCCACTATGTTCAGGTCAGCCTGACCTCTCTGTGTTTCCTGCAATGTCTGTAAGACCTCATCAAAACACTCATCAAAACGCTGACCTGTATCAAGAACACTTTGCTTGAGCTGGGCGTACTCTTTTCCTCTTTTGGTCTCCAGCTTCCGAAGTGTGCCTCGAACGTCTATCCAAAAGAAAATGTTGATAAAAGCGATCAACGCAACGGCACTCACCGTTATAAGGAACGTCCAGTAATGCGCCTCCAAATCAAGTCCAAACATTTTACTTTCCCTCCTGTCATTTTACGTATTTTCGTACTTAGTCCCACTTCTGCCCCACCGGGGCAGAAGTGGATAGTGCCGCCTATTCTTCTACGTCATCCAAGTCGAGTTCCATCTCCTCGCCGCATTCAGGGCAGCGAATGGCCTCTTGCTCCAGCTCCGATTCGGTAACGGGAATCTCTTTCTCGCACGCAGGGCATTCTACCACAAACAAATCTTCGGTCTCGTCTGCCGAATTTTCCTCTGCATGTTTGTCAGCGGTACTGTAGGTATCTTCCAGCTCTGCCTGTTTGGCAGCCAGCTCAGATTCCAATTCCGCTACCCGCCCTCGTAAAGCAGCATTTTCTTTCTCGAACTTGTCCGCTTTCGCATTCGTCTGTGCCATTGCGTCCGCCGACTGTTTGACTTCAGCCAAAGCCCCGACCAACGCCTCATCCTTTTCGGCAATTGTTTCCTCTAACTGGGAAACCAGAGCCTCCAGCCGCCTCAACTCTGTCCCGCCTTGCGGTGTAGCCCCCAACGGCAGAGCTACCGTTAGATGCTCAACCGCTTGCTCAAGCTTGTCCAGCCTGGCATCCCGTTCCTGCTCTTTCTTTTCTTTGGCGATCCGCTTTTCCTCCAAGCGGGCCCTTGCTGCGTCTTTCTTGTCTGTCATTTTGAATTTCCTCCAGTTAATATTTTGAATATAATTAACTTCTGCCCCAATGGGGCAGAAGTGGAACCCTAGTTCGGAACCTGCTCAAAGAACTGTTCCCACTCTTCGCTGCTCATAACCTCGAGGCCTAGATCCGCAAGGTCAACGCCCAGCGCATCAAGGTCTATGGTTATGGCGTTGTCGTCCGCACCCGAACCACCAACAACGGAGATAGACGAAACCGCCTGCTTCGCTGCGCCGTGGTAGAACGCTGCGCCGCCCCCGTCTGTAGTGCCTCCTACGTTCGGGTGCTGCATAATGTCATACTTCTCATCCTTTATCGGAAGCTCCCCTCTAATAAAGAGGAGCGCATACTTGTTGTCCATCTGCCCGACTTCGGCAGCGGTCATAAGCTCTCGGCCGGTATTCTGGTAGTTGGTCGAATTGCTCCCGCTGCGCCCGGTCGTCTTACCGTATGTCGTGGTATCCAGCGTTTCTTTCCCCAAGCGTTCCGATACAAACTTAAACGTCGAATCTTCATTGCCGCCAAGGAACAAGAATTCATCGCAGTTGCCGACAATACTTTCCCATTGTTTGTCAAACAACGCCTTGAGCTGTGCCAAGTTTTGCAGGATGATACTGACCGACACGCCCCTCGACCGCATGACTGATAGAATCTTTTCAAAATCATCCGGGAGAGAAACATTCGCAAACTCATCCATGATGAAGTGCACCGGCACGGGTAGGCTCCCGCCGTGTTTGTAATCGGCGGCATGGAAGAGTTGCTGGAGCAATTGCGTGTATAGGATGCTGACCAAGAAATTAAAGCTTGTGTCATTGTCCGGGATGATGATAAAAAGTACAGTCTTTTCCTCGCCCATGCGCTCTAGGTTCAAGTCGTCCGTTATGGTAAGCGACGCCAAGCCCTCCAAGTTGAATTTCTCTATACGGGAAATAAGCGTGATTTGGATGGATTTCAGCGTCTTCCCGGAACCGCTCTTGTAGCCCTTGTAATATTTTAGTGCGATATGATCCGGGTTCCGGGTCGCCAAACGGTCAAAGAGTTCATCAAGCGGCGAATGGTATTCGTCATCATCTTCTCGCACTTCACCATAGCGAATCATCTCCATAACCATAGCGAAGTTTTGCTCCTCTGCCGGTGCTTCATGCTTTAGGTAGAAGATTAGTGCCAGCAGCAACATACTGGCGGCGGTGTCCCAAAATGGATCCTGAACCTGTGAGCCCTTGGGCGTGGTTGCTTTAAACAAGTTCGTCACCAGCCGCTGTATGTCGTTGTCGTCCCGCAGGTAAACAAAAGGGTTATAGCAATGGGACTTCCACATATTAATCAAATCAAGAACTTTGACCGTGTAACCCTTCTCTTTAAAAAGGTTCCCTGTATCCCGTGCAATCTCGCCTTTCGGATCCAAAATTACCATACTAGTGTTGCAATTCATGGCGTTGGGTTTCGCATAGAACCGTGTCTTACCGGCCCCGGAACCGCCGCATATGAGCACGTTCAGGTTCCGGCGATGCTTATATGAATTGAACCCGATCCGAACATTTTTTGTAAGTATCTTGTTTCGGGTAAAATCCGGGTCAGCATACTTTTTATTAATTCGCTTTGCCTTGCCCCACTTAGCACTCCCGTGTTCTTCGCCCGGCCGAGTATTCCGAAGACTGGCAACCCAAGCCAGTATAACTATGGCGTATACAAACACGCAGAAAAAAATTGTTCTCAGGCTATTCTCGTGCCATGCAACTTGGAGAGGGTCTTCAAGCCCCGCCATAAGCCCGCCTACGATTCCATCAAGGCCGTCATAGATGTACGGGGCAACCAGTAAGGCCGCCCACACCACGGGAATCAGGAAAGCCACCGCCATAATCAGCCCTGTTTTAAGCCTGTCTCGCTTCATCTTGTCTTATCAGCCTGCTTTGGAGGCTTTGCCTCCTTTTGCGGCGAGTTGAGGGTGCGTTCCATCTTTTTGGAGATGTCTCTGGCCAACTCACAGGCCATGCCAAGCTCACCTTTAATCTCTTGCGGTTCCAAGTCTGTGAGTCGGGGATGCCCCAATGCCCAACACCTCCCGTCCTTGGTTCCGTATTTCTCGGATAAGATATATGCCGCACAGACAGTAGTAGCTGTTTGATCCCGTCTGTTAGAACGACACTCATTGAAGAGATCATTATGAGCACCTGCAATTTCCACTACTAAGCAGCAGAATGTATCTGTGAAATTCATTCCCCGCCGGATATAGATGCAGTCATCAGTTCTATAGCTTTTTTCATAATAGGCCTCTTCTACCGCTTCAATCGGCATAGGCGAAGAGGAAATGAGTGCTTTCAGCAGTTCGTTGTTGGCCGGCCGGGACTGTGGTTTTTCTTCTAGCGTCCTGATATCGACTTGTGAAACGTCAAAAACCTTCGTGACGTTCCAGCTAATACCAACGCTTCCATCGTCCCGCTTGTGTTCCTCGCCCGGCTCAAGAATTGAAATTCCCCTTTCTCCCTTCTTGATATAGCACCCCTTGTCCTTCCAATATTCGTTGTCTCCAAGCCGGGTTGCCGTCGGCTTCTGTGCAAGCACGAGCATAACATTCGTCGGCGAGTAGCCGAGGAATCGGCCTTGTGCGGATAGGAACCGATTAAGAGCTCTTTCATCAGTTCCAATCTCAGCAGCCATTCGGTCTGAGGTCTCGAAAGCCCACCCTCGTTCTTGGCTCTTCCTTTCGGCCCATTCTTCTTTCGATAGCCTTGGGTCGATCGGCGTTGAAGTAGTCTCCAATACTTTGTCAAGGTCAAAATCTGCCATATATTTCTACCGTCCTTTCTTTAATGCCCTGCGTGGTTTGACCATATTAGGTTTCTGCCCGCCGCTCCTTTGCGACTGCTTACCTTTCGGCTCCGGCATCGCCGCCTCTTGCTTCCCCTGTTCCGTCTTAATGTCTCTAAGCTCTTTTTTCACAGATGGTTTGTCAACCGAGGAAGCCCCCCGTGCGGTTTTGCTGTTGCGTTTGGAGGAAGGCTCGGACGGACGGGAGTTTGCCGTCTTCGCCACGGTGGGGTTTGGGCTGTTCTGCGGCATCGGCTGCTGCTGCGGGGTGGCTGGCTGTTCAACCGTCTTGCCCTCCCTCGCTTTGTCAGCATCAATTAGGATTTCTTTTACCAAGCTGTCAACTTCTTCTTGGGTCATAGTTTTGGTTGGGATATCCTTTGGTGCCCTGTTCGCTTGAGAATCCTTGCTTTTTGCTAGTGTCGGTTTTTTCTCAATCTTGCCTCGGCCCACGGCACCAATACCTTTGGCCTCAATCATCTTCTCAATCCTTGGTGCATCTACACCCCGGATGTTGATGTCAACTAGCCCCTGCTCTTTGAGCTCCGGGCATTGGATGGTGCTGTATTTGATTCCGTAGTTTTTTGCGCCCTCGACAAACTTTTTCATGTCTGCCTCTCTGATGCGGATGACCTCAATGTTATGTCCTTCTTCAATCATCTTCTTCATTTCCCGGGCGGCACCATTACGCCTTAGCTTTTTCGCTCCCCAAACGGCCCCCTTGCCCACTCCCGCGGCGATGACACATAAGAGAGCCAGCGTATGCTTGGTAACAACCCCTGTCACCCGAAACGCTGTTTCCGTACCCTGAGTAACCAGTCGAAAGCTCTGATCAACTGCGTCCATGTTCCTTCACACCCTTTCCTTGTTTCGTTTCGCTGTGGCCTCGCTCCTTGCGGATGGCCTCCTGTATCGTGCAAGACCGCCGCTCAATGTTGCTACATAGCCTCACCTCCTTACGTAGCGGCTTGATTTGTGCAGACAAGGCTCTGACCCCTTCCCACGCCGCCGCTTTTTCTTCTTTGTCGTCCATATGACGAATCCGATTGCGGAGCTGCTGCCTCTGCTCTATCAATCCGTCCATAGCTTTACTTGAACTGGCGTTATGTGCGTCCAACTGCTTTATCGTGTCAATCCGATTCCGAGCCAAGAACTGCGCTTCCTCAGATATCTTTCGAATGGAGCGAATTTGCTCACGGTAGAGAAAGTAGACCTGTTTTGATGATTTTGGTTTCGGCTTAGGCGGCTCCGGCTTCTTTTTCGAGAAGACACCTAGCCTGTAAAGGTAATAAAAATACAGGGCTCGGAGCCCTGTCATCTTCCTTCTCGTTTTTAATTTGCCTTTGGCGAGACGCACACGCCTTGCCGCTCTGGGGTTATATGCTTTCTTGCGCTGTGGTATCGGTGTCTCTATGATTCGCTCTCGGATGCGTTCGATGGTGTACTCTTCGCCGAAAGCACGAGCCAGCTTAATGCCTCGTGACCGTCCAGCTGGTTTGGCCGTAATATCTTGGCCAAACTTGAATTGGTAGCCCTTTTCTTTTAAGAACTCCCAGAACTGACGTTCACTAACCGCTTCTCGGATAGCTGCATCAATGTCGGTCTTGACGATATTCCGATAGGTTGGCTGCCCGGATTTATCAGCACTCCATTCGGAGTAATGCTTTGACTGCCCCGGCTTCTTCTCTTCAATGACGGATAGCCCATACTCCCGACAAAGCTTGTCCGATTCGGTTTGCATATCATAATAATCTTTCTTCGAGCGATAATACCGCTTTCCATCTACAAACGAAACATTGTTGACCACAAAATGATTGTGGAGACAATTCTTATCTAAATGGGTTGTTACAACCACCTCATGTCGGTTGCCCCATAGCTGTTGGGCTAACTTCACGCCAATCTCATGAGCTACCCCCGGCGTTGTCTCTCCGGCAGCAAACGACTGGATACCATGATAAGCTACCACGCCCTCAGTAGATGCAAATTTCTTTTTCGTGGCGAACATTATTTCACGGGCCGAGCCCGGAGAGCAGTTTACACCTGAAACAAATTGCTTTTTAATCTCCCCGTGCTCATCTGTCATCTGCGTCTTTCGGCCTTGAGATGCGTATTCTATAACATCATCTAAGCCCTGCCTTTGCTCATTTGTCATATCCGACTTTTTATAATAAGCTGGATTATTTGTTTTCGCCGGATCCTCTGTGTAGATAAGCACCTTGCCCAGCCAGCCTTTTACAGACCAAATAGAAGTGTATGCCATAGTCCCGCCTCATCTTAAAAGAGGTTCGGGTCACAATGTGTACCGAACCTCTTTTCATAGCAAATATCTCATTCCACCTCTGCCCCAGTGGGGCAGAAGTCGTGTCCCATCTGACGGGGCAGCATAACGGCCTCATGAATATCTCGGATTGCCTCTTCAAGATGAGCAACATTTTGGTCGTACCGTTGAACATCCAATTTATTTAGTGCATGAGCCTTATGTGCAATCTGATTCAGGTTGTTCCCTATGGCGTATAGCTGCCGCATCATCTCGTGGTAGTCGGGCGGCGGGAGGTCTGTCGGTATGAGGCCATTGATAAGATGACGCAGGTAGTTTTCACGACTAAGGCCACTCTTTTTGACATGTCTGTTTAGTTTTTCTGATTCTTCTTCGTTGAGCCAAACCCGGATTCGGATATTTCGTTTCCTCATAAAATATCCTGCCTTTTTATAATGCTGCGGGAGTTCCCTAGAGGCGACCAAGGATCGTCGGCCAACGCAGCATTGCGGGATCTAGCTTTATCCTCATCAAAAATATCAAAGAAAGCAGGTGAGCGTTTTAGCATTGGCATCAACTCTGGATATGCTTCTATCAAGACAGAGGTCACGCCGACGCTTACCCCACACCAGCGGTGTTCATCATCTATATTATATGGCCCAACCACTATACTAGCCATTTTTTCTAATAGAGGGTATGATACAAAGCTAATACCAACTTGAGCTTCTTTATTGCGTCCCGCTTCGAGGTGTTTATTTGCCTCCCGTAGGATCATGCTGCAAACATTCCAACACCACTCTCGGTGTTCTCTTATCTGCGCCCGTAGTTTTCTTAGTTTCTTTTCTCGCCGTGCTCGTACCAAGTTCAATACAATACATATTGCAGTTAAAAGTACGGCGACCGGTAGTGACATAGGCATCTGCTCCACCTCTTTCTTTATTTTTGTACTTCTGCCCCAGTAGGTCAGAAGTGGTTGAAATGATTATCCACACACTTGTGGATTGCGGGGTTTTAGGGGCGCAGCCCCTAAGTGATTTTGTGTTTGGGGGCCCAAACACGATGCTTGCTGGGATAGTGGCGAAGTTCAGCCACTATCCCAGCCCTTCCGCCCCCGAAGGGGCGGAAGGGCTGCTCTCCATATCCTCTGGGTACGGAGAGCTGTCTAATCGGCAACGTGAATACGTGCCTACCGCTTCCCACTTCTGACCCAGCGGGGCAGAAGTGGGTTAGGCCGCGCCAGCGGGAGCATATGCTTCCTGCGTATACGAGTAAGAAAGGACCGCATCACGCTTCACGGCAATAACATCTTCCTTTCCGGTAGATGAATCCCGCTGACGAAGCAAGAAAAAGCACCCAAAAGGCCCCACCTCCTGCAATGCTTCAAGCAATGTATAAAGCCCCAAGTTACTGCGCTGTGCGTACAAATGTACAGACACTTCCCGCTCCTGCCCTGCTGTAGAGCCGCATAATATCACAGTCAGAGTGTATTTATGCCACTCTTTTCCTCGGCGAGCTGGCCGAGTAGGCGGGACAACAAAAACACTATCGGCGGTGTGCTGGGCACGTCCAAAAAAGTAGCCAAACAAAAAACCAACCCCCAAGGGCATCACAAACATAATTAATAGATTCATTAACTCATCGGCTCCTATCATATTTTTCTTCCAAGCTACTTCTGCCCCAACGGGGCAGAAGTACGTCTAGCTCTCAATCATATCCATAAAGAGTATAAGAAACCCAATGCTAAGCATCAAAACCTGTATCATCTGAATTGAACTCATTGACATTGACGATACCTCCTCAAACAAAAAGAGTGTTATTGCTGTCCCGCATACCACACAAAAACAACTTGTTGGATTCCGTGAGCCGCAAACGTTCACCATCCACATACAAGCGTACACTACTATTCCCGGTCGTATGTCGCCGATAAAAACGCCTTGCTTCGTCACGATTGACCGTTTCCAAGGAATCAATCGCCACGCCCATCATGTATATTGTTAGGCGGTATACATGAGAGCCTTTCCGCCGTCTACCCATCAAAACACCTCCTCGCGTATCAGCGATTATGATTATTTTTGGCTGGCCAAAGGGTATCCGGCCGCTTTGGCGAGAGAGCCGAAACAGAAAGCGATGTGCCTTTTGCACACCGCTCTAATATCTGATATTGTTCTTTAACAAGGCCATATTCCTCGCCCACCCGTTGCCTATAATATTGCTCCCATATGGATTTCCGACAATCTTTGCTCGTTGCACAGAGCCGGACATATTCGGCATATGCTTCCACGCTTTCCTTGACATACGGAATAGCATGGGTTTTTATGATTTTTGCATATGTCATCGGCAACCGCCGCCAGAGTTCGTTCATCGACATACTCAGGCTGTTTGACAATGCCCGGAGTTTTTCTTCAGGTATTGATAAGTCAAACTCCCAGTTCATGGACGCTTTTTCGCCATAGATGCCGACCTTATCATATTGGGCTATGGTCAGCCCCTTGTCGCCGGGGCGGTCTTCAATAGTGGGCGCACCGTATCTCTCGCCCAGAAGCCGCATCGCCGTTTTCGCATCACAGCCCTCTAACGCCATAACTAGGTCAATATTACTGCCTCCGGCATGGATTCCAAAATCAAAAAAATTGTTCTTTTTCTCGTAATACTTGGCCGAGGCGGTGCGTTCGTCACGGAGCTTGAATTTTCCGTAGCGACTTACAGATATGCCGTAGTCCCGGAGCACATCTAGCATTGGGATAGATGTAAGATAATCTCTATCATATAGCCTCGGTTTTACCCGTTGTGCTTGCGGCTTTTTATCCATGAAGGAACCTCCTTGCTGATTACCTAGCTGCATCCCTGGCCTTCTTGGGCGGCGACTGCTGGGGGGCAGCTCCCTGCCGCAACTCCACAAAGTGTTTATCCGCCTCTGATATAATCGTGTCGGCTCCTTTGCGGATGGTATCAAGGGACGCTCTCAGCACATCAATTTTCTTGCCGCCGCTCCGTCCGGCGATATAGCCGAAAGAATAGTCCGAAGTATCAAGCCCATAGTGCTGACATACCGTATAAGCAATACTCTCAGCCTCTACCTCTTGGGTACGTCGGTCTGCTTGAGGTGCTTCTTTCTCTGCATTGTCGTGGATCCGAGCGTGAGCCATCTCATGTATTAGTGTTTTCAGGTTTTGCCGCTCACTCATGCCCTCGTTTATGGCAATACGCTTTTCTTTTAAATGACAATATCCCTTTGCGCCGGTGCTGATTTCTTCAAAACCAACCGGGAAAGGGGATGTCTTCTCAATAGCGGAAAAAAGGTCTTTGTAGCCGCCGACAGTCCCCAGCAGCTCCTTTGATCCAAGTTGCAGGAAAGGTTCGCCCTCGGTTTGAGACACATCAAAAACCGTCGTGATTTTAAAGGCTGACACGGTGATTTCCTTTTCTTCTTTCATGCGCCGGCCGCCTTCGCCGATGACAGGGCGGCCATTCTCATCCAGCCTGTCAACTTTTGCTTTGGCCTTAAAAGGCGCAGGAGCAATGATTTTTATGCCTTTTTCGCCCTTCCGAACAGAACGCTTGAATTTATCTTTCCAAGCGTGGAACCCGGCCACATGGGTAGCATCAGGCTTTTGCAGGAGAATCAAAAGACAGTTATTTGTACTGTAATTGTGGAACTTTGAAAGAGTATCGAGATATCGTCGGTACTGCTCGCTTTCAAAAATCCCCTGTATACCAACCTCTAACTGCCCCATAATTTCTTTTAGTTTTTCTTGACGAGACAAGTCTTTTTCCACGGGTTCAACCTCCTTATACAGGCTATCTCGTGTCCCTGTTCTGTTGCCGCCTATAGAGCTCCAACGCCTTAACAATAGTTTCTTGCATTTTCTCAGCAGATGCACCGCCGGGAAAAAACCTGCTGATTTTTGCCTTCGGCAGCTTGAACTGTTCTACTTGGTTCGGCTTCTGTTCCTGCATAATAGATAAAAGGACGTCCTCGGAGAGCCGCCCTTCTTTTGAAAATTGTCGCATTTTTAAGGATTGAGCATGGGACGGTGTAGCTCCTTCGCACTCAATAAGAGTAAATAACTCTCCCTGCTCTTCTTTTGTCAAGAAAGAGAGTTCATAGGCGGGACGCATAGCAATCTGCGGTTTCTCGCCCAGCTCTATGTTGTCCACCATCTGTAAAAGCTCCGGGGCTAAGTTGGTGAGCTGGATGTAACGCTGGATTTGGCTCCCGCTTTCGCCCACTTCTTCGGCCAGCATCTCCCGTGAGGTCTTGCTATCCGACTTCTGCCCCATTGGAACAGAAGTTAAATCTGTTCGCCGCCCTTGCCGTTTCATGGCGGCCAGCTTCATCTGATATGCAAACGCCTTTTCGCTCGGTAAAACCGTTTCACGGTATAGGTTGCTGTCTACCATAAGGATTGTTGCCTCGTCATCTGTTAGCTCTCGCACAATGCACGGGAGGGTATCAAGCCCCGCCAAAACAGCGGCTGCCTTTCGCCGGTGGCCGGCCACCATTTCATGTCTGTCGCCCTCTTTGGGGCGCAGATGCGCAGGACTTAATACGCCGTGTTGCTTAATGCTTTCAACTAATGCCAGCATTTCAGCATCCATACGCACCTGATAAGGATGGTCGTGAAAATCATCAATCAGAGAAAGCGGGATGTCTACGATTGTTTCGCCCTTAGCGGCATCCCGCTCCGCTTGGGTCATAAACATATCATCTAGCGACGACGGCTTTTTTAACTGTAGCTTTAGTTTTGGCTTTTCCCTCACTTGCGATCACCTCCTTGGTGAAATTTTCGTATGCCTTAGCCACCTTGCCGGTCTTATCATAGGCGAATATGCTTTTACCTACGATACTGGTTTCTGCGGCCTTGACTGCTTTTGGAATCTGCGCATCGTAGATTTTCAGCACATTTCCGTACTGCTCACGCAATGTATCTGCGGTTACTTTCGCAAGATTGGTTCGCTCCTCAGTCAAGGTCAATAACACACCATCCACCTTTAGATTAGGATTGATCTGCCGCCTTACTTTCCCGATGGTGTCCATTAACTGTGTCATCCCTTTAGCCGGGAGATACTGAGCCTGTACAGGCACAATCACACTATCAGCGGCGGCCAAGGCATTAATTGTGACCATCCCAAGGCTGGGCATACAGTCGATTAACACGTAGTCGTAGTTGTCCTTAACCCGCCCAAGATATTCTCGCAAAATGAATTCACGGCTCATGGTAGTCACAAGGGTCATGTCCATTCCGGCCAACTCAATGCTGGACGGCAGGAGGGTTACCCCCTCCTCGTGGGTTAAAAGACCCTCATGGCAGTCAAATTCCTCATCCCTAATGAGCCTGTCCATGACCGTAGCCAAGGTCACCGGCAAATCGTCCTGCTCCGGCCAGCCGAGCGATGTGGTCAGGTCTGCTTGTGGGTCTGCGTCAATAAGTAAAACTTTTTTGCCTTGCATCGCAAGCCCAACGCCAAGGCTGGCCGTGGTGGTTGTCTTGGTCACACCGCCTTTTTGGTTGCAAAGAGCGATTACTTTAGCGTTCGCCATCTTGTTTATTTCCCCTTCCATTCTTTTTGTCTTTCGTCACAGGCCGGATAGCCTCGCCGCCTAGTGCCTCTGTTAGTGCGGCGTATTCACCTGTCGGGTCGCAGATTATAGTTCCATCGTCTAAGGCATCTTCTGCCCCAATGGGGCAGAAGTCAGTTTTTTTCTTATTCGCCTTGTAAATTGCTCCCATTGCTCTATCCTCCTAAAATTTTTCATACTTTTGCGAACCATCTCTAATAAAAAAGAGACACCCATTTTATGGGCATCTCCTCATTGGAACACACTTTGCCCTGCTGGGGCAGAAGTTATATCTAAATCACAAGTTCCACGGCTGCTGGGCAAAGAAAGCGGCGAGGGAATTTGAGGGAGGGAAGCCTCAATAGGAAAAAGGAAACCCAACAGCCGCCGAACTTATGATTCAAAAAGCGAACCGTCTACCGTGAGCCGAAACTCCCTCAGACGGTTCGCTATACATCTTAATACTTTTGAACATTGCCGACTATGGAGCATTCCTGTGATGCGGCCCTGTTCGGCAACCATTCTTTTCAGAACAATATTTTTCACCATCACGTCTGCCAGCCCAAAAATAAGACCGGCTTTTCGTTAGCGTATCCTTGGGGGCTCCCTCTCTTCTACAGATCAACACGCCCAAAAACTTGCCACTTGTAATCTCCTGCGATCATTCAGTTGTATGTCAGGAACTTTTAGTATCAGCTCCTGTTCATGCCGACCTGCTACGCAGATCGGCATGGACGGAAGTTGATTAGACTACTTTCATGCCGGGAACATAGTTAATTCTCGGATAGTCTGCATCGCCATACACCCTACTTTCCGTATTTCTTTCAACATACCGATTCAAATCATCGGCTCGAACACGAGCGCATCCCCGGATCTTAACCCTTGGGAGCTTGCGTTCATCAAAGAGGCGATATATGGTGCGAACGCTTACGCCCAATCGCTCGGCGGCCTCTTGAATGTTTAGTAGCTGCATGGCTAATTCCTTTCTATACAAATGGTAGCTGTTTCCGTGAGGGAGGTCTTGCTGCCAACGGTTGCCCCACTAGAACAGAAGTTAGGCCTGTCCGCCGCCTTTCTATAGCGATTACTCTCTTGCCCCGATTGTTTGTCGGTTCGACTTTGCTCTACGTGGGGCATCATCCTGTTCTGCCTCGAAAAGTCCATTATTTATAGACTTTTCGGGCAAAAAATAATCAGGTGTTTTTCCGTAGACGGCCGAAATAGACATCGCATATTCATAAGTTAGGCGGATATTTCCTCTCTCCAGCTCAGAGATCCACTGCTTTGATTTTCCTATTTGAGTACCAAGCTGTTCTTGCGTTAAATTCGCATTTTCTCTAGCTTCTTTCAATTTTTTGCACACATCTAATACCAATTTCATCACCCGCTTGTCTATCGTTCTTGGACTTTGCTTCATTTAGTATAGTCCATGATTTCGTTACTGTCAATAGTTTTGTCAAAAATTCATGGACTTTTATGTGGGTATAAGATTTTTGGACTATAATGTGTAGGGAAGGGAGAGGTGAGCTATGCTTCATATCCGCTTAAAAGAATTGCGCACAGACAACGAAATGACACAAAGTGAGCTCGGAAACCGTGTAGGGGTTATCAAGCAAACTGTATCAAGCTGGGAAAGCAACACTAGTGCCCCGAATTATGAAATTGTCTGTAAACTAGCTAAAATTTTCAATGTATCAACCGACTATCTATTCGGTGTAACTGACAAAGCTACCCCTCCTCCAGATGCAAAGAATTACGATGCTGATATCAAATTTGCCTTATTCGGCGATATTGAAATAGACGATGATGTCATGGCGGAGGTGAAGGACTATGCCAAGTTCGTGGCCGAGCGAAAGAAGAGAGAGAAAAATGACAAGGCTTGAACGGCTCCAACAAGAAATCCTTGATAGCAATATATGCTTGGACGAGTTCCGCCTCGCTCACTCTGTATCCATATCTCATATGGACGATAACGGGGATTGTTATATCGCAATTGATAGAACTCGGATTACAACCTCGGCCGAGGAAGAGGTGCGCCTGCTGCACGAAATGGGACACTGTAAAACAGGGAGCTTCTACTGTTGGCATTCTACCCATGAGCGACGTGGGCGGCTTGAGGCACGGGCTAACCGATGGGCAATAAGAAAACGCCTCCCCATCGACGTATTAAGGCAAACTATTAAGCAACGTAAGCCCCGCAACGATTACGAATTGGCAGACGAGTTAGGGCTTACTGTTGATTTTGTGCTTGAGGCAATTAGGTATTATACCGAAACGTGGGATTTTGATTTAGATGTGTTGTCCGAGTAGCTCATAAATACAAGAAGATGGGCAGGGATGAAGCGTGCCTAGACAAATGTTCCAGTGTTACTACAACGAAAAGACAGGCCTCTACCGTAAACGACTGAAAGATGCAAACGGGAAATATATCTCTATCTATGATAAAAACAAGGCAAAACTCAAAAGGAAATATGAAAAGGCTCAACGTGACATTGAGGCTCAACTAGACATAGGAACAGATATTACTGTTGCAGAATATGCCGCTAAGTGGTTCAGGTTGAATACCGCTGAACTTTCGCCATCTCGCAAATCAGACTATCAGATATCTATCAACAATCATATATTGCCCGTCATAGGAAACATGAAGATTCGAGATGTTCAGCCAGACGATGCAAAGAAAATCCTGTTGAATATGAAAGACATGTCCTATTCTATGCAAGTCAAAGTTGTAACTGCCCTCAAGCAAATATTTTTTTCCGCTGAAGAAAATAAATTGATTTTGCGCTCTCCGTGCTCTAGCCTTAAAGCCGGAGGATATAAGAGTAAAGAAAAAGTGCCTTTGTCAGATGGCCAAGTTGAAACACTCTTAGCTGCTATAAAAGACACTTCTGTATATCCGTTTGTTATGCTAGGACTATACGCCGGGTTGCGAAGGGAAGAAATCTTAGGCTTACAATGGGACTGTGTACATTTTGGGACAGTACCCTATCTTTCTGTTCGACGTGTGGTAACATTTGATGAGTACTGCAAACCCATATTATCCGAAAAATTGAAAACTCCCGCCGCAGAGCGTAATATTCCTATGCCGCCTCAGTTGGTTAGTTGCCTACAGTCGTTAGAACGTCAATCTGAGTTTGTTGCATGGAAGAAACCTTCCTACTCTGCGTTTCGCAATATGTGGAAAATCGTAGAGCGACGCAAACTCAAAGAAGGTGATAAAGACGGCAAATCAAAGAATCACCCCGAATTCAAGCGAACAATTGATTTTAATGTTAGCCCTCATATATTGCGGCACACATATATTACCAACCTCATATTGTCCGGGATGAACATTAAAAAAGTCCAATACTTAGCAGGACACGCAAAGGTGAAAATTACCCTTGATATCTACACAAAGTTAATGGACAATAAGCCGGAAGACTTGATAGCAGATATCATGAATACTTTTTCGGGTCAAAAATAAGGATAAATTAAATGAAAAATACAGAAAAACATTGAAAAACAATGGATTTTCAACGAAGCAACATAGAATTGACGTGCGGGAGGTCAGCAGTTCAAGTCTGTTATCGTCCACCACAATGGAGAAATCCGAACTTGCGCCCTGTTGGGGGTGGGTTCGGATTTCTTGTATATATTGAGGATATTAGCTTGTAGGCGAAAAAGATGGGGTGACCGAAACAGTCACCCCTACTTGTTCGAGGTTCAACTCCCCTTTTGTTTACTCTGTTTCCATGTCGTCAGTTCTTGCTGGCCCTCTTCGCTGTCGTAGTATTTTTGTATTATCGGTAGCATACATCGTGCGAGGCGTTCGATGGCGTGGTCTGGGATAGTCATTCCGCTTGTGGGCGGGGGCGTCGGGAGGGTTGGGCTTTTTGTGGTGTGTGGCTCTGGCGGTGCTAGGTGACGGATACCGTCTGCAACATCCTTTCTGTCGTGTGTTTCTTTGGAACATCAGTATACCATCCTTGTCAAGGGCAGGGTGGAGATTTTTGCGATTTTTGCAAAAATACGACCCGACCTTGACAACGGGAGGAATAGTAAAATAACAAGAGGTCTTGTGACATGAAAAGACACAAGACCTTGAATACAACTACTATGCACCTAAATCCGATTTCCTCGTATATGGAGGCTACCTATACTTTGCACGGTGGTTTGCTTATTAGTTGCACAATAGGGCAATCACAGTAACGATTAAAGTAATTATTCCAATTAAGATAGGAACGTAAACTTGGATCCAGTTTCTCCGAGCCTTAGCGTTAGCATTTTCAAGTGCATTGCTCCCTTCGTGTGTCAAGACGTATGTTCCCAGAGGTCTGAAGTTAGTATTAGGCCCCCAGCCAGCTGGCCAAGTTGGTGGGATCTCTTCACATTCTTCATGTATCAAAGCGGGTCTTTCTTGGGTAGTTTCACGGAGCAATCCAATACGATATTCACCGAATTTTCTTATCAAGATTTCTTTTTGTGCTCGCTCTCTTTTGTTGATATAGCGCAATATTTTTATATCCTTGATTTCAAGCGCAACACTTAATGCTGATTTTTTCATGAGTAACCCCACAACTATAAATACTATTCTCTATCCGCCGAAAAAGCAGATAACGAACAAGAGAATTGTACCATAACAGGTGTAAAAAGTCTAGTTTTCCGAGAGGGGGTGCGTGTTTCCCGCCCCCCCATGTCTCCCCGAAACAGGGAGTCACAATCGCATTCATGGTGGTACGCCCCGTGTGAGCCGGTCCCTCTTTTTTCTCCAAAAACCCCAAAAACATAGCCATTTCCTCTTGCACCAATCCCCCATAATGTGCTATATTTAGACTAAACTATCCAAAATTCTATCATCTCCCCGCGCTCGCCCCCAAAGGAGGCCCTGCCATGCGTCCAAAACGCTTGCCTCGATCCCCGCGGCGAATCAACCGAATTGCCGCCCGTGTCCGCATTTTGCTCTTCGGTGTCCCGGCCTTGGCCGTGGCGGTTTTGTTGGTGATTGGAAACTTCACTTTCGACGCTGTCGCCGATGACTTTGCACGCCGTCTTGCCCGGCAGTATTCCATCGAGGCGGCGGCGAATTTTCAAATCAACACCAATCCGCACTTTGTGTTGATGCAGCAGGTCTCCCGCTCTACCACGATAGCCAGATGGCTCGCCAACGAGGATGACCCGGAAGCGAAAGCCGATGCGTTCGATGAAATCATGGGCTATGTGGCCTATGCGCCGGACATGCACCTCATGCTGACAGTCTATGGTTCCTTGCAGGGCTATGATTTTGACGTAGGTCTCACTATGGAAGAGTTTGTGCCTTGGGGTACGCTCGCCGGCGGCGAGGTGAGCCGATGGTTTTATGATACCAGAGACGCTGAGATGCCCTTTATACTGAACATCCAGCGCACCAGACTGGAAGATGGCTATTATGACCTCTATGTATGGACCAACCACAGGGTCTACTACCAAGGCCGTTTTGTGGGGGTCGTCACGGTCGGCTCTCCCTTTGAGGGCATCTTGGATAGTGTATTCGGCCACTTTGACGAGACCGATAAAAGAGGCTATATCATTGACAGAGAAGGTGCCGTCCGCATAGACAGCAGCGGTCAGCTGGAGCTTTTCGATGGCGGACTGGCGACCCGTCCCGTCATGCCCGAAGTGGCAGATAACCCCGCCTTGGCCGAGGCGATTCAGCACCATCTGCAAAAGATAAACGGCGGAATTTTTCAGCTCGGCTTGTACACTTGTGACACCATCCCTCTGCCCGCGGGTATGTACCGCTACGCCAGTATCGCGCCCATTATCGGGACGGATTGGTCGGTGGTGGTGCTTTCCGGGCATGTTGATGTCTTCGGTGCGGGCTATTTGTTCCCGATTTTAGGTGCGATTGCGGCTTTGGTTGTGGCTGTCATAGCAGGTAACATTTTAGTGCGGCGCATCGCACTTGTCCCCTTATACAAGCTGACCCAGAGTGCGGCGGAAATGGCAGATGACAGAAGTGACCGAATGAAACTGTTCGGTCTCGAGCGCAAGGATGAAATCGGCGATTTGGCCCGCAACATTCAGCGCGCGCGGGACGAGCTCAAACGCCATGAAAGAGAGCGGGAGGCCAATGCCTTAAATGAATTGCTCCTGGACTCTTCTCCCTTTGTTGTGAATATTTGGGATGACACCATGACCGTGACGGAAACAAATGCGCCGACGGTGCCCATGTTTGGTCTTGACAACATTGAACAGTTCTACGAGCATTTCCACGAGCTCTCGCCCGAGTACCAGCCCTGCGGCACATCGTCTGAGGAACTGTCTCTGGCGTATGTCAAACAGGCGTTTGCCGAGGGCAAGGCCAAGTTTGAGTGGATGCACCGCACGCTGGACGGTCAACCGTTGCCGACGGAAATCACCTTGGTTCGCGTTGCTCACCAAGGCAGACACATCGTTGCGGCCTATGTGATTGACTTGCGCCCGATTAAGGAAGCAATCGGCAAAGCGTGGGAGGCCGAGCGGGAGAGTCGTGCAAAAACGCAGTTCCTCGCCCGTATGAGCCATGAAATCCGTACGCCCATGAACGTCGTTTTGGGTGTTACCGAACTCCAACTCCAAAAGGGCGGCCATACACCTGAGACGGAAGAGGCTTTCTTGCGCATTTACAACTCGGCATCGTTGCTGCTTTCCATCATCAATGATATCCTCGACCTCTCCAAGGTGGAAGCGGGCAAGATGGAGATTATCCCCGACAGTTATGAGACAGCTGATTTGATTTTAGATGTTATCCAACTGAACCTGGTGTATATCGGCTCCAAGCATATCAAATTTGAGTTGGATGTGGACGAAAACCTGCCCGTGCGCCTCATCGGCGATGTATTCCGCATCAAGCAGATTCTGGGCAATATTTTGTCCAATGCCTTCAAGTACACCAAAGAGGGCGTCGTCTCGCTGACCGTCGGCATAGAGAAGAAGGGCGGTTCCGCGGATGACGATGTGGCTATCGTGTTTGGCGTCCGTGACACCGGGCCGGGCATGACCGAGGAGCAGGCCGCCATGCTCTTTGACGAATATTACCGCTTTGATGCGCAAAACAATGCCATCGAAGGCAGTGGCTTGGGGATGCCGATTGCGTATGCTCTGGTAAAAACGATGCAAGGCGACCTCAAAGTGGAGAGCGAGCCGGGCAGCGGTACCCTTGTGATTGTGACCTTGCCGCAGAAACGGAAGGGGGATGAAGTCTTGGGTAGTGAAGTGGTAGCAGGTTTGTTAGAGCGAGGCCCCGGCCGAGATTTTGTGAAAAGACAGGCCAAACAGACTCGGGTTTCCCTGCCCTACGGACGGGTGTTGGTGGTGGATGACGTGGAGAGCAACCTCTACGTCGCCGAAGGATTTTTGCGGCAGTATGACCTCAACGTAGAGACCGTACAAAGCGGCAAGGCGGCCATAGAAAAAGTCAAAGCCGGCGAGGAATATGATATTATTTTCATGGATCACATGATGCCGGAAATGGACGGTATGGAGGCCGTGCGCATCATCAGGGCCATGGGGTACACAAAGCCCATCATCGCTCTGACTGCCAACAATCTGAAAGGCCAGGCCGAGGTGTTTATGGAAAACGGCTTCTCAGGGTTCGTTTCCAAGCCCATCGACCTCCCGCGTCTGGATACCTATCTGATGCGCTTTGTCCGTGACGCCCACAACACGAACCAAGATTTAGACACCGGTTTGCCTGTACACTTGCGCCAATCCTTCCTGCACGATGTCAAAAAAGCACTTGCCGTATTGGAGGCTTTGATGGCGAAGGGCGTTTTGGGCGAGGATGATATCAAGAATTACATCGTACAAGTACACGGCATGAAGAGCGCACCGTACTATCTGGGCTACAAGGAACTGTCCGAGGCGGCGGGTGCATTGCAAGCCGCTGCTTGGGCGGGGGATATGGAGACGGTATATGCGGACACGCCGGGGTTCTTGGAGGATTTGCGGCAGATGATTGCAGAGCTTTCGCCGGGGGATGAAGCTTAATCAGAAACAGAGAAGCGGCTCAAAAGCAGGGGTGCTTGCCGCCCCCTGATTCCGGGTTTACCAAAAAGAGAGGTATTCGCCCCAAAGAACGGGCGAATACCTCTCTTTCAGTCTGTGCGCGCCTTCCGCGCGTCGATTGCTTGTTCGGTGAAGTTAGTGTGATTAAAATGGACGTTTTTTGAAATACCCTTTTTTCGTCCAATTGTCATACGGATAATTGCCTGCGCCGATAAATTTTTTCATAATAATGTTTTTTACTATATAATAATAGAAGATGGTATAAAGATATGGTCGCCCTTTTTTGGCTTTATAGAATTTTTGAGCGAGCTGTCGAAGTGAGTTTTCATATCTTGCTTGCTTGGCTTTTGGCATTTCATCCCACTTATTTGTGAGCAGGCGAAAGCCGCGCGCGTAAACACGATTTATACCGCAGTGTTTCAGAAAACGTTTCATTGGCTTTATAGCGGCAGTTGAACCTGCGCCGGTTGTAATGATAAATGCTTTCTTGGCAAACATTTCTTCGAAAGGCGATACATTTAATACTAAAAAATCTATGTGGTCAAATAGGCTTTTCATAGACCCCGGCATACTGCAAGCCCCATAATGCGGCGTGGCAAAAATGAACGCGTCAGCGTTTGTAATTGCGTCTAAAATCGGAGCGACATACCGATAATTGGGGCATTTTTCAAGCAACCCGCTAAAACACAATGTACAACCCGTACAAAAAACAGGCAAGTCTTTCGGCAGGAAAAATTCTGTAAAGTTAACATCGCTGCAGTTCGACAATTCATCCATGAATAGCTTCGTCGCAAAATATGTGTTGCCTTTTCGGGGGCTGCCATGAAAAACTGTAACTTTCATAGCCGATTCCTCCTGCACTATATATAAATTCACTAACACGAACCTATTCTATCACAGTTCAAGCTGAAATTCCACGCATCCGCCTGTGAATCAATCATTTGCGCTCAGGCAAATGTCCTTTCAGGGGGCGTTTTGAATTCTTTTTATTTCCCATATCGGGTACATTCACTCAAGCGTTCTTTTTCGCCAGCCGCCAAACGACATAAATCAACAACACCAACATCAAAAAACCGATCAAGGAGGAAAAGATGGCAGCCATACCGCCGATGACACCCAAAACCGCACCGATTACACCAAACACCGCGCCGAAAATCGCCCAAATGATGCTGAATATCCCCCCGATGATGCCAAAAATAATCTCAAACATAACACGTACACCTCTCTTTCTGGGGTCATTTTACCACAGAGAGACGGCGGTTACGATTGGAGAAAGATTAGAAGTACATTAAAAAACGGGTTCCCGGTGGGAACCCGTTTTTTCAGGCGTGCATCATCTCGCCGAACTCGGCGAGGAAATCGCGGATAAAGGGTTGGGTCATGCGTCTGTCGATGAGGCCGATGGTGGCGTGAATCCATGCCTTGGTCAGCCCGCTCACGGAATAGAACACGTCCAGACCTAAGTTTACGGCCTCGCGGAGTTCCATGTGTACCTCTGTGTCCACGTAGAGCGGCAGGATTTGCCCCATGGTTCCGCTGAGGATGTAGGGGGCGAGCTTCACCTTTTCCGACGCGTCTGGCGGGTGGAGGCCGACTTTTTCTACGGCGTACTTCGTCCAGCGGCGGACGACATTGCCGTCTGTGAGGGCGGCTTGGTAGATGCCGAGCAGTTTGCGGTTCATCGTCACAGACTCAAAGAAGAGGCGGTTGAATAATCCGTAGACATAGAGCTTGTCCGTGAGGTCAACGCCCTGTGCCGACACGTAGCTGAGGAGCTTTGCAATCATGGTGCTCACGATATCGGTGAGTAGGTCGCTTTTGGTCGGGTAGTAGTAGTGCAGGAGCGAATGCGCCATACCGCAGGCGTCGGCCACCTGTTTGGTGGTGACGTTTTCGTAGCCCTCCTCGATGAAGAGCCGATAGGCGGTCTTGATGATGGTGACCCGTTGGGCCAGATTTTTCTTACGTCCGATGGGAATGCACCCCCTTGATTTTATTTCCTGTAAAATGCAGTTTATCACGTCTGTCCGCACTTTGTCAAGAAAAATTGTGTGTACTCAAAATATAGTGCGCCGGACGAGATAACGCCACTAGAAGTAGTTCGTTCCATTCGGCTTTGCCGTGATATGGTGATAGCACCGGCGGTTTGGAGCAGTATGCGCAGTATGGAGGAGGGGTGTTTGTGGCGGAGAAGCCGAAGCGGACAAGGAAAAAAGTCGTAGCGAACGAGACCGAGGTGGCGGCCTATTTCACGGGCGTTATCCGAGGTGAACCGACCGATAAAGACAAGCTCAAGGCGGCGGAGCTCTTGGGCAAGCATCTCGGTATGTTTGAAAAGCGAGAACAGAAGTCGGATACGGAACCGATGGAAATGATAGGGGCTGATTTCCTTGAAGATTAACCTCCCCGACGTGGTCGGCAAAGGCTACGGCACATTCTGGCGATTCCGTGGACGCTATCGGGTGGTAAAAGGGTCTCGGGGCTGCAAAAAATCTAAGACGGCGGCTTTGTGGTTCATCGTCCACCTGATGCGCCACCCCGAGGCGAATCTGCTGGTGGTGCGCAAGGTGTCTCGCACACTCAAGGATTCCTGCTGGGCAGACCTCCGCTGGGCGGCACGGCGGTTGGGTGTGGAGGCGCAATGGCGGTTCCTCAAAGTGCCGCTGAAAGCGATTTATTTGCCCACGGGACAGACCATCTTCTTCCGGGGCATGGATGACCCAATGAAAATCAACTCCATCGCCGTATCGGCGGGACAGCTCTGCTGGCTCTGGGTGGAAGAGGCCTTTGAAATCGCCCGTGAGGCCGACTTCGACATGCTGGATGAAGCCATTCGAGGCGAGACGCCGCCCGGCCTGTTCAAGCAGGTGACATTGACTTTTAATCCATGGGATGAGCGGCATTGGCTGAAAGCCCGTTTCTTCGACCCGCCGCCGTCTGACGATGTGCTGACAATGACGGCGGACTACACCAAAAACGAGTTCCTCGATGCGCGCGACCTTGCCCTCTTTGCCGAGATGAAGCGCCGCAACCCCCGCCGCTATCAGGTGGCGGGGCTGGGGCATTGGGGCGTACACGAGGGTCTCATCTTCGAATGCTGGCGGCAGGAGCGATTCGACCGTAGCGAGGTCTTGGCGCGGCACGGCATCGAGCCCGTGTTCGGCCTCGACTTCGGATTCACCAATGACCCCACCGCTCTCTTTTGCGGTGCCGCAGACAGACGCGGGCGGGTGCTTTACGTGTTGGACGAACTGTACGAACGCGGCCTCACCAACGCGGCTATCTTCCGAGCCATCTCGGAGCGGGGCATTGCGCGGGAGGTCATCCGCGCGGATTCAGCCGAACCGAAGAGCATTGAAGAGTTGCGGCGGCTGGGGCTTTCCAAAATCCGCGGCGTGAAAAAGGGGTCGGATTCCGTGCGGTTCGGGATTCATGCCTTGCAGGAGTATGAGATTGCGGTGCATCCGAGTTGCACGAATTTCATCCGTGAGATTTCCGCCTTCGTCTGGGCGCAGGATGAGACAACGGGCAGCGGCACGAATCGGCCGGACGGGCGGTGTGAGAATCATTTAATGGATGCAATGCGGTATGCGATGGAGGGTGTGGTGCAGGGCGGACGGTTTTCATTTGGATGAGGCGGACATGTAGGGGCGGCGTTCTGCGCCCGCATAGTTTAATGTTGAACCGCCCCTGTAGGGGCGGCCTTTGGCCGTCCGCTGTTTCTAATCATATTGAGGATTGCCCTTGCCCTAATTCCCCTCCACGGAGGGGTGCCGCCGCAGGCGGTGGGGTGGTGTCCTTGACCTTATGTAGGGGGCGGCGTCCTCGACGCTCCGTGGTATGCGGCGCGATGAGGACATCGCACCCTACAGAGAACTGTCAGCGCACACGCTCTCTGTCAGGCGACATCTGCCACCTCCCTTGGAGATGCGCTTATAAATAACAAAGTAACGGACGGCAAAGGGCCGCCCCTGCAATATGAATCCACATCAAAAAATAAAGGGAGTTTCCAAAGGGATTAAATGATATTTTCCTAAAACAACTAAGGTCCCGGTATGACACCGTGTCATACCGGGACCTTAGTTGTTTCTGAACAATTGGAGGCTAATCGCCGGAAGACACGACAAGCCGAATATTTATCTGTTCGCCGTCCAGCGGCATCACCTCTCTGCCTCTACCGGGGTCTTGAGATATGACAACGCCTTGAGGCACTTCGTTATTGCTCTCAAACGCAGCATCAAATGTAAAAAGATTTATAAAATCAGCGTGGTCTATAAGGTCTATATACCTTTGCCCTATAAAGTCGGGAATTGTGATGCGGCCTTCTGGTGTATTAGAAGATTCTTGAAAGAAGGGTTCAAGAATGGCCGAATATAACCAGTCAAAATACCAACGACCATTCATGAAGACCACAAAAAATGGGCCTTCTTCAAAGTCTCCGTAAACATTAGTAAATTTAATGCTAACTTCGTAAATGCTTGACACGTCAGTAGTGTGTGCCGCTAAAATATCGGCAAGAGCTCTGTACATAATGTTATCAGTATGCTCATCAGAGGACCCCCATTCATCCACAATTTCACGAAACATCATCAAATCATTCGCTTTGCGTTGGCTAGGAAGCTCTGTGCTGTGCGCAATTGAAAATGTAGTACCATCAAGGAACGCGTGCCAACCCATGAAATCTTCTCTTGAAAATTGCCCCAAAGTAAGAAGGTCATTGATGATTTCTTCGTGAGCTATGTAGCTCATCGCCCTTTGAAAATCATTATCTCTTTGCGCATTAAAAAAACCGATAACCACATCTTCCGGTGTCGATTCCGCCTCCGGCGTGCTACCGCAGGCTGCTAAAGAAATAAGTAAGGCTAGTGTCAATAGAATTATTCCAATTTTTTTCATGTCTGATTACTCCCTTTTTTTTCTATCACAATCCCTACTTCTTCCGCACCACGCCCGTAACTTCACTACCGAACAAACACCCGGCGTTAATCTCATCATAATCTACGTGCATATACGTCGCATACTTCGGACTGACTCGCACGACGACCTCGTCAAAAATCAGCGCGCGCTCCCCGTCCACCGTGACTTGGACAATCTCCTTGTCCACCACACCGAATTTCTCGGCATCCTCCGGGGTGAAGTGGATGTGACGCTTGGCGAGGATGCAGCCCTCGGTGAGCTCCACACGCCCGACAGGGCCGACGAGCGTACAGGGGGCAGAGCCGTCCAAATTACCGCTCTCACGGACGGGGCAGTTGATGCCCAGAATCCGTGCGTCGGTGCAGCTGAGTTCCACTTGTGTCTTGGGCCGCGTGGGGCCGAGGATGACTACGTTCTTGATTGTGCCTTTCGGGCCGGTCACGTCCACACGGCTCTCGGAGGCGAACTCACCCGGTTGGGAGAGATATTTCTTGGGCGTGAGTTCAAACCCTGCGCCGAAGAGCGTTTCCAGGTCTGCTTGGCTCAGGTGGATATGCCGGCCGGAGCCCTCTATGATGATGCGGTTTTCTGTCATGTTATGTGTCCTCCCACAGTATTCTTGCTTATAACTTACCATCTCTCAGAGAATTTTGCAAGAATTTTCCGATAGCTCTTTACAAAGTCCCTCGGATTGGGTAAAATAGTATACTTATTGTATTAAATGTGAGGGACGGAAGAATATGAGCGGCGTATTTCATCAGAATCTAAGTCAACTGCGAAAAAACAAACGGGTCAGCCAACGGGCGGTGGCGGGGGAGCTGTTTATCTCTCAGGCTCTGCTCTCCCATTATGAAAACGGCATACGAGAACCGGGCTTGGACTTCGTAAACCGAGCTTGTACTTATTATGGTGTCACGGCGGATGCCCTTTTAGGGCGCACGGAGGCCGATGTGGCCGAGAGTTTGGACACCGCCGACGCGGATGTCCCGATGGACGTCCGCGCCTTGGTTTCCCTGCTGCAAGCGGTGAATAAGTTGGAGGATGACGCGCTTTTTCACAGCGTGCTTCGCTCATTCGGGGCCGTGGCTTATCGGCTGTTGCGTCACATGGCGAGCGCGGACCCGGACACGGCGGCACTCTTCCTGACCGTGCCGGAGAACCGCATGGCGGCTCTGGCAGAGACGGAGTTGTGCAGGGCTGAGATGCAGTTCCTCGACTGTTTAGAGCGATTGGCCGAGCATGAGGACGCACCAAAGCGTCTGATTTCGCAACCGATGGAGGCATTGTTGCTTGCGCTGGACAAACAGATTGCGCAGAACGCATTGTAGGGGCGGCCATTGGCCGTACGCCGCTTCACCCGGAAGAGCAATATTGTCAAGTGTGAATGGAGAGTTTTTCAAAACATTCCCTAGGGCAAATGCAAACTAAACCTGATGTTTTTTCGCTAAGGAAACGTTTGCACTTGTGTTTCCATTGGATGGTTAAAACAGTAAGGATTATACTTACTTGGCCCATTTTTAACAGCTTTGATCAATCCCATTTTCGGATTAAACGCAAAGATACATTTCAAACGCCTGCCCTCAAAACTGAGGGCAGGCGTTTTGATTGACTCATTTTCTAGATTTGTAGCCCCAACGTTAGAGTGGTCGCTAATAAAACCATTTTGGGATTGATTATCCATGATCGTGTGGAAGATTTTCCCCGAAAGAAACAACCGGCTCAAAATTGAGCCGGTTGTATTGTTGCTTGAGGATATTTTTACTGACCAAACCGCACAGATGTTATCATTAAGTCCACTAGCTGATTGATTATTACCCGATTTTCCAACGACAACTTGGCAACTTTCTCATAAAACGCCCCGTTTGCAATAGTGCCATTATCCGTTTCAAGAAACACATCGCTAAGCGAGCGCACGCTTGGACGATAATCCGTTTCCCCAATCAGGTACTCTATATTCACATCAAAAAATTTGGCAATCGTTAAAAGTGTCTCTGTGCGAATTTCACGCCGCCCGTGTTCGTAGTTCGATAGGGTCGCTTGTGACAAACTGATTGCGTCTGCAAATGCGCCTTGGCTTAGACCCATTTCGCGCCTTAGTGCCACGATTCTTCTAAATGCGTACCTCATTTCAAAAAGATTCCCCTTTTTATAGTTTTTGACGAGACATAAATATTTCGATATACTAAAATAAATATAGGAAAAAATATATATTTTTGCAAATTGGAACTTTTTCGACGCATTTTCGTCTATTGTTGATATAATTAGTATTTAGTATAAGGCATCTCGCTTCCAAAAAATACAATATTTTGTAAATTTAAAGCATATTTCCAATATAAAGAGTCAAACCAAAAGGAGTGCATTGTTTCTGGATAACAAGTTATGATACTGAAACTTTTTGCCACATTTTTTTAATTGAGAACTTGATAAGCTCTTCCGCTTGTTCATCAAGTCCTATGGGTGGCAGAATGCAAACCATATTGCGCGTTTCTTGGGGAGTTGTTTTTGGAGGACGTGATAATGTGATTATCTATTTTTGTATGCCATTTTGATTTGTTGCTCCGAACAAATTTCATTCATAATACCAATTATTTTAGTGCGTCCATTTCTTCTGAAGTGGCCGCATTTTTGTTTTGCCCGATAGCGGACAAGCCCTGCTTTAGCCCGGGCTGCCGCTCGCCTCCCGGAATTTTTGCTCGAACCAATCGAAAGCAAAAATTTTAGGAGGCAAAAACATGAAATATGAAAAAATTTATAATTTGCGCACAGAAGAGGTAGATGGTACAAAAAAATTCTTTGTGTGTTTCCAAGATGTGCATGGGGCTATACAAGAGATTGAAGTTTTGCATGAAATCTATGAAGCGTTGAAAGACTCCCTGACCAAGGAGCAATCCTTGGCTCGCAAAGATCGGAGGTGGCCAGCCCGTAGTGACCTTACGGAATACGAAATCTATGAGCAGGCGATACATAAACCGAAAAGCGTAGAAGAGACTGTGCTAGAGAATTTATTTGCGGAAAGTTTGTCTAAGGCAATTGCCGAGTTGCCCGAGACCCAAGCCAGACGCTTTCGACTTTACTATGGCTGTGGACTCACCTATGAGCAAATTGCTGATGCAGAAGGGTGTACAAGGTTCCCTGTTATGCGTTCAGTCGTAAGGGCGGAGGACAAAATTCGAGAAAAATTAAAAAACTTGTAAAAATAGGGGCACATTTTGGGCTCTGAGTGTCCATGTATTATGAGAGGGTAATTCCTCCCTCCTAAAAAAGGAAGCGGGACGGGGGCGCATCTTAGCAGATCGCCGCCCCCGTCCCGCCCACACTTGCCAAACTCACCGCGGTAGTTTATATATGGTCGTTTGCCCCGCTGTTAGACCTTAAACAATGGCGGGGAGGAACTCCCTTCCTAACATCACAGCCAATCTATTCGTCCCTGCCGGCGAACGTTGAGCAATGTTGCTCCTGTAACCATGAGCGTGTGCGCAGGCGGCGATTGATTGGCTGTGAACTAAAAAACATCCTAAAAGGAGAACAAAGTATGTCAAACACAGTAGTAAGAGGCGCAGATCGGATTATGTTCATGTCGCCCACCGGCCTGACCGGGTCGAACGATCACAGAATGGCATTCCAGACCAGTCACGAGAAATCGAGCAGCCGTGATGCCAACACAACCATCACCAAAGATGGTACCCAGCAGTCGCTGTCCGAGGTCGTGGTGGAGTATTCCCTGACCACGCTGATGGCAACCATCGACCCCGTGCGCAACCGCTTGGAAGATGCCTACCTCGCATCCCCGCCCGGCCTGATTACGTTCTGGGACGTGGACATGACAGCCCCGACACCTGCCGGAGGGAACGCTTTCCCGGCACGTCAATACGAAGGCTACATCACCGACTGGAGCGAATCCGCAGGCGCAGAAGATGCCGTGGAAATCTCTCTGTCCGTCGCCATGAACGGCGCAGGCGTGGCTGGAACGGTCACCTTGGACACAGGCAGAAACCGTGTTACGGCATTTGCGTAAAGCAATCTAGCCCACACAAAAACAAAACTAGGGGTGGGCAAACCCACCCCTAACTATTAAAAGGGAGACAAGTATCATGACACTTACAATTAACAACAAAGATTACAACCTCTATTTCGGACTGGATTTCATCGCATATCTGGATAAGAAATATCACATCGTCCAAAACGGGTTCCAACTCGGCCAAGGCCTCACTTATGTCGTGGCGCAGATGGAGTTGGGGAACCCGCTCATTTTGCTGGACTTAATCACCGCCGGGACGCTCACGGGCGTAAAACCAAAGTTGGAGGACGTTAAAACCTTCATCGAGACACATGAAGATATCGGGGTGCTGATGGCGGATTTTTTGTCAGCATTAGAGACAGCACCGACGACCCGGCACACGATGCAGAAGCTGGGTCAACTGACAGCGGAGGCGACGGGCAAGAAGTAAGCAAAAAAAGCCGCACGATTGACGATATCAAAATCGAAATCATGCGGTATTGCAAGATATATGACCCGGTGCAGTTGGGGCGTATTACCTTGCGGCAATATATGCTCATGATTAAGGCCGTCCGTCTGCAACTGCTTGACAAAGAACGAGACATCCACGCCCAAGCGTGGCTCAATGTGCAGGCGAAAGCAACGAAGCAGCGTGGGAAGAAGACAGTACCGTATTTTCGGAGCTTTGATGAGTTTTTCAAGCATCCCGAAGAGAATACGGAAAGGGCACAGGAGAACGATGCGCTCAAAGCGATGGTGCTGCGGGCGAATATGGCGAATGGTGGCTGATACGCTGTATAAGCCGCCGTTTGTCCCTAACGATAGCGTTCCCCGCCATTATCGGCGGTTATATCGCATTCGGCTTTGTCGGAGCGGCGATTTGATAGCCATTACCGTTTTGCGCACGAGAGCGCAAACAGATTAACGGATGAGCTCGAAGCGTTAAGCAGACAAGAAAATAAGTCGGCCGATGACAGAGAGCGCACACGGGCAATTATTGCCGAACTTTCAAACGCTTATGGAGACCTGAATCATCTGATTGATGAAGAAGGAAATCTTATCGGCAAGAGCATTGGTGAGCTTCGGTCGTACATACGCACACGTGACGATGCCTCACGGTTTACGGCAGTTCAGGAACGACAGGCTGAGTTGCAGCAGGAACATATTATCATCACTATAAACTGGCCCTTAATAGCGAAAGCGACCCCTTTCGGAGCCGCTGCTTGAGTTCACTTTTTTTCACAATCGTTTTTTTCGGTACATTCCAACTCTTTCTGTTCCTGTTTTTCCCGCTTCCGCTCTTTGCGACGATAACGAAACTGTGCGATTTTTATGAATATTACAAGCAGAACAATAAGTGCGATAAGAACAGTACCTATGAAAGCCATAATATCCCAGAAGCTTTCAAACGACATTATTCCATAATCTTGCAACAATAACCAGCCATCATTTACTACTGAATCATCCATATATGCCTCCAATTATGGGCGAATTTTCTTTCAGCATACCATACAAAACATCAAAAGACAAGGAGAAATGCAAATGAATCAAAGGAAAATCATAAGCGTAGAGCTAAATATGCCAGATAATGTTATCACAATGCTAAAAAACATCAATAATCAGCTGAATTCCATAACTAGTGCGTCTAATAATACAACGAATTCTTTTCGTGAAATTGGAAATACTGCGGCGACATTCAACAGCATACGTATGGCATTGGGAACCCTATCAGCCGCCACAGTTAAGGCATCGGGTGTGTTAGCAACATTTAAGACAATCAAAGTGGCAACCGGTACAGCAACAGCGGCATCACAACTCATGCTCGAAGCACATACAGCAAGCACGCTGAAATCCACAATTGCCAGTGGTGCAATGACAAAAGCAGAGATGATTGCAGGTACAGTAAAAGCTTTGCTTGCCGGGAAAATCGGGCTTGTAACAGCAGCACAATGGTTATGGAATATTGCCATGAAAGCGAATCCCATAGGGGCTGTCATTGTTGCAATCGCTGCCCTAATTGCCGGGATAGCACTCCTAGTTACTGGAGTTAGAAGGCTCGTAGGCTGGCTTTTCCGCACCCGCGAGGCAACAACCGCATGCGGTAAGTCCATCTCTGACCTAGCCGATGAATTTGGACGCTCCACAGAAGAAATCGAAGCTGACATGGAGCGGCTGGGTACAACTTGCCTAGATGTCTGGTACGGAATGGAACGAGGTGTCCGTGAGCTTGCCGATGAG
>Ga0131853_10000630_pt1 | contig 63286 bp, 64 predicted proteins | sample TergutLab28metaG_FD_92764 | JGI IMG/M metagenome (GOLD analysis project Ga0131853, IMG submission 92764) | Labiotermes labralis P1 segment gut microbial communities from Petit-Saut dam, French Guiana - Lab288 P1 (version 2) (version 2) | ecosystem: Host-associated > Arthropoda: Insects >...
ACACAAGGGCAGCCGACAAGCACAAGCAAAGACCATCAAACAACTTTAAGCAGAGCAAGCTGGATTGCTTCGGTATTGTATACCCACATTTACGAAGTGTACGTCCATCGCAATGACGGTAGCCCTTGGTGTCATATATTCCTGTTAGAGTATCAAAAAATTCAAAAAAACAGCCAACATAAAGCCAGCTGTTTTCATCATAAAAATATCACAAAACAAAAAACTATTACTCGGCTTCTTCCTCATCCGCAGAAACCGTCATTGTCATTACAGAATCATACCATTTTACCGTATCAATATAAGCGGCAAAAACCTTTTCCGCAGGCACGTGGTGTATAGCCATAATATTTTTTGTGGCTGTCCAATTTGCAGATTCATAAGACAACAAAAGCTCAAGCACCGGCATAAAACGACCCGTGCCGTTTACCAGCACTTCTCTAATTTCATCAGCAACTTTTATCAGCTCTAAAGCCTTATTCATCGGCATTTCAAGCGCAACATCAAGAACAGAAAACAACCCCATCATAAATAAATCGTTGGCCTGCATACCTAATTCAAAACTGGTCGAAAGGTTTTCGGCAAATTTTGCACGCAAAAGAGAAAGACGTGTAAGCTCCGACGGCTTATCTTCGGACAAAAGACTAGAAATAACGGTCGTAACCCATTTGCGTACCTCTTTTTGCCCTATCATCGCCACGGCGTGCTGTATATTTTTTATCTTCTGCGATATACCCAAATGCGGCGAATTTACCAATTTTAACAAAGATATAGACATAGAAGGGTCGCGGCTTACAATTTTTACAACTTCTTCCACAGCAAATTCTTCTTCACGCACAGTATTTAAAAGCTGTATGCGGTTTATTTTTACGGGCGACATCATTGTTTTTTCTTTGCTGATAGGCAAATTATAAAAACGCCCTTCAAAAAAATCAAACCCCGAATTTTCAAGCCGCAAAAAGGTTTCTGTACTATTTACTTCAGATGCAATAAATGTATGGTTTCTATATTTTACTGCAATCTTTCTATATACATCCAAATTGCGCAAATTGTTAAACCTAAAGCCCAATATGATATAATCACATAATTGTACAATAGAATCCATATGCTCAAAATTAGATACATTTTCGATGGCAAACCTAAAGCCTTTTTCCTTTAGCTTTTGAATACAGTCAATATATACCATTTCTGGCGGTATATTATTATCCAGCAAAAACACAATTTTTTCAGGCGGCTGGCTACATTGTAAAGAAATATCAGAAAGCAATGAAAAAACATTGATAGGCACAAAAAGCGGCGCACCACCAGTAAACGCTTCTAAACCAATATCTTCCAAAATCTTTAGTCCAGGCAAAGTCACCACGCCATCAAAAAGACGTGCAGGAGCATCCGCAACATAATCGTGCGCCTGCTGATGTCTAAAAACATAGCCGTGCAATGTCATATCCTTAGCCAAAATAGGCTTTGGTACAATTAAAAATTTGATAAGGATTCCTCCTTTATTAATCAATCTACATTTGATAATATATAAAGTGTAACAGATTTTCTTTCGTCCGTCAAGCATTAAATAAAATATTGAGTTTATTAGAAAAATGTGGTATACTATTATAAGCAGAAAATTTTGGAGGTGCAATATGCAAATGGCAAGTACATTTGACAAACAACGCTTTAAAGAGAAATTTGTAGAAAATGTGAGGGTTATTTCACGCAAAACAATAGATTCAGCCTCGCAAGAGCAATTGTACGAGGCGTTGGTCTTTACAATGCGTGATTTAATAACGGATAATTGGATAAATACCCACGACCGTTACGACCGTGATGACGTTAAAACAGTGTATTATTTGTCTATGGAATTTTTAATGGGACGTTTTTTAGGCAACGCACTAATAAATATGTCTTTGCACGAAGGTGTTAAAGAAATTTTCGATGAACTAGGCATTGATTATAATGCTGTAGAAGATGCCGAACGTGACCCGGGTCTTGGCAACGGCGGTCTTGGTCGTCTTGCCGCCTGCTTTTTAGATTCTCTTTCTACAATGAACCTACCAGCATACGGCTGTGGCATACGCTACCACTACGGCATTTTCGAGCAAAAAATTGAAAATGGCTTTCAAGTAGAACGTCCAGACAATTGGCTGGAACGTGGCGATTTTTGGGGCATAAGACGTAAAGAATATGCCGTAGAAGTAAAATTCGGCGGCTCTGTACGTGGTATAAAAAACAACGACGGCACATTTAGCTTCGTACAGGAAAACACCCAATCCGTGAGGGCTGTACCTTACGATTATCCAATTGTTGGTTATGGTACAGATACGGTAAACACACTGCGACTTTGGGAAGCCGAAGCTATTAACGAATTTGATTTAGACTATTTCAACCGTGGCGAACATGCAAAATCTGTTGCAGAACAAAACCTAGCCCGCACATTATCAAAAGTGCTATATCCAGCCGACGATACAATGGCGGGTAAAGAATTGCGTCTGCGCCAACAATATTTCTTTGTTTCTGCAACCCTCCAACGCATTATCGCCCGTTTTAAAGAAAAGCATAACGACTTTTCCTTATTGCCGCAAAAAGTCGCCCTACAGCTAAACGACACGCATCCATCCGTTGCCGTGCCAGAGCTAATGCGCATTTTAATGGACGAAAACGGACTAAGTTGGGACATAGCGTGGGATATAACGAAAAAAACCTGCGCCTACACAAACCACACAATAATGTCAGAAGCATTAGAAAAATGGCCGACAGAGCTGTTTAGCCGTATGTTACCACGCATTTATATGATTATAGAAGAAATTAATCGCCGCTTTTGCACACAATTAACAACGTGGTATGGTCAAGACCCTAAAAAACTGCGTGATATGGCAATTATCGCAGATGGTTACGTGCGTATGGCATATCTTGCCATTGTCGGTAGCCATTCTATAAACGGTGTTGCCGCCATCCACACCAATATCCTTAAAAACATCGAACTTAACGATTTTTACCAAATCTACCCAGAGCGTTTTAATAACAAAACAAACGGCATAACACAACGCAGATGGCTTGCGCATTGCAATCCATCACTTTCAAGACTTATAACAGACACCGTTGGCGATAAATGGCTTACAGATTTGGACGAACTGCAAAAACTAGCGCCATATGCAACCGACCGTGCTTTTGCCGACGAGTTTATGCGTATAAAACATAATAATAAATTAGAGCTAACAGAATTTATACGCAAACAAAGCGGGCATATTATAGACCCAAATTCCATCTTCGATATACAAATTAAACGTCTGCACGAATATAAACGCCAGCTTCTAAACATCCTATACGTTATGGCACTGTACAACCAACTAAAAACCCAGCCGTGGCTGGATATTCACCCGCGTACATTTATTTTTGGCGCAAAAGCGGCGGCAAGCTATCGCCGTGCAAAACTTATTATCAAACTAATAAACTCTGTTGCAAACCTAGTAAACAACGACCCCGCTATAGACGGTCGCATTAAAGTAATATTTATGGAAAACTACCGTGTAACCCTTGCGGAAAAATTAATACCTGCCTGCGATGTTTCACAGCAAATATCCACAGCAGGCAAAGAAGCCAGCGGTACAGGTAATATGAAGTTTATGCTAAATGGTGCAATCACCCTAGGCACAATGGACGGTGCTAATGTAGAAATCTTTGAAGAAGTAGGCGAAGAAAATATTGTAATTTTTGGTATGAGTGCGCAAGAAGTGGCAGAACTAGCCAAAAGTCGCCAATATAACCCGTGGGATGAGTATAATATGAACACCGATATACAACATATCCTAACAATGCTAATAAACGGCTCACTATCCGACAATCACGAACTTTTTAGAGAACTTTACGAAGCCCTGTTAAACGGCTATCACGGCTCTACACCAGACGAATACTTCGTACTAAAAGACTTCGCAAGCTACGCACACGCCAACGAGCGCATTAACACCCTTTACCAAGACAAGCAAAACTGGGCAAAAATGGCGATATTAAACACTGCAAAAAGTGGTAAATTTTCATCAGACCGCACCATAGCCCAATACGCAAAAGAAATTTGGGGTGTACTATAACTATAAAATAGCAAGGGCGGCTTTAATGCCGCCCTTGCTATACAAAATTAGGGGGTATAATATGCAATTTACCAAGCTAAATCTACAAGACGAAACTATGCTAATGGCATTATTGCCGTTTTATCAAGCCTATGAAGCAGAGATTAGCAACGAAGTGCTTGAGGATATTTTTCCGCCAAACGAGGTTGATGAAAATTTTCGGTATTTTAAAGACTATTTCGGACGTGGGTACATAACTTATATATGCACAATAGACGACGAATTTAGGGGCTTTATCTGTTTTCACAAAGTCGGCAAAAACGCATCAGGATATGCAGATGGCTATGACGGCTGGGGACATATGGCAGAAATATATGTAGACAAACAATCGCGTGAGCTTGGATTAGGTAAAATAATGGTCAAAAAAGCCGAGGAAGAACTTGAAAAGCTAGGCACAAAAAACATCTACCTAACCGATATAGCAGATAACAATGCTTTTTGGATTTCATTAGGATACATAAATACAGGCAAAATCGAACCCAAAGAAGGCGGAAAAATTTACGAAAAACATATGCAGTAAAGACGAACATCGCTAACCCCCGTCATTGCGAGGGACGTTCCTACGATAACGAGAGAAGCGAACCCCGAAGCAATCCAGTTTGCTCTGCATAAAGTTGCTTGACAGTCTTTACTTACGCTTGTCGTATGCCCTTGTCACGTCTACATCCCTTTACTGGATTGCTTCGGGCTTGTTATGTACTGCCATAAGCGCTTGGTAGCCCTCGCAATGACGTAAATTTTTAGCATCAAATGCACTTCGTCTGCTATCAACAAACCATATAAATTTACGGAGGAATAAAATGCTACAACGCTACAAAACCATCCTAAAGCCTGCCGAAATCGAGATTTTCGAGAAAAAATCCCAATTTATAGGACACGCCTTTCCCGTTATAACTGAAGAAGCCGCCTTGGCAAAATTGGCAGAAATCCGCAAAATTCACGCCAAAGCCACCCACAATTGCTGGGCGTATCAGGTCGGAGAGCGTAACCAATTTACTAGACAATCCGACGACGGCGAACCCAGCGGCACGGCAGGTATGCCAATGCTTGATTATCTTAAAAAAACAGGGTTACAAGACACCCTTGTCGTTGTAACCCGCTATTATGGCGGTATTTTGTTAGGCACGGGTGGTTTGGTTCGTGCCTATGGCAAAGCCGCAAAAGAAGCAACTATTGCCGCCGTGCATATCGAAAAAATACTACATTCGGTTATACATATAACAATACCATATACTTTGGGTGGTAAGGTAGAGTACGAGTTGCGGGAAGGTGGGCATATAATACACGACACCCTATATACCGATACCATAACATTTGTGGTGCTAACAGAACATAAAAACACCGAAAATTTAATAAAACATATCACAAATATAACCGCAAGCATAGCAACAATAACCCCTAAACCACCCATATACTGCGCAGAAATAGATAACAAAATGACCGTAACCGACTAGCCGCTGACAATCATAATAAAAAAACTCCTTGTAAATAATAAATTTACAAGGAGTTTTATGGGTCTTCGGGGACTCGAACCCAGGACCGTCCGGTTATGAGCCGGATGCTCTAACCAACTGAGCTAAAGACCCAAGCATAAAGGTGAAGGGCAGAAGTCAGATAACTTCTGCCCTTCTGGATAAACTGAGCTGGAAGGATTCGAACCTTCGCATGACGGAGTCAAAGTCCGTTGCCTTACCGCTTGGCGACAGCCCAAAATAAACAACGAAAATTATTGTAGCACATACATTTTAGTTTGTCAAGCATTTTTTATTAATATTCTATAAAAATTTTTTTATCTTAAAAAAGGCTTGACAATTATATCGGTAGGCGATATAATTGCGTTGTGATATTTATTATTAATTTTTTTCAGGAGGATGAAAATGAAAAGAACAAGTAGAAATTTGGTTGCATTGTTGTTGGCGGTAATTTTATTAGCAACACCGTTTATGACTGCGATGGCAACGGAAGCACAGCAAGTTGCGGTGCATCAAAATGACTTGATAACAAGGGGTCAATTTGCTTCAATTTTAAGCGAAGTGTTTCAATTATCATTTGAAGGCGAGCCTGTCAGTTTTTTTGATGTGCCTGGCGACCATCCGTTTTTAATGGGCATTGAAAGCGTTAATGCTTTTGGCTTTATGGTTGGTGATGGCAACAGAAACTTTTTGCCGGATGCTATAATATCTGGTGCAGAGGCGGCTATGCTGATTAACAATATGATAGGCTTTGACGGTTTGAGAGTGCCGCAGGCTACATCTTTGGCGATTCCTGAATGGGCGGTACCGTCTGCGTCTGTTTTGTTGGATTTGACTATGGTGGACTCAGAGCTTATTGAAAAAGCACAGTTGACATTGGGTGACGCTGTTCAATTTATAAATGCGGCGGCATTGGCACTTATGATTACACCTGGTACGCCTTATGCGTTGCAACAAGTGGATTTGAGGGACAATTTCTTTTCATATGTAAACAGAGGCTTCCTTGCGACTGGCGTTATGCGTCCTGGTAGCATTTTGGCGGCGGCTTTTACTGATGTATCCTTTATAGTAGAGTCGCAACAGGAAGTAATTTTGTTGGAGATTTTGAACAGCACGGATTTTGCTGTTGGCTCGGACGAATGGAAAATACGTGAAATTTACAATATGTTTCTTGATAATGAAGCGAGAATTGCTTCTATAAGTTTGATTGAGCCTTATTTTGAAGCAGTAAGAAATGCAGGTTCTATAGACGAGCTATTGGATTTGGCAAGAGAGCTTTCGGATTATTTTAGCCTTATTCCATTTTATTCTACGGGATTTGAAAGGGATGCAAGATTTGATGCAACCAAATGGGCGTTGTTTATTTCTGCTGCGCCTTTGTCATTAGGCTCTAGGGATTTGTATGTAGACGACCCATCTTTGGCGGCTTTGCATATGGCGTATATTAATTTGTATGCCGATTTATTAATGCATATAGGCGAAACAGAGGATTTGACCGAAAGAGCGGCGGCGATATTTGCAATAGAGCAACAACGTGCGGCAAGAATGCTTCCCGCTGAGGCTTCCGCAGATATACAGACGCTTTTTACAACGGTTACTTGGGATGAAGTTTTAGAAGCCAACAGCGTAACCCAAAGTTTTTCCTTTAACGAAGAAATATTTGAGCTTGCGCGTGAAATGACTGTGTACAGTGCGGTTTTGGATTATATTGCATTTGTTGACGGGCTTTATGTAGAAGAAAATCTTGAAGTGCTTAAAGATATTGCGTTGGTACAGATTTTTTCTTCTGTAATGTCGATTTTAGATGACGAGTTTTCTAATATTACTAACGAGCTAATGTCTGTTATGTTTGGGCAACCTATGGGTGGTGGTGTGACGATTGAGGGTCGTGCGCAACAGTTTGTTACATCTTTGATGTGGAGAACATTTTCACGGGCGTATTATGAAAGATTTAGCTCGCCTGAGTTAAAGCAGGATGTAACCGATATGGTTGAAGATATTAGAGATGTGATGAGGGATATGATTGCAGATATTCCTTGGATGGGCGAAGAAACACGGATTGCATCGATTGAAAAACTGGATGCGGTTACGCCTTTTGTTGCTTTCCCTGATACGCCTGTTGCCGAGCTTGCTTTTGAAGTACGTCCGCAATCTGAAGGTGGCAATTTGATAGAGCTAGTGACAAGTGTTTCAAGGCTTAATAATGAAATGTGGTTGGAATTGCTTAGAGGTCCTGCAAATATCAGTATTTGGGAGAATTTGCCGACATCTACGGTAAACGCTTTTTACAATCCTTGGGAAAATGCAATAATTATCCCTGCTGGCATTTTGCAATATCCTTTTTATAGCATTGATAGTACAAGGGAGCAGAACCTTGGCGCAATTGGTGCTGTAATTGCCCACGAGTTTGTGCACGCATTTGACCCGATGGGTTCGCAGTTTGACAAATACGGCACAATGACAAATTGGTGGACCCAGGCGGATGCTGTTGCTTTTGCAGAGCGTAACGCTAGGGTTATAGACATAATAAACGGCATAGAATTTGCGGGTATGAACCTTAACGGTGCTTTAAATGTAAACGAAGCTGTTACGGATTTGGGTGCGATGGAAGTGGCGATGACTGTTGTAAGCAGAATGGAAGGTGCTGACCCTGCGCTTGTTATGGAGTCTTGGGCAAGGATTTGGGCGGCACGTATGACACCAGAGGTTGCGCATTTTATGATGATGAACGCACCGCATTTGCCAGCGAAGCTAAGAACAAACTTTATTTTGGCTCAGCTTGATGAGTTTTATGAAGTGTTTGGAATTGTTGAAGGTGATGGTATGTACATCCCAAGAGAAAACCGTGTAAGTTTTTGGCGTTAGGTATTTTGAGTTAAATAAAAAAACGGCACCGAGCAAGTTTTGCTTGGTGTCGTTTTTTATTGTTGTTATTTAAAAAGAATTTATCTTGGGTAGGGTTTGGGGTTGTTGGTTAAACCCAAAAGGTAATCTACGCTGGTTTTGTGCAGTTTTGCTAAAGCGATTAAGGTCTGGATAGGTATGCTTCTATTGCCTATTTCATAACCTGAATAGGTTCGTTGTGAACAGTTTAAATATTTTGCAACATCATTTTGTGTCATATCTTTATCTTCCCTTAAATCTCTGATACGTCGATACATACAATCACCTCGACATCAGTATACAAAAGAAAAATATTACTGTTGACTTTTAGCTCAATATGAGCTAAAATGTATATGAAAAATAAAAAATTGACAAATGACGAAGGAGGAAAAATTATGCAACGAGGTAGAGTGATAGGCGGTGTTATATTTTCTGTATTGGGCATAATTATCAAAGTAACTGGATTTATTGGAATGTCGGTAAGAAGGGATATAACTGATGAGGTAATTCAAGCTTTAGGGCTTGGTGCTTTTTTTCTAGTAATAGGAGTTTTGTCTATAATTTTTGGTTTAAAAAACAACAAATGAATACATAGAGATTGCTAGTTAATAACGCAACGACAACAAAAATTCCCGCAATTATATTATACGGGAATTTTTGTTATTATAGAAGGTCTGTTGTACTATAAGCGTTGTGAAAACTTTTTTATATCGTTGTTGTTTGGGGTTATGCCTGATTTTTGTAGGATGTCTTGCAGGTGTTTGCGTATTGTGGAGCGGAAGGTGGGTTTGTAGCAGAGCTTGTTGTTTTGGAGCATACCAAGGCGGCGCATTAAGGCTATGTATGCACTTAGTTCGTCGATATTTTCGATTTGGGATAGGGTGTCGTGGTAGTGCATTAGTTTTTTTGTGGAATAGTCGTAGGGCGGTCTTATTGTTTTTTCTATAAGCGCATCTTGTGTTATGGGAGCATCGTTTTGTGTGTAGAAAAAACTGCCCGATTTATATTCAAATTGCGAGCCGTGTAATAGGGCGGCGAGAAGTGGTGTTATTGATGAGTAGCCTAGGTTGTAGAAACTTGGGAATTTGATACTGCGATTTTGTGCCATTGTCATTAGCAGTGAGGCTGGTATGCCGTAGTTTGACATATAACGGCGGATGAAGGGGTCGTCTATAAGCGAGGACATAAAATGGGTGAAAGCGTCGATAAAGTCGTAGTCTTTGTAGTTTTTTGTTAGGCGGGTGTCGATTATTTTTTGTATTTGTTTTGGTTGTATGGGTTTTGGTGTTAGGTCAATCCAATCGTCGCAGATTTGTAGTATAGCACCGCCTGTAAGCAGAAAATGCGAAACAACCAGCAGTTTTTTGCCCATATCTTTTACCTGTTGGCATAGGAAGCCAAAATCGTTATCGCCGCTGGCTATGACAACGGTTTCTATACTTCTTTTGCGGAAGATAGCGGCGGTTGTATCTATGCCCATTTTAAAATCTACCATATTTGCGGTTTTTGATGGTTGCCTAATTAAGGGTGCTTCGACTGCAAATAGTTCTACATTATGTTTGGCTAGGATATTTTTATATTCTTCGCTATGGGGCATTTTGCGCATATATGCCTTTTGTAGTATAATTTGCCCAACCAGCGAGCTTTGTTTGATTTTATCAAGGACTGACAAGAAATTTTCTTCAAACTTATCACTTTTTGTTGAAAGTCCGATGTTTTCTAAATCGTAAAAAATTGCTGTTTTCATTTGTACGCCCCCTTATTTTTGGGATTTTAGGATTGTTATGCCTAGTGGCGGCAGGTTTAATTTGATAGAGTAGGGTAGGTGGTTTGATGTAATTTTTTCGGGTTTTAGGATGGTTTTGTTGGTTATGCCGCTACCGCCGTATTTGGTATTGTCGCTGTTTAGAATTTCGGTGTAATTGGATATGTGGTGTAGTCCTAGGCGGTGATTTTCTATTGGGTTTGGTGTGAAATTTATTGCTATAATTAATGTGTCGTCAGGGGCTTTGGCAAAGCGTGCTATTGATATTATGGAACGGCTGGCATCGTCCGCGTCAATCCACGTGAAACCTTCTGGAGTGAAGTCTTGCGAATGTAGGGCAGGTTCGGTTTTGTATAGGTGGTTTAAATCTTTTGCGAAGTCTTGCAGTTGGCGATGGTGGTCGTACTGCAATAAAAACCAGTCTAGCGGGCGTTTTTCGTCCCATTCTATAAATTGTCCAAATTCGCCGCCCATAAATAGTAGTTTTTTGCCGGGGTGGGCGTACATAAAGCCTAGTGCGGCACGTAGGTTGGCGCATTTTTGCCATAGGTCACCCGGCATTTTGTCTAGCAGTGATTTTTTGCCGTGGACGACCTCGTCGTGGGATAGCACGAGGATGAAATTTTCTGTATGGTGGTACATCATAGCAAAAGTTAGTAGATTGTGATGGTGGGCGCGGTGTATTGGGTCGAGCGACATATATTTTAGGAAATCGTTCATCCATCCCAAATTCCATTTTAATGTAAAGCCCAATCCGCCGTCTTTTACAGATGTGGTAACATTTGGGAAGGTGGTGGATTCTTCTGCAATCATTAATGTATTGGGGTTTTTTTCTGCTATGATTGAGTTAAGGTGTTTGATGAACTCTAATGCATTTAAATTTACATTTCCGCCGTATTCGTTAGCAACCCAAAAGTCGCTGTCTTCTTTGGAATAATTTAGGTATAGCATAGAGGCAACGGCATCAACACGAAGCCCGTCTATATGGTATTCTTCCAGCCAAAATAATGCGCTGGCTATTAGAAAGTTTGATACTTCTTTGCGTCCGTAATTGAACACCAAAGTACCCCAATCGGGATGTTCGCCTTGTCTTGGGTCGGCGTGTTCAAAAAGCGCAGTGCCGTCGAAGTGGGCTAAACCGTGAGCATCTTTGGGGAAATGAGCTGGAACCCAATCTAAAATAACGCCAATGTCGTTTTTATGGCAATGGTTTATGAAATATTTAAAATCGTGAGGGTTGCCAAAACGGCTTGTTGGTGCGTAATAACCTGTTACTTGGTAACCCCAGCTGGGGTCGTAGGGATATTCTGTAACCGGCAAAAGCTCGATGTGGGTGTAGCCCATATTTACTACATAATCAACAAGTTGGTGGGCTAGTTCTTGATAGGTTAAAAAGGCATCTTTGTCGCCGCCTTCTGGTTTTTGCCATGAGCCTAGATTTACCTCGTATATGTTGATTGGCGCATTTTTGGGCGGTAAGTTGCTGACACTACGGCGATATTCTTCATCTTCCCAATCGAAACCTTCGACTTTAAAGACAAGCGAGTTTGTAGAAGGGCGAAGCTGGTGAAATTTTGCAAAAGGGTCAGCTTTTTGCAAAATTTCACCAGTTTGGGTCTTGATTTCAAATTTATATGTTTCAAATTGTGCTAAATCGGGGATGAAAAGCTCCCAAATGCCGCCATCGGGGCGAAAGCGCATTGGGTGTCTGCGTCCGTCGTAATTGTTAAATTTGCCGATAACGCTGACACGTGCCGCATTGGGTGCCCAAACGGCAAAATTAACGCCGGCAACGCCACGTAGTATCATAGGGTTTGCACCCAATTTATCCCAAATTTTATAATGTGTACCTTGTGTCCATAAATACATATCATATTCTGTTAAAACAGGTGCAAAGGCATATGGGTCGTTGGCTATGTGAACACCGCTTGCATAGTCGATTTTGAGCATATAGTCGAACCATTTGTTGCGACCTGTCATTTGTGCTTCGTAAAAACCGCTGTTGTGGATTTTTTGCAAATCCCAGCGGTCGTCTGTTATGGGGTCGATAACTGTGATGTATTCGGCATTGGGAACAAATGCCCGCACGATAACATCATCACCAATTATATGCATACCCAAAATACGGTGTGGGTCGGCATAATCTGCATTAACTATCTGTAAAATATCGGTGGTGCTTGCTGTAAAAATCATTTTATCACCATATTCTATTAAAATTCTGAAAATTCGTTGTAAGTGTTGATGAAAGAAGTTCTTCATTGGCAGAACAAAGATTCAAGTTACTATAATCTTCAATCTTCTATTTCTACCCCGCTTATTCAAAAAATTTTTTATGAACGGTCTGTGTGCCACGCTCTAGGTCTTTTTTGTCGATTATTACGCTTACACGGGTTTCGGATGTGGAAAGGGAGTCTATATTAATGCCTGCGTCAAATAAAGCCTCGCACATCATTGCGGGTATGCCGGGGTTTGTTGCCATTCCTGATGAAATAACGGATAGTTTTGCAACACTTTCGTTTATCTTCATATTTGTGAAATTAAGCATATGTGTATTTTCTTCCAGCACGCATTTTGTGTCTGCAAGCCGCTCGGTTTCTATTGTAAATGAAATATCTTTTGTGCCATTGCCCAATTTGCGTTGATAAACAAAATCTATAGAAATATCTTTTTTGTTCATTATCGAAAACATTTTAAACCATACGCCGGGTGCGTCTGTAACGCCTGACAGGCTTATTCTAGCAATATCTTTATTTGACACAACGCCGCTGACAAAAATACCTTCCATTTTTACATCCTCCTTTATAATCGTACCTTCGGCTTCGGTTAGACTTGAAAGCACGACAACCTGCACGCCGTATTTTTTTGCCAGCCCCACGGCACGGTTTGCCAAAACCTTTGCGCCTGAAGCTGCCATTTCTAACATTTCAAAATAGCTAATTTCTGGTAATTTTACTGCATTTGACACAATGCGTGGGTCGGCAGAATATACACCTTCTACATCTGTATAAATTTCGCAACGGTTGGCGTTTAGTGCCGCCGCTAGTGCAACCGCTGTTGTGTCCGAGCCGCCACGACCTAGGGTTGCAACATCGCCAAGCACAGTTTCGCCTTGAAAGCCTGTGATAATTACAATATTGCCTGTGTCAAGTTCTGCTTCTATACGTTGTGTATTAATATTTGTTATGCGTGCGGAGCTAAATTCTGATGTGCAAAATATGCCTGCCTGTCTTGCTGTAAGCGACTTTGAGCTATGACCTAAACGCTGTAAAATCATAGCCATAAGCGATACAGATATTTGTTCTCCGACGGATACGAGCATATCACGTTCACGTTTTGAGCTGTTTGGGTTGGCTTCGTCAGCCAGTGCAAGCAAATCGTCTGTGGTGTCCCCACGAGCTGAAAGTACGACAACAACACGATGCCCTGCCGTTTTTGTTTTAATAATGCGGTTTGCGACATTTTCCATACGTGTAAAATCTGCAACAGAACTGCCGCCGTATTTTTGTACAACAATACTCATATTATCCCACCCTTCAATCTAATTGTAACATTTTTAGGTTCAATTGTCAAAGCGTAATTATTTGTTGCGAAATAAAAAAAGATGTGGTATAATCACACTTTAGAATAAAATGCGAGGTGGTTTTTTGGTAAAGGCGATTTTTGCAGATTTTAATCCAGAGATTGTTAATGTTTTGCGTGCGCATATAAAAGCCGATTTTGACCGTGTTATTAAGGTTGTTGGTGTTTTGCACGAAGCATCTTTGGACAAATTTTGGTTGCTTACAGAAAAGCAAAAACCCGATGTTGTTGTGATAGACATTAGGTTTTTTGGGCTTGCAACCCTGCGCAATATCGCCGAGGCAACAAAACGGTATCCGCAAATGAAAATTTTGATGACGGGCACATATGATGACCACGATTATTTGCGGGCTTCTATGGAATATGGTGCGATTGATTTTGTGTACAAGCCTGTAAAAGGGGCAGAATTTAAGCTGGCGATGGGGCATATTGTTAATGTTTTGGAACAAGAGGCGAAACGAAATGCCGAAGAAATACAATTGGTTGCCGAATATGCCCAAAATAGAGAGCTTTTTCGCAGTAGATTTTTATATAATTTGATGCAAGGCATTGTGCAGAATGATGAAGAAATAGCTTCATCAATGCGATATTTTGGTATGGAATTGTCGCCGCCGTATACTGCTTTATCATTGCGTATAGACCATTTTAAAACTATTATGAAAGGGATGGACGAACGCAGTAAACATCTATTGATATACAAAATTTTTTGGTATACACAGCAGTTTTTAAATGAGGAAAATGCGGGCTATACATTTATAAATTCTTTTAATTCTATTTCTTGTGTAATATATGGCATTGCTGATTTTAACGAGCTGATGGATTTTGTTGCAGACCTTAAAGACCTTGTGCAAGAGCGCAGTGGGCTGGAGGTTACAATTGGTTTGGGGCGTAGCTATGAAACATTACAACAGTTGCGCTTTTCTGCACGTCAAGCCGATGCGGCGTTGCGTTATCGTTATTTGATGGGGTATAACAGCATTATACCCATAGATTTTGTAGAGCCGCATAACCACATCACCTACAAATATCCAAAACGTAAAGAAGAAATTCTTGTATACACCGCTGTTACAGGCGAATATGATTATGCCTTGAAACTTTTGCGTGAGATTTTGGCAGATTTAAGTATTGCGGATGTTTTGCCGCCTATGTTATTGCCTCGTATAATGATGAATATTGTGATAAGCATTAGCCGCTATGCCAGCGAGATTGGGATGGAAGCCGAAGGGCGTATGCGTGAATTTTTTAATTTTGGCGATATTTTAAATATAAAGACGATAGGCGAAGCGCAAAAACTGATGGAAACTGCTTTGCAGGGGTTTTGTGGTTTTGTAAACAACCGTACTGCTGAAAGTGCAAAGCAGATGACGATAAAAGCTAGAAAACACGTCGATGAGCATTTTTACGAGGATATTAGCCTAGAAATGTTGGCGCAACAATATAGCACGACCGCCGAATTTTTGGGGAAAGTTTTTGCAGAGCGCACGGGGATGAGCTTTAGAGAATATTTGATGGGTGTGCGGATAGCCAAGGCAAAGGAAATTTTAGAAAGCGGTGAAGAAGTTACAGAAGAAGAAGTTGGCGCAAGGGTTGGATTTTTTGACGTGCGGGTTTTTAGGTCTGTTTTTCGCCGTCGTGAAGGGGTTTTTCCGATGGAGTACCGTAGATAATTATGAGTGAGAAATTAGGGATGAGGTATTTTGTTTTGCGGTATTTGCCAGTTTTGATTGGTTTGTTTTTGGGTGTTGTTTCGGTGGTGATGGGGCAGGTGTCACGTGGTGTTGCTCAGTTTTCGGGGATGACTATTATCGGGAATGAGGTGGGTTATCTTTGGGCTGCTTTGATTTTGGCTTGGGTTAATTGGAAAAGTTGGAGAAAAGGCTTTTTTGCAGGGTTTATCTCGCTAAGTATTGCGTCTGGAACATATTATGGAATTTTACTTTTTCAAGATTTTTTTACATCTAAACCAAGCACAGAACCTTGGCATAGCCAGCTTATTGGGTTTGTATTTTGGGTTATTATTGGTGGTGCAGTTTGCGTTTTGGCAGCAACAGCGGTGTGGATGGCAAGGTGTGCAAAGCAAAAATGGCTTAATATAGGCATTTTTGTCTTGTCGTATATTGGTTTAATTGGTGCATCTATTTATTATAATAGAATGTTTGTTGTGCGGTTTTTTGGCATATCGCTTTTTCCGCATAATTATGCTGATACATATCGTGTTATTGGGTATTTTTTTGAAGCGGGGTTTGCTTTTGCGATTACAACCGTGCTGTTTGTAATTGCGATAAGCAGTTTAAAAAAACATAACGCAACGAAATTTGAATAAACTATTGACAATTGTGTAAATGGTTGGTAGAATAAATAACGAATGTAGAAAATGTGCTTCGCAAAATGGAGGGTCTTTTCGTGGACAATTATAAACAATCAGGCGTGGACGTTCACGCCGGCTATCAAGCTGTAGATTTAATTAAACAACACGTTGCTTCAACAAAAATACCAGGTGTGCTATCTGGGCTTGGTGGTTTTGCTGGGCTTTTTTCGCTTGCGGCTTTTAAAGATATGGAAGAACCCGTGTTGGCAAGCGGCACAGATGGCGTTGGCACAAAGTTAAAAATTGCTTTTGTTATGGATAAACATGATACAATTGGTATAGATTGCGTGGCGTATTCTGTTAATGACATTATATGCAACGGCGCACAACCGTTATTTTTCCTTGATTATATCGCAATGGGCAAGGTTGTGCCAGAAAAAGTAGAACAAATTGTCGGCGGCATTGCGGAAGGTTGTCGCCAAGCCGAATGTGCGCTTGTAGGTGGCGAAACTGCTGAAATGCCGGGCTTTTATCAAGAAGGCGAATATGACCTTGCTGGTATGGCGGTTGGTATTATAGATAAAAAAGATATTATTGATGGCTCTAAAACCGCCGTAGGTGATATTTTGGTAGGCATCGCTTCCAGCGGTTTACATTCCAACGGCTATTCTTTGGTACGCAAAATTGTTCGACCTAATGAGGAAAATGTTGGTAGATATATAACAGAATTTGGCAAAACATTGGGCGAAGAATTGCTTGTCCCAACAAAAATGTATGCAAAAACCGTAAAAGGATTGATGGAAGCTGTTACTGTTAAAGGCATTTCAAACATAACGGGCGGCGGGTTTTTAGAAAATGTTCCTCGTATGTTGCAAAGCGGTTTGCAGGCTCGTGTAAAACTGGGAAGTTGGGAAGTACACCCAATTTTTAGTTATCTTGAGCGTGAAGGGCGTATTGATAATCACGAAATGCACAATATATTTAATATGGGCATTGGTATGACATTTGCCATTGCGCCTAATGATGTTGATGCAGCTATTGCACATCTTAAAACCCTTGGCGAAACCCCTTATATTATTGGTGATGTGGTTGAAAATGCCGATGGTGGTTTAATTTATGTATAAGGTTGCCGTTTGCGTGTCTGGTGGCGGCACTAATTTGCAAGCTATTATTGACGCTATAGAAGCGGGCAAGGTGCAAAAAACAGAAATTGTGCTTGTTGTAAGTACAAATTCAAAGGCTTATGCGCTTGAGCGTGCAAAAAACCACGGCATTGACAGCATTGTGCTTGCTAAAAAGAAGTTTGATACAGACAGCGCACGTGAAGCTGTTTTGCTTGATTTGCTTCGTGAGAAAAAGGTTGATTTGATAGTGTTTGCGGGATGTATGATGGTATTATCGTCGCAATTTATTTACGATTGGGGTAAACCTATAATCAATATTCATCCATCGCTATTGCCAAAATATGGCGGACATAAGTTTTATGGGTTGGCACCACACGAAGCAGTGCTTGCGGAAGGCGAAAAAATTACGGGTGCCACAGTACATTATATAGACGGCGGTATTGATACGGGCGGTATTATTTTGCAGAAAGAAGTTGCTGTGATGGAAAATGACACGCCCGAAACATTGCAAAAAAGGGTAATGGAAGAAGCGGAATGGGAAATTTTACCACAAGTGATAAATATGCTTGCTAAAGGGGAGATTTAACGATGAAAATTTTGGTAATAGGCGGCGGCGCACGTGAACACGCAATTTGCTGGGCTTTGTCGAAATCTGATAGGGTATCACGCATTTATTGCGCACCTGGCAATGGCGGCACAAGCGAGATTGCGCAAAATGTGCCAATAAACACAATGAATTTTGAAGAACTGATTGCCTTTGCCAAAAACGTTGGTATCGACCTAACCATATGCCCAATGGATACGCCGCTTGTAGCGGGCATCGTGGACGCATTTGTTGCGGCTGGGCTTAAAATCTTTGGACCTAATGCAAATGCCGCAAAAATTGAAGGCAGTAAGGTTTTTGCTAAAAGTTTTATGAGAAAATATGGCATACCAACAGCGGCACACGAAAGTTTTTCAAGCTACGAAGCGGCTATGACATATATTTCCACTGCAAAGTTTCCGCTTGTTGTTAAGGCAGACGGGCTTGCGGCGGGTAAAGGCGTAATAATTTGTCCAGGCATAGAATCTGCTGAAATTGCGCTGGATAATATTTTTAGAAAACTGCTATTTGGTGCGGCTGGTGCCAATGTTGTTATCGAAGAATATATGCACGGTGTAGAATGTTCGATTTTAGCCCTTTGTGATGGCGAAACTATCTTGCCGTTAGAATCTGCAAAAGACCACAAAGCTGCATTTGACCGTGATTATGGACCAAATACTGGTGGAATGGGCGTTATTTCTCCAAATCCGGCTTATACACCAGAAATTGCAAAACAATGTATGGAACAAATATTTTTGCCCACTGTAAAAGGCTTCAAAAAAGAAGGAATGGACTTTGTGGGCGTTATTTTTGTTGGTTTGATGTTAACAAAAGACGGGCCAAAGGTGATAGAATATAATTGCCGCCCCGGTGACCCAGAAACACAAGCGTTGCTCGCAAGGCTTGATTCTGACTTGCTTGAGATGATAGAAGCCACGATGGACAAAAAATTGGATAATTTGGTGCTTAAATGGAAAAATAATGCTGTGTGCTGTGTAGTTGCGGCATCTCGTGGCTATCCTGGCACATTTAAAACAGGTTACGAAATAACGGGCTTGCGTAATTTTGGACGCAATGTGCAAATTTTTCACGCAGGCACAAAAAAAGATAAAAATCAACTGCTTACCAATGGCGGCAGGGTGTTAAACATTGTGGCTGGCGGCGTAAATCTTGATGATGCTCGTGAAAATGCCTATAATGTTTTGTCTGATATAGATTTTATGGGTATACATTATCGCAATGACATAGGCGATTTGCAAGATGCCGCAACCCTAGCAATTTCAATGAATATAAAATTTTAATTAAATTTTCGTAATAAATTTAATTTTTTACTTTACATTTTTTATCAAATGTGATACAATTATAAAATGGCTTTTATATGCATTTTGCGCCATTTTTTAACAATGTTTGACAATGTTTGACAATGTTTGACAATGTTTGACTAGACTTAAGGATGTGAAAAAATGCGTGTTGATAATATGTTTAATTTTACAAATATCTTAGGCACGGCGTTGCAAGGTACGCAGGTGCGTATTGGTGTGCTTAACAACAATATTGCAAATGTGGATACGCCAGGCTTTAAACGTAGCGTGGTTAATTTTGAAGACAGCCTTCAACAAGCCGTAAACGGTTTTCGCACAACAAACCAGCTAGATATTTCACGTGTGCAACCACGCATCTCTACGGAGTATGCCCATCTAATGCACCGTTTAGACGAAAACAACGTAGATATTGAATTAGAAATGGCACAGCTTTACCAATCGCAAATGCGCTATAATGTGATTAGTGGTAGCGTAATGTTCCACCATCGCATTTTAAACGCAGTAATTAATATGAGATAGCCATAATATTTTATAAAGGGTTGATTATATGAGCTTTTTTAACACTTTAAATATTTCTGCTTCTGGGCTTGCGGCACAGCGGGTTCGTATGGACTTGCACGCACAAAACTTAGCAAATGTTGAAACAACCCGCACACACGAAGGTGGTCCTTACCAACGCCGTGCGGCTATTTTTGAAGAACGTGACCCTTTTAACACCACACGACAATCGTTTGCACAGGTAATAGCAAATGCTGTGCGTAGCGGGCGTGGCGGCGGCGGTGTGCGTGTACACAGTATTATGACCGATGATACACCAGGTCCTATGACATATGACCCGCACCACCCAGATGCTGACGCAAACGGCTATGTACACCGACCGAATGTCAATGTTATAGCGGAAATGACCAATATGATTTCTGCCAGCCGTTCTTATGAAGCAAATGTAACGGCGATGGGCGTAACACAAGCAATGATGCAAAGAACGTTAGACATAGCAAGCCGTTAATATTTAACTAAGCGGAGGATAATGTATGAATTTACAATCTTTTCAACCGATAATACCAATAGCGCATAATACGCAAAGCGCAGGTATTAGCAATTTACAAGAAATTTTTAATGCAGGACTACAAAACACTATAAAAAACCCTACAAGTGTTAATGATGGTCTTGCTTTTCAAAATATATTGGATGCTTATATGGGCATTGTAAATTCGGCAGGACGCGCAGAACAAAATGCTCAGCATCTTGCTGTTGAATTTGCACTTGGCAACCACGATGATATGCTAAGTGTTATTTTAGCGCAGGAAATGGCAGATATATCAGTGAATTTTGCTGTGCAAGTAACAAGCAGAATAATAGAGTCTTATCGTGAAATTATGCGTATGCAAATATAATCCAGGCTACACAGCTAACTTAACCACTAAAGAACCTACCGAAATGAGAGGTGGAGAAATTGCGAGATAGGCTGCAAGCCTGGCTAACTACAATAGTCGAAAAATGGAAAGGCTTAACAAAAAGCCAAAAAATAAAGGTCGCCGCAATAGCTGGCGTTGTTTTGCTTGCCCTTATATTTACCCTTATACTTACCCTGCGAACGGTTTGGGCACCTGCTTTTGCACCTGAAGATGCCCCCACATCTGCCGCTATTAGACAAGTTTTGGATGCAGAAGGCATACGTAACAGGGTGGACAATACCACAGGCAGGATTTTAGTACCACGTGATGAAGTGGGCGATGCACAACTGGCGGCACAACATGCACCTTCCCTTGCTGACCCTTCTTTTACCTTCCGTGAGGTTATAGACGCTTCGGGTATGGGTGTTACAGGCACCTTGCAACACGCAATGCTTAACGAAGCGTTGCAAACTTCGCTTCAAAACAGAATACGCACCTTTAATGGTATAGATTATGCGTCCGTTACACTTACGGTGCCAAACACACCTATGCTTTTGCGCCCTATTGCGCCGTCATCTGCGGGCGTTATTATTGGAGGCTCTAATATAACGCCAGAAATGGGTCGTACCATTGCAACACTTGTTATGCGCGCTGTACCTGGCTTGTCGCTTGACAGGGTAAGCGTTATGGACACCAACTTTAATATGCTTTTTAATGATGGCGAAATGCAAGGTGGATTCGGCGGCGGTTCAAACTTTACCGCAACTATATCCGCCGCCGCTCGCAGTACCACAGAGCAACAAGTGCAATCACTTTTTTCTCCGATATTTTCAGAAGTTAGGGTAGCGGGCAATATTCGTGTCAATATGAGCGAATCTATATCCGAATTGTTAACGCATATAAATCCATATGAAAACGGCGGACAAGAAGGCTTTGTCAATCGCCGCAGTTTTCACGATATTATGGCTATATTGCTTGGCGATGGTACTGCAATAGAACCTGGTTTAATGCCTAATGGCTTCCCTGGTGCTCCGCTTATGGGCGAAAATGCTGAAGGCGCAACGGTGCTTACTGATATGCAGGCTGTTTTGGACTTTCTTTATGATACGTTTTTTGAACGTTCTATAAATCCAGCGGGCAATATTTTATGGGAAGATTCTACCCTTGGTGTTACTGCTTTTAACCATATAGTTCACGTTCAGCAAGACCTTGTTACCAGAGGGGTTATAGAAGAAGGCGAGCTGGCTTGGTTAGAATGGCAGGCAGAACACGGCAATGCTCCGGTACGTGTTCCAGAAGCATTTGAAGGCGAATTTGACGACTATATCGCAATGATTGCGGTGGCAACAAGTATTCCTGCCGTCAACTTGCAGTTTATGCTATTTGACCAACACCATTTTGAAGGCATAATTACAACTCCGCTGCCATTAACGCAAATTATACTTTTAGCATTAACAGTTATATTTGTGGCATTGCTGGTGTTTGGCTTAATCCGCCGTGCACAGCCACAACCAATTGATGATATAGAGCCAGAATTGTCTGTGGAAGATTTGCTTGTATCAACACAATTAGACACAGCCTTAGAGGCAGAAATGAGCGAAGCAGAACGTATAGCTCAAATAAGACACGAACAAGATTCTGCTGTTAAAGAACAAATTGATAAATTTGCAACAGAAAAACCAGAATCTGTGGCACAGCTATTGCGCAACTGGATAAATGAAGATTGGGATTAAATGGTTTATCATAAATGAACAATGACGAAAGGAGGGATTGGCGTGTCGAATATGGTAATGGACGAAACAATGCCTATGGATGGTGCCATTGTACAACAAGCACCGCAAAAGGCTGATATATCGCATATGAAAGGCAAAGAAAAAGCCGCCATTTTGCTTATTACTTTGGGTGCGGAAAGGTCGGCGCAGATTTTTAAACATCTTAAAGAAGAAGAAATTGAAACCCTAACGCTGGAAATTGCCAATACCAACCTAATAATGCCTGATGTGCGTGAGGCGGTTTTGTCCGAGTTTTATCAGATTTGCATTGCACAACAATATATTACCGAAGGTGGCATTGGACACGCAAGACAAATTTTGGAAAAAGCACTTGGCGAAAACAAGGCTTTGGAAATTATTTCCAAACTTACCGTTACGTTACGTGCAAGACCTTTCGACTTTGTTAAAAAAGCCGACCCAAGCCAAATTCTTAACTTTATACAAGGCGAACATCCGCAAGCAATTGCCCTTATATTGTCGTATCTTCGCCCACAGCAAGCCAGCCAAATTTTGGTAGAACTATCACCTGATAAGCAGGCAGAAGTGGCGAAAAGAATTGCGATTATGGATAGAACAAGCCCCGATATTATTAAGGAAGTTGAAAAAGCCTTGGAGAAAAAGCTATCTAGTATGATGATGGAAGAATATACAGTTGTTGGCGGTGTTGATAGTGTTGTAGAAATTCTTAACAGTGTTGACCGTACAACAGAGAAAAACATTCTTGAAATTTTGGAAAGTGAAGACGCTGACCTTTCTGAAGAAATCCGCAAAAAAATGTTCATTTTCGAGGACATCCTCAATATGGACGGGCGTTCGATACAACGCTTCTTGCGGGAAGGCATAGACAACAGAGATTTGGCAATAGCCCTAAAAGGCACTACCGAGGAAGTTCGCCAAGTTATCTATGCCAATATGTCCAAACGTCTTGTGTCTATGATACAAGAAGAAATGGACTTTATGGGTCCGCTTAGACGCTCTGACGTTGAAGAATCTCAACAAAAAATTGTTAGCATAATCCGCAGATTGCAAGATACAGGTGAAATTATTGTATCACGCGGCGGCGGAGATGATATGGTAATGTAATTGTTTTAAAGGAGATGGTATGGTTGTCTAAAAGAGTAATAAAAAATCATAGCGTCGCCTTTGAACAAGAGAATGTCGTGGTGATTGAAAATGTGGTGGAAGTGGATGAAAACATCCCTAGTGCAACATCAATGCCATCACGAAATGGATTGGATTTACCTAATTTTGATGTCAGCCAGGCACAAAATGATGAAGAAAAAGAAGAAGACGCACGTCAAAACGCAAGAGCTATAATGGAAAACGCTACCAAACAGGCAGGCGAAGTATTAGAAACTGCACGTGCAGAAGCCCACAGAATAACCCAAGCCGCCCGCAAAGAAGCCGAAGAACAACGTGGCATAATAATGGTGCAAGCCGAACAAAAAGGCTTTGACCAAGGTTATGAAAAAGGCTTTGAAGAAGGAAATGCGGCGGCGCAAAGCATTATTAATAATGCAAAGGCTATGCGGCAACAGACTGAAGACGAGCGTAAAGCCGCCATTGATGGGCTAGAGCCGCAGATGATGCAGATTGTGCTAAACATCGTTGATAAAATAGTGCAAACTAATGTTCGCAATAATCCGACGGTTATGTTAAATCTTATAAAACAAGGCTTTGCAGAGGCTAGCTATACTGGCGAGGTTACATTGCGTGTGTCAAAAGATGATTATGACTATGTTATCAATAACAAAGATACGATTTTGGAATATGTTGAAGGCGGCGCAAGTCTTGAAATAATCAAAGACCATTCGCTTAATGCAAAGGATTGCTTAATAGAAACGCCGTTTGGTGTGGTGGATAGCTCGCTTACAATGCAATTGGATGAAATAAAACAAGATTTGGCACAACTTTTGTAACAGCTGTGAGGGGAAAGTATGAATGTTGTCATTGAAAAACCAAAGATTAAATGGCTTATTATCATATCTTGTGTTTTTCTGATACTTTCGAGCTTGCTACGTTTTTTTAACATAGCAAACCAAATTTCCTTTCTCAGAATAGATTATTTTCCGCATTTTTGGCAAATTTTTGTAATGTTAAGCATAGACGGATTATTAGCAATTGCTTGTATCGTTGCTTCTATATTTGGCTTTATGTGGTGTAAAAAACCCGAAAAAGGGTTTGCGTTGTTTATGATTTCTATGCCCCTTTTAATAATATGCTGCATCCCGATTGTCTTGTTTTTTGCAAATGTTATTTTTGGAGGCGGTTTTAGCGGGATTTATTGGCTAGTTATAATTGACCATCTTCCAACTATCACGGTTTTTTGGATATACCTACGTGATATTATAATTTATTCATCAGTAGTTTGGGCTGTTTTGCTATTTATTGGCGGCTTGGTGAATTGGAATTTTGTGAAAAAACATAAAATTTAGCAAAAGATGAGATTGTTTGTTAGTCGAAAATATGGTATAATGTTATGTAGGAATTTGGAGGGATTTCGTGTTTGATATTGATATAAACAAATATGAAACTGCTCTCAAAGATAAAAGTTATGTTAAGCGTTTGGGGCGGGTGGCACAGGTGGTAGGACTTACCATCGAATCTATCGGTCCTGATGTAAATATAGGCTCTACTTGCATTATTAGGGCAGGGAAGTATAGCCCGCCTGTTGTAACAGAGGTTGTAGGTTTTAAGGGCAACAATGTGTTGCTAATGCCGCTTGGCAATATAGCAGGTATTGGACCTGGTAGCATTGTAGAAGCCGTTGGACGACCATTGTCGTTAAAGGTTTCTGACGATATGCTTGGGCGTGTGCTTAATGGCTTGGGGCAACCAATGGATGGCTTGCCACCTGTCGAGGGCAAGGATTTTGCCATAACAAACACTCCGCCTGATGCTTTAAAACGCAATCGTATTGAAAAAACTTTGTCGGTTGGCGTTAAGTCTATTGATGGATTATTGACTATTGGCAGAGGGCAACGTGTAGGGATTTTTGCTGGTTCTGGTGTGGGAAAATCTACATTAATGGGTATGATTGCCCGCAACACACAAGCTGACATCAGCGTTATTGCGTTGGTTGGCGAGCGTGGTCGTGAGGTGCGGGAATTTATTGAAAAAGACCTTGGCGAAGAAGGATTGGCACGGTCGGTTGTGGTGGTTGCTACATCAGATATGCCCGCATTGGTTAGACTAAAAGCGGCGGAAGTTGCAACGGCAGTTGCCGAATATTTCCGTTCACAAGGCAAAGATGTAATGCTTTTAATGGATAGTTTGACAAGATATGCAATGGCTCAACGTGAAGTTGGGCTTGCAACGGGCGAACCGCCTGTTACACGTGGATATACGCCGTCAGTTTTTGCAATGATGCCGAAACTTTTAGAACGTGCGGGAAATTCTGAAGTAGGTTCTATTACTGCATTATACACTGTTTTGGTGGATGGCGATGATTTAACAGAGCCTGTTACTGATACAGCACGTGGTATTTTGGATGGACATATAGTATTATCCCGCAAGATTGCAAACCGCAACCATTATCCCCCGATTGATGTTTTAGCAAGCGTTAGCCGTGTTATGAGCGATATTGTAACGCCCGAACATAAAGCGTTGGCGGGCGGTATTAAAAAGTCTATGGCGGTTTATGCTGACGCTGAAGATTTGATAAATATTGGCGCATATGCGGCAGGAAGTAATCCTGATATAGATGATGCAATTGATAAACATCAGGGTGTAATGGATTTTTTACGGCAGGACACACATTCTAAATATGATTTGGATGATGCGGTACGCTTAATGGGAGAAATCATCAATGGCTAAATTTAACTTCAAATTAAAATCTATCCTTAACATTAAGGAAAAAATGGAAGATTTGAAGAAAAACGAATTTGGTAAGGCTGTGATGGCTTTGGAAGCCGAAAAAGCACGGCTTGCGGCATTGGAAGATACAAAGGTACTATGTATACAGTCTTTTAGGAATAGCATAGAAGGCGGCATTTCGCCAGATGATTTGCGGCAACATAATTTGTTTATTGATAAGTTAAAAATACTGATTAAACAGCAGATTGCGGCGATTAAGCGTGCAGAAGAATATGTGGAAACAAAGCGGCTAGAGCTTGTGGAAGCTATGCGAGAACGCAAGACTATGGACACGCTAAAAGATAATGCCTATGAAGAATTTTTGGCAGAAGAAAAACAATCAGAACAAAAAACAATAGATGAAATTGTATCATATAAGACAGCGACGAAAGATTAGGGGGCAATACAGTGTCAAATGTGAAAGCACCTGATAAAAAAGCAGAAAAAGCGGCGAGCGGCAAAAAAAGCAAAGTAGGCTTGATTATATTAATCATTGTAATTATGCTTGTTTTGGGCTTTGTTGCTTTGCTTGTTTTTAATGTATTTGGTTTTCGTGATAATGTCATAATGCCGTTTTTGCGCAATGTGCCTGTTATCGGCAGTTTTATTTCTGACTCTGAAGAAGAAGATTTGACTCCAGAGCAACGCTTGCAAAGACATATTAATGAGCTTGAAGCACAAGTTGACAATTTACAGACGCAATTGGATGAAGCACTTACAAATGTAGAGCCTCTTGAAGAAGATTTAGAAATTTTAAGCGGTGAGCTTGGCGAAGCCCTTATGGAATTGGCTATTTTACGTGAGTTCCACCAGCAATATATGGATTTTTTGGTGAGGGTTGAGGCTTTTGACAGGCAGGTTGTAACGGATAGCGAAGGTGCTTTTATTGCTTGGTTTGACCGTATGCACCCCGACCGTGCCGAAGAAATTTATGCCGAGCTAACTATGCATAGAATACAGGACGAAGAAAGAGCGGCTGTTATAGCTGTGTGGACTAGCATATCGCCGCAATCGGCGGCTAGTGCTATAGAAGAAATGGCAAGGACAAATATGACCCTTATTGTTGGAGCATTGTCTGATATGCCCCCGTCAAATGCTGGTAGCATTATGAATTTGTTAAGTCCTGAAACAAGGGCGGCTATTTTGCGGATGATGGATTAGATGAGTTTGCATCATAAATGGCTATCTTTGCGGGTTTTTCCGCTTGATATAAACCAATTATAAAGGAGGTGAAAATAATGATAAATTTGTTGCCTAATAATGTACAAAACGGTGTTCAAACCCAAGCACGTGATGGTCGTATTGTCAGACAAAACAACGGTGCAGATTTTGACAGGCTTATTTCACAGACACAGCGCAATAACAGTGATGCACAAGCACAAAACCAGCGTACAAACCGTGCAGACGGCGTGCAGGATGTTAGAAATGGCAGACAGCAACATAATGTTGTTAATCCTGCTAATGCCGCACCACAAAATGAGGTGGCTAATGAGCCTGTAGAGCAGACTGTTCAAGAAACGACGCAAACAAACGTATCGGCGGAAGCTGTGGCGGGAGAAATAGCAATACCGCAGGATATGCAGGATGAACTTTTGGCAGAGATTGCCGCAATTTTAGGTATAACTGTCGTTGTTTTGCAAGAGATTTTGCAGGATTTGGAAATATCTATACAGGATTTGTTTGTTGCGGAGAATCGTATTGAGGTTTTGATTGCGGCAAAAGGTCTTGAAAATCAAGCGCAGTTGCTTAATTATGATGAAGCATTGCCTTTGGTGCAGGAAATGACCGAAACTGTGGCTAAGTTTGCTTTGGATGTTAATGTTGAACACGACGTTGATGTTTTGCCTGAATTTACGCAAAACTTAGCAGAGTTTGACGGCGAGGTTGTTCTGCAAAGTGCCGCACAAACCGTTAGCACATCAAGCACGCAAGTGCCAACGGCAGAAATTACACCTGAAGCCGTACAACCTATTGAAAGTCAGGCTGTTAGCCAGCAAAACAATGTAGTGCCAGAAATGACACAAACAGTTGTAAATACGGCGGTTGATGTGCCGCAAACGGTTAATGTTACGCCGAATGTTACGACAACAATGGCAAGCACGCAAACCGTGGTAACACCGCAAAGTATCGCACAACAAATTGTGCAAAATGTACGTTTTGTAACGGGCGAGCAAATGGCGGAGATTCGCATACAATTGCGTCCTGAACATTTGGGTGATGTAACAATGCGCATTGCTACCGTTAATGGTATAGTTACCGCACAGTTTATTGCCGAAAGCCAGCGGGTTAAAGAACTGATTGAAGCAGGCTTTACACATTTGCGGGACGCCTTAGAGCAAGCAGGCGTTAATATTGCCGATATCGAGGTAAATGTGCAATCTGGCGATAATCCGCATTTTTCGTTTAATGATGACGAAGGCTCGGCGGTTTCGGCTAGACGCATTAATGATTTGATGAATGCGGCTATGGCTGAAGAAGCCGAAGAAACAGCGGCTAATCAACCGATGGAAGAAAATGTCGTTGACTATAAAGTCTAACGAGAAAGGAGAGAAGAAAAATGGCAACTATTGACCCAAGGTTTGGGATGCCTTTTAGCAATGACCCGCCAGAGCGTCGTGGAGTTTCTCCACAAGGTAACGACCTTGACCGCAATGCGTTTTTAAATTTGTTAATGACACAATTGCGCTATCAAGACCCGTTAAACCCTATGGATGACCGTGAATTTATTGCTCAAATGGCGCAGTTTAGTGCTCTTGAGCAAATGACAAATCTTAACAGCACATTTAACCGTTTCCAAGCGTTTAATATGATTGGGCAGACGGTTATGGGCTTTGCTCGTAATCCTGTTACTGGGCAAAGTATTGAAATTGCAGGTTTAGTGGATTCTGTATCCGTTATAGCTGGCGAAACTTGGCTTAATATCATCCGTGCCGATGGTACCGAAGCTATGCTTCGTGCAAGCGACGTGCAAGTGGCGGCAGATGATAGCACACAGGCAATTTTTACTATGTTGCGGCATATTAGGGAGCATATGTCTACCGACAGCCTTGTCAACCAAAGCCTTGCGCTTGTTGGGCGGCATATTCAAGCTGTTATGACAAACAGCCGTGGCGAGGCAATTGGTTTTGTTGAAGGCAAAGTTGATTTTGTTGATTTTACAACTGCTTTTCCTACACTTGCTATTGGCAACGAGCGTGTGCAGGTTCACGAGGTTGTGGCAATTGGCGACCGTCCGATGATTATTGGTCAGGATGTGGTGTATTTTGATGCTGATGGTAATAGCCATACGGGTAGAATTACCGCAATAAATATTCGTGGTGATAATGCTTATGCCCATATCAACGGTGCTGATGTACGTATCGACCACATCAACTTCTTGACGGAAGCGTTGAATTTGCGCAATGGCGTACCACGTGAGATTGTTACGTATAATAACGAGCGTGTTACGGTTAGCGAGGTTGTCGTACAAAACGGTGCGGTGCGTGTAGAGCTTAGACGTGAAAGCGACGGAACTACTCTTAACATCCCGTATTCGCAATTTATTAATAACGAGCGTGCGCCTATTACAGCTATTGGGCAAACTGTTGGTTTTTATCACAACGACGTATTTACTGCGGCGGGTCTTATTACTGACATCGTTACGGTTGATGGCAACACCTATGCTGTTATTAACGGCAACAACCACCGTATTGATAATGCTAGATGGCTTAGCGAAGCGATTAATATGCGTGAACAACAAGAAACTTTCTTGTTTGAAGACGAGCCAAGCCGTGTTGTAAGTGTGCGTATTGTGAATGGTGCTACAATGGTTACTGTGCGTGAAACTAGGGTGGACGGCGAAATACACAGCAATATTCCGTTTTCTAGGTTTGCAGAGGCTAACTAATTAAGGAAGGTGTGCGCAGGGATGCAAGTTAATAATAATAGGATTATCCCGCAAAATGGGCAAAATCTGCCATTGCCGCAAGGGCAAAGCGTTCAGCCGCAATCTACCAGTTTTCAACAAATTATGGAAGGTGTGGCGCAAAAGGCGCAACCAGTGCATTTTAGCAAACACGCAAATATGCGGTTAAACGCTAGGGAAATACAGCTTAGTGGCGAGCAAATGCAAAGACTTGAAAATGGCGTGGCAAAAGCCCAAAATAAAGGGATAAGGGATGGTTTGGTGCTTATTGATAATCTTGCGCTTGTGGTTAATATCACAAACAAGGTTGTTGTAACGGCGTTAAACCAACAAGACCAAGTGTTTACTAATATTGATGGTGCTGTGATTGTATAATCGGACTGCTTGCAGGGATTAATGGCTTTTTGACTGATTGATGAAAGCCAACAGCACCGCAAGGAGGTTTTGGATATGCCTTTGTCTATTGGGACAGATTGTTATGTGCCGCAGAAGTTTGTACCGCAAAAAGCAGAAAATTCTTTTGGAGATTGTCCTTATTTATATTTGGCGGATGAGATTGCAGGTCAAACCAGCAATGACGAGCCTACATTAGCCGAAGAATTGATGGCGGCGGTGGAGGCTTATAAAGAGAAACTGCTGCGTGGTTTGGGCGGATTAAGCGATGAGGAGATAGAGGCAAGGATTGCCGAATTTATCGCAGAGCATAAGCCTGAAGATGGCACTAACGAAGAGTTGGCAGAATTTTATGAAAAATTGCTGTCGTTTATGAAATCGCTTTATGAGATTAAGAATAGAGAGCATATTGAGAAGTTGTTGACAACAGGCGGCAACAATGCCGAAACGATGGGATTGCGAGCCCAGCCCGCAATGACAATGCTGTCGGATATTGCTAACCGTTATTCTCAAATGCTTGCAACACAATAGGAGGATATTATTATGATGCGTTCTATGTTTTCTGGTGTTACGGGGCTTCGTGCGCACCAGAGCAGAATGGATGTTATAGCACACAATATAGCAAACGTAAATACAACTGGTTTTAAATCCAGCCGTATGACATTTGCAGATGCTTTTTCGCAGACAATATCGGGGGCTTCTGCACCTAATCCAGAAACTGGTCGTGGCGGTACAAACCCAATGCAGGTTGGTTTGGGTGTTAATGTGTCGTCTATACAAAGAATGATGACACCCGGTGCGGCGCAAAGAACCGACGACCCGCTACATTTGATGATACAAGATGACGGTTTTTTCGTTGTTGGTGATGAGGTTAGCGGCTTGTTCTTTACACGTGCGGGTGATTTTCAGCGTGATGAACAATGGAATATTCATATGCCTAATGGTATGATGTTGCAGGGCTGGCAAGCACCGTGGGGAACACAAGGTCCTATGCGTGATACCGCAACCGGTGAAGTTATGCCTATTAGCAGAGAACCCGTGCGTGGCATACAAATTACCGAAGCGATGCGGTCTGTGCCGCCTCGTGCTACGGGTAATGTGGCGGCTACGGGCAATTTGCGTCCAACGGATGCTTCTGGTCCTGGCAGTGCGCCAATTGCTTCTACCATTAGCTTTCAAGATTCTTTGGGTACTGGTTATTCTATGAATATACGTTATGTTTTGGATACTGCCACAGGACATTGGACTGTGCAGATACAAAACTTTATGACACGCACCGAGGATAACCATAGGGAAAACGTTGCTTTCACAGGATTAACAGAAAACCCTGCGGGTTCTGGTTGGTTTAATCTTTCGACATTTAACTTTAACCAAAATGGTTATCCAATTACGGTAGATGGTGGAACTGCTCCTAACGTACCACCTGGAGCTCTTGTACCTGGTTCTACTGACGGTGGTTTTGTGCAGTTTTTGCAGTTTAACGCTGCAAGTTTACCACCAGGTGTGTATTTTGGTCAAGCTCATACAGGCTTTACAGGAACGAATGGTACACCGCCTAATACAACTCACGCAATTAGACTTGATTTTAGCGGGTTGACGCAGTTTGACTCTCCTACCAATACAACCACCCGTAATGTGGATGGCTTGTCTGCTGGTACATTGATGGGGCTTTCTGTTGGTGGTGATGGTATTATTACTGGTACGTATTCCAACGGTCAAACTTTTGATTTGTGGCAAATTGCCCTTGCACGTTTTGACAATCCTGCTGGTTTGGCGGCTATGGGCGGCAATTTATTTGCACAAACGTCTAATAGCGGGCAGTTTGATGGTATTGGTCTTTCGGTTTCTGCGGCGGGCACATCGCTTTTAGGCGGTACTTTAGAGATGTCTAACGTAGATTTGGCGGCAGAGTTTACAGAAATGATAACTACGCAAAGAGGTTTTCAAGCAAATTCTCGTATAATTTCTACTTCGGATGAGATGTTGCAGGAGCTTGTAAATCTAAGAAGATAGCGGTATAATGGGGCGTAATGCGGGATGCCTTTGACGGCATCCCCAATAAACCGCCCCGACGAAAAATGTTTGACAGGCTTGTTAAGATATGTTATTATGTTATGACGTAGAATTTTTTGAGGTGCATTTATGATACTTGTTACTAGGATAAATGATAAAGAATTTGTTGTAAATTGCGAGCTTATAGAGCTTGTAGAGGCAAACCCTGACACGACTATTACGACAACAACAGGGCGTAAGCTGATTGTGAAAGAAAGTGTTGAGGAAATTGTGGCACTTGCGAAAGCATACAAAAGAGAAATTCATAACATTAACTAAAGGGGGAAGGCTTACGTGGATATAGGTTCGTTAATTGGCTTAATACTAGGCATAGTGCTTACAATTGCCACTATGTTAATAAATGCTGGTGAAGCTAGTGCTATGGAAGCAATAGGTGCTTTTGGTGATGCTGGCTCTATTATGCTTGTTGTTGGTGGCTCGTTTGCATCGATTTTTATTGGTAATCCACTTAACCGCTTTATTGCCGCTATGAAGGCGTTTATATTAGTTATAAAACCGCCTAGCTTTGACCACGCAGGTACGATAGAAAAAATTGTTCACTTGTCGAATTTGGCAAGACGTGAGGGCGTGCTTGCGCTTGAAGAATCTGCACAAAATATGGATGACCCGTTTTTGCAAAAAGGTATAATGTTGGTTGTTGATGGTGCTGACCCCGAGCTTGTTCGTTCTGTACTTGAAACAGAAATGGTGTATATGGAAAACCGTCATAATGACATAAAATCCGTGTGGGATATGATGAATGGTCTTGCACCTGCTTGGGGAATGGTCGGTACGATGGTTGCGCTTGTACTTATGATGGGTAACTTGACAGATATTGACGCTCTTGCCCAAAATATGGCTCTTGCGATGATAACTACTTTCTATGGTGCGCTTTTGGCAAACTTTATAGCATTGCCTGTTTCTAAAAAATTATCAATACACAATGCGGAAGAAATGCTTCTTAAAGAAGTTCAGATAGAAGGGATGTTGTCGATACAAAACGGCGAAAACCCGAGAATTATTGAGGAAAAGTTAAAAGCGTTCCTTGCCCCATCTTTACGTAAAAATATTGGTGGCGAAGAAGCTACGGCAGGGGGCGGCGAATAATGGCTAAAAAGCAGAAGAAGAAAGAAGAAGAAATTAAGGCAGGTTGGATGGCATCATACGCTGACCTTGTTACGGTACTTTTTGCCCTTTTCGTTATGCTATATGCGTTATCAGAGGTTGATGAGGAGCTGTGGCAGCAATTTGCTTTGGCGGCGGCGTTTAACCCCACTATATCTCCATTTGATTTCGGGGCGCAGGGGATAAATGACTTAACAGGTAATGGAATATCGCTTTTGCCACATTTTGAGCTTGCGTCTTTTGATAGACCGCCTGCTGGTGGGGGAAATGGTGATGGTAATGATGATATGCGTGAAGCCGTGGCGCAGTTGCAGACGTATTTTGGTGAAATAGCAGGGCTTGATGGAGCTGTTGAGGTTGAGTTTGAAGATGGTATGATACGTATGGCATTGACTGGTGATATGTATTTTCATTCTGGGCGTGCTGATATTAGACCCGAAATTGTGCCCGTTATTGAAGCAATTGGCGTAGCAATAGGTGGTTTGGGTTCGGATATGCTGGTTGCGGTTGAAGGTCATACGGACAATGTGCCTATGCGTTCGGCGCAGTTTCCTAGAGATAACTGGGAGTTATCTTCGGCTCGTGCTTTAAGCGTAATGCGGCACTTATTGGGTATGGGTGTAATTGAACCTCAGAATATAAGCTCTGTAGGGCATAGCGAATATCGTCCAATAGCAGATAATTCGACATCAGAAGGACGTGCGCAAAACAGACGAGTAGAGATTTTTATAACACGTGATGTGCAGGTGTCTGCAGAATAAATTGCTGTAATAATGAAGGGATGTGTGGACTTTGGCTGAAGAAGCTAATAAAGGCGGCGGTAATAACAAAGGTATGATGATGATAATAATGGCGATGCTTGCCCTTATCATTATTGCGCTTGTTGGTGTTAGTATATTTTTGATAACAAGCCTTGGCAATGATGGCGATGGCGGAGAATATGGTATCTTTATACCCGAACCGCCACCGACTGTTTTGGACCAATTAATGCACGATTTAAGCGCACCTGCTACTGTTACGACAAATTTGCAGCCACGCGCAAATGGAAATCGTCAAATGGTTATGCTTAGCCACATTTCTATAGCCATCAACAATATTGATGAAGAAGAGGCTTTGGCTTTTAGGGTTGAACTTGCTCAAAGAGAAGCGGCTGTTATTGACCGTATTACAACAACCTTGCGCCGTATGACACCTGAAGAACTTGAAATTGTTGGCGGTCAGGAAATGCTTACGGGAATATTAATAGAAGTTTTGCAACAAGAGTTTGGCAGTCATTTAATTGTGGATGTAAACTTTAATATGATGGTTCATTAAAATGGACTGCAAAAGGCAAATTGCTATACGCAATAGAAATTAACGACAAAGGCAGGTGCAAAATGTCAGAAGTATTAAGTCAATCTGAAATAGATGAGTTATTGCGAAGTTTGTCGGAAGGGACTGCTCCCGAAGCCGACACAACCGCAGGAACAAAAGAAAAACCCGTTTTGCCCTATGATTTTAAGCGTCCGCAAAAAGTTAATAAAGAGCAATTGCGTACCCTTGAAATTATGTATGATTCTTACTGCCGTCAGCTTGCGTCGTTTTTGTCGGGGTATTTGCGGACAAATGTTTCATTGGAGGTTTTATCTGCAGAGCAGGTTACTTTCTTTGAATTTTCAAACGCATTGACAAATCCTTGTATATTGTCTATTGTGGAATTAAATCCTTTAAAAGGTTCAATTGTGCTTGAGCTTTCGCCCAATATAGGTTATGCTGTAATAGATAGGATACTGGGCGGACCTGGCACGGGCGTTAAAACAATGAGGGATTTTTCTGAAATAGAAAAGATATTGCTAGAGCGTGTTGTTACGCATATGCTGGCACCGATACCACAGACTTGGGAAAATGTAACGGCTGTAAGACCGCGCTTGACGCAAATTGAAACAAATTCGCAATTTGCGCAAATTATTGCACCATCAGATACAATTGCACTGGTTACTATGTCTATACAGGTTGGCACTGTACAGGGATTGATGAACTTTGTGTTACCAGTAACGGTTATTGACCCAATTTTGGATAGGTTGTATACTAGATATTGGTTTACAACAAGTGCTGCAGAAGAAGGCGTTGATTACACAGAAGATTTACAAATGAAGATTGAAACAGCGGATATTGCCGTTTCGGCTGTAATTGGCAAGACAAGCATTATGGTATCGGATTTTGTTAATTTGCAGGTGGGCGATGTTATACCGCTTGATAGCTTTATAGATTCTGAAATGGAAATTTATGTAGGTCCGCTACAAAAGTTTTATGCTAAACCAGGCTTAAGCCGAGGAAGAAATGCAATACAGATTACAAGATTAATTGAAAGGGAGGATTAAGCCATATGTCTGATATGCTTTCTCAAGAAGAGATAAATGCTTTGTTGAGCGGTGTTAGTTTAGATGATTCCAATGATGCAGACGACACAACAACAAGTAGCGACGAAACCGACGGCATAGATTTGGATAATCTGCTCACCTCTCAAGAAAAGGATGTATTGGGAGAATTAGGAAATATATCCATAGGAACATCTGCTACGACATTGTTTGCGTTATTGGGTCAAAGGGTTATTATAACCACACCAGAGGTTAGCGTTGTAAAATTGCGCAATTTGGGCGAAGATTTTGAAAGACCTTGCGTTGGCATACGTGTTGATTATGTTGAGGGCATCAAAGGCACAAATGTGCTTTTGATGAACAATAGAGATGTTAAGGTTATAACTAGCTTGATGATGGGTTGGGGCGGAGATATTAACGAAGAAGAGCCGCTTAATGATATGGACATTTCTGCTATACAGGAGTGTATGAACCAAATGATTGGCTCATCATCCACATCTCTTGCGTCACTTGTAGATACAAAAATTGATATAGCAACGCCTGTTGCAAAAGTTTTAGATTTTAATAGCGAGGAAATACTGCAAGATTTAGGTTTTGATGAAGAATATGCGGTTTGTATAACTTTCCGTATGGAAATTGGTACTTTGGTAGATTCTAACATTATGCAATTATTGCCAATGGAATTTGCTAATCGTATGGTTGGCGTTATGACATCGTTTATGACAGGGGGAGCCGAAATGCCAGAAGAAGCGGCGAAGGGTTCGCAAGCCGCCGCCGCTGCGCAGGCTCCACAAGCACAACCTGCACCACAACAACCTGCGCCGCCGGCACATACACCGCCGCCGCAAGCACCACAACAACCGCAACAACAGATGCATCAAGGGGAGGGAGCACCTATGGCAAATACGATGTATGCACCACCTATGGATGCGGGGCAACAAATGTATCAGCAACCGCCGCCAGGATATTATGCACCACCGGGTTACCATATGCCTCCACCGGGGTATGTTCCGCCACAGCCAGTTGCTACGCAACCAGCACAATTTCAATCTTTTGATGTTGGCAATATAATGCAACAAAAAGAAAATATCGAGATTATAATGGATGTTCCTTTGGATGTTACGGTAGAGCTAGGAAGGACATCTCGCAAAATCAAAGATATTTTGGAATTTTCGCCTGGTAGTATTATCGAACTAAACAAATTAGCAGGCGAACCGATTGATATTTTAGTAAACGGCAAATTTGTTGCTAAGGGTGAAGTTGTTGTAATTGATGAAAACTTTGGCATACGTGTAACAGATATTGTAAATGCAGAACATAGGATATAGTTAAATGCAAAGTTAAACTCCATCCAATTTGTTAAAATAAAGGAGAGAAGAATATGGCAAAGACTATCTTGCTTGTTGATGATGCCGCTATTATGCGGATGATGTTGAAGGACATCCTTACTAAAAATGGTTATGATGTTGTTGGTGAAGCGGAAAATGGTGCAAAAGCCGTTGAAAAGTATAAAGAGCTAAAACCAAACCTAACCATTATGGACATTACAATGCCCGAAATGAATGGCATACAAGCTACAAAAGCTATTAAAGATTTTGACGGTGATGCTTTGGTTGTTATGTGTTCTGCTATGGGACAACAGTCGATGGTTATTGAATCTATTCAAGCGGGCGCAAGGGACTTTATTGTTAAACCTTTCCAACACGATAGAGTATTGGAGGCTGTTGCAAAGGTTATTGGGTAATGTCGATGGCTGATGATAACATACCTTTTTACTATGCAAGTAGCATAAATGTTTTAATGACAGATTTTGCACCTTATGAGGATGCGGAAGCGGAAGTTGCCGCATCTACAATTAATATTAGAAGCGGTGGGTCTGGTAATATATTTTCTACCTTTTTAGGCTTTGCCTTTGCCCTTTTGATTGTTGTAGGCTTGGCGTATATATGTTTGCGTCTTGTTGGGCGTTTTAGGGGTGGCAATATAAAGCAAGACCGTAATTTAAAGATGGTCGAGGCTTTGGGTGTTGGTGTGCAAAGCACCATACAGCTCATTAAGGTTGGAGATAAGTTCTTTTTAATTGGTGTAAGCCGTGGTAATATAACTATGTTAGGCGAAGTGGATGCTGATTCTATTAAGACAGAAGCAAAAAACTTGCCATATGTGCCTTTTGATAAGGTTTTAGCTAAGTTTATACCAAAGAAAAAAGAAGATGGCGATGGTTCGCCGAATTGATAAATGTACTAGATAATATTACGAAAACTACTCAAAAGATGGTGAATGCTGTGGTTGCACGTAAAATTTTCAGAAAAACTTACGTAAGTGGTATTCTGAAGATGTGCCTCATAGTTTTCGCCTTATTGTGCTTTAGTTTTATATTTCTTGCTACAGAAGCACAGGCTGCTAATTTAACAGACAATGAAATGCCCAATATCATAAACATCAACCTTGGTCTTGGCGGAGATGGCGATGAAGATGGCGTGTCGGGTTCTGCCACGTTACAAATATTATTTTTATCTGTCTTTATTGTTTTGCTACCTTCAATATTGGTTGTTTGTACTACATTTACACGTCTTATAATTATATTTTCGTTCTTGCGTTCGGGGCTTGGCACGCAACAAATGCCGCCCAATACAGTGCTTATTGGGCTTGCGTTAATGCTTACGCTGTTTTTGATGAACCCGTATATTCAAAATATGAACGAAAATGCCTTTCAACCGCTGGTTGCGGGTGAAATAACGCAAACCGAAGCTCTGGATAATTTGATATACGAGCTAAGACAGTTTATGCTGGGGCAGGATAGAGGAACAGGTTCGTCAGGGCTTGGCGCAAATATTGCATTTTTTGCAGATATAGCAAATATTGATTTAGACGTGGATGAATTTGGGAATATTATTGACCTAGACGACATACCCACATATGTGTTGATACCCGCATTTATACTGCACGAGCTGGCAATTGGTTTTGCCTTTGGTGTGTTTATATTTATACCTTTTATTATAATAGATATGGTTGTAGCGTCTGTACTTATGGCTATGGGTATGATGATGTTGCCGCCTGCTATGATTTCGTTACCTTTTAAGGTTATGCTGTTTGTGCTGGTTGATGGATGGCAATTAATTATTAATACGGCGATACGGACATTTGTATTGCCGGTTGGTTAAAGGTCAGCAGGGCTGGCCGTCTAGGAGGATAAATTGGAGGTGAGGCAGTGTCAACCGATAATGTCATAACTGTAATGGAAGAAGCGATATGGACTATTCTTACCGTTGGTGCGCCGCCTTTAATTTTGGGACTTGTTGTGGGTGTTTTGGTATCTTTGTTCCAAACCATCACATCTATACAGGAAGCTACACTTGCATTTGTACCAAAGATTGTTGCGGTGTTTTTGGCATTGGTTATTTTTGGCACGTGGATGTTAAACACATTAACTGACTTTTTTAATAATTTGTTTGAAAATATTCCATATTATTTGTTTAGCTAGGAGGGAATGCTTTGGACATAGCTGCTTCCCAAACCTTGGCGCAATTGTATATGAATGTGGATGTTTTTATGGCTGTGTTTGTCCGTGTTATGGCATTTTTCCTTATTTTGCCTATATTTTCGGGGCAAAGCATACCTGTGCCTTTACGCTTGGTGTTTTCATTAAGTTTGGCACTTTTAGGTTTTGTGTCGGGTGCGGTAACATTGCCAGAATATTCTCCGACATTATGGGGCTATGGTGTTTTGCTTTTGCAAGAGTTTATGATAGGGCTGATATTAGGGCTTGTTGTAACAATGTTTTTCTCAATATTCCACTTTATTGGGCAGTTAATTGACTTTCAAATGGGTTTTGGTATGGCAAATGTACTTGACCCTTTTGGACAGACCCAAATACCAATAACGGGTAACTTTTATTATTTGGTAGTGTCGCTGTTGTTTATTGCCACGGGGTCTTTGCAGTTTGTTATTGGGGTATTTTTTGATAGCTTTAATCAGCTTGCGCTTGGTGAGGCTGTTGTTCTTGGCAATGCGGCGTTGGCAGAAATTGTTATTGATATTATCATCCAATATTTTCGGACGGGCTTACGGCTTGCTTTGCCAGTTGTTGGAACAATTATAATAGTTGACGTAGTATTGGGAATATTAGTAAAAGCAGTACCGCAGATGAACGTGTTTGTTGTTGGTTTGCCTATTAAGGTTATGATGGGGCTTGCTATTATCTTTTTAACAATGCCGTTTATAGCTACGGCGTTTGACGATATTTTTGTTGAGATAGTGCAGTATATGGAGGCGGTGATATATTGGATGCGAGCAAATCCGCAGTAATATATAATCCAATTAAGCTAATTCCTATGAATTTGAGCTTTTTTGACCAACAAGGGGCTCAGGAAAAAACTGAAAAAGCTACGCCGAAGAAGCGTGAAAAAGCACGTGGCGAGGGACAAGTAGCACAATCGCAAGAAATTGGCACCGCTATATTATTTGTTGCCGCTTTTGTGTCTTTAAGGGTGCTTGCACCGGGTATGCTTGACCGCATAACGGGGCTTATTGCGATGAATTTTAGCCAAATTGTAGATATAGAAGATTTGATGGATACGCCGCAAATGGCAAGGATAATAGGAGAAATATTTGGGCAAATAATATTGATATTTTTGCCTGTTGCTATTGTTGTTATGGTGTTAGGGTTATTAGCAAATATTTTGCAAGTGGGATGGAAACCGACAGGAAAGCCTTTACAACCTAAGTTTTCTAAGTTAAGTCCCAAAAAAGGCATTAAAAAGATTTTTTCTATGAAGTTGTTTGTAGAGCTTTTTAAGACAGTTATAAAGTTTACTGTTATACTTGCTGTGGTATATTTTGTACTTGTTGGCGAGATTGAAGTATTGCTTTCTACGATGTATTATGACCTATTTGCTTCGATTATAAGGATAGCTAATTTATGGGTTATGGTTGGTATTACTGTTGGCATACTATATGTGTTTGTGGCAGGGCTGGACTATGCATACAATCGCTGGAAACATGAAAAAGAATTGCGAATGACGAAACAAGAGATAAAAGAGGAATTTAAGCAAACAGAGGGCGACCCGATGGTTAAGGGGCGCATTAGGCAAAAAATGCGTGAAGCATCAATGCGTCGTATGATGCAGGAAGTGCCGTCTGCTGATGTTGTTATTACAAACCCAACGCATTTTGCTTGTGCAATACGTTATGACAGAATGAGCATACGTGCACCCATATTGGTGGCAAAAGGTGCCGACCATATGGCGCAAAGAATTAGAGAAGCGGCGACCGAACACGAAGTTATGATTGTAGAGAACAAGCCGTTGGCAAGAACATTGTATAGTGTTGTAGAAGTTGGGGATGAAGTGCCCGCTGAATTGTGGCAAGCAGTAGCCGAAGTTTTGGCTTATGTATATAGTATTAAAAATGTGCCAGCGGGAGCAATTGCGCCGTAGCGGCTATGTGAAAGGTAGGTGAGAAGATGAAATTTGCACGCGAGGGTGCTATAGGCATTGCTCTTGTTTTGGGCGTGCTTGTTATGATTGTGCCTGTGCCTGCCGGCTTTATGGATTTTTTGCTGATGCTTAATATTGGACTTGCACTACTCATCTTGCTCAATGCCTTATACGCTAAAGAAGCAATGGATATGTCGTCTTTTCCTACCATATTGTTAATTGCGACAATTTTTGGTTTAATACTTAACCTTTCTGCAATGCGTCTGATTTTGGGTCAAGGTTATGCAGGAAGGGTTATTGAAACTTTTGGCGAGGTTGTTGTCGGCGGTAATTTGGTACTTGGTTTTATTATGTTTGCCGCTATCATTATAGTAAACTTTTTGGTTATTACAAAGGGTTCGGAGCGTGTGGCAGAGGTTGCAGCACGCTTTACGCTTGACGCTATGCCCGGTAAACAAATGGCGGTGGATGCCGACCTTAATGCAGGTGCCATTACTGATGAAGAAGCAAGGGAACGCCGTAAAAAAATTACGGATGAAGCGAGCTTTCACGGTGCTATGGATGGTGCGGCGAAGTTTGTTAAAAACAATGCCATTGCGGCTATATTATTGACACTGATAAACCTTATCGGCGGCACTATTTTGGGTATGACAGGGCTTACTACTGGCGAATCGCTGGCTTTTGGTGATGCATTTGAGGTTTTTTCGATGATGACTATTGGTGATGGGCTGGTGGGGCAAATACCTGCTTTGCTTATTGCTGTTGCTACAGGTCTTTTGGTTACTAAAACTAAGGCAGAAGACGGCATTACATCACAGCTTGCAGGGCAGATTTTATCACAAGGTATGGTGCTTTATATTGGCGGTGGTGCGATAGCGTTTTTGGGCTTGTTTGGCGGATTACCTACACATTTATTCTTGCCATTTGGTATTTTGCTTATTTTTCTTGGTACACGTATTGACCGCAAAAAGACGGTTGTGGCTATTCAAAACGAAATTACGCACGAGGATATGGAGTTGGAGGAAATTAGGCGGCCAGAAAATGTTCAATCGCTTCTTACGGTTGACCCCATCACATTGTTTATCGGATATGGTCTTATACCGCTTGTTGAAACATCACAAGGCGGCGACTTGATGGATAGGGCGGTGATGATACGCCGTCAGATAGCGTTAGATTTAGGTACGGTTGTACCTATGATTCGTGTGCGAGATAATATAAAATTACCACCGTCGGAGTATCGCATTAACATCAAGGGTGTTGAGGTTGCGGGTGGTGATATAATGTTTGACCATTATATGGCGATGAACCCAGGATATATAGAGGATGAAATTGATGGCATAGAAACGGTAGAGCCGTATTTGGGATTGCCTGCGTTGTGGATAAATGAAACACAGCGGGAAAGAGCAGAAGCATTGGGTTATACGGTGGTCGACCCTCCGGCTATTATCGCAACACATTTGACAGAGGTTATAAAGAGCCATTTGCACGAGCTGTTAAGTCGTCAAGATGTGCAGAGCCTTGTGGCGAATGTGCGTGAGGCAAATAGTGTGCTGATAGAAGAATTGGTGCCAAAGATGATGAATTATGGCGAAATTCAAAAGGTATTAAGCAATTTGTTGCGTGAAGGCGTGTCTATACGTGATTTGGTAACGATTTTGGAAACATTGGCGGATTATGCGCAGATTACAAGGGATAGCGATATGTTGACAGAATATGTGCGTCAGGCGTTAAAGCGTTCTATTAGCCGCAAATATTTCAGCACTGATATGAACTCGGTTATCACGCTTGACCCTGGGCTAGAACAACAGATTATGCAAAGCGTTACACAAACAGAACAAGGAAGTTATCTTGCGCTTGACCCTGCTGTTACGCAACAAGTCTTTGATAAATTGAGTGTTGAAGTGAATAAATTAACCAGTATGGGTCGCCAGCCGATAATATTGACATCGCCCATTGTGCGTGCTTATTTTAAACGGTTGGTAGAGCCTATTGCGCCCGATTTGATAGTTTTGTCGTATAATGAGCTAGAAGCTAATGCTGAGATACAGTCGGTTGGAATGGTGTCGATTGCATAGGACGAAGGTGGATTGGTGGTGAAAAGGTGAAGATTAAAAAATTTACCGCAAAAACAGAAGAAGCGGCTATTGCTAATATCAAAGCAGAGCTTGGCGAAGATGCCTTGGTTATGAATGTAAAAAAGATTCAGCCTAGCGGTTTATTTGCTTTTCTTAAAAAACAGCAAGTTGAAGTTACCGCCGCCTATGACGATAAAACGGCAGATGATTTTAAAGAATTGCTTTCGCAAAAAGTTGAAGAAAATGCGGCGAATGCTGATATAAAATTGGAATTTGCACAAATGGCTAGTGAGGTTGGACTTCAAGCACAGTTGGCAGAAAAAGATGCACGCATTAAAATGCTTTCGGACACATTGCTTACAACGGGCGATATGTTAAGCCGTGCGCAAGGTCAATTGTCAGTGGCACGACATTCTACCATAGAACGTGAGCGCATTTATCAAAACAATTTATTGCAAATTTTTTACGACACATTGATTGAAAACCAAGTTGCACCCGCTGTTGCACAGGATATTTTGGATGATTTAGATTTGGCGGGCGAAGATGAAAAATTAGATATTAACTTTATTGTAAAAGTAGTGTATAATAGTCTTGTGAAGATGATAGGTTCACCGGAGGGGCTTACGGCGAAGGCATCAAAGGGCAACCCGCAAAAGTTTGCTTTTATTGGGGCGACAGGTGTTGGTAAGACGACAACTATTGCAAAGCTAACGGCAGAATTATCGCTTAACCGTGGTATGGATGTAGGTCTTATTACTGCCGACACATACCGTATTGCAGCGATTGAACAGCTAAAAACATATGGCGATATTTTGGGTATTGACGTGGCTGTGGCGTATAAACCTGATGATTTGGTGTTACATTTAAAAGATATGCGCTCTATTTGCGATATTGTGCTTATTGACACGGCTGGCAGAAGCCACAAGAATAAGGAAAACCTTGTGGAATTGTCGGAATTTTTGGGGGCGGCAAATGGTCTTGAAATTTTTCTCGTATTGTCATTAACTACAAAATATGAAGATATGCTTGATATTATAGATGCTTTTAGTCAGATATGCGACTTTAAAATAATTTTTACAAAAATGGACGAAACTGAGAAATTGGGCTCTATAGTAAATGTCTGCCATCGCACAGGTAAAAAGCTGTCTTATATCACTTTTGGGCAAAATGTACCTGACGATATTAAAACAATTGCCCCTGGCGAGGTTGCAATGCGACTTTTGGGGCTGGATGATGAAAATTAGGGGGCGAAGCAATGGACCAAGCGGGGAATCTGCGGGCTTTGCTTAATGCCCGAAAGAATCATAATGTTGCAAAACCGCCAGGTGCTAGGGTTATAACCATAACCAGCGGTAAGGGTGGCGTTGGCAAAACAAATTTTACCATCAATTTGGCTTTGTGTCTAAGCAGGCAGGGTGCTAGGGTTATTGTGCTTGATGCCGATTTAGGATTGGCAAATATAGAAATATTGCTAGGTGTTGCGCCGAAATACAGCCTTTTAGATATGATAGGCGGCGGGCGAACTTTGGAAGAAACTGTTACACGTTTGCCTAGTGGCATTGGATTTATATCTGGCGGGTCTGGCTTGGTAGAGATGGCAAATGTTTCTGAAAGTATGTTAAGGACTATGGTTGACAATCTTTCTAGCCTTGACGATATTGCCGATATTGTGCTTATTGACACGGGTGCGGGCATATCTAATGCCGTGTTGCGTTTTGTTATGGCGGCGAGCGAATGTATTGTTGTATGCGCACCCGAGCCTACATCAATAACAGATGCATATAGCCTTGTTAAGTCTGTTAAAGAGCGCAGTGGTGATATGCCTGTTCCGCAGTTTAAAGTGGTTGTAAACCGTGTGGATGATAAAAAAGAAGGCGATAGGATTTTTGCTAATTTGCAAAAGGTTTCTGATAGCTTTTTGAAGGTAGAGCTTGTACACCTTGGTACAATACCATATGACCGTAATTTGGTTAAGGCTGTAAAACAGCAAAAGCCTTGCATTATATCTTTTCCTAGTAGTGATTTTTCTAAGGAAGTTGAAAGAATAAGCAATGTTATCTTAGATTTAAAGATAGAAAAAGCCCCGACAGGGATGAAAGGGTTTATGAAGCGTTTGACGGGCATTTTCGGCAATTAGGGGGAAAGGGGTATGGCGTTTAATCTTGTTCAGATTGGCGATAAAATTGACATCAAAGTGCAGTTTAAAAACAACAGCGAAGTAGCATATGCCAGTATGATAGTAGGTATCTTGGATGAAGAAGATTATGTATTGTCTATACACAGACCTATGCGCAATGATGAAGTGCTAGAGATGTTTCAAGACAAAGAATACAATGTTACAGCGTATTCTGGCGATGCAATGCTTGTTTTTAAGGCATATTTTGAAGGTTTTGTAAAGCAAGAAGATGAAGTTCTTTTAGCACTTAGGCTTTCAAAAGATGGGTATAAGATACAACGGCGTGAGTTTTTTAGGTTTTCGTGCAGTATACCAATGCGGTTTAGAGTGATGGATTTTGACGAAGGTGATATTGTCAAAGAAGGTTTTTTTAAAGCTGGGCTTGGTGATGTGCTTGAAGGTGAAGTAAAAGACATTGGCGGCGGTGGCTTGCGCTTTATAACCGAAAGCAACCTTAATATGGATTATCGTTTGGAATGTGTTTTTCCGTTGGGCAACACCGAAATAACGCTTGTAGGTCTTATTTTAGAAAAACAATATTTACCTAAAACAGTACAAAGTTATCAATACCGTATTATTTTTATAGATATAGAAAAAGAGTTTCAAGATGAAATAATTGGTTTTATTTTTACACAACAGCGTAAATTACGACGTTCTGGTGGTATATAACTGCACGAATATATGAAATGTATCAAAACTATTAGAAAGAGGTGTTAAAATGTTTAACTTTAAGAATATCAACCAACTAAACGACCTGCACTTTGATGTGCTGAAAGAAATTGCCAATATTGGTGTAGGCAACGCCATTGGGGCATTAAGCGAGCTTATTTCGTCACAAGTTAAGATGACGGTGCCACATGTTAAATTTTTGAAATTTAACGAAGTTGGCAGCATTTTGGGTGGTGATGAGGTAATTGTTTTTGGTGTTTTGGTTAATATACAAGGCGATATTAATGGTATGATGATGTTTTTGTTAAAACCAGAAGCGGCAAGAACCCTTGTAAATAGTTTTATGGAAGGGATGGGTATGGCGGCTTCTGATGATGTTGAAAACTTCAGCGATATGGAATTATCAGCCATTGAAGAAATCGGTAATATACTTTGTTCATCATATTTGGGTGCAATGTCCCGATTTGTAAATAGAACGGCAAAGCCTTTTCCGCCGATTTTGGCAAGAGATATGGCGGCGGCTATACTATCTGTACCCGCTATCGAATTTAGTAAAATGTCTGACGGCGTATTATTTATTGATACGGTTTTTGAAACCAAAGACAAAAATGCGTCGGGTATCTTCTTGTTAGTGCCAGATTTTGACTCTTTTGGGGTTATTCTTTCGGCTTTGGGGGTTGCTTAATGTGAATAGAGTTATGGTAGGAATGGCAGATTTAAATATTGTTAAAAACCCTGGCGTTCTTATTACGCTAGGTTTGGGTAGTTGTGTTGGCATATGTTTGTATGACCCAATATCAAAGGTAGCAGGAATGGCACATTGTATGTTGCCAGATTCTACACAAATTTTAAATAATGATAATATAGCAAAATTTGTTGATACTGCCGTTATGCGTCTTGTTAACGATATGGGGCGTGCTGGTGCTAATAAACGTGCTATTATTGCAAAATTGGCTGGCGGAGCGCAAATGTTTGCGTTTAGCAATACAAACGACAATATGCGTATTGGCGACAGAAATGTGGACGCTAGCATTAAAATTTTAAAAGAATTAAATATTCCGCTTAAAGGAATGGATGTTAGGGAAAACTATGGTCGTACGATTGAATTGTATACTGATACAGGGCGATTGGTGATTAAGACCATTGGCAAGGGCAACAAAGAGTTATAAAGAACATATTGCAAAGCGAGGTGTGCGCCGTGTTTTTAAAAAAGTTAGAATATATACTTTGTTTTGCGGCGGGGCTAATTGTTACCGTTGTTAATCTTGTAGTTGGACGAGATTTGGCTGTGGTGCTGTTCCATTTACTTATTGTGCTTTTGGCGTTTTATATCTTTGGTGTTATTGTTAGGGTTATTTTGCAAAAAAAAGTTTTTTTGGATGTCAACCCTGAAGACGTTAATTTTGCATTAGAGCAAGGTGAGGATTTGCCTGAAGACGGCGACGATGAAGTATCGGAAATGGCTATGGAAACTGATGAAGAAGCTATGGGTCATAGACCGCAATAACATTAATTGGAGGTGATTTGGCGTGGGGTTAAACCGAAATTTTGATGAAAAAAGGTCTTGGGATGCATTTGCAAAGGCGGCTGATGATGCTACACGCCAAGCTGCCAAAGAAGTGCTTATTTTGCACTATTCGCCTATGATAAAATTTGTGGTGGGCAGGCTTAATATTTACGTAGGCTCTGCTGTTGACCAAGAAGATTTAATTTCTTACGGCATTTTTGGTCTTATTGACGCTATTGACAAGTTTGACCATACAAAGGGTGCAAAGTTTGAAACATATGCGTCATTGCGTATACGTGGTGCTGTGCTTGATGGAATACGTGCATTGGATTGGGTGCCGCGCACAATGCGGCAAAAAAGCCGCCAGTTAGAAGAAGCGTATAAACAGCTTGAAGCAGAGCTTGGACGTGAACCTACTGATAAAGAAGTTGCAGTAAAACTGGGCATACCAGAGGGACAAATTACCGATGAAATTAAAAAATCGTCGCTAATGTCTTTGATTTCGCTTGACGATTATTTAGACCAAAACCACGAAAAGGACTTTGTTGCATCGTTGGCAAGCGATGAAGGAAGTCCCGAAGGTGTTTTGGCAAAGGAAGAATTGAAAAAAGAGCTGGCGGATGCCATATCGGTGTTGACGGAAAAAGAACAGATGGTTGTGGCATTGTATTATTATGAGGAGCTGACATTAAAAGAAATTAGCAAGGTTCTAAATGTTTCAGAATCTAGGGTGTCGCAGATACATTCAAAAGCAATGTTGCGTTTGCGTACACGTCTTGGCAAACATAAATCGTTGTTTCTAGCATAAGGGCGGTGGATAATTATGGATAGAGTCAAAATCGAACAACGCACGGATGGATATTATATAATAGTCGATAAATCTAAAACCAATGCTCCTATTGAGCGCAGAGAAATTATTGATGCAATTGAAGCGGCGCAGCTTAAAAAGGCTGATTTTAACGTGATAAGTGATATATTAAAATCGAATGAAATGCGTGTAGAGCGCAGAATTTCGACAGAAGTTGACGAGCCTGCAAAACCTGAAAATTTGGCGATTGAGGTAAGCAAAGACAGATTGATAGTTACTGCTAAATTTGAAATGCCAGATGAAGGCGGGGCTTTGCTTAGGGTTGAAGATATTATTGAAAAGTTATATAAAAGCGGCATAAAATATGGTATCAATGCCGATGAAATTAGCCGCATTGTACAAATGGGCGACAAAAAAGACTATGGTGAAATTTATACAGTAGCCACTGGTAGCGCACCTATTAATGGGCGTGATGGTTATTTGGATTATAATTTTGACATTAGTGGCGAAAAAAACCAACCGAAGATTTTAGGCGACGGCAGTGTAGATTACCGCAAGGTGGATTTTTTTGAAGCTGTACGTGGCGGCGATATTTTGGCAACACGTGTAGAGCCTACAGAAGGTGAGGCGGGCATTGATGTTTTTGGCAATGCTATTGCACCAAAGCCTGGTAAACCTGCACCAAAGCTAACCAAAGGCAAAAATGTAATGATAAGCGAAGATGCGTCAGAATTGATTGCAGAAAAAGCAGGACAATTGGTAGTTAGCGGTAAAAGTATATCGGTTACACCTGTTTTGGAAATTGGCAGTGATGTTGATTTTTCGACGGGGAACATAGAATTTGATGGTTGTGTGAACATAAAGGGAATGGTACTTTCGGGTTTTAGCGTGGAAGCTACAGGTAATATAGAGATTAAAGGTGTTGTAGAATCTGCCGATATAATAGCAGGTGGCGCAATTAATCTTTACGGTGGCATTATGGGTCGTGGCAAAGGTCGTGTAGAGGCTGGCAATAATATTTTTACAAAATTTGCGCAAAACGCCACGCTTATCTCAAAAGGAAATATTAAAACAAATGCATTGCTACATTCTAATGTTAGAGCCGATGGCGCAATTACGCTTGAAGGCGATAATAGCTTTATAGCTGGCGGCGTTATCTCTGCTGGTGATGAAATTAGAGCAAAGACTATTGGCTCACATATGGGTACAGCGACAGAGGTTTCCGTTGGTAAAAATAGCGATATGACCCAACGATTTGAGGATATGAAAAAAACCTATGGCGAGGTGCGCGACCAATTTAACAAGTTAAACGAAAGCTACGAAGGTATTGTTAAAACTGTGGATGTAAATACAATGGATGCGGTACGCAAGTCGCTTTTGGTACAATTATTGCAAAATCGTAACTTGTTACGGGATAGAGCAAGGAAAATGGAAGAAGAATTGGCGGAAATGGCAGAAACATTGCGTCGTACAAAGTCTCGCATTGTTGTAGAAAGCATAATGCATCACGGTGTTACAGTTTTTATCGGCAATCTTAGAAAAGAGATTAATGATGACATCACGGTGTCTGTGCTTCGGGTAAAAGATGGGCAAATAGATGTTTCTGCTCTTGTGGAGTAGATAGTTGATATAAGGGGGTTATGTTATGGATGTAAGACCGGTGGATATGCAGGTAATGTTGCAACGTGCGGCTATGCTTAATCGTGTAACAAACAATGACGGTAGCCGTGCAGAAACCCAAAACAACCAGTTTGCAAACGAATTTGCAAAGGCAAGAGAGCAGGACGCAACATCTGTTACAAAAGCTGTGCAACCCGATGAAGCCGAGCTTAACAAAGACGGCAGAGGAACAGGTGGCGAACATAACAGCAAAGGTAAGAAAAAAGGTGAGCAAAAGGACGAAAAACCTAAGAAAAATATGCCCGACATAGGGCAAGGGATGCTTGACATTAGGATTTAGGTGAATTTATGGGCTTATTTCAGTTGGATTTTTTTCTGTATATGCTGATTATTATGCTAATAATCGGTGCTGTTTTGGTGGTTGCGACCAGCCTTGGCTTTGGTAAAAGTGCGGAGGATGAAAAAGACATTGCCGAAAAATTGGATGTGTTGGAAAACAGTGTTGCCGATGCTGACGAGCTTATTACAGAACTTAACGACAAATCTAAAAACGTGATGAAAGAGTTTGAAAATAAATATCAAGAACTATTGTTTTTGTATAATTTAATTGATGAAAAGCAGAAGAATATTGGCGACGGTTTTGTTTCGCCTATTAAACCTAAGACTAGCGGCGGAGTTGATATTGTGATTGACGATAGCTCTAAGGCGGGTTCTATGCTTAATCCTAAATTTGCTAATGTGTTACAGATGAGTCGTGATGGCAAAAGCGTGGAAGAAATTGCAAAACATCTAAATATGGGTAAAGGCGAAGTGGGCTTAATCCTCACATTTGGAGGAGGTGGCAAAAATGCATAAGCGAGATAAAGCAAGTATGCTTTTTGGCATAGGCATTGGTGTTGTTGCGACTGTTTTTGTGTTGTTTATTTTTTATATTATTCAAAGACAGGCCCATTTTAACGAAATGCAGGATTTGCATGAACAGATTGAAGGACTAGAGCATCAATTGGCTATGCGGCAACAACAAAGTGTTTCTTTTGTTGAACCAGGAAATGTTTTGGAATTGGAATTCCAAACAGAACCCGCTATTGAAATGCAAACCGAAATACAGACCGAACCTATAATTGAACCATCAACCGAAGCAGGTACAGAACCTACGAACGAACTACAAACTGAACCCGAACCACCAATGCCAGATGGCGGTAGTATTTGGGTACATATACCCGCAAATATACCTGCGGCGGATATTGCCAGAATATTACACCGTGCAGGAGTAGTTGCGGATTTTGACGCTTTTTTAGCGTATTTAGAAAACAATGGTTTTAGCCGCTCTATTATGGCGGGCAATTTTTTATTGCCTGTTGATGGCGGCTATGATGTTCTTATGAACCAGATTTTGGCAGGAAGAACCAGATAGATTAATCTTAAAAAAATATCATCTTATTTTTTTCTCGATAAATACTAATATTGCATTGGTTGCAATACCTAATCCAGCTGACAATATAACTCCCCATAAAACTCTGTTATTATTACCAGTTTCCAAACCTATTGTAATAAGTATGCCTATACCGCCGGCACCGATGAAAGCGGCTATTGTAGCAATGGCGATAGTTGAAACAAGAGCTAGGCGTATACCTACGAAAATTGGTTTTAATGATAGCGGCATACGTACTTTAAAGATTAGTTGCGTACGTGTCATACCCATACCGGTGGCGGATTCGACTATGGCGGGGTCTACCCCGTTAAGTCCGGTAATGAAGTTGCGCAATAGTATAAATTGATTGTAAAGTACCAGCACGGCTATTGCCGTACTTCTTCCCAACCCCATACCCGGCAACGGTATCATAAGCGCAAACAAAGCTATGCTTGGGATAGAATATGTAATGGAAAATAGGTAAGTCAGAAACTTACCTATACGGTTGAAAAACATAGCCACTATCGTCAAAGCCCCTGCAAGAAGGACGGATAAGATAAGGGCGATTAAAACCATCTGCACGTGCTCGGTTAATGCCCTAAGCAACACATTATAGTTTCGCTGGGCAAATTGTATCATTTCCAATCTAAGTCAATCCTTCCCAAAACTTTTCTTGTTCACGGTACGAGCGTATAAGGGATTCTACAAACCCATCGGCTGGGTTTCTTACGATATTTTCGGGTTTGTCAAACTGGCAAACCCTACCTTCGTTCATCACAATTACCCTTGTTCCTAGCTTCAATGCTTCGTTGATATCGTGAGTAACAAACAAAAATGTCTTTTTTAAGCCGCCGTGAATACGCTTTAGCTCGTCTTGAAGGTTAAGGCGGTTGATAGCATCAATAGCTCCAAAAGGCTCATCAAGCAACATAATTTTAGGGTCAATGGCTAAAGCACGCGCAAGACCTATGCGTTGCTGTTGACCACCCGATAGTTGTGCAGGATACCTAGGTAAAAATTCGTCAGGTTCAAGCCCTACCAGCGCAGTAAGCTCACGCACACGGTTGTCTATACGTTTTTTATCCCATTTCAAAAGTTTTGGCACTATTGCAATATTTTGTGCTATTGTCATATGGGGCAATAAACCTACTTGTTGTATTGCATAACCTATACGCCGTCGTACTAGCACTGGGTTTACATCACGTATGTTTTCACCAAACAGTATTATGTCGCCAGAATCTGGGTCGTATAGACGGTTTGCCATCTTTAAAAGGGTAGTTTTGCCCGACCCTGACGAACCTAGTATTGTAATAAATTCACCTTCATTGATGCTTAGGCTTACATCATTTACGGCGTTATAATTAACACCGTCAAATCGTTTAAACACGTGTTTATATTCAATGGCGACTATGTTGTTTTCAATCATAATAAACCCTCAAAAAATTCCCTCGCCACTTCTTGTATATCTCTGCCATAAATAATTACTTGAGAATTTAAATGAAGAAGCACAGAGGTATTAAGATGAGGGGCTAAACGGTTTAATACATTCGCAATATCGGGATGCTCTTCCAAAACAGCGTTTCTTACAATTGGAACTAGGTTGTATGGAGGCCATATTACGATGTCTTCTGTAAGCAATGTATAGAGCTGGGTGTTGTAAAGATGGCCGTCGGTGGTAAATGCAACACTTACATCCGCCGCATTTGTGCGAAGTGCCTCGTATCTTGCACTGCCGCCCATTATATCTATGCTGTAAAAATCAAAAGCACCAAATGCTGCAACCATTGCGGATAATCCATCCCCACGGTCTAAAAATTCTGCAGTGGACACAAACCGTAATTGATTAGCGTGGGGTTGTAGGTCGGATATGGTAACAATACCTAGCTCTTGCGCTAACTCTGTGCGTATTACAATCCCTTGCCCATTATGCACTTCGGTAAAATTTAACCACGTAATTTGATAACGCTCGTAATACTCTCTTTTAACAAGCTCGTAAACTTCCATTGGGTCGGTCATTAGTGGAAAACCAAGTACCGTCAATAGACCTGTTCCGGTATATTCGGGGTAAAGGTCTATTTCGCCGCTTACGATAGCATTATGTACAAGCCCGCTGGATAGATTATGACCCGAGCGGTCTACATTAAATCCTGCGTCTTCAAGAGCAAGCGAGTATATCTCGGCAATAATCAAGCTCTCGGTAAAATCCTTACTTCCAACCCTAATTACATTGGCATTGTTTCCTGTGCAAGCGGTAGCGATAAACATTAGTAAAAACACTGATAACACAACACCTGCAATTTTAATCCACTTCTTTTTCATAACAATCTCCTTTTCTTAAATATGTTTATACCTTTGAATAAAACGGTCAATTAAATCTAATAAAAAAACTGCTGTAAGAGATAAGAGTGCGACGGAAACACCGCCTATTAACAACAGCTCGGTTCTTCTTACGCTAAGACCTTGAAAAATAATTTGCCCCAAACCACCTGCGCCAATTAAAGCGGCGATTGTGGCGCTTGCTACTATTTCAACCGTAGCTGTTTTTATACCCGCAAGTATCATTGGAAGCGCCAGCGGTAGGCGCACCCTTAACCACACCTGAAGCGGAGTCATACCCATACCCTTTGCTGTTTCCAGCATAAAAGAAGGTACTTCCTCAAGCCCGGCAACGGTGTTCATTAGGATTGGCGGAATAGACAAAAATACAAGGGCGGTGATGGCAGAAGCCATCCCTATACCCAAAAAGCGGATTGACAAAACCAAAACCGCAAGGCTGGGTATAATTCGGAGAATTTGGAACAGTCCAATCACCCATTTTTGTTGCTTTTTGAAAACTATGCATAATATGCCCATAGAGCAACCAATGAGAATTGATATGGCAAGAACACGAAGGCTTATACCAACGTGTCTTTGTAACATAGCTAGGTAAGCATCCATATTATTTTCAAAATATAAGCCAATATCGTTCCACATTTTTCAACCTTTTCTCCTATACGGAAGTATTTCAATTAAATTTGGAAAGCCATCTTTGTTATTGTGCTGTATAACTAACATATTCATCATAGCTTAAGTAAAGTAATCAAAAATCTTTGTTGGGTTTGGCTATATATTAATAAGTCTGTCGTCTGTTATTATACGACAGATAACTTGACAACAGTATGTCATATTAGAAAAATATTTTCGAGATTTTTATTTATAATACGACAGTTTTAATATCGTATTATCTTGCATTGCTATATAAAATGATGTATAATGTCAATATTAAATAAAAAAGATGCATTGTTTAGTAAAAGTTATGACGAAAATACGAAGAGGAGGCAGGTTTAGAGCTTGGTACATTTGTATTGCTTGCATACAAATGTACTTTAGAAACACAGGAAATGCTAATTAAAATATAGCTTAAAGGAGAAAATTAATTATGTTAAAAAACAAAAAAAGAAATTTAACTGCGTTTGTGCTTTTTGTTGTTATAACACTTGTTGGTGCTGTATCGGTTTTTGGAGATGGTTTATTTGAGAGAACTGCTGGATTTAAAACACTTGGCGGCTTTCGACACGATGTATTGAGCAGTGATAGTAATATTTCTGCCGTTGTGCTTCCTGATGGCAGTCTATGGACTTGGGGTAGCAATCAACGTGGTTTAGTAGGAGATGGCACAAATATTGATAGACATAATCCTATTATGATAATGGAGGATGCTGTTTCTGTTTCGGTTTCTCAGTGGCGCGCATTTGCGATTAAATCCGACGGCAGTTTATGGGGTTGGGGGCATAATAGCGGAGGAATGATACTTGGAGATGGTACGGGAATAAATAGAAATAGACCTGTTTGGATTATGGATGACGTTGTCTACGTTTCGGCTGGTCATAACCACACAATGGCAATAAAGAGCGACGGCAGCCTATGGGGTTGGGGAGCTAACTTTTGGGGAACAGTAGGAGATGGCACACAAATTGACAGACGTACCCCTGTTCATATTATGGATGACGTTGTCTACGTTTCGGCTGGTCATAACCACACAATGGCAATAAAGAGCGACGGCAGCCTATGGGGCTGGGGGAATAATGCTATATGGCAAATTGGAGACGGAACACCTACACATAGACATAGCCCTGTTCGTGTTATGGATGATGTTGCCTTTGTTACTGCTGGAGAAGATTTTACACTAGCTATTAAAACCGATAGTAGCCTTTGGGCTTGGGGAGAAAATCGTAATCATCAGCTTGGAGATGGCACATCTTCACACAGACAAAGACCTGTTCGTATTATGGACGATGTTGTTTTTGTTACAACAGGACTTTTCAATACAATGGTAATTAAAACCGACGGCAGTCTTTGGGCTTGGGGAGATAACCATTTTGGGTTATTTGGAGATGGTTCAATCGGAGGAAACCCAAGAAATTCCACTAAAATAATGGATGATGTTATTGCTGTTTCTGTTGGGCGTAGCAGTCATGCATTAGCAATCAGAAGCAATGGCAGTCTTTGGGGTTGGGGCAATAACGGTTCTGGACAACTTGGAATAGGAGTAAACAATTCGGTTCCCGCTTTCAGACCCTTAATAATAATGGGCGAAGGGACATTTTTGCCGCCAACTAATACAGTTACAGGTATTTCGATAAATCAAGACGACTTTAATATGCTTGTTGGCGAAGTAATTTATCTAACGGCAACCATAACGCCGTATAATGCTACAAACACAAATATAATATGGTCGTCAAGCGATAATAACATTGCTACAATAAATGCTCAAGGTGTTGTAACAGCAATATCTTCAGGGGTTGTAACAATTACAGCAACGACAGAAGAAGGCGGTCTTACAGATTTTATCACGATAACTGTAGTAGACAGTGCGCTTCCTCAAGGTTTTATTAAATCATTTGCGATAGGTAGCGGTGATACGCAGATAACGGGCTTTGCAAATGATAATCAGGAATTGGTATTTAATATAACAGAGCAAGAGTTTGAATTGCTGCAAGATAGCCTAAATTGGGTTCGTGGCGACATAGTGTCAATCGAAGCCTATCACAATTTATTAACTTTCACAAATCCGCACGGAAGCTGGGAGTTGGGCATTGGAGAAGAAGCTGGCTTTTGGAGCGGGCATACAGTACATATTCAAGGATTTGATAGGGTGTATACCATTGTTATCAATATTTATTAAAATGTGATGCAATATTAAACCTGTTCTGAAAACCTTGCCGCACCAAAAGAAATTGTGTAAGGCGATTTCAGAACAGGTTTATTTTATTAAACGGTAAAATAAGATTTGGACAAGATACCAAAAGATTCGTAAGGAGGAAGATTATGAATCAGAAATACACGATAAGTCTTGACATAGGAACAAATAGCGTTGGATGGGCGGTTTTAAACAATTTTAGTCTTGCTAAAAAGCATAAGAAAATAATTGAAATTGATGGAAAAACTCGGGGAAAACTTAAACAACGTACTAACCTTTGGGGCGCATATGTATTTGAAGAGGCAGAAACAGCACTTGCAAGGCGTGGAAAAAGGACTATGCGCCGCCGCATATTAAGAAGGCGAAACAGAATACAAAAACTGACTTGTTGAGCTTGTATAATCAAGATGATGTTACTTCCTTTGGTTTTTGTTTCGATGATGATAAGGCAGAAGAAGAAGCCAATAGGATACTAAAGAGCCGAAATTGGTCAAAGTCTAAAAAAGTTTTTGAGCTAGGGGAACTGTACAATAACCTTAGTGTGGAGCAAAATTTTGAGATTCATTGGCAGGGTACAGATAAAAAGACCAAGGACTTTTTAGAAGGTAAAAATAAACAGCAAAAAGCACTTTTTACAGCTGTTGTTGTGGGCAATGAAATTGACCTTGCCGTGATTTTTGAAAACCCTACTTACAGCAACAAAAATAATGAACAAATGCCTAAAACCAAAGATTTTAAATACAGCTTGGATGTTGATAAATATGAGGAGTGGATGGCTAAGATACGACCGTATTTGACCAGTGCTGAGATGGAAGTGATAGAAAAAGGCAAGGATGTTTATGAGAGTATAGTGTTATGCAATATCTTGACAAAAGATAGTTTGTCGGCTTCTATGGTCGAAAAATATGAGCTACACAAAACCCAGTTAAAGGCATTAAAGCAATATGTCTATGAAAATCATAGTAGGGAAATTTACTTAAAAATTTTCGGGCTAAGTGGCGTTTATTCGCGATATGTAAACAATGGCACATCGGAAAAAAGTTTAGCAAGGGACGAATTTTATGCCGAGCTTAAAAAAATTGTGCCAAAGTATGTGGAGCTTGAAGAAATAGCAAGTGAAATTGAGTTTGAACGATTGTTACCCAAGCAAAGGATAAGCGACAATGGCTCTATCCCCTATCAAATACACGAATATGAGCTATTAAAAATAATTGAAAATCAAAGCAAGTATTATTCGTTTTTGACGGACGAAACGGATAGGCTTGGGCAGCTGATTAAGTTTAGAATACCATATTATGTAGGACCTTTGGCAAAAGCGGGTAAGTCAAATTTTGCTTGGATGCAAAGATATGATGGCAAAGAGGACGTTGGAATTACCCCTTGGAATTTTGATGATGTGGTTGACAAAGAGGCTAGTAATGTGGAATTTATCGAGCGTATGACATCTTTTTGTACATATCTGCCGCACGAAAAAGTGTTGCCTGATAATTCTCTTACATATCAAGAGTTTAAGATTTACAACGAATTGATGATTTGCGGCTATGAAGAAAGAGGCAAGTGCAGGACTTATTTCTCGGCAAGTCTGCGGCTAAGGATTGTTGATGAACTTTTCAAAAAACAGAAAAAAGTAACAGCTAAGGATATGGCGAAGTTTTTATATAATAACTGTATAACGGATAGTGAGTTGAGTGTTAGTCAGTTGTTTGGAATTGATACAGCGGTTAAGTCGCCTAGCTACAACACGAGCTACAATACATACATAGACCTAGTAAAACGTATCGGTCTATCCGATAGTTTTATAGAGCAAAATAAGCCTGCCCTAGAGCAAATCATCAAATGGGCTACAATTTTTAAAGATAGAGAAATATTACAAAAGACCATTTCAAGGGCAAATGATAATGAATGGAATGGCTTATTTAGCATTAAACAAATAAAGGAGCTATCCAAGCTACGTTACACAGGATGGGGCAGGTTGTCAGCAAAATTATTAACAGGAATTAGATGTGTTAATGGTAAGAGCATATTGGGTAATTTGAAAGAAGAAAATTACAATAACTTTATGCGCCTTTTGGAGGATGAAAAAGTTAAAAACGCAATAAAAAATGCACAGCTAAAAGGCAAAGAGAGCGGCACACTAAATTATGGTCTTGTTGATGAACTTGCAGGCAGCCCGGCGATTAAAAAAGGTATAGGACAGTCTTTAAAAATTATTAAAGAGCTAGAAAGAGTGCTTAAAGTAGAAAACATAGATAAGATTGTTATTGAAATGGCACGGGGCGATGAAACAAAAGGCAAAAGAACCCTTTCACGACGAAAGCAGATAGAAAAAATGTATCAAAACTTTGCAAAAAATACGGAAGAAACTCTACCTGAAGATATTAGGAGAGATTTTTTAGTCAAAACGAATGAAAAAGATTTTGACAACGAGCGTTTATTTTTATATTTCTTGCAAAACGGAAAATGCATGTATACACATACTACTTTGGAGATAGATAACTTGTCAAATTATGATGTAGACCATATTATCCCACAGGCTTACATCAAGGATGACAGCTTGGATAATAAAGTGCTGGTTCTTAAAGATGCGAATAGAAATAAACGTGATTCTGTACCCAGCAAAGAAATAGTTAAAAAGATGACATCATTTTGGGATATGCTAGCAAGAAATGGACAAGTTAGCCCTAAAAAATTAGCAAACCTTAAAAGAGGAAACTTAAGCGAAGATGCAAAAGAAGGCTTCATAAACAGACAGTTGGTAGAAACAAGGCAAATAATTAAACATCTTGTAAACATACTGGCAAACCATTATAAAGATACAGAAATTGAGATACTGACGCCTAGAGCAAACCTTGCTAGACATTTTAGAAAAGAGTTTGAGCTTGTCAAAAATAGAGATATAAACGACCACCATCACGCCCACGATGCCTATCTTAACGCAATAGTATCAAATTATATCTACAACAAAAGACCGGATTTGAAAGAGTTGTGGGTCTATGGCAAGTATCCAAAAGGCATAGAAAGAAAAAAGGGCGACAAATTTCTCGAACAGTTGCTGGAGGGCGTGAAGGATGAAGGTTGGGTTGATATGACAACTGGCGAAACCTTCGCAGACAGGGATGAAGTTTTGAATGAAGTTAGAAAAACGCTTGACTATAGAACCGTTCATATCGTTAAAAAAACTGAAATAAAATCGGGCAAATTTGGTGATGAAACTGTTTATAAAAAAGACCCACAAGCTACGCCTGTAAAGCAAGGGCTCGAGCCAAGCAGATACGGCGGCACAAAAAGTCCAATTTCAGCCTTTGCCGTTATTGTACAAAACAAAAAAGGCGGCATAAAAGCTGTATCAATTCCCGCTATGCAAGAGCAGGGATATAGAAAAATGACAGATGATGAAAAACTTAACTTGTTGCAAAAAAATAACCCAAAAGATGGTATTGTTAAAGTAATCGTTGATGCAGTTCCAAAATTTGCAAAATTTAAGTTACCAAGCGGTGCCTACAGGCTTGTTAAAAGCTATCAAGAGTCAGGACCTGCGTTGCAAACAAAGACTATACAGCTACCAGCAAAAGAGAGCGAAGATAAAGACTTTGACAAAGCATACGATATTTTGGTGGACTTTATCGAAGCCAATATGCTTGTTTCCGATGCCAAAGTAACTTTGCTTAGAAACGAAGTAAGGCAAAATTTTAAACATCTTAGCGCAGATGATAAAGAGGGGGTAATAAAAGACCTAGCAAAACTATCAAAAGGAAGCAACCAAGGCCTAAAATGGCTAAAAAAAGCAGGTGGTTTTGAGAAGGAGCGATTAACAACATCGGCAAATTTAATTAAAAACGACACTGTTTTGATTTACCAATCCCCAACAGGTCTTTTTGAAACAAGAAGAAAGATTTGACAATACTAAAAAGGGCAAAAAAATGGGGCTATAAAGCCCCAGCCCTTTTTGGGTTATTAACGGATAAACCTTATTTTAACTTGCCGTATCGTTTAGAATGCCATCTAAACTATCTGCATTATACAATAAAATAAATAGCTTGTCAAGCATAATTTTGGAGGGATAATTATATGGGATTTAGAACAGTTATTGTAAATAAGCATAGCAAGTTAGGTTATAAAAATAACCATCTAGTTTTTAAGTCGGTATCGGACCTTCAATCCATACATTTATCCGAAATAGACAACCTTATTCTGGAAACAACAGACATCGTAATATCAACTATGCTAATATCAAAACTTATAGAATATGGCGTAAACGTAATTTTTTGTGATTCAAAAAGAACGCCGACTGCTGGTTTAATTCCGTATTACGGCAGGCACGACAGCCCCCTGACAATAAACAAGCAAATAAATTGGAACGAAGAAACAAACGAGCTTTTGGCATATAACATCCTGCAACAAAAAATACGCAATCAAAGCATATTTTTAAAGGTCAATAAATTTTACGATAAAGCAAGTGCAATAGAAAGTCTGCTTGATGAAATGGAGCTCGATGACCCTAGCAACAGGGAAGGTCACGCCGCCAGAATATTTTTTAATACACTATACGGCAACGACTTTAGCCGGGATGATATATGCGACATTAATTCAGGGTTAGACTATGGCTATACGCTTATAATGTCTATGTTTGCCCGCGAAATAGTAAAATGTGGTTGCCTAACCCAGCTGGGCATAAACCACCGTAACCAATTTAACCAATTTAACTTGGCAAGTGACCTTATGGAACCTTTTAGACTGTTGGTGGATGAAATCGTTTTTGACAATAAATACGAGAGTTTTGCAAGTATAAAGGGAGAGCTTTTCGGTCTGTTTTCAAGAACTTACCTCTATAACGAAAGCCAAATGTTTTTAAGCAATGTAGCTAGCCATTATGTTAAAAAGTGCGTAGACTATTTAAATGATGACGGTGACACAATTCCGGATTTTATATACATTCCGCAGGAGGCTAGAAAGTGAGACATAGATATATGAGATTACTGCTTATGTTCGATATGCCCACATTAAGCCCCGATGATAAAAGGGATTATAGGGTTTTTCGCAAATTTTTAATCAAAGAAGGCTTCTTGATGCATCAATTTTCAGTGTATACAAAACTTTTGTTAAACGACACCCAGACGCAAGCTATGATAAAACGAATAAAAGGAAGCACTCCTAAAAAAGGAACGATAACTCTGTTAAAAGTAACAGAAAAACAATATGCTAGAATGATTTATTTGCACGGCAAAAAAGATATGAGCCTAGCAAATACAGACCAACGTATAATTTATTTAGGAGAAGCCCCTAGATTATGAATAGTATAAAAATAATGTTTAATATTTTAGATGAACCGATAGAAATACTAGGCTTAACAAGTCTAGTCATAGAGAACAAATCCACATTTGCTCACGTGGTAAAGGATATTTATGATTATGAAAACGGAAATCAATCTGACGTAAGGCTCTTCACCCAAGACCAAAATAGCTTGCCTCCATCAGAAATTTTGCCAATAACGGACATTGTAAGTTTTGACATTAACTCTCCGTCAACCCTAAAAGCCATTTACAAAGACCTAGAGGACGTAATCTCAATAGAACCTGACAAAAAAACAAAAATTGAGGATTTGCTCGGTGAGATATGGTCGGCAATAGGTAAAGAAATCATCCACTTCGAGCTAAATCTCAATATTCAAAAAATAACTCTACAGACCATCTTTAAAGCCTTAAACATTAAAATCGACTGCAACTGCCCAAGTATATTTGAAAAAACAATGACAATCCTAGAAGTTGTTAAATATCTGCCCAAAAAGAAATTACTAATCTTCATCAACCTAGGTTCCTACCTAAATAAGCAAGAAATGCAAGCCCTAGAAGAATACATAGCACTACAAAACACCAACATCCTGCTAATTGACAACTACCCCTTCCCAATATCAACCCAAACCACCATCGACGAAGACCTCGTAGTTCTGCAATCTATACAGTTGCATCCCAAATAAATATATGCTATAATAAAGATAATCGAAACGACATAAACGAATCATAAAGGCATTCCAAACTAAAGGGTGGCCAGCCCAAGCGAAAAAGCTCATAATTTCGTTCTACGAGGTTTTAGAGCCGTGTCGTTTAGAATGCCACCAAAACTTTTGAAACTGCTTTAAGATTTTATCATCAGTTTTAGAGCCGTGTCGTTTAGAATGCCACCAAAACTCGACATCCTTAATATTGACGTGGTACTGTGTTTTAGAGCCGTGTCGTTTAGAATGCCACCAAAACAGGTTTTGTGATTTCCGTACAGGGAGTATAGTTTTAGAGCCGTGTCGTTTAGAATGCCACCAAAACTTTTACTGCCTCCTGTTTGTTTTAGGTTTAGTTTTAGAGCCGTGTCGTTTAGAATGCCACCAAAACTTAAAGCGCTGCCACCAGAA